>Ga0316217_10001421_pt1 | contig 31221 bp, 25 predicted proteins | sample 1anoAmetaG_FD_203633 | JGI IMG/M metagenome (GOLD analysis project Ga0316217, IMG submission 203633) | Freshwater microbial communities from Trout Bog Lake, Wisconsin, USA - 1anoA | ecosystem: Environmental > Aquatic > Freshwater > Lake > Hypolimnion/Profundal zone | place: USA: Wisconsin... | reverse complement strand
CGATGCGGCGACCGGGCTGGTGGTCAGTCATACCCCGGCGCCGCGCAAGCGGATGTTTGAGGACCTGGAGACGGCGGCCCAGGCCATGCGCGAACAGAACGAGCGCAAGGAATCGCTCTTCCGGCAGTCGATCGAGGCGGAGAAGAACAAGGAAGACTTGTTCGAAAAGAAGTTTGCCGAGGCCGTGCGCAAGGCCAAGGACGCTCCCGAGGTCAAGCCGCTGCGCGAGTTCGACCTGGACTGACAGGCGAGTCCGGCGCGTCCTGGCCGGGGTCTGCTCTTTTCATTGCGCGCAAGTCTGCGCGATACTTGATTTGCCGCTCCCTGGGGCCAAGGTCCGGGACGGAAGGAGAAGCGATGGTCGTTGTGCCGCTCGCCAAAGAATCGAAGAATCCCCCGGTGCGGTGTTGCGCCGGGCAGACCGAAGGCCGGAGCTGGACCGGGTTCGCCGCGGGTGGAACCCTGGTGGCAGGGGGCCTGCTCCTGCTGATGGGCCGGCGTCGCGCCGGTACGGTGGCGGCTGCCTCGGGCGCGGCTTTGGCCCTGCTCGACCAGCAGGACACGGTGCGTTGCTGGTGGCAAGCCTTGCCCGGCTACATCGACGAAGTTCAGCAGGTGCTCAACAAGGTGCAGGATGCGGTGAACGACGTAGAGGCCAAGCGGGAGACTCTGGCGCGGATTCTTTCCAAGTAGTTCCATTTCCGGGGACTGCCGCTGCTGCTGCGGTCCGCTGTCCCGTTGCATGGGCGGCGCGCGCCGCGGTTCCCACGACTGCGCCGCGCCGGTGCCCGTGTCGTTCCCGTCCGTTGCTCGGCCTGTCGCCCCATTGCGCGCGCACGTACCGCTGCTCGCGGTTGCCCTCTTGCCAGATATCGAGCCGGCCGGACCGCACGCAGCGCCCTCTCCAAGAAGTTTCCCGTCCCTTCCTTCGTCTTGCGCCCGCCCTCTCATAGCCTGTCTGTATCCAATCGCTCGCTTGGTTGCATTCGCTTCGATGCGCATGAAACGAAGTTAGGCTGTGAAGGTGCCTCCGCCGACATAATCCTCCGGGCTATCTAGTTACAAGCAAGCGAGCTGCACTGGTTGCTTCGCGCCCAGCCAAGACAAACTATGCCGTTCCCTATCGGGGCGGACGCTCTTCCCTGTTCGTTCGCAATAATATGCATCGGCTGGAGATGCGCGGCGAATGTTTGCGCGGGTGGGATTTCGCTGGCGAGCAAATCTGACCATCCATCTTTGTCTCTTCTCTGAGAAGCTGCATCTGTGCCCGGCTCCGGCCGCCAGTCGGCGCTTGTCCGGCAAAGACAACCGCGCGAACGGCTTCGATGGGAAGACCGTACACGTGCGCGAAAGCTGAAACCGATCCGGCGGATTCCCGGTGTAAGTCCAATCGGTCGATGAGGTGCTCGCTATGAATTACCGACAGCTATTTGCGATGCTTCCGGCCTTTGCTGTTCTCGCGTTTCTGCCAGCAGCAGCGCGGGCGCAGGCGATCGTCGCGCACGAAGACAGCCCGGCAGAGACGGCAATCCGCGGCGCCGGGTTGCCTGCCGCACCCTACACGCGCCCGACACAAGGAACCATCGCACACAACTACTTGTTTGACGCGTTTGGCCCGTATCCCACGGTTGGGGCGGCGCTTGCGGCTGGAATCGGTCAGGTCGGCAATTCGCCGCCAGAGTGGAATCAGGGCGCGAAGGGCTATTCCCGGCGATTCGGTTCCGACTTTGCGATTGCCGCGACCGGAACCACCGCGCGTTACGGACTTGCCGAGGCTCTCAAGGAAGACACACTCTACTACAGGTGCGAGTGCTACGGTTTCTTTCCTCGGCTGGGCCACGCCATGATCTCGACCATGACCGGCCGTCACGGCGAAGATGGCCATCGTGTCTTCTCCATTCCTGCGTTGGTGTCCCCGTACGTGGGCTCTGCCACAGCGGTGTATGGCTGGTACCCCAACCGCTTCGGTGCAGAGGATGCGTTCCGGATTGGAAACTACAACCTGCTCATATCCATGGGCCAGAACATCGCCTTGGAGTTCGTCTACAGCGGACCCCACTCTCTGCTCTCCCGCATGCATCTGAACAATCGTCACGGCTCGCCCATCGAAGGGCCGAACAGATGAGCGACCTGGAACGTACACCGGCCGCGGAAACGGCGTCGCGGACAAGAATCCAACCGGACCTGCCGATGGCCTCTGCCCTGGGCGCGGTCGGGAATCTGGCCAATGAGTTTCTCGAGTGGTTCGGCAATCTAGGCCTCTTCGCTTGGCAAGTGTTGCGCGCCGCGGTGACGCCGCCGTTTGAGTGGCGCGAACTAGTTCGCCAACTCGACGAGGTCGGGTCGAAATCCCTGCCGCTGGTCGCCATGGCGGGCGCGGCCATCGGCGTTGTGGTCTCCTTGGAAGCGCGCTATAGCTTGAGCCGCTTTGGCGCCAAAAGCATGTTTCCCACCACGCTCGTTTACTCGGTGATTCAGGTCATGGGCCCGATCATCACAGGATTGGTGGTCAGCGGGCGCGTGGGCGCGGGCATGGGCGCGGAATTGGCATCGATGAAAGTCACCGAGCAGATCGACGCCATCGAAGCCTCTGCCATCAACCCCTACAGACTCTTGGCGGCGACCCGGATTCTGGCCTGCATCCTCATGCTGCCCCTGCTCACCCTGGCCACGGATGCTTGCGGCCTGTTGACGGGATGGTTCGCCCAGGCCCTGGTTGAACCGCTCTCCTTCCACCAATTCATTTCAAGCGGCTTCAGCGGCGCCGCCTTCAACGCATTCCTGCCGCAGACCTTCAAGACCGCGGTCTATGGCCTGATCATCGGGCTCATCGCATGTTTTGAAGGCATGGGTGCGCGTGGCGGTGCGGCGGGTGTAGGCCGCGCGGCTACCAACTCGGTGGTGCTGGCCTCTCTCTTCCTCATCCTGGCCGACGTGGTGCTGGTCAAGTTCATTCTGGTCTGCTTTTCCTAAGCGGCCTCTCAACGATTGCGGAGACAGGCATGGCGACGACCTATGACCACCCGATGAAGCAAGCGGAAGACGAGATCCCCGGCTCGGTCTCGGTCGTCGCCGTCGAATGCGTGCGCAAGGCCTTCGCAAGCCACAAAGTGCTGGACGGGGTCAGCTTGACCGTGGACCGCGGAGAGACACTGGCGGTGCTCGGGCGCAGCGGCACAGGGAAGAGTGTTCTGCTGAGGCTGATCGTTGGCCTCGAAACTCCCGACTCCGGCACGATTCGAATTCACGGCCGGGACATCGCCGGGCTGGCGCTGGATCGCATGGGCGAAATCAGAAAGAAGATGGGCTTCCTGTTTCAACATGCGGCGCTTTACGACTCGCTCACCATCGCGGAGAATGTCGCGTTTCCCCTTGAACACCACCGCAGAGATATGTCTCGAGCCGAACGCGGCGACCGGGTCGCGGCGCTGCTGGCCGAGGTGGGCTTGGAGCACGGCTTCCACAAGATGCCCTCGGAGATCTCCGGAGGCATGCAGAAGCGCGTGGGGCTGGCGCGCGCGCTTGCCCTGGAACCGGAGATCCTGCTCCTCGACGAGCCCACGGCCGGCCTCGATCCCATCGGATCGCGGGAGATCGACGACTTGATCCTCAAACTCCAGCACGAACGCCAGATGGCCTCCATCGTCGTGACGCACGACATGCACAGCGCCCGAACCATCGCCAATCGCCTCGCCCTGCTCAATGAGGGCTGCGTGATTGCCGAGGGCGCGTTTGAAGATTTGCAGCAATCCGAAATCGGGTTTGTAAAGGAATTCCTAAAGCAGTCCTAGGAGAAATCATGTCCAGAGTGGCGCGGCTCGGAGCATTCATCGTGGTGACACTGGCGATCCTTGCCGCCGGTGTCTTCGTCATCGGGAGCAAAGAGTATCTGTTCAGCTCGACGTACCAATTGAAAGCTCAGTTCGACAACGTTGCGGGCCTGGATGCCGGCGCCGGCGTCCAGGTGGGCGGTGTGCACAGTGGAATCGTGCATAGCATCGAATTGCCGCACCGCCCCGGAGAAAAGGTCACCGTGCTGATGGATCTGGACAGATCGACGCACGAGATCGTCAAGCGGGATTCGGTGGCCACCATCGAAACCGAGGGGGTGCTGGGCAATCAGTTTCTGGCCATATCCTTCGGTTCCGCCGGGCAGCCCGATGTGAAGGATGGCGACACTCTCCAAAGTGAGCCGCCCATGGCCATGTCGGACCTGCTCAAGAAGACCAACGCGATGCTGGATGGCGGCCAGTTGGCCATCCTGAACGCGGTGCAGAGCACGGCTAATCTCAACTCGGTGACCGCCAAGATCGATGCCGGTCAGGGAACCGTGGGCGCTTTGGTGAACGACAAGCAACTCTACACCAACCTCGCGCAGACAACCAGCACGCTGCGCGACACGACCGTCGACGCACAGGCCGCGGTCACCGGCTTCCAGGAAAACATGGAAGCACTCAAGCACAATTTTCTGTTGAGCGGGTATTTCAAAAAGCGCGGCTACGAGGACTCAAGCGAACTGGAAACCCATGAAATCGCAAGCCTGCCGCTCACCGCGCCCTTGAAGGCTTTCAGCTATTCAGCCAAGCAGCTATTCGACAGCCGCGATTCGGCAAAACTCAAGAACCAAAGATCCCTCGATGCCGGCGGAGAGTTCCTGGCGAAGAGTCCATATGGATTCGCGGTGGTGGTGGCCTCGGCCGGGATGGAAGGCGACTCCGACAAGGAACTGGTGCTAACCGAAGCCAGGGCGATGGTAATACGCGAGTATCTCGTGGGGAACTTCGGCTTCGACGACAGCCGCCTCTCGACCTTCGGAGCAGGCAAGCAGGCGGGCGCAGAACCGGGTGCCGACTGGGGGGCGATCCAGATCCTTATCTACCCGCCAGGCGTCCAAGTCCCTCCCGCCAAACAGCGGACGGCGGCCAACTCCACCGGCATCGTCGCGGACCGGCAAGCCGGCGTTTCTCCCAATCCAACACCCAGGCCGTAGCTCCCGGTTTGCGCTGCGCCAGGTGCGGCAGAACGCGCGGGGATGCTATTTCTAGGTCCCCGGCGTATGCGTGACGCGCGCCGAGGATACGGTGCGAGCAATGTAGCACAGCATCTCTTCTCCCGATTTGCAATGATCTTTCTGAAGAGGAGAAGTTCTTATCGTCTCCTCATGGCTCCGGAACTAAGCCCGCCCATCCGGCGTGCTGCTTCCCATTGGCCGTCGGCATCGCACACTGAATGAAGCTGAGCGATTGACTGTCCCGGCTCCTTCTTCAGCTTCAGACTCTTGATTGGAGAGCATCGAATGCCACTTGTCACCGTCGTTCTAACGCTTGCGGTCGTAGGCCTTCTGTTATTCCTCGTAAACCGCTTCATCCCCATGCAAGGCCAAATCAAGGCCATTTTGAACGGCGTGGTGGTGATTGCCGTAGTCCTCTGGCTGGTGAAGATATTCGGGCTTTTCGATTACATCACCCAGTTCACCGCCGGCCAGCCGCTGGTCGCTGTCGTACTCACCCTTGTTACCGCCGGGTTATTGCTCTTTCTGGTCAACAGATTTATCCCCATGCAGTCCCAGATCAAGGGAATACTCAACGGCGTGGTGGTCATTGTCATCGTGCTGTGGCTCATGAAAGTGTTCGGGCTCTTCGACTACGTTACCCAGTTCCGCGTCGGGCGCTAAGGCTATACCGCCGGTTCTTGCCGGGCCAACATCTGCCACTCATCCAACACGCAAGGCTGCATTGCTTGCCTGAGTCAACAGGAGATTTCGTGAAACGCATCGCATTATTTGTAGTAACAAGTGCTCTCGGGCTGGGCGCCTTTGCCCAGGCCAATTCACAAGCAACGGTCGCGCTTGTCCAAACGGGCCCCGCGCCGACCTACCGAGTCGTTGTCATCAGCCGCTCGGTGCAGGCGGTCAATTACCAGCATCGCAGCGGAGCCTCGGATGTCGATTTCGCGGGGACAACTCTGCTCCCCTCCGCCGACGGCAAAGCCAAGGTACGTAGCAAGCGTGGCACCCTCGAAGTCGAAGCCGAATTCGGAAACCTGCAAAGCCCCACAACCTTCGGCGCGGAATACCTCACCTATGTGCTGTGGGCGATCTCTCCGGAGGGCCGGGCAATCAACCTCGGCGAAGTGCTGGTAGGCGATAACTCGCGGAGCAAGCTGACCGCGACGACCGACTTGCAGGCATTTGCGCTGATCGTGACCGCCGAGCCCTACTACGCCGTTCGCCAACCCAGCAATGTAGTCGTTCTCGAGAACGTCGTGCGTGCCGACACCAAGGGGACGAGCGAGGCAGTGAATGCAAAGTATGAGTTGATGGAGCGCGGCGGTTACTTGCCAACCGGATACAAATTCGACCCGGTCGTTCTCAACGCCAGTCTTCCATTGGAGTTCTACGAGGCGCGCAATGCGTTGCGCATTGCCCAATCGGAGGGCGCCGAGACCTATGCAGCCTCGAGCTATCGGCACGCCGTCGAGTTGATGAATAGCGCCGATGCACTGGCGATCGACAAGCATATCGAAAAGAAGCCGCTGATCGCCGCTTCCCGCGAGGCGGTGCAAACGGCCGAAGATGCTCGCGAGATTGCCGTCAAGAAGATCGACGAGGATCGCCGCGCCAGCGAACGCCAGGCTTCCAGCGACGCCTTGGCGGCCTCTCAGACACAAGCCAACGACGCAACTCGCCTGAAAGAGATGGCGCAGGACGATGCCGCCAAGGCGCAGGCAGACTCGGCCAAGGCCCAGGCAGACGCTGCCAAAGCGCAGGCAGACATGGCGGCCAATCAGACGGCATCCGCAACGGCGGTTTCCGCGGCTCAAGCCGATGCCGAGCGGTCTCGCCTGGCCGCGCTGCAAGCACAGCAGAGCGAAAGCAAAGCGATCGTAGACAAAGCCGCGATGCGTGCCCAGTTGTCGGAACAGTTGAATAAAGTGCTTGAGACGCGCGACAGCGCGCGTGGGCTGATCGTGAGCATGTCCGACGTGCTCTTCGACACAGGCAAGTACTCGCTCAAGCCGGGCGCGCGCGAGAAGCTGGCGAAGGTTGCCGGCATCCTGATTGCGTATCCCGGTTTGGACATCCAGGTCGGCGGATACACCGACAATGTCGGCGCCGACCAGATGAATCAGACGCTCTCGGAGAATCGAGCCGGCGCGGTCCGGGACTACTTGGTCGAACAAGGCGTGGGGTCCGCTTCCGTTAGCGCGAAGGGATTCGGCAACACCTCGCCGGTTGCGTCCAACGAAAACTCCAGCGGCCGTCAGGAAAACCGGAGGGTCGAACTCGTCGTATCTGGCGATGCCATCGGCGTTTCGGCAAACACAACGGTTGGATCTTTGCGCTAGAACCTCCGATTTCGATACGCGAAGCGCAAAGCGCAATTCGCAAATTCGGATGCAAGGCTTCTACCGATGCGGCCTCGAAAGGGGCCGCATATCGACGTGAATTGCAAATATCCGTTCTACAAGGAAGTAACAAGGAGTTAGACATGCTTGGAACAATACTCATTGTGATTCTGATTTTGGCGCTTCTCGGAGCGCTGCCTCGTTGGCCGCACAGCAGAAGCTGGGGATACTATCCCACCGGTGGATTGGGATTCATCCTGGTGGTTGTTGTGATTCTTCTTCTGCTCGGCAGGATTTGAAGCCGGCGCTGCCGGGAGACGCGAGGGCACGCATTCCGTTCGCAGAGAATGCGCGGGAGAGGGACTCCTGTTTCCCCCCCTCGCCCTCCGTCTCTCAGACGCCGCTCCAGACGAGCACCGTTCAAGCAAACAACGGAACGATTGGAGTTTAGATGACCCTCATCAAGAAACGCGATGTGAAGATGCACTTTGCAGCCAGGCGGCGCAAGGGCATCCATCCGGCGCCGCCCGCGGCCAAGCCCTCGATGGGTGAATTGCCAGTAGCCGGGCCGGCCGCGGCCGATGCGCCGGACGCAGCATTTCTCGACGACTTTTCGTTGGAGCATTGCTCTCCCGGCGGCACTCTCACGGCCATCGTCATCGTCGCCCCGGAGAGTCATAGCCTCGCGATCGTAACGCCAAGAACTCCGGAATCGTAATACGGCGAACCGCACTTCTTCCCGTGGATGCCGCCGAGCCACCATTTCGGGCGGGTCAATTGAGACGGCTAGCTTAGCGTCCGCACCAGCGAAAGCAGGCCACCATGTCCTCGACCGAACAGACCCACCCGCGGAACGCGACGCTGGAATCTCCGCTGGCAGCTCCTTCGAAGCCCTGTTGCCTTCCGTTGCCCACCAGGGTTGCGTTTGTCGGCAATTACCTCCCACGGCAATGCGGCATCGCCACTTTCACAACGGACTTATGCGCGGCCCTCGCGGGCGAGTTCGGGCCCGAGCGTCTGTTTGCCATCCCGGTCAACGACCCCGAGTCCAGCTACGAATATCCTGAACAGGTGCGGCTGGAACTCGAGCAGGAAGATCTCGGTTCGTACGAGCGGGCCGCCGAGTTTCTCAATTTCAATGGCAACGACCTTGTTTGCTTGCAGCACGAATACGGCATCTATGGCGGACCGGCGGGAAGGCACATCCTGACCCTGCTGCGAAAACTGAAGATGCCGCTGGTCACTACCCTGCATACGGTCCTGCGCGAACCGGATGCGAATCAGCGCGCCGTGCTCGAAGAGATCGCGCGCCTTTCCGATCGACTGGTGGTCATGAGCGAACTGGCGGCCCAGTTGCTGCGCGACGTGTACGCGGTTCCTGGCGGAAAGATCGACGTGATTCCTCATGGCGTTCCCGACCTGCCGTTCATGGACCCTAACTACTTCAAGGACAAATTCGGCACCGAAGGCAAGTCGGTCCTGCTCACCTTCGGCCTGCTCTCGCCGAACAAGGGCATTGAGAACGTGATTCGCGCCCTGCCCGCGATTCTTGCCCGCCATCCCCATGTGGTCTACATCGTCTCCGGGGTCACGCATCCGCATATCCGCAGGCGCGAAGGCGAGCGCTATCGCGAACAGTTGCTGGCGCTGGCAGCCGAGCTTGGAGTTTCAGATCGTCTGATTTTGAATAACCGCTTTGTGAGCGCCGAGGAACTGGTGGAGCACGTCGGCGGGGCTGACATTTACATCACGCCCTACCTGCAGGAAGCGCAGGTGGTTTCAGGTACGCTGGCCATTGCCCTGGGAGCGGGCAAGGCGATTGTCTCCACTCCCTACTGGCACGCCAAGGAACTGCTGGCGGAGAAGAGAGGCGTGCTTGTTCCCTTTGCGGATCCCGACGCGATCGCCGAGGCAGTCGTCGCCTTGCTCGAGAACGAGGCCGATCGTCATGCGATGCGCAAGCGCGCCTATCTGCATTCGCGCGGAACAACCTGGCCGAAGACGGCGCGCGCCTACATGGCCAGTTTCCAGCGGGCGCGGTTCGAGCGTTCCTTGCAGCCCAGGGCCGCTCTGCAAGATGGCATTGCCACCCAACTGGTGGATTGCCTTCCTGCCTTGAACACTGCCCATCTCATCGCCATGACCGACGACACAGGCATGTTGCAACACGCAATCTTCTCGGTGCCCAACACGCGCGAGGGATACACCACCGACGACAATGCGCGCGGCCTCATCGTCTCGGTGCTTCTCGACGAAGATGCTTCGCGCCGCCACAAGCTGGAGCAGCCGAACCTCTCCCGCCGCTATCTGGCATTTCTTTGGCTTGCCTTCCATACCGAATCGGGAAGGTTCAGAAACTTCCTGGGCTACGATCGCACGTGGCTTGAAAATGTCGGCTCGGACGACAGCCATGGCCGCGCTTTGTGGGCCTTGGGAAAGGTGCTCGGCCACTCCCGAGACGAGGGCTTGCGCGGTGCGGCTGGACGCCTCTTCGAGGCCGCCGCGCCCGCGACGCTCGCCTTCTCCAGTCCACGCGCCTGGGCCTATTGCATCCTGGGGATGCAAGCCTATCTGGATTGGTTCCCGGGCGACAGAGCGATCCAGGCAACTCGCGACATCCTTGCCAATCGCCTTCTGGATATCTATGAGCGCAGTCACAACCCGACATGGAAATGGTTCGAGAAGAGCCTTTCTTACTCGAATGCCAGGCTGCCGCAGGCCCTGGTGCTGGCCGGCTGGCGCAGCCACAACCAGAGAATGATCGAGGTCGGAATGGATTCTCTCAAATGGCTTGTCGCCCAGCAGCATCGCGGCGACGAAGAGACGTTCGTGCCCATCGGATCCAACGGCTTCTTCATTGAAGGGAGCGAGAAGGCGCGCTTCGATCAGCAGCCTGTCGAGGCTTGTGCAACGGTCTCGGCATGTCTCGAGGTCTACAGGCTCACAGAAGAACGGCAATGGGTGGAGGAAGCTCAGCGGGTCTTCCGCTGGTTCCTCGGCAAGAACGACTTGCACGTTCCGCTCTACGACGCCACGACAGGCGGATGCAGAGACGGACTTCATCCCGACCGCGTCAACGAAAACCAGGGGGCGGAGTCCACGCTCTCGTTCTTGATGGCTCTGCTGGAAATGCAGGCAGCCAAAGTGCCAGGCGTAGACCAACTGTTTCCTGAAATGAGCGTCTCCTTTGAATCCAATTACTCCTCGCGCTGAGCAACCGGTCAGCATTGCCCAGGAACGAGAAAAGACAGAAGTATGTGCCGACCAGCCGCTGTTTACGCGTCATCCCGGCAACCCAATTCTGAGCCGGGAAGACTGGCCCTATCGGATCAACAGCGTCTTTAACGCCGGGGCTACCAAGCTCGCGGATGGAGACACGCTGCTGCTTTGCCGCGTCGAAGACCGCAGCGGCTTGTCGCACCTCTGTGCTGCCCGCTCTGCAAACGGCATCGATGGATGGCGGATCGATCCTAAACCGACTCTGCCGCCAAGCCCTCGCGAGTTTCCCGAAGAGATCTGGGGCATCGAAGATCCGCGCATCACCTATGTGCCGGAACTCGAACAGTATGCCGTCGCGTATACCTCCTTTGCGCGCGGCGGTCCCGGCGTTTCGCTCGCGCTCACCAAGGACTTCAAGACGTTTGAGCGCTTCGGCGTCATCATGTCTCCCGAGGACAAGGATGCGGCCCTGCTCCCGCGCAGGATCGGCGGGCGCTGGGCTCTGATCCACCGCCCGATGACTGCTCTCGGCGCCCACATGTGGATCTCCTATTCGCCGGACCTGCGCCATTGGGGCAGTCACAAGACCATTCTCGAGGCGCGCCGAGGCGGTTGGTGGGACGCCAACAAGATCGGGCTGTGCTCTCCGCCGATCGAAACCGCCAAGGGGTGGTTGATGATCTACCACGGCGTGCGCCAGACCGCTTCCGGCAGCATCTACCGGCTCGGCCTGGCGCTCTTCGATCTGGAGAAGCCCGAGGTTTGCTTGCAGCGCGGGGACTCGTGGGTCTTCGGCCCCGAGGCCAGTTACGAGCGCGCAGGGGACGTGAAGGACGTGGTGTTTCCCTGCGGACAGACCATCGGCGACGATGGAGATACAGTCAATGTCTATTACGGCGCGGCCGACTCCAGCATCGCGCTCGCTACTGCCAGTATCCGCTCCATCCTGGCGTGGCTGGACGCGAATTCGGGGCCGCCCGAGAGGCGAGCATCCTAGTGAGTCGCGCACTCGGAAAGACGAGGTGGGAACCGTGAGCAGCGCAGCCCGCAATTGGCCGAATTGGCTGCCGCATCCGCTTTGGATTCGGCGCAAATGCCCATGCTGCAATTCGATCGAATTCAAACAGGCCGAGCTGCGTCCGTTCGACGCACTGCTCGGCATGTTTGCGTTGCGCCCGGTTCGCTGCAAATTCTGCTGGCGTCGCTACTACTGGCTGACCCTTCAAGACTTGAGTGCAATGTAACTCGCCAGGGCGCGCGGCGATGGAAGCAGAGCAATTGCAACAGACGCGAGCAGCGCGCCTCTGCTTGTCGCCCTGCGGATAGAAGATGCCCCCCGGCTTTGAGGCAAGACAAAATTCCCGTGCGAGAACAAGATGACCGTCTTTCAAAAACAAGCGATTCCCCTCGCAGCGCCCCACGTGCACCCTGCGTCCGTGCCGCACTGGCTCACCCATCTGGGAGTGTTGGGCCTTTTCTCCATCGCCGTGATCGATTCCTCGGTGATCCCTTTGCCCCTGCCCGGCAGCACCGATCTGCTTTTGCTTTGGCTCGTGGCGCACAGCGGCAATCCGTTTCTGCTGGCCGGAAGCGCCATTGCCGGCAGCCTGGTGGGCGGATACACAACCTGGCAAGTGGGCAAGAAAGGCGGCGAAGCCGCACTGCGCCGCTATGTGCCCGCCCGCCTGCTCGGCCGTATCGTGCGTTGGGTCGAACGGAATCCCGTGCTCGCCGTGTTTGTTCCGGCCCTGCTTCCTCCACCGATTCCTCTCTTGCCGTTTGCGCTCGCTTCCGGCGCGCTGGGTGTCCCACGCAATCGATTTCTCCTGGTCTTCGGCGCGGCTCGCAGCCTTCGCTACTCCTTCGTTGCATGGTTGGGCGCCACTTACGGACGCAGGATCGTTCTGCTGTTCTCCGGCACCCTTCAAAAGTGGTCCACGCCCATGCTCTGCGCGTTCCTCGGGCTGCTCGCTGCCGGCCTCTGTCTGGGGATATGGAAGATTCGCGGGCTGCGGAAGATCGATGCCGCGGAAGAGCGCGCGCTGGACATTGAAACCGCCTGCGGAAACTGAATCGCGGCGCGCGGATCCATCTACACAACGAACATCGCAATTCCCGCGACAAACATCGCCACGGTGGTGAACGCGACGAGGGCCCATCCCCAACGCGAGCTGGGCTGCCCCTGCATCAGCTTCTTGTCGCCGGCAACGGCGAGGATTGCGGCGAGAAGAAACGGAGCCAGCAGGCCGTTGACGACCGCCGTCCAGTAGAGCGCTTTCACGGGGTTGATCCCGACAAAATCCAGCGCGACCCCTACTCCCGTCGAGACAAGAATGAGAGCGTAGAACCAACGTGCCTGTCTCATTTTCTTGTTCAAGCCCTGACGCCATCCGAGCGTTTCGGCGAAGGCGTATGCGGCCGATCCGGCCAGCGTGGGGATGGCCAAAAAGCCAACGCCGACGATGCCTAGCGTGAAAAGCGTTGCGGCAAAACTGCCGGCAAACGGGCGTAGAGCCTCGGCGGCCTGGCGCGAAGTCGCAATGTGCACGATGCCATGCCGATTGAGGGTGATGGCCGTCGTCAGGATGATAAAGAACATGACCGTGTTCGAGAAAAAAGCGCCCACGCCTACGTCGATATTCCTCAGGCTAAGTTCTTCGGGCGTGGCTCCTCTGCGCAGGGCAAGTGTGCTTTGGCCCGCGGATTTCTCCTCTTCCACTTCCTCGCTGGCCTGCCAGAAAAATAGATATGGACTGATGGTTGTGCCGAGAATCGCCACCAGCATGGCCCATTCGTCTCTGCTCCGCGGAACGGAGGGAATGAGGGTATCGCGCAATACCTGGCCCCAGTCTGCCCCCACCACAAACGCGGTGACCGGATAGGCGAAGAGCACCAGGACAAGCCACTTGAGCACATTGGCGATTTGCCGGTATTGCAGCCGCACCGTCGCCCAGCAGATGAGCACGGCAAAGACGACCACGAACCAGTGAGAGTTGATTCCGGAGAGCATGGCCGCCGCATCGGCCATGCCTGCAAGATCCGCTGCGATGTTGATCGTGTTTGCTGCCAGCAGGGCGATGACGAAGACCAGCAGTATCCATCGCGGAAATCGTCGCTTGAAATTCCCGGCCAGCCCCTGGCCTGTCACCTTGCCGATGCGGGCGCACATCGTCTGAACCGCGGTCATCAGCGGCCAGGTCACCAGCGCCGTCCAGAGCAGCCTGGTCCCCAGTTGCGCCCCGGCCACCGAGTATGTCGCGATGCCCGACGGATCGTCGTCGGCGGCCCCGGTGATAACTCCGGGGCCGAGCGATTTCAACAGCGATAGAATCCATTTGCGAGTCGCGATGACGCTCACGTGCGCGGTCTATTGCGCAGGTTGAACGATCAGATCGTCGGCCAGTTTGAAATGCACAATCGACTCCGCGGGAATGTCGATATCCCGGTTGCCGGTCAGTCCCGCCACCGCGGTTCCGCCGCCGCCGCCCACCAGGCCGCCGACCACCAATCCCACGCCGCCGGTCGCAATCCCGCCGACCAACATACCAAGCCCTGCTCCACCGCCGATCATGGCGGTCGAGCGCCGTCCCTTGCCCTTCTTGGTGCGAGACAAATCGCGCGTGGCCAACGGATACTCCTTGCCGTCCAGCGTCAGCGAAGTCAGGCGAAGCTCCAACAGCGATCTGCCTTTGAAGTGTCCCCGCCGATGCGACACATCCACCACGCCGCCGACGGGCGTGCCCTTGGGCAACAGCACATTGTTGTCCGTGGTTATCACCGGTTCTACCAATTCGCCGGTAAAGGTATCGCCGGCGCGGCTGCTCTTGACGCCGATTCGCTGATCGATGCGGATGGTGAGCATCGTGCCTGCCGGGATGTTGACATTGGCCGGTATGGGCGCCGGGGGGACCGCCGAAACCATCGGAGACGAGGCGACTGGAAGGGGTGCGCCTGGCGCGGGCGGCGTCGTGGTGGTGGTGATGGCCACACTCTTCTGTCCGGGCGCTGGCGGCTGCACAATGGTTGTTGTCGTGGTCCCCTTCTTGTCCACTGAGACCACCTGCTGCGGTTGTCCGGTTGCGATCGCCTGTTTGGTGGCCTGGTCGAGCGCCTGCTCCTGTTTGGATTTGCATCCCGATAGCAGGCCCGCCACCAACAGCAACGTCAGCACAGGCACACGGCCTTTGCGAATCAATGAGTTTGCATTCAACATGTCGATCTTCCTTTGTGTCGGTTCTTGTTGCCGCCGCGCACCAACCAACAGACTCGGCAAGGCTGGCGGAAAGTGCGGAAGCGGCATTCTTTGTTGGGATAGGAAAAGATAGCTCGCGCGAACAGCCGTTATTTGTTCTTGCCGGCTTCGTCTTCAATGGCCGCACATTCCATTTCCACTTCGATGCGCGATTCGTGCTTCACGTTGGCCTCGGCGTTGGCTTCCTCCACGGCATCTTTCGTTTTTCCCCAGGCGTTCTCAAGCTTGCCCTTTACCTGCTGCACCATGCCTTCGATCTGCAATTCGCCGTCGCCGGCCCACTCGCCCGCTTTGCGCTTTGCGCTGCCGACAGCCTGGTCGATCGCGCCCTTCACTCGGTCCTTGTTCATAAGTACACCTCAACGGTTCCGACTTTATGGGGGCGGAACGCAACTCGTCTGAGCAGTTCGGAACACTTACTGTCGAGGCAGCGCAAGCAGGCGTCCCACAAATCGCATGAGCGTTCTTGCTCAGACGGAACAATCGATGCCATCTAACTTGGGAAGTACCTTATGCGCCTCAGTGCGCGGAAACAAAGTGACGCTGCGCAGGGGTAGAAAATGGTGAGATGCATGAAGAAGATGATGACGTTTGTAGCATTACTCAGCTTGACCACTGTCGGCTGGGCAGGATCGAATCGCGAAGCAACCGACGATCGTCTGGATCATGCAGGCAGAGTTTTGCATGAGATCATGGCCGCGCCGGACAAGGGCATTCCCGAAGAAGTGCTGGAGCACGCAAAATGTATTGCGGTGGTTCCCCACATGCTCAAGGGCGGCTTCGTGTTTGGCGCGGAGAACGGCAGAGGCGTCGCCACCTGCCGCACCCAAGACGGCTGGAGCGCGCCTTCGTTCTTTACCATCACCGGCGGAAGCTGGGGCCTCCAGATCGGCGTCGAAGGCATCGATCTGGTCTTGATTATCCAGAACGAGCGGGGAATGCAGCAGTTGATCGGGAGCAAGTTCGAACTCGGTGCGGATGCCTCTGCCGCGGCCGGTCCGGTGGGTCGCCATGCCTCCGCCGATACCGACTGGAAGCTGAATACCGAAGTGCTGACGTACTCGCGGGCCCGCGGCGCATTCGCCGGACTCACCCTGAACGGCGCCGCAATTCGCCGCGACGACGACTCCACCGAAGCCATCTATGGCCGTGACATCCCCACCCGCCGCATTCTGCAAGGCGAGATCGCCGTTCCCGCTTCGGCCAACGCGTTCCTCGACGCAGTACGAGACGCCAAGAGACAGGCAATCGCCGCCAACTAACGCATTTTCACACACGGTGTGGGGACGCTCGAATTCGCCCCGGCAGGAACTGTGAAAGTGTCTTAACCCTCCGCAATCCAACCGCATCGCGGGCGCCTCAGGCTGGTTTTGAGCTGCGGGCGCCCGTCGTGCATGGGAGCCGCGCATGTTGTGGACCATCTTTGTTGTTATCTTGATTCTCTGGCTGTTGGGATTCAGCCTTCACGTTGCCGGCGGCTTGATCCACATCCTGCTGGTGGTTGCGCTGATCGTGTTGATCTTCAACCTTCTCAGCGGACGGCGCGCCTGAGCATTTCAACGATTGGTATAGAGTGATTCTCTGCTGGACTGAAGATTATCGCGCCCCGCAAGAACAGGGAGCGCCGGCCTCCCGGCCGGTTGTGGCGTGGACCTCCCGGTCCACGCTCGCTCTACACCTTCAGGAGGGCTGCTCTAAGCGGAACCAGCGCATTCCAGCCGGTTCGCCCCAGCACAAAACTCAACAGGACAGAGAAACTCCGGTTTCGCTCCATGCGGGCAGCGAACCTGTGCTCGAATGCAGATCGTGCGTGGACCGGCGGAGCGAACTCTATTTGGCGAGCCCAACCCGCCGCAACAGGTCGTCGAAGCGCGGGTCGGAGCGCAAGGGGTCGAGGCAGGGATCGATCTTGAGATAAACCAGCCCCACATCGTGCGCGCGATAAGAATCCTCCAACCACTTGAAGGCTTCTTTCTTGTCGCCCAACCCGGCGTAGACCAGCGCCGTCTCGTACCTTCCCACGCCGTCTTTTCGGATGTGCTCTTCCAGTTGGGAAATGGTCTTCCGGGCGGCGTCGATCTGGCCGGCGCGGGCGTAGGCGTTGCCCAGGTGGCCCAGGGAATACGGGCCGCCGCCGGCCTCTAGAAACGCGGCAATCGACTCCGCATACATCCCCTTCTCCGCGTAGATATCTCCCTGAAGGAGATTCCAGTCGGGAAGATCGATCTTGAGCCCCTGCACCGTCCTGGTCACGGCCAGCGCCTGGTCGTACTGGTGGCAGAAGTAGTAGATGAACCCCTCGGAGTGGAAGGTCGGCGGGGCCACCGGGTCCAGATCCACGGCGCGCTCGATCTCGGCCAGGGCCTCCGCCATCTGACCCGTCCGGACGAGGTAAAACGCGTACTTCTGATGGGTGGTGGACGAATTCGGATTCAGCTCCAGCGCCCGCCGAAACTGCGCCGCCGCGGCCGGCCAGTTCCAGTCCAGCGTCATCGCGGTATTGGCCAGCTCGGCATGGGCCTCGGGCAGGGAGTCGTCCAGCTCGATCGCCTTGAGGGCTTCGGCTTTCTGCCGGGTAAAGGCCTCCTCGTAGGGCATCCGCCCCGATTCGCCCATACGGCCGAAGCAACTGGCCAGTGCGGCATGTGCCTCCGCATAGCCGGGACTCTTTTCAATCGCCCGATTGAAATACTCCACGGCGCTCTCGCAGTCGTCCTTGGAGCGCAGCAGGATGCCGTGCAGGTACTGGTCCTGCGCCACCGGGTCGAGGGGCCGCTCGCGGGCCAGGCGCGCCTGTTCCTGGGGCGTCACCTTGATGCTGATTTCCACCGCGATCGCCTGCGCCACCTCCCCTTGCCAGGCAAGCACGCTGGTAAGGTCCCGGACATAGGTATGCGCCCAGACGGGGCGGTCGGTCCTGCCGTCGATCAACTGCGCGCTGATGCGCACCTGGTTGCCCTCGCGCAGCACGCCGCCCTCCACCACCGCGTCCACCGCCAGCTCTCGGGCGATCTCCGGGAGGTTCTTCTTGGTGCCCTTGTAGCTCATGGACGAGGTGAGGGAGATAACGCGCAGCGTGGAGACCTGGCCGAGGTCGTTGATCAGCTCTTCCGTCATCCCATCGGCGAAGTACTCCTGGCCCGGATCTCCGGAGAGGTTTTCCAGGGGCAGGATGGCGATCGAGCGGATGCCGGATCGGGCGTGGCTGTCGCCGTACAACTTCTTGTAGCCGATGTAGCCAAGGGCGACGAGGGCCAATCCGAGCGCGGCAGCGGCCAGAACCCGCGGTGCGCGGCGCAGCTTTCGCGCCGGAGCCAGGGGCGCGTGCTCTTGAGCCAGGTCGTGCGCGGCATGACGCCGCTCTATCAGCGGGAAGGTGACGCCTTCGGCGGAAGACGGGTGGCCGGACTCGGTTGGGTGCGGCGGATCCGTCTCCTGCGGCTTGAAATGGAAGCGCGGCACATACGAGCCGCTGGGGATCTCAATGCGGACCGCCGGCTCTTCCTTTGTCTCGGCGTAGTACTGCGCCAGCCGCTTTCGAACCTCGGTGGCTTTTACCCGGACCACGGAGTCGCTGCCCGTGTCGTAATTGACCGGGCGTCCGAACATCTCCGCCCCGATCATCCGCTCGCGCAGGCTGTCGGTTTCCCCTTCCAGGGCGTGTCCGACGATCAGTTGCAGGAAATCCTGGGTGCGTTTGCTTCCCGCGAAGGCGTGGCTGGCCGCCAGCTCTTTCAGGTGATGGCGTACCAGACTGGACTGCCGCGCATTGAGTGCTTCCGGCTCCGAGAATGGTTCGGCAATCGACATAGAGCACTCAGGTTCCCTTTAATGACCAACTATACCACCCCAGCAAACGTCCTCCGAAGCCGACATCCTTTGGCCGGGGCGAATCCTGTAGGTGTATGAAAAATAACATGTTGAATCCAGCAAACGTCAACAAACGTCCGACCACACCGTTAATAGCATTGCCGGGCCGCTGCGGCGGTGTTGGAATGGGCTCGCTCGCCAAAAGTGGGGCAGTTGCTCGTGGGGCTAGAAAACGTTTGCCAGAGGGTCCATGTCCATCGCACGTAAAATCGACGCCGCAGGGCAAAACCCGCTTCAGGAATACGCCCAGCCGGAAATGGGGCAGACCATGACGCAACCCAATCGCAACCGCAATCGCCTCCGCCGCCTTGGCCGTGGCGGAGCATCCATCCTCCTCTTTTGCTTCCTCGTGGCGCGATGCGCGCCGGCGCAGCAACCTAGCGAAGCCTTCCAGGAAGCAATGCGCCAGGGCGCCCAGGCGATGACCGCGGGCGACTTCCCCGCCGCCGTGGCAGCCTTCACCACGGCCACCCAAAAGATGCCGGCCTTCGCCGAAGCCTACTTCAATCTCGGCCTGGCGCAGCAACAGGCCGGTCAGTTGGACCAGGCACGAGCGTCGCTGGAGAAATCCCTGCAATTGAAGCCGGGCTTGCGCGGCGTCAATCTCTTTCTCGGCCTCGTCGCCTATCGCCAGAACCGTTTCCAGGACGCCGAAGCCCACCTGCTCAAGGAGACGCGCATCGATCCGCGCAGCGCCAAGGCATTTCTTTGGCTGGGCGTCTGCCGCCTGGCGCAGGACGATCCGCAAGGCGCGATCGCTCCCCTGGACAAGGCCTACGCTCTCGATGCCCAGGATGTGGACATCCTCTACCATCGCGGCCGCGCCTATCTGCTGGTAGCCAACGCCTCCTACGCCGCCATGTTCAAGGTCGATCCCGACTCGATGCGGGTGCATCAGGTGCTGGCCGAGGCGGACGCCGCGGCTTATCGCACGCAAGATGCCATCGTGGAGTTCGAACTGGCCGTCAAGATGGCGCCCCGCCAGCCGGGACTGCACGAAGAGCTGGGCAACCAATATTGGACCGCCGGGCAGCTCGACAAGGCAACCGAGGCCTACCGCGAAGAGCTGCGCATCGACGTTCACGCGGTTTCGGCCATGTACAAGCTGGGCAGCCTGCTGGTCCTGAATCGCCAGCCCGAACAGGGCATCGACCTGCTTCGCCAGGCGCTGCGGGAAGATCCTTCGCTGGCCGACGCGCACTACTACCTGGCCAGCGGCCTGGCGGAGACGGAGCGGGACAGCGAGGCGATTCGCGAGTACGAGCTGGCCATCGCCGCCGACCCGGCCGACGATCGCGCCATGAGCGCCTATTACAAATTGGCGCAGGTTTACCGCAAATTGCACAAAACAGAGGACGCGCAGGCAGCTCTGGGGAACTTTCAGCGCTTGCGCGCCGCCACCAGGGCGCGTCAGGAAAAGAAGAGCGCCCAAGTGGTCCGCAAACGCTCGGAACTGCCGGTGGAAGACCCGGAGAGAGCCGCCCTGGCGGCCGAGCAGATGGGCAAATGAGATTCGCACCGGCGCGGTTGCCGCCAGCGCCGGTGCAACTGTTCACCCCGTGAGCAGGGAATGAGAGTGGCGGCAGGCAGCAGCAGTAACAAGAGGCACTACGAACCTGTAGAAAGCGTTTGCTCAGGAGGCAGACTAATGAATTTGAGATCGAAAACAAAGCTCGTCGTGGAGACGTGCCAAAGGGCGCTCAGACCCGTACTTGCGCCTTACGGAGGATTACTGGCCTTGCTGGTGCTCCTTATCGGACTGGCCGTGCCGGCCATGGCGCAGCTCGACACCGGCTCCATCAGCGGCGTCATCACCGACCCGGCAGGCAAGGTGGTGCAGGGAGCGGCTCTCACGGCGCGCGAAACAGCCACAGGCACCAGCTATTCCACGGTCAGTTCCAACACCGGCCTGTTTGTCTTCCCATCCATGCGCCCCGGAACCTATGAGTTGAAAATCGGCGCGAGCGGCTTCAAGGCCGCCACCTACGACGGCATCAATGTCGCGGTTGGCGGGCATGTGTCCCAAAACATCTCTCTCGCCGTAGGCTCGGCCAGCGAGAGCGTCACCGTAACGGCTGGTTCGGTTTCGCTGGAGAAGGAAACTTCGGATATCGACGCCGACATCACCACCGAACAGGTGGCCGATCTTCCCCTGGCGGTCTCCGGCAACCTGCGCTCGCTGTCCACACTGGAGTTCCTGGTTCCTGGAACCGTGGGCCCCGGCACCTCCGGGGGCGGCTCTGCCTTCCAAATGGCCAAGATCAACGGCGGCCAGGAAGAAGGCACCGACTACCTGGTCGATGGCATCACCACCAACCGCATGGAGAATGGCTCCGGCTCCTTCGATATCGTTGCGCCCTCGGTCGAGGCGGTCAACGAGTTCCACATCAGTCTCTCGGCGCTGCCCGCGGAATTGGGCAGAACCACCGGCGGCCTGGCCAACTTCAATACCAAGGGCGGCACCAACAGCTACCACGGCGCGATCTTCAACATCTACAAGAACGCCGCACTGGACGCCAACAACTGGTTCAACAACGGCTACTTGGCCACCGCTACCTCCGCCGCGGCCCGCGCCGCGCTGCAACGCCCGGCAGACACCAAGAACAACTACGGCGTCAGCATGGGCGGTCCGGTCCGCATCCCCCACGTCTATAAAGGCACCGACAAGAGCTTCTTCTTCTTCGGATGGGAACAGTTGCGCTATTCCACCGGCGCGGCCGTCACCAGCCTGATTCCCACCCCGGCCATCCTGGGCAGCGACGGAAAATATCTCGACTTCTCGTCCACCCTGGGCGGACCGATCCCCGGCGGCCTGGCCTGCGACGGCAAGACCCAGCTCTACTACGGCGAGATCTTCGACCCGGCGATCGAAAGCAACGGCTGCCGCACCACGCCCTTCATGGACGGCAGCGGCAACCTGAACAAGATTCCCGTCAGCCGCGAGAGCAAGGTGGCCAAGGCGGTCTTGCAGTACATGCCTGCGCCGAACCTGACCGGCGGCGGCACCAACAACTACGTTTACGACTCCAAAGACAACATCGCACAGACCGTCTACAGCCTCCGCATCGACCAGAACCTGGGCGCGAGACACAAGATCTGGGCCTTCTACAGCTCCAGAGAAAACACCGATCAGGGCAACGGTCTGAATCTGCCGGAACCGCTGACCAGCGGCGGCGGCGGGATCGTCGATCAGTTGGGCAAACTCTACCGCATGGGATGGGATTGGATCGCCACCCCGACCCTGGTCAACTCCATGACCTTCGGCGCCAACCGCTCCAACAACTACAACCGTTCCCGCGCGGTCAACATGAACTCCAACTGGGACGGCACGCTGGGCATCGCCAACGGTTCCGGTCCGGTCTTCCCGGGCTTCGTGTTCAACGGCAGCTCCTTCCCCAACTTCGGCGAGAACGACGACGCCCAGGACGTGGACAACACCCTGGCGCTCAACGACATTCTGCACTGGCAGCATGGCGCGCACAGCTTCAAGGTGGGCGGCGAAGCGCAATATCACCAGTACTCGTTCGAGAGCAAGATCGGCGGCACGTGCAGCGGCACCTCCGGTTGCTTCAGCTTCTGGGACAATCAGACCGCTTCCGACCAAACCTATTGGGGACGGGACGGCAACTCCTTCGCCGCGTTCATGATCGGTCAGGCGGGCACCGCCAACGCCCTCTCCCAATTGCATGCCCCGCGCTGGATCGCTCACTACGGCGCTATCTTTGCCCAGGACGACTGGAAGATGCGCTCCAACCTCACCTTCAACATCGGCCTGCGCTGGAGCTACGACACACCGCGTCATGAAGCCGAAGGCGACACCACCAACTTCAGTCCCACCGTCAAGAACACCGGGGCCGGCAATGCTCTGGGCGCGCTGGTCTTCGGCGGCGTCGGCGCGGGCCGCGACGGCAACAAGGGCGAGACCTGGGCCAACACCTACTTCAAGGACATCGAACCCAGAGTCGGTTTTGCCTGGACGCCCTACGGCGATGGCAAAGTCGTCCTCCGCGGGAACGTAGGCATCTACTACGGCCCGCTGGTCTATGCCGATTTCGGCCAGGGAACCGTGCAGGGATTCACCGCCAACCAGACCCTCTTCACCGGCGACCCATTGTCCGGTCCGCAGGTCGATGCCGGGCTGCCCGTGTTGCCCACCACCCCCAACCTCGATCCTACCCAGATGAACGGCCAGGGCGTGGATTACGTCGCCAAGACCAACGGCCGTCCGGCGATGATCGAGACCTGGACCCTGGAAAACCAGATTCAGATCACCCCCAACCTCTTCTTCGCGCTCAGCTACCTGGGCAATCATGCCACCCACCTGCATGGCCTGGTCGACTACCCCAACGACGTTCCCCTCAGCGCTCTGGCCATGGGCAACGGTCTCAACTGGTGGGCGGTTGCGCCTCCGCCGAACGGCTGGAACGGCCCGGCTCTGCAACCGTATCCCGGCTTCAGTTGCGCTTCTGGATGCACCTATGGCATCTCGGAGCCGGTGGAGCAGGCTCTCCGCCCCTTCCCGCAGTACGGCTACATCAACATGGATAGCTACCTGCAAAACGTCGGACAGTCCAGCTACGACGCGCTGACCGCCAAACTCGAGCGGCGCTTCCACAACGGCTTCAACGTCCTGGCTTCCTACACCTTCTCCAAGACGCTGACCGACGCCGACGCCATCCAGCCTTACTACAGCACCCTGCAAAACCAGGGCGGAACCCAGAACCCCTACAACCACAAAGCGGAAAAGGCTGTCAGCAACGAGGACATCCCGCAGAACTTCGTGGTCAGCTACGTCTACGAACTGCCCATCGGCAAGGGCAAGCAACTGCTCGGCAACACGCCCAAGCCGGTCGACGCGGTCATCTCCGGATGGCGCATCAGCGGCGTGCAGCGCTACCTGGACGGCCAGCCCATCAGCTTCTTCGGCGCCAACGGCATCCCCGGAATGGACAACGGCATCCGCCCCAATCGCGTCGTCGGCCAGAGCGCGAAGAGATCGGGAACGTTCAACCCCTTCAACTTCAGCAACACCAACACCAGCGGCTACAACCATTCGTCGGGAGCTTGCACCACCGGTTACTGGAACTGCGCCGCCTTCGTCGATCCCAACCCCAACCCCGGCCTCTACGTGCCCTACGTCTTCGGCAACATGCCGCGCAACTCCGCCGACATCCGCGGCTTCGCGTTCTACGACGAGGACTTCGGCATCAACAAGGAAATGCGGTTCACCGAGAAGATCAAGGCCGACTTCCGCGGCGAAATGTTCAACGCATTCAACCGCCACGCCTTCAACAAGCCCGATTCCGGCGTGCAGGACAATAACTTCGGCCAGGTGGGCAGCACCCTGCTTGGACCGAGAAACGTGCAATTCTCTCTGAGAATTACCTACTAAACCAACCGGCTCCGGCCCTGTTTTCATGGGCCGGAGAGCTTGCCAGGCGCGGCGCTCTTTTCCGGGCGTCGCGCTGGCCTCCAGCACCGAGCAAGGTTGCCATGCCTTGCCAGGGGCGACTCCTATCCACCCAGAGAGAGAGATTCTTCGTGCGCTCGTTATCCTTGCCGCTCGCAGCTTTAGCCCTGCTCCTTGCTCCGCCGCTACTGTCGCAGGAGCCCCATGCGCTGCCTCTCAGCGGCGACTATCCCGCCACCCACGATCCCTCCATCGGCCGCGAGGGAAACAACTATTACGTCTTCGCCACCACCATGAACCCCAACGACGGGCAGTTTCCCATTCGCTGCTCGCAGGATTTGCTGGCCTGGAAGCTGTGCGGCCAGGTCTTCGATCGCATTCCTGCCTGGATTCGCGAGGCCAGTCCCACCACCAAAGTGCTGTGGGCCCCCGACATCTCCTTCTTTCAAGGCAAGTATCACCTCTATTACGCGTACTCGGCCTTTGGCGTGAACACTTCCGGCATTGCGCTGGCAACCAACGACACCCTCGACCCCAAGAGTCCGAAATACCGCTGGAAGGACGAAGGGCTGGTTCTCAAGTCCACCCGCGGTGACGACTTCAACGCCATCGATCCGAATCTCGTTCTCGATGCCCAGGGCGAGCCGTGGCTCAGCTTCGGCAGCTTCTGGGGCGGCATCAAAATGCGCAAGATCGACGCCATGACCGGCAAGCCGTCGGCCGCGGATACCACGCTTTACTCGCTGGCGGCCCGCGCCATGCCCAAGCTGCCCGAGCCGCCCAAGCCCGGACTGCCCGCCGATTGGCAGGCCGTGGAAGCGCCGTTTATCGTGCGCCATGGCGGCTTCTACTATCTCTTTGTCTCCTTCGATCTCTGCTGCCGCGGCACCCAGAGCACCTATCGCACCATGGTGGGCCGCGCGCGCAAGGTCGCCGGTCCCTATGTGGATGCGGACGGCAAGCCGATGCTGCAAGGCGGCGGCACGCAACTGCTGAAGTCCAACAGCCGCTGGATCGGCCCCGGCGGAGAATCGGTCTTGCCGCGGCCCGAAGGCGACATCATTGTCTTCCACGCCTACGACGCGATGACCGGCAAGCCGGCGCTGCAAATCTCCACTCTGACCTGGGTGAACGGCTGGCCCCGTGCGACGCTGGGAACTACCGGCGAATCCAGATAGCCGGAGCGCAGAGAAGGACCATGTTTTACGATGCCGCGGCATTGCCGGAGAAAAGGAAGACGGCCGCCTCACCGGCCGTCATCTTTCTACGCCGTGCGCGAACCACCGCCGAGACGCCACGAATTTCAATCGCAGTTGGTCTTCGAGACCATGGACAGGAAACGGAATGAATTACTTTACAAATCGAGCGGCGAGAACTCGCGGCAATGTGTGCCTGGGAACCGCGATGGCAGTATGCGCTCTGCTGGCGGGCTGCGGCGGAGGCGGCAGTGCTTCGACCGGCGGGGTAACTCCTCCCACATCGCCCGACCAGGGCACGTTGACCAGCGTCAGCGACAGCTACCAATACAAGATTGAGAACGTGGCCAGCAGCCTGGTATTGGGCATCGCCGGGCAAAGCCAGACCGCCGGCGCCAACCTGGCGCAAGAGGCCGACACCGGAAGCTCGGATGCGCTCTGGCACTTCATCCCCAACGGAAGCTTGGAATATAACGTCGAGAATCTGCTCACCCATCAGGTGATGGGCATCTCCAGCGCCTCGACGGCTGCCGGAGCCCAGGCGTTGCAATGGGCCGACAACGGCACCGCAGACCATAACTGGGCCTTCTATCTGCTCACCGACGGCAATTACCTCATCAAGAACCTGAACAGCGGATTCTACCTGGAGGACGCCAACTCCGGCTTGACGGCGACGGCTGCCATCGACCAGGGCGCGCGCGCCACCAGCGGCACCGGCTGCACGTGCCAGGAGTGGAAGCTCACCTCCACCAACACCTCGCCCTACTCCAATCCCATCGCCGTCGATGTCACTTACACCGCCCCGGACAGCGCGGCGATCGGCATCCACGATCCTTCCATGGTCAAGGCGGGCTCCACGTACTATCTGTTCTCTACGCACAGCAAGCTCTACGCAAAGATGTCCACCGATCGCACCAACTTCTCGGAAGACGGCTTCGCTCTCGCCTCGATCCCCGCCTGGACCACCCCCTTTACGGCCGGAAGCAACGATCTGTGGGCGCCCGACGCCTCCGAGCACAATGGCCAATACTGGCTCTATTACGCCGCGTCCGGCTTCGGGCTCAACACCTCGGGGATCGGCCTGGCCATCAGCCCCAGCGGCGCACCCGGAACCTATGTCGATTCCGGCGCGCCCCTGATTACCACCAACACCGCCTCCAGCTTCAATGCCATCGACCCGGCTTCGGTTGTGGATGCCAGCGGAAACGCCTGGCTTTCCTTCGGCTCCTGGTGGAGCGGCATCCAGATCGTTCGCGTGGACAACACCACCGGCCTTCCCACCAGCACCAACTACACCCAGTTGGCCTACCATCCCACCAACACCGGGATCGAAGGCTCCTACATCTATCAACACGGCGGCTACTATTACCTGTTCGCCTCCATCAATAACTGCTGCCAAGGCACCAGTAGCACGTATCGTATTGTCGTCGGACGTTCGAGCAACGTGAACGGCCCCTACACCGATCGCGGCGGGCTGGCGTTGACCCAGGGCGGCGGAACCATCCTGCTCAGCGCGCATGGAACCATCAACGGTCCCGGCGGACAAACCGTTCTCAAGGATACCGACGGAGATCTGCTGGTGTACCACTACTACGACGGCAACAACAACGGCGCTCCGGCCTTGGGCCTCAATCTGCTTGGCTGGACCGCCGACGGCTGGCCAACCATTCAATAAGCAGAGAGCACGCGGCTGAGGGCGAAGGGCACGGGCGAAAGCTCGTGCCCTTCGCCCTTATTGCAGCGAAAACATCGCGAAGGAATCCGCCGGCACCGTGACTTGAACGCTGCCGTTGGCCAGCGATGCGCTTCCACTATTGGCCGGCGCCAGCGGGATGAACTGGCTGCATCCGGCCAGCGCCGTTCCGGCCGCGGGGAGGTTGAGCGTGCGGGCAGCGGAGCTTTTGTTCACCGCCACCAGCACCGCGTCTTGTGCATGGCCTGCCTTGCATCCGCTCAAGTCCGCGGCGCGCTCGAAGACGAAAGCCGTCTCGTCGGCAAAGAGATTCTGCTGCGGCGCGCCTTGCAAGGCGGCGTGGCTCTTGCGCGCGGCAAACAGCCCGGAGGCCCAGGCGAAGGTGGATTGCTGATCGGCACTGCGCGTCGCCGCGTTGAAGGCGCTGGCCGCATCGCCGGGGAATCCGCCGGGAAAATCGCGGCGGTTGTCCGGGTCGTCGCCGCCGGGCATGGCAATCTCGTCTCCCGAATAAAGCTCCGGCGTGCCGCGCAGGGTGGCCAGCAAGCCCAGCGCTTCTTTCAAGCGCGGCAGCGAACCCTTGGCATCGGTCACAAAGCGCGAAGTATCGTGATTGCCGAAGAAATGCACCAGACGCTCGGGATGCGGATAGAGCGAGTCCTGGCGCAGAATCGTTGCCAGATCGGTCATCGGCTTGTCGTGCACCAGCACATTGCGCACCGCGTAAAAGACCGGAAAATCGAAGGGGGTGTCGAGACCGGTGTCGATGCCGGCGTGTTCCCGTCCCCCGGCAAAGAACGACGTCACCGTCGGGTCGCCCTGATAGACCTCGCCGACCGTGGTCAGGTTGGGATAGGCCGCGTGCAGCGCCGCATGATAGTCGCGCCAGAAAGCGCGCTCGATGTAGAGAAACGTATCCAGGCGAATGGCGTCGATCTGCGCGGTCTCGACCCACCAGAGCGCGTTCTGGATGAGATACTGCGCCACCAGCGGATTCTCCTGGTTCAAGTCGGGCATCTGATCGACAAACCAGCCCTCGAGGATGGGCTGCTTGTCCGCCGGCGCGGCGTGCGGGTCGGTGAGGTTGTAGATGTACTTGTCGAAGTTGAAAGTACCGCCGCCAATGGTCTGGTGATGCGCCAGCGTGCCGTGGAACCAGTCCGGCGTGGGCGAGTCGGCGATCCACGGATGCCGCACGCCGATGTGATTGGGGACCAGGTCGATGATCAGCTTCATGCCCCGCGCATGGAGCGCCTGGGAGAGATGGCGGTACTCGTCCAGCGTGCCGAAGTGATGGTCCACGTCGTACAGGTTGGTGGCGGCGTAGCCGTGGTAGGAGTCCGGCATGGCGCCGTTGTCGGCCACCGGCGTGGTCCACAGGGCGGTCACGCCCAACTGCTGCATGTAATCCAGGTGCTGCTCCAGGCCGGCAAAGTCGCCGCCGTGCCATCCGTGCGGCTTGGAGCGATCGTAGCCTCCGGGGTCGGAGGCGGGCTGGCTGTTGGCCGGGTTGCCGTCCGCAAAGCGATCGGTCATCACCAGGTAGATCAGGTCGCTGGGGTCGAATCCGCGATGCGCCGCGGCCGGCTCGGTGCGCGGCTTCAATTCATAAGTGCTGGCTGCTTTGCCCTCGGCGCTCCCGGCCGAGATCTCAATGGTTTGTGCCGCGGCTCCGGCCGTCTTGAGCCAGAGAAACGCCCAGTGGCCGTTGGGCGAGAACTGGGTGCGCTCCAGGGTCACGCCGTGGGCGCGCACGGTAAACTTGGCCCCCGCAAGCCCTGCGCCGTGCACCAGCAGCATGGGCGCGGGCAGTTGCACAAACCAATCCGGCGGATCGATGGTGTCGATGGCGGGCTTTTCCGCGCAAAGCTGCGTGGCCGCGGCGGCGGCGGAGAAAAGCAGGACAAGAGCGCGAAGAGTGTTGCGACGATTCTTCATGGAACTCCCACCATGGGTTGAAATGCTTCGATTCCGAGCACAGGGCCGCATGCGATCTGCTCGCCAAGAACGGTGCAAATGATAGCAGAGCCGCGAAACGCATGACGAGATGCGCGAAAACGCCCAGAGCGATTGCAGGATCGTTCCATGCATAGGGCGATTGCAGGAACGTTCCGTGCATCGGGCAATGGGATTTGAAAGGGCACGACTTCAGTCGTGTCTCCATGTACATGCGGCCCACCCAAGTCAATGAAAACGCCTCTGTGCATTCGCCCCGGAGGGGCGAACAGAGAATAGCCCAGGGCGGAAGCCCTGGGTATGCCAACCAGCAGAGCTTCAAAGCCCCGGAGGGGCGACCGAAACAACCGCATGAAGGCTTGGCAGGCTGCGACATGCTGGATATAGACTATCCTGTGTCCGGCAAGCAGCCTTGCGGCGGGTGTGGACGCGCGAGGCCAAGTTGTGCGCGCCCCGGTGCGGCTCGCCGGGACGCACCAGGCATTCGGGATCTCGCAGTCAGATCTTTCTTGGGAAGTGAAAGATGGCTTTTTCGCAGGAACTGCACGACGCAATCGTCAACGGAAATGCAAAAGCAGCGCACGCCGCTACGGCAGCCGCGATTGAAGCCGGCCTGGATCCGATGGCCCTGATCGCCGAAACCATGATCCCGGCCATGAACGCGGTGGGAAAGCTCTTCGAGGAAGAAGAGTACTTTGTCCCGGAGTTGCTGCTGGCGGGCCGCGCCATGAAGGGCTCGATGGCGCTGCTCCGCCCCTTGCTCGCGGCATCCGGAGAGAAGCTGTCGGCCAAAGTGGTCATCGGCACGGTGAAGGGCGACCTGCACGACATCGGCAAGAACCTGGTCGCCTCCATGCTCGAGGGCGGCGGATTCGATGTCGTCGATCTGGGCACCGATGTTTCGCCGGAGAAGTTTGTCGCCGCGGTCAACGAACAGCAACCGCAGATTGTCTGCATGTCGGCTCTGCTGACCGTCACCATGGGCTCCATGAAGGCGACCATCGACGCGCTCACCGCGGCCGGTGTGCGCGACAAGGTGAAGGTGCTGATCGGCGGCGCCCCGGTCACCATGCAATACGCCCAGGAGATCGGCGCCGACGGCTACGGCGAGAACGCCAACGCCGCGGTCTCTGTGGTTAGGTTGCTCCTCTCCGCGGCATAGCGCATCGCAGATCGGGTTCGCTATTGCGGCGACGGAACGGCTTTGACGGGTTGCCGCGAAGCCTCCCAATACGCTTCGATCTCTTCCAGCCGCTTGTTCTTGGTCTCCGGCACGTAGAGCCAGGTGAATACGCCCTGGCCGAGCGCCATCAGCGCCAGGAAGCCCAGCGTGAGCGCCTTGCCCACGACGTGGAAGGCATAGGGGAAGAACAGCACCACAACCGCGTTGGCCACCCACTGCATCAGCACCGGAACCGTCATGGCCATGCCGCGCACGTCGTTGGGAAAAATCTCCGCAACCAGCGTCCAGAAGACCGGCCCGATGCAGGCGGCAAAGAAGGCCAGGTAGGTCAGGATGAACACCAGAACAACCATGCCGTGGAAGTGCCCGGCCAGCACGGCGATCACCAGCGCCAGCAGAGATGCCGCCATCCCCACCGATCCCACCAGGTACAGCGGTTTGCGCCCGTAGCGATCGATCGTCCAGAAACTCACCAGGGTGAAGAGAAACTCGGTGATGCCCACGACAAACGTGGATGCCAGAGCGCCGTCCACCTTCCATCCGGCCGATTGAAAGATGGCGGGCGCGTAGTCGATCACCGTGTTGATCCCCGAGACGTGAATGAGAATCGCCAGGCCCGTGCCGACCAGCAGAGCGCGGCTCACTCCGGGCCGCAGCAGCGCGCGCCAGGTCGGCGCTTTCTGCTCCAGTGAGGCCTTCATCTCGCCGATCTCCAGATGCGCGCTCTCCGTTCCGCCGATGCGCTCCAGCAACAGAAAGGCCTCGCGCATCCTGCCCTTCATGGCCATGAACCGGGGCGACTCGGGCGCAATCGCGACGCAGAGGAAGAAGACCGCCGAGGGAACAACGCCGGTCAGGAACATCCATCGCCAGTTGTTCGCGCCGCTGTTGCGCAGAAGAAAATTGATGCCGTAGGAGACGATGATGCCCACAATGATCGACAGTTGATACAAGGTTCCCATGCGGCCGCGCAGCGAAGGCGGAGAGACCTCCGCCACATACATGGGCGAGAGCAGCGACACGCCGCCCACCGCCAGTCCGCCCAGAAAACGCGCTGTGACAAAGGCCTCGAAACTACCCGCCAGCGCCGTGGCG
>Ga0316217_10001420_pt1 | contig 31238 bp, 28 predicted proteins | sample 1anoAmetaG_FD_203633 | JGI IMG/M metagenome (GOLD analysis project Ga0316217, IMG submission 203633) | Freshwater microbial communities from Trout Bog Lake, Wisconsin, USA - 1anoA | ecosystem: Environmental > Aquatic > Freshwater > Lake > Hypolimnion/Profundal zone | place: USA: Wisconsin... | reverse complement strand
CGCTGACGACCAGCACGTCCGGTTCCGCGAGCGATGGATCGCTCTTTTCCGTGCTGACGGGGTGCTTGAACTTACCGTGCACGGAATCATATTTCATCTGGTAGGCGAAATAATCCGCGTCGGTGGACACATCCACGACGGCGACGACGTCAATGGATTTGCCGAGCAGACCTTGATCGCACAGCGCTTGAAAGACCATCCGGCCGATGCGGCCGAATCCGTTGATAGCTACTTTGACTGCCATAATTTATTTTTTTGTGTTTTGGTGGAATGAAATTCCTTAAACCGATGCGCGAAATTTTAGCGGGGAATAGGCTCCGGTCAATGCCGAATTGGGACACTATTTTGCCAAAACCACGCCATTTTTTGTCCTGGGATGGATTTAAAAATGCGCAAACTTGGGGTGGGGACGGCTCGTCCCCACGTTTTCAGTTTTGCGCGGCTGACGACGGGGACAAGCTGTCCCCGCCCCGATGCTGGAAGGAGCGCCGGGTTTTGTCCAAAAATCGCAATTGACAGTTGGACAGAAACATCGCGTCGGCTTAAATTGGCCGTGCGTTTGCCTATGGCGTTGCAAAATTTGCCCCCCTTTTCAGAGTGCGAGTTGTCCCAACTGGCCGCGCTCCGCCAGCCCCGTCAGCCTGGCGCTGGTCCAGGCCGGTTGGAAAAACGAATTCACCATGCCTAAACGCATTTGCCCGCACTGCAGCCAGCCGCTGGAGATTCCCGACGCCAAGGTTGGCGAGCATTTTCCCTGTCCCCGCTGCGGCCAAGACATCCTGCTGCCGCGCCGGCCCCGGGAACCGGCCGAAAAAATCAAGCTGACGGTGACGCCGCCGCCGCCGGAAATTTACCAAGCCACGCAGTTGGCGGGGATTGCCCGGCAGATCATCACCAACGTCGAGCGCGTGATCGTGGGCAAACCGGAGCAGGTGACGCTGGCAGTCGTGGGCCTGTTCGCCGAAGGGCACATCCTGTTTGAGGATGTGCCGGGCGTGGCCAAGACCATGCTGTCGCGCGCCGTGGCGCAAAGCGTGGGCTGTTCCTTCAAGCGCATCCAATGCACGCCGGATTTGCAACCGGAACACGTCGTCGGCGATTTCGTGCTGGATCCGACGACGGGCCGGAAAGATTTCCGGTTCGGGCCGTTGTTTTCGCAGATGGTGCTGGTGGACGAAATCAACCGCGCCAGTCCGCGCACGCAGTCGGCGCTGCTGGAGGCCATGGGCGAAGGCATGGTGACCATGGACCGCGTGTCTTACCGGCTGGAGAAGCCGTTCATGGTCATGGCCACGCAGAATCCGATTGATCAGGAAGGCACGTTCCGGCTGCCGGAAGCGCAGATGGACCGGTTTCTCCTGCGCGTGAGCCTCGGCTACCCCGGCGCCGGGGAGGAAAAGGAAATGTGCCGGCGTGTGCAATTGCAGCATCCCATTGAGACGCTTACCGCCGTGACCAGCGCCGAGGAAATCGTAAAATGCCAGCGTGGCGTGCGGGAAATTCCGGTGGGGCCAGACGTGTGCGATTATCTGGTGGCGCTGACGCGGGCCACGCGGGAACACGCCGCGCTGCGGCTGGGCGCCAGCCCGCGCGGATCCCTGGGAATCTATCGCGCCGCCCAGGCGCTGGCCGCCATCCAAGGGCAAAGCGCGGTTTCCGTGGACCAAGTGCGGGCGCTGCTTGAACCGGTGCTGGCCCACCGCCTGTTATTGCGCCGCGAGGCGTTGCCCGATTATCCCACGGCGGCGGCCGTGCTGCGGGAAATTGGCGCCCGGTTCGCCGGCGGGGGCGCATAAGCCGGAACCCCGAAGTTGCCTGCAACCCGGTGGATGCAAGTTGCTGTAGCGCGGACATTCCTGTCTGCGGGTTCACGGGACTTTCCAGTCCCGTGTTCCCGCTCGGGAACTGGCGACTGGAAAGTCGCCAGAACCCGCAGGCTGGAAAGCCTGCGCTACGGGCGCAAGGCAACTTAACTCCGGTTTTCGCCCCAAAAAAAAGAGCGCCCCGAAACGGGGCGCTCCTGATGGGAGGCAAAAGTGATTACTTGGTGCCGAGGATGGCGTCCTTCGCAGCCTTGGCGACGCGGAACTTCACGACGCGCTTGGCCTTGATCTGGATCTGTTCGCCGGTCTTGGGGTTGCGGCCGATGCGGGCGGCGCGGTTTTTCAACACGAGCTTGCCAATGCCCGGCAGCGTGAACGTGTCCTTCGCGTGCTTGTAAGCGAGCGCGGCAATTTGATCAAGAATTTCGACCGCCTGCTTCTTGGTGATTTGCGCCTTTTCTGCGACGAGGGTCGCGATTTGAGCCTTGGAGAGTGCTTTTGCCATATATTTTTGTCTTGGTTGTTTGTTATTGTTGTTATTTTAGTCCGAAAAAGTCACCAGACTTGATGCGAGTAAAAATCCAATGTGCCCGGCACGCAAGCGAAAAAAGCGAAAAAATGAAGGTTTTTTTGCCGCCGGGGCGTCGGCAGGCTTGACATCCCCGGACAATTTCCGACCATTTGCGCGTGGCGCTCTTCACCATCCAGACGGAATTCCGCTATGAAATCGTCCGCAAGATTTTTGAGGGCGGCATGGGTATCGTGTATGAAGCGGAGCAGCGGGGCGCGCGCGAATTCGTCAAGCGCGTGGCCATCAAGATCATCCGGCCGAGTTTTGCCAGCCAGAAGGTGTTCATCGAGAACTTCGTGGGCGAAGCCAAGCTGGTCGCCGATCTGATTCATACGAACATCGTCCAGACCTACCAACTCGGCGAGGCCAACGGCGTGGCGTTCATTGCGATGGAACTCATCCGGGGCGTCAACTTGGAACAGTTCACCCGCCAGCTTGCCGAGAAGCGCCAGACGCTGCCCCGGGAACTGGCCGTGTTCATCACCAGCCGCATCGCGCGCGGCCTCGCCTACGCGCACGCCAAGACCGACAAGAACGGCAAGCCGCTGGGCATCGTCCATCGCGATGTAAGCTTCAAGAACATCATGATCGCCTTTGAGGGCGACGTGAAGCTGACGGATTTTGGCATCGCCAAGGCGAAGGGCTTCCTCACTGACCAGGAGGGCGAAGTGGTGGCCGGCAAACCCGATTACATGAGTCCCGAGCAGGCGGATTTTCAGGTCACCGACAAACGGTCGGATATCTTTTCGGCGGGCGTGGTGCTGGCGCATCTGCTGCTGGGCCGGAATATCTACAAGGGCGCGACGGCCGAGGAATCGCGCAGCCGCATCCTCAACCAGCCGATTCCCGATTTTCGCGTGCTGGACCCGCGGATTGACGACAAGCTGAACGACATTCTCCATCATTGTCTCGCGTACGATCCCGACCGCCGCTACGCCGACGCCAGCGACTTGATGTACGAACTGGAGTACTACATCTACGGGGCAGGCTACGGCCCCACCAACGAAACGCTCGGCAAATTCATCCGTGAGCTGTTCGGCCAGGAACCGCCCAAGCCGCTGCCGGTGGACCCGCACTTCAAGACCATCGTCCTGGAGGAATCAGCCCGCCTGAAAAGGGCATGAAACGCGCCGCCTCGCAGGTGGTAACATTGGGGCTCCTCCAGACGGCCAGCACCGCCAGCCCGGAAGCGAACCTGAAGCACACCCTGGCGCTGGCCGGGCGCGCCGAGCGCGCCGGCGCCCAGATCATCTGCACGCAGGAATTGTTCCGCTCGCGGTATTTTTGCCAAAGCGAGGACCACCGGAACTTCGCGCTGGCCGAAAAAATTCCCGGCCCCAGCACCGACGCCTTCCGCCAGCTCGCCCGGAAGCACCGGGTGGTCATCATTGCGTCGCTGTTCGAGAAACGCGCTGCGGGGGTTTATCACAATACCGCGGTCGTGATTGACGCCAACGGCTCCCTGCTGGGCGCCTACCGCAAGATGCATATTCCCGACGACCCGCTTTATTACGAGAAATTCTATTTTACGCCGGGCGATCTCGGCTTCAAGGCCTGGCAGACGAAGTATGCGAAGATCGGTGTGCTCATCTGCTGGGATCAGTGGTATCCCGAAGCCGCGCGCCTGACCGTCATGCAGGGGGCGGAGATTCTGTTTTATCCGACTGCCATCGGCTGGCATCCTGCGGAAAAGAAAAACCACGGCCTCAATCAGCACGGCGCCTGGGAGACCATCCAGCGCGCGCACGCCGTGGCCAACGGCTGTTATGTGGCGGCCACCAATCGCATCGGCCACGAAATCCTGGATGGCGTGGGCGGCGACGGCATTCAATTCTGGGGCCAGAGCTTTGTCGCCGGCACTTCCGGTGAAATCCTTGCCAAGGCGGGCGCGGACGAGGAGGAAATCCTCATCGTGCCCGTGGATCTGGCCACCGTGGACACCACCCGCACACACTGGCCATTCCTGCGCGACCGGCGAATTGACGCGTATGGGAATCTGACGCGGCGGTTGGTGGATTGAGTCACCGTTTCAACAATTCCGCCACGTCCACGGTGACGTCGGGAAAGGCGAGTGGCGCGGTTTGGCTGCCAGCGCATAAAACAGTTTTGCTGCCATAGCCGGTAAAGTGCGGCTCGCGATAGACTTCGACGATCAGTTCGTTAAGATTCACAATCCACACCTCGGCCACGCCTGCGCGTCCGTAGGCGGGCAGTTTTTCGGTCTGATCTGTATCCAAAGTGGAATCGGAAATTTCAATGAGCAGAAAAACATCCTCGGGTTGCGGATGGCGGCGGCGATAGAAATCCGGGGAAGGTCTGGCCAGAACCAAATCTGGCTGCGGCTCGGAATGGTCATCCAGCCGCAGGGAGTTTTGAACGCGCGTCTGCCACCGGCCCCTGGACGCGGCGGCGAAAAATTCCGTGAGATAAGTTGCAACTCCGCCGTGAAAGGGTCCGATGGGCGACATATCAATGATCTCTCCGTTGAGCAATTCAACGCGCGCATCGGGACGCAGCACGCCCGTTTCCGCCATGCGGTAATATTCCTTCACGCTGAAGCGATGTTTCGTTTGAACGAACATGAGAGAACTATAAGCAATCGTCCGCGCGTTTGCAAACCATGCCCTGCTTTGGTGGGGGCTTGATTTGCCCCCGGAGCGCGGGTCTGTGATCCGCAGCGGGTGGGGGAACAAGCAGCGTGTGGCGAACCTCTGGAGCTTGGGCGTGAATCCAGAGCGCTGCGACCTTGGGACCGGTCGCGATCCGAAGCCAGCGGACCGCGCGCCGGGCCGGAATGATGGCAGGGGAATAATTGGCAGCGGAATAAAAAAAACCATTGCTTCATTCCCCTGACCCACATTCCCCTGACAAAAAAATCCGTGTTCCGGTGGCGCAGAGCCTGCCAATAGTGGAATATGCCGCTCCGACGGAGCTGGTATTTCTGCTTGGGTTGGTTTTCTACAAATATTTCACGCCTACGGCGCTCGGTAACCAGAACGAAAACCGAGTGTGGTTCTTAGACCACACGCCTCATTCTCATCCTCCTCGTCATCCTCATTCTCGCTTTCTTGGGAGAGGATGAGCATGAGCATGAGGATGAGGAGGATTTTTACAGCGTCGGCTTTTTCCGCGTGAAGGTATGCGTGGCGTGACCGTAGAAGACCTCGGCGCATTCCATCAACGTTTCCGAGAGCGTCGGATGCGGGTGGACGGTCAGGGCAATGTCCTCGGCCGTCGCGCCCATTTCCATGGCCAGCGTGGCTTCGCCAATGAGTTCGCCGGCGTTCGTGCCGCAGATGCCCACGCCGAGCACGCGGTCGCTGTCGGGATCAATGAGCATCTTGGTCAAACCGTCCGTGCGGTCAAAGCTCAAGGCGCGGCCGGAAGCCGCCCACGGGAATTTGGCGACCTCGTACTTGATGCCCTTTTCCTTCGCCTCGGCCTCGGTCAAACCGCACCACGCCAGCTCGGGATCGGTGAAGACCACCGCTGGGATGATGATGTTTTCAAACACGACGCTCTCGCCGTTAATGTTTTCCACGGCGATGCGCGCCTCCTTGTGGGCCTTGTGCGCCAGCAGAATGCCGCCGGCAATGTCGCCAATGGCATAAATGTTCGGGTCGTCGGTCAGTTGGTGGTGATTGACTTTCACGAACCCCTTTTCGTCAATCTGCACGCCGGTGTTTTCCAGGCCCACGTCGTTGCTGTTCGGCACGCGGCCCACGGCCACGAGCACACGGTCGTAAAGCTCGGTGAGCTTCTCGCCGTTGAATTCCATTTCCACTTTGATCTGGTTGCCGGCGGTGGACATTTTGCCGACCCGCGCCTTGAGCCGGATTTCCTTGAACGCCTTTTTCGCGATGGCCACGACGGGCCGCGACAGATCGGGGTCGGAGCCGGTGAGAATGTTATCGAGCGCCTCGACCAGCGTGATCTTGCTGCCGAGCGCGGCATAGACAGTGCCAAGCTCCATGCCGATGTAACCCCCGCCCACCACCAGCAGGTTTTCCGGCACGTCCTCGATATCCAGCGCTCCGGTGGAGGTCATCACGCGGGGATTGCCCAAGTCAAATGCCTTGGGCATGGCCGCCGTGGAGCCAACGGCCAGAATCGCCTTGTCGTATTCCACGAATTGCTGCCCCTGCTCCGTCTCGACGCGCAATTTTTGCGAGCCTTCAAAATAGGCGCGGCCCTTGATGACCGTCACGTTGCGCATCTTGGCCAGCGAGGCGACGCCGTTGCCGAGCTTCGCGACGATGGATTCCTTCCACGCGCGCAGTTTGGCCAGGTCCAGCGCCGGCTCGGTGAAGGTGATGCCGCGATGCGCGGATTCGCGCGCGGTGACGATTTGATGCGTCGCATACAGCAGGGCTTTCGAGGGAATGCAGCCGCAATTCAAACACACGCCGCCCAGCCGTTGGTCGCGCTCGATGAGGATGACCTGCTTGCCCAGGTCCGCCGCATAAAACGCCGCCGCATACCCCCCGGGGCCTGCGCCAACAACAACAATTTCCGTTTTGATTGGGTCCATAATTATAAAGCGAGGATGAGGATGAGGATGATCAGGATTTTGTGGCCACGTTCGCCTCCTCAAAATCATCAAACGCCTTCACCAAATCCACCGCGAACCGCGCGGCGTTGGCGCCGTCAATCACCCGATGATCATAGCTCAACGCCATCGGCGTGAGCAGCCGGGCCTCGATCTTGCCCGCGCGCACGACGGGCTTCAGGGCGCCGCGGCCCAGGCCAAGGATGGCGACTTCGGGCAAATTGATGACCGGCGTGAAGTGCGCCCCGCCGATGGCGCCCTGGTTTGAAATGGTGAAGGTGCCGCCCCGCATCTCGTCGGCGGTGACTTTCCGGTCGCGCGCCTTGGCGGCGAGCGCTTCCAGTTCCTTCGCCAGTTCCAGCATCGGCTTCTTATCCACGTCGCGCAGGACGGGCACCAGCAAGCCCTGGTCCGTATCCACGGCGATGCCGAGGTGGATGTACTCCTTGAGGATGATTTCGTTGGCCACCTCGTCGAGGCTGGAGTTGAAAATGGGATGCTGCTTTAACGTGGCCGCCACCGCTTTGAGCACAAACGGTGTGAAGGTGAGCTTGACGCCCTGTTGCTCGTAGTCGGGGGCGAATTTTTTCCGCAATTCCCCAACTCGCGTGAAATCCAGGTCGTCGAACTGGGTGACGCGAACGACGGCGCTCCAGCTTTCGCCCATGCGCCGCGCAATCACCTGTCGCAGGGGCGTGACCGGCTTTTTGAGAATCGGCCCCCATTGGGAAAAGTCAATCTGCGGCGCAACCGGTTTGGCGGGAACCGCGCCACTGGTGGCCGGAGCCGGCTTGGCGGCGGCCTTTTGGAGTCGGGCAAGGTAAGCGCGCACGTCGCCCGCCACAATGCGTCCGCCGGCCTCACTGCCGCGGACCTTGCTCAAATCAATGCCGAGTTCCCGCGCCATCCGGCGCAAGGACGGCGACGCCACCGGCGCGGCGACCGGCGACGGATTCTCCCTGCCCAAATCCTCCTCATCCTCGTCCTCGTCCTCGATTGAGGAAGACTCCGTCGTCGCCGCCGCCCGTTTCGCCGGCGGTTTGGCAACGGATTCAGCGGCGGGCGCGGCGCTGCCATCACCCGCCAGCGTGAGCAACCGCTGGCCAACGCTCACGCGGTCGCCGGACTTGACATGGACTTTCTGCACTACGCCGGCGGCGGGGGCGGGAATCGAGGCCACGGCCTTTTCGTTTTCCAGTTCCAAAATCGGCTGGCCTTTGGCGACCGTGTCGCCCTCCTGCACGAAAATGCCCACCACGACGCCGGAATCGGCGCCTTCACCCAGTTTGGGAAGTTTAACATCCATAAATTGAACCGACAGCTTGGCGCAAAACGGGTTGCGTTTCCAGCACGAAGATTTTTGCATGGTCCTTTTCTCGGAGCGCCGGTCTCCGACCCGGCTCGACGGCGGCCATTTCCCACGAGCCGTGCCGGGAGGCCGGCGCTCCGGTACATGGAGAGCAACCTCCGCAAGCGTGACGTGCATTGCGGCCATGAACCAGCGTGACGGTAGCGCAGCCGTCTCGGCTGCGGGTTCTGGCGGCGTCTCGCCGCCAGTTCGGGGAACGGGCACCGGGACGGTGCCCGAACCCGCAGGCGGGACGCCTGCGCTACGCGGTTCCTGGAAGACCGGCCCCCTTTAATAATTTCTTCCACCCCTGCATCCTTGCCCGTAAACTATCGGAAAACAAACCATGCCATACCGCCAGCTTCAAAAACTTTTGCCCAGGGAAATCGTGCTCCAGCCCGCCACGCTGGCCAAGTACGCCGGCGACAAATGGTTCGCCGCGCACCCACCCGACGCCGTCGCGCTGCCCCGCTCGGCCAAGTCGGTTTCCACCATCTTGCAGTTTGCCCACCAGCACAAGCTGCCCGTGACCCCGCGCGGCGCGGGCCACGGCTACGTGGGCGGCTGCGTGCCGGTTCAGGGCGGCATTGCGCTCTCCACGGAGCGCATGAAGAAAATTCTGGAAATCAACGCGCGCGACTTTGCCGCTGTCGTGCAACCGGCGGTGAACACGGCGGAGTTTCAGGCCATCTGCGAGCGCCGCGGGCTTTTTTATCCGCCCGACCCGGCGAGCCGCGCGGACAATTTCCTCGGCGGCAACATCGCCACCAACGCCGGCGGCCCGCGCTGCCTGAAATATGGCGTCACCCGCGATTACGTTCTGGGCCTGGAAGTGGTGCTGGCCAACGGAACCATCTGCCGGCTGGGCGGGCGCACCCACAAGAACAAGACCGGCTTTGACTTGCACCGGTTGTTTGTCGGCTCCGAAGGCCTGTTGGGCGTCATCACCGAAGCGACGTTGAAGCTGATTCCGCGGCCGCCGTTCCGGGCCAATCTGGCCGTGGGTTTTGCCACGATGAATGCCGCGGTGCGCGCCTTGCAGGCGATTTTCGCCGCTGGCTTCCTGCCGTGCGCGGCGGAACTGGCGGATGAATTCACCCTCGCCGCCGCCGCCAAACGCACCGGCAGCAAACGCCTCCTGGGCTGCAAAGCCCACCTGATTGTGGAATTGGACGGACAGGAATATTCCGTGCGCCACGAACTTGCGGCCGTGGAAAAGATTGTGCGCCCGCAGAAACCGCTGTTTGTGGAGCGCGGCTTTGGCGCGGAGCAGTGCGAGGCCGTCTGGCAGATCCGCCGCGAGTTTTCCTACGCACTGCGCGACACCGGCCTGACCAAGTTAAACGAGGACATCGTGGTGCCGCGCGGGAAACTGGAGGCGCTGTTCAAATTCGCGGCGCAACTGCAAAAAAAACACCGCTTGCAGGTGGCCTGCTTCGGCCATGCCGGTGACGGCAATATCCACACGAATGTGATGGTGGATTACCAACAGCCGGGCGCCCAGGAGCGGGCGGAGAAATGTCTCGACGAATTATTCGGCTGGGTGATCGCCAGCGGCGGCGCGATCACCGGCGAACACGGCGTTGGATTGGCCAAGAAACGCTGGTGGCCGCAGGCGGTGCCGAAAAATTCCCGCGCGCTGCACGAGACGGTCAAACGCGCGCTCGATCCCCACGGCATTTTGAACCCCGGCAAGTTCTTGTGATGGGATAGGAGCGCCGGCCTCCCGGCACGGCTCGATGATTGGCGGTTACTGCCAAGTCGCCAGAGTCGGCGATAACGCGCCGTAGCGGCGGGCATCCGTGCCGGCCGTAGAGCCGGGCTTCCCAGCCCGGCGGAAGAAAGCTCGCGCCAACCAAGACGCGTGGGAATTCTCTCACGCGCAAAAACTTCCCACGCCTTTTCCGGGCGGCAGAGATGCCGCCCTCCACGTCAGGCAAGGATGCCTGACGCCACACCGTAGCGGCGGGCATCCTTGCCGGCCGTAGAGCCGGGCTTCCCAGCCCGGCGGGAAAAACCTCGCGCCAATCAAGACGCGTGGGAATTCTCTCACGCGCAAAAACTTCCCACGCCTTTTCCGGGCGGCAGGGATGCCGCCCTCCACGTCAGGCAAGGATGCCTGACGCCACACGGATCCCGCATCATCAGTATTGGCGATACCGCGGATTCAAGAACTTTGCGATGCTGGTTATGACAAACAACCAAACTGACGCGAAACGTATGAATCGAACAAAACGAAATGCCTTTACCTTGATTGAATTGCTGGTGGTCATTGCCATCATCGCCATTCTGGCCGCCATGTTGCTCCCCGCGCTGGCTGCGGCCAAGGACCGCGCCAAGCGGACCCAATGTGTCAATGACCTGAAGCAATTGTATGTCGGCTGCGCGATCTATGCCGGCGACAACCTGGATTGGTATCCCACTTGGGGCGGAGATACGATCAATGCTCGCACGAAAAACGAGGTGGATTTGTCAAATTATATCCGCTGGGTGGTGTTTGGCGGTCCCATCAGTGGCGGGCACATTGCCCAGGACGAAGGCGCCATCAACGCGCAAGGGGCGCAGTTTGAGAATTTGGGCTATTTATACGGCGCAAAACTGGCGGGTGATGGCAGGCTGTTCTTTGATCCGGCGTACCCGACCGGCTCGCCCTTGTCCATAGATGATTACTCCAGCGCGGGGAACTTGAGCTATGGAGCGGTCAATGGTTCGGGCGGCGTCCGTTGCAGCTATACCTACAATTTCATTGTGGATACCAACCGGACCGGCAGCGCCAGCGACACCGGCTATCGGCTGTTCAATAAAACCTCCGATGCCAAGCAGCGGAGCGGCTTCATCATGGACTACTTTGACAGTCAAATGACCGACTCCAGTTATTTTGCCCATTACAAATCCAAGGGCTGGGAAGTCAACATGACCGACGGCTCGGTGGTTTTTGGCAAGCCGGCCCCGGCGGTTTTTTCCCAAATCTTGTTGGGAAGCAGCGCCAATCCAACCATTGATATCAACACGCTCACCAGTTACTACCTGCCGGCGATATTGCAGGGACAATAATAACGCCGCTACCAGCGACAGATGCGCATTGGAAAACCTCCTCCGCGCGGTTGGGGCGCGCGAGCGACTGCGGATATTAGCCAGCTACGAAGTGGCTGACAGCTACCGAAACGGTCAACCATCCTGAAAGGACGGGGGAAGATAATTGCCCGCCCTTTCCATCGTCCCTCCAGGACGAATTGTTTTCATTCCCATCACCAGACACTGGCGTGTCTGGCTAATATCCAATGTCGCTTCGCGACGACCGGAAGGGCTTGGACTTTGTTACCTATTGCCAACAGCGAGGAACCTGCGCATTCTGGTTCAAGGCTCAAGGGTTATTCATCCCATCCAACGACCCAAAGCACCGTTCCAAGCGCGGCAGCCAATAGTGGTCATGATTGAGGGACAGCACCACCGCGGTCGCCTGGCCCAGGATTTGTTTCCGCTCCACGACGCCGAAATAGCGGGAATCAAAACTGTTGTCCCGATTGTCGCCCATCATGAAATAACTGCCCGCAGGCACCTGAATGGGACCGAAAGTGCGTTTGGCCGGCAGCCTGGGCATGGCCATCACGACGTGTTCGTGACCGGGCAATTTCTCCGTCGCGAACTCGCTGCCGGGGCGCTCCACCGCAGGTAGCTGTTCCGCAAGGCCAGTGCCGAGCGGAGCGTAATCCACCGGGCTCCCGTTGATGACCAATTGTTCCTGCCGCAATTCCACTGTGTCTCCCGGCAATCCCACCACGCGCTTGACCAACCGCGTGCCGTCGTGCGGAGAGTAAAACACCACAATGTCACCTCGTCGAGGATTCGACCATTCCGCCAAATGCCACGTGGTGAAGGGTACTTTGAGATCGTACGCCAGCTTGTTGACCAGGATGCGGTCGCCCACGAGTATGGTCGGCTGCATGGACCCGCTCGGCACATCATTCCAATCCGCCAGCGAGGACCGGAGCGAAAACAGCACGAGTGCCAGAATCAGGACCGGGCGAATCTCCTGCCGCCACCAGCAGCGGAGGCGGGAACGGACGGCGGCAATATTCATCGTCCTTTTGACCCGGCAGTCAGGAACTTGTTCAATTACCAACCTGTAATGTTCCAGACATTCTCCCGTCATCCTGGCTTGGCTCTAAGCTGTGTGACAAATTTAAACCAAGCAAAAGTTAACGAAACAAATTAGTAAATTATGAACACAACATTTTTGACTCAATTCCGCGCTCGGGTCGCCATTCCGGCCCTGGCCGTGGCGCTCATCACCGGTGGCGCCGTGGCCGCCTGGTCGGAGGAAACGGGCAAGACCGCCCACCCCGCCCGCGCCAGCGTCAACCTGCCGTTGGATGAAAACGCCATCTCGCGGGACAGCCTGCCGACCGGAAGTTACGCCTCGGTGGTGAAGAAAGTGGCTCCGGCGGTCGTTAAAATCGAAACGACCACCACCATCAAGGGCGCGCCAGTGGAAGAAATGCCGGGGCTGGATGATCCGTTCTGGCAGCAATTCTTCGGGCCGCAATTTCGCCGGCAACATCCGCGCGGACCACAAGCCCCGCTGCGCCAGCACGGTCTGGGTTCCGGCGTCATCGTGACCAAGGACGGCTATATCCTGACCAACAATCACGTGGTGGACGGTGCCAGCGAGGTGAAGGTCACCCTGACGGATGGCCGCGAATTCACCGCCAAGGTCATCGGTCGCGATCCCCGAAGCGACATCGCCGTGGTCAAGGTGGCGGCGGGGAATCTGCCCGTCGTGCCGCTGGCGGACAGCGACAAAGTAGAGGTGGGCGACGTGGTGCTGGCCATCGGCAATCCGTTTGGCGTGGGCCAGACAGTGACCCGGGGCATCGTCAGCGCCACCGAACGCGCCGGGATGGGCATCGAGGACTTTGAAGACTTCATCCAGACCGACGCCGCCATCAATCCCGGCAATTCCGGCGGCGCGCTGGTGGATATTCAAGGCCGGCTCATCGGCATCAACACCGCCATCTTGAGCCGATCCGGCGGCAGTCAGGGCTTGGGCTTTGCCGTGCCCGCCGACATTGCGCGCAGTGTGATGCAAAGCCTCGTCGCTTACGGCCGCGTCACGCGCGGTTACCTGGGGGTGATGATCCAAAATGTCACGCCGGCACTGGCCGAGGAATTCAAACTCAAGCAGACGACCGGCGCGTTGATCAGCGAAGTCACCCCCGACGGCGCGGCTGCCAAAGCCGGCCTCAAGGATGGCGATGTGGTGCTGGAGCTCAACGGCAAGCCGATTGCCGACAGCCACCATTTGCAATTGGCGGTGGCGGACATCAAACCGGGCTCAACTGTGCCCATCGAGATTCTCCGCAATGGTGAAAAAGAAACCCTCAAAGTCACCGTCCAGGAGTTTCCGGGCAAGGATCAAGTGGCGGAAAATGATTCCGGGAACAGCGAGGACACGGGCACGCTCAATGGCGTGGGCGTGGCCGATGTGGATGCGCAGGTGCGCAGCGAGTACAATATTCCGCGGCACGTGACCGGCGCGGTGATCACACAGGTGGATCCGTCATCCCCCTCGGCCGACGCGGGCCTCAAGCCGGGCGAGGTGATCGAGGAAATCAACCATCATCCGGTGAAGAACGCAGATGAGGCGGTGAAATTGACCACCCATCCTGACAGCAAACGGACGCTGTTGCGGATTTGGGCCGATGGCGGCAGCCATTATGTGGTGGTGGATGAAAGCAAGAACGGCTGATGGGTGGGGAGTGACGAGCCTCCCGCGCCGGCGGGTTCCGGTACGGGAGGTTTTTTTGTGACCTAATCATCCTCATCGTCATCCTCATCCTCATCCTCATCCTCGCTTGCTTGATTCCGATGGCGAGGATGAGCATGAGGATGAGCGGGAGGATGAAAATGACGGCACACCGAGCATTGCCCGGCACGTCAATTTATGTCAATCATTATGGCAGACATGCGCATACTGGTGGTGGAAGATGACGAGAAGATCGCCTCCTTCGTCGTGAAAGGCTTGCAGCAAAACAGCTACGCGGTGGATCATCGCGCCGACGGCGAAGCGGGGCTGGCACTGGCGCTGACCGTGGCCTATGACGCGGCGGTGGTGGACCTCATGTTGCCCAAGCTCGACGGCTTGAGTCTCATCCAGCAAATCCGCGCGAATAAAATCCACCTGCCCATCTTGATTCTTAGCGCCAAGGCCACGGTGGAGGACCGGGTGCGCGGGTTGCAGGCAGGCGGCGACGATTATCTGACCAAGCCCTTCGCCTTCTCCGAATTGCTGGCCCGCATCCAGGCGCTGATCCGGCGGGCCACCCAAGCCGTCGAACCCACGCGGTTGACCGTCGGCGACCTCACGCTGGATTTGCTCACCCGCGAAGTGCGGCGCGGCGGGGAAAAAATCGAGTTGCAGCCGCGCGAGTTCGCCTTGCTGGAGTATCTCATGCGCTCCGCCAATCGCGCGGTGACCAAGACCATGATTCTCGAACACATTTTCGATTACAGCTTCGATCCGCAGACCAATGTCGTGGACGTGCTCGTGCATCGCCTGCGCCACAAGGTGGACCGCGACAAGACGATGATTCATACCATGCGGGGAGTCGGCTATGTCCTCCGGCCTGGTTGAAAAAATCCGCCGGAACATCGGCGTGCGGCTCGGCCTGTGGTCCGCCCTGATTTTCGCGCTGGGCTGCCTTGGGCTGCTGGCGGTCGCGTATTGCCTGCTCGCGGCGGCCGTGGGCGGCAAGGACCGCGAGGTGTTGCAGGCGCGGCTGCGCGAGTTCGCCGCGGTTTATGACAATGGCGGCCTGCGCGGCTTGCGCAGCGTGATCCGGCAGGAGGAAGGCGGCCAGATGACTTACTTCGTCCGGCTGGTCAGCCCGTGGGACGAAGTGATTCCGGTCAGCGTGCCGGACGATTGGGTCACGTTCCAGGAAATTCCCACCGGTCTGGCGGGTTACCGGCAGAAGATTGGCGTCATCCGCATTCCCAAAAACGCGGAAAAGGATTTTGTCCTTGCCTCGGGCATTCTGCCGGACAATTCCCTGCTCCAAGTGGGCCGCAGCAGCAACAGCCGCGAATCCGTGCTTGAGCCGGTGCGGCGGAGTTTTTTCCTGGTGGGCGGCGTGACCGTGTTGCTGGCGTTCGCCGCCGGCGCGTTCATCGCGCATCGCACCCTGCGCCCCGTCCGCGAGATCGTGGCCACCGCGCAGGAGATTCTCCGCACGGGCAAGCTGGACGCCCGCGTGCCCACGCGCCAGACGCGTGACGAACTGGACGAACTGGTGCGCCTGTTCAACACGTTGCTGGCGCGCAACGAGTCGCTGATTCGCGCCATGCGGGAATCCCTGGACAACGTAGCCCACGACCTGCGCACGCCGCTGACGCGCTTGCGGGGCACGGCGGAACTGGCGATGCAACCCGGCGCCGAACCGGGGACGGCGCGCGAGGCGCTGGCCGATTGCGTCGAGGAATCCGAGCGCGTGCTTAGCATGCTCAACACGCTCATGGACATCAGCGCCGCCGAGGCCGGCACCATGAGGCTCCAGACCGGTCCGGTGGATCTCTGCCAGTTGGTCCGCGAAGTGGTGGAACTTTACGAATACGTCGCCGAAGAAAAGCAGGTGACCGTACACACGGATTTGCCCGCTGCCTGCGAGGTGCCGGCAGATCGCATCCGGCTGCGCCAGGTGCTGGCCAATCTCCTCGATAACGCCATCAAATACACGCCGGCGGACGGCCGCGTGGCCATTGCCGTCCGCGCGGAACCGGACGGCGCCACGGTGGTATTCCGCGACACCGGCATCGGGATTGCCCTGGAAGAGCAGGAGAAGATCTGGACGCGGCTCTACCGCAGCGACAAAAGTCGCTCGCAACACGGCCTGGGCTTGGGCTTGAGCCTCGTCAAGGCCGTGGTCGAAGCCCATCACGGTCACGTGGCTGTGTCCAGTCAGGAAGGGGCCGGCTCGGAATTCACGGTCAGATTGCCAAAACAGGGGCAACCTGAACCATAGCGGAAACATTCAACTTTCAACATTCAACGCCCAACTTCGAAGTCTCCGGAGCGCCCGTCCTCCGTAGCACTGCGGAGGGTGGACCGGTCTCCGACCCGGCTCGTTGGATATTCAATGTTGGATATTCAATGTTGAATGTTGAATGTTTCCCGGGTTCAGGGGGAGGGTTGCATCCGCTTCATAGCAATTCAGATTTTACCGCCATGCGGGGGGAGGCGGCCATTAATCATGGATATCCCTATTGCTGCTTCTCTGCGTCCTCCGCGGCTCTGCGCGAGCCCTGGTCCGCCTTCAAAAGAAGAAACAGGGGCGCGCGCAGAGCCGCAGAGGGCGCGGAGGAAAAAACGTCTGGGAACCACGGATGGATACGGTCTGTAAACCAGCCGGTGGGTGTCCCCGGATTGCGCCTTTGCTCGGGGTTTTCAGGGGGGCCACTCCTTGAAACGGGAACTCCAAGAGGCACTCGCGGTGCTAAAGCCACCACTATCGCACGGATGAGATTGAGGTTCAGGGGAAGCCGCATATTCCGTTTTGATCTGCTCACAGGCCTTGAACCGCCCGATTGGAGCGCCGAGCACCGCCTCGGCTCGTTGGATGTTGGGCGTTGGATGTTGAATGTTTTCCCAAGGGTTCATGGAAGGCGGAGGAAGTCATCCTGGCAATTCATGGGGATGACTTTGGCCTTCATCAAGGCGGCAGCCTCGGCGATGGTCTTGTGGTGCAGGCCGCCCGGAACGACGAGCAAGACGGGGCCGAGCGGGCGCAGTGCGCGGTCCAAGCCGGCCGGGCCATCGCCTTGGAAGCCAACCTTCAGGGCGGGCCAGGTGAACCGGGCGAGGCTCCTGCCGCCGCCGGCGTCGTGCCCCCCCAGCACGAAGCCGTCGTGGATCGCGCCGCGGGCGTAGTCTTCAAGCTGGAAATTCTTGAAGCCGAAGTGGTCCTTGCCGGACGGGCCATTGGGGTTGATAACCGACCGGCCTTCGCTCGGATGCTTCGGCACGGCAGGCTGGATGATTTGCGGATGGGTCATAAGCATTTCCGATTTGCGGTTTACGATTTACGGTTTACGATTCGGGAAATGAAAAGCCCGCCGGGAGGCGGGCGGACACAGAATTGGTGATTATGAACGGTTTACAACTTTTGGACATGCCGGAACGTCGGTTTCACTCAGCGATCCGGCAGTCGTTGAATAATAGCTGACTACACACTTTATGCGTTGCAAATGCGGATATAGTTTTTCGAGCGAGGCTGCCAAGCCTGACCGGAAGTTTGAGTCATTCGCCGTTGTTCGCGACCGAGACTATCAGGCGTTTCTCAAATCGGAGAGCAGGGTTTTAGCATCGAAAAGCGAGCAGGCGAAGATGAGCGCGATTGCCCATTCTTCAGAGTTCGTCGGTTCGTTGATGGAGTGCCCGCAGTGTTCGCGGACTCTTTTTGTGAAGCCCGGCGGAGTAGATCTGGTATTTTTTCGTCGCGAGAATTGAGTATGAGTTCAAGCCGTCAGCCTATCAATCCCCAGGAGCCCCCGCCGGCTACACCGACCTGTCCGCCTTCGCGGTTGGCATTTCATGTCCGGCGAGGCTCTAGTCTTTGACCACTTCCCACACCATGCAATTTATTGACCACGACCGAGAATATGCACTGAATCGCGTGGCTGGCCCAATTGGTGCCAACATGACTTTGGAGCTAATTGCTGTGCGAGAGCAAAAGACAATTGCCAAGATTGTATATTCTGAGGCCGGCAGGGACTTCACGATTTCCGTCTTTGAGCAACATTTGCCACTGTCCGTGATTGAGCGTTTGATTTCATCTGCAAGTTTTGCGCTACTGCCTTCAACGATGGTGCATGAATTATGACGAAATCTTGGTCTAACCCGGAGCTGTCGCCGATTGACGCCGCCAGCCCGCGTTCGCGGTTCACATCACGAATCCGACGCGGCTCAGGTCGTTACGCCGCTTCGCGTGTATGAAAAAATGCACATATTGCGGAAAAGAATATCCAGACGATGCGGAAGTTTGTGGCGTTGACCAGGCACGGCTTGAATCTTGCGACCCGGCACAAAGGCACAAGCAGCCAGGTGTAATACTGGATAGCCGTCGGGCCCGACCAGCATCCATCTTTGGCCCAATGTCTATTGCCACGCCATTGATAGGCGGTGTTCTGTTGTTGATGCTGTGGAGGCTCGTCGATGCCAGAATTGGAGCGGCAATCATGCAGCATCAGATCGCACATCCAGGAGTGGGATTTAGCATGGATACTGGAGAACTTTATCTTGCAATGTCCATCCGTGTGCTGATTCCTGCCCCGATCATCGGAATCGGATTTGGAGTCTTAGCACGCAAGCGGCAGGAACCGTGGACGCTGCCGATAATTGGTTTTTTTCTCAATCTGGTGGCAATTCTGTTCCTCATCGCACACATCGTGCTGTTTAGAATTTTAGGCCGCCTGATCTGGTAACAAAGCTATCTCGGTAAGGTTCAGGTTTGGAACCGGTGGAATTTGAGGCGCATGATGGCCACGATGTTGATGTTGGTGAGTTTGACCCGGTCAATGCGCAGGGCGAGTTCGCCTGCCCGATAGACGGCCCAGCCGCCAATGAACGGCGAGCGGGGCGGGAACTGGACGCGGTAAAAAACCGTGGATGCTTGGATGGGTGGTCTACTGGATGAATGGGGGATTTCCCCCTGCGCCCGGGCAGACGGGACGCACTGCCTCACTTTCCAGACCATCTTGGCGCGGCCGACCATGAGGCAGTTGCACGCGAGCCGAAGGTATCTGTGTCCATCTGTGGCCATCTGTGGCTAAGAAGGTTTTGCATTTGGAATTCGCGGAAGCGTCCGGTATCTTGCGGGCCATGAAAGTCGGCAAACTGCTGCATACGCGCTACCGCGTGAACGATCTGGAACGCACGGTGAAGTTCTACCGTGAGGTGCTGGGCTTGGCCGAGGTCAAGCGCCACAAATCGCCGCGCGGTTCGGAACTGGTGTTTTTAAAGGCGCCGGGCAGCGAGGAATTGATCGAAATCACTTTTTTCCCCGCCGGCGGCGCCGTGCAGGTGCAGCCGGACCTCACCCATCTGGCGTTCGAGGTGGACAGCCTGGCGGAATTTGAAAAGCACCTGGTCCAACATGGCCTGAAATTTTCAGACGGTCCCACCACCACTTCCGGCGGCACGACCTTCGCCTTCATTGACGCGCCGGAAGGCTACGAAATTGAATTAATCCAAAAATAAAAAACATGAGCGTACTTATTGTCGGCACCACCGCACTCGATTCCATCAAGACCCCCACCCGCGAAAATCCGCGTTTGCTCGGAGGCTCGGCCAGCCACGCGGCCGTGGCGGCCAGTTTTTTTTCCCGCGTAAAACTCGTCGGCGGTGTGGGCGAGGATTTCCCCAAGAAATACCTCGCGCTGTATCGCAAGCACGGCATTGACCTCGCCGGCCTGCAAATCCTGCCCGGCAAGACGTTCCACTGGTCGGGCGAATACGAGGTGAACATGAATCACCGGCGCACGCTCCTCACGGAATTGGGCGTGATCGAGACCTTTCAGCCCAAGTTGCCCGCCGCCTATCAGGACGCGCCATTCGTGCTGCTGGGCAACCTCGCGCCCGCGCTGCAACATGCCGTGCTCGACCAGATGCGCAAGCCCCGGTTCGTGGTCGCCGACTCGATGGATTTGTGGATCAATATCGCGCTGCCCGAATTGCTCCGCCTGCTCCGGCGGGTGGACGGCTTCGTGCTCAACGACAGCGAGGCGGAACTGCTCACCAAGGAGGCCAACCTGTTTGTGGCGCTGCGCAAAATCCACCGGCTGGGGCCGAAATACGTCATCATCAAGCAAGGCTCGCACGGCTCTGTTTTGTCCGGCCCCAAGGGGATTTTCCTCTGCCCCGCATATCCCCTGCACACGGTGGCCGATCCCACCGGCGCCGGCGATTCGTTTGTAGGCGGCCTGATGGGCTATCTAGCGGGAGCGCGCGGCACAATTGAGGCGAACCTCCGGCGCGCGATGGTGTACGGCAGCGTCACGGCGTCATTTTGCTGCGAGGGTTTTGGCCTGAACGCCACCACCAAGGTCAAACGCGCCGACATACAGAAGCGGGTGAAGGAACTGGAGAAAATGACGAAATTTTAAGCCGGCAATCGTTGGGTCACGCATTGATATGAATCCGAAACCTCGTGTGTCCCCCGCCCCCGCCGGCCCGGCGGCGAACCCGGCCCCAGCCGCTGCGGCGGAGAAAACCGCATTTCCCGAAACCTTGCTCCGCCAGTCGGATGGGGCGCGCCGGGCCGGCCTGGCGTGCGTCAAACGCATGCCTTCCTACTTGCAGTTGCTGCGCGTCTTGCACGCCGAAGGCCAGGAGCACGTTTCCGGCACCGTGCTGGCCACGGTGCATAATCTGGAATCCGTGATTGTGCGGAAAGATCTGGCCCAGACCGGCGCCGTGGGCCGGCCGCGCATTGGCTTTGCCATCCCCGAGTTGATTTCCTCCATCGAGCGGTTTCTGGGCTGGGACAGCCACACCAAGGCGGTGCTCGTGGGCGTGGGCAGCCTGGGCACCGCGCTGCTCGGGTATAATGGTTTTCAAAATTTCGGGTTCCGCTTTGTCGGCGCTTTTGATCGCGACCCGAAAGTCATCGGCCAATGGATTCACGGGCGCAAGGTGCAAGCCATGGAAAAGTTGACGCCCTTTGTGCGGCGCGGGGAAATCCGCCTCGGCGTCCTGGCCGTGCCGGCGACGGCGGCGCGGACCACGGCGGATTTGCTCGTGCGCGCCGGCATCAAGGGGATATGGAATTTCTGCCCGGTCAAACTGGCGCTGCCGGAGGACATTGTCTGTCAGAAGGAAGATCTGGCCGAAGGCCTCGCGGTGCTCTCGCATCGGCTGCGCAATCGCTAAGATTGTATTCGACACGCGCGCGTTTTTGTGGGACAACCGGGGAAATCACTTAACCTCAACGTCCAAGTCAGATGAAAAATTTCCTGATTTATGCGGCTGTGTTCGCGCTGCTTTCCACCTTCAATCTCCCGCTGTCCGGCGGCTTCGCCCAAGGCACGGCCTTTACCTATCAGGGCCGGTTGAACCGCGGCGACAGTCCAGCCGGCGGCAGCTACGACTTCACCTTCGCCCTGTTCAACGGCAACCACACCAACAGCGGCCAGTTCGGCGTCACCCAGACGAATCTGGCGCTGGCCGTGAGCAACGGACTGTTTCTCGCCACCCTGGATTTTGGTTCCGTTTTCACCGGCGAGGCCGCGTGGCTGGCAATCGGCGTGCGCGGCGGCGGCGAGTCCGGCTTCACTCCGCTCAATCCGCTGCAGCCGGTGACGCCGGCTCCGTACGCACTGTATGCGCCCACTGCCGGGACCGCTGCCAGCGCGAGCGCGGTCGCCGCCGGGGGCGTGGTGCCCCTGGCCGCGCTACCCGGCTCCGTGATCACCAACGGCGCCGCCGGGGTCAACCTGGCGGGCCTTTTTTCGGGCGCTTTTGTCGGCGATGGCTCGGGTTTGACGAATACCGCGACGGCGGGAGTGACCACGGGAAATTATGTTTTCGCGTACGATTACCCCAACAGCAGCGAAACCGTCGCCAGCGGCCAAACCAAACCGATTTCATTCAGCACCGCCACCAATCTCAATGGCTGGACTTGCACAGCCAACAATACCACTTTTACTTGCGGCCAATCGGGATTGTATCTGGTCAGCTATTATGCTCTCGTTGTCAACCTCGGCGGCCTTACCATGTTCGCTTACACCCCCAGCACCGGGCCAATCGTTGGTAGTGTGAGTTACAACGGTAGCGTTGGACGCTTTTCACTTTCGCAAAGCTTTTTGGCGTTCTTCAACGCCGGCGACGCGCTGCAAATCCAAGCCAGCGCCGTTGCAGGCAGCTCGGCGACCTTCAGCGGCCCGCAGGGTTTCCCCGGCCCGGACGCGTCCTTGACGATTGTCCGGGTGCAATAGGTCCTTTTAGATTATGGCGATGACCAAACTCATCAAAGACCGCTACGGACGGGTCTTGGAATTCTCCCAGGAACGGGTGGAGGAGTTCGTTTATTTCAAGCTGGAGTTCCTTAACGCCTGTGCGGCCTACGTCAATTGTCAGATTGAAGGCGACGTGCTGGTTTTGGCCGATTTGTTTGTGGAAGAGTGTTGTGTGATCCGGCATCCCAATCTGCTGATTCGCTGGTTCGGCCAAAAAACCCTCACTGTCAATTTCCGGAGACAGGGGATCGGCAGCCAACTGTTGATGACCGTGCTGGCCTACACGAAAAGCAAAGGGCTCCGGCGCCTGGAGTACCGCCTGCCGGCAGAAGATCCCGCGCAAAACGCCCGGCTCCAGCAGTGGTTTCGCAAGCGGGGTTTTACGGTGACGGAATCCACGGTGTTTAAGGATGTGACGCGCGGTCCAAATGACGATTCCCAGTATATGCCCAAGGGATGAATCAGCCCAACGCTTCCGCTTCCAACTCGAACAGCAGATCGTCGCGGCAGACGTCGCATTGCGCAAAGACGACGGGCAGGCGGGACAGCCGGTTGGCCGCCAGCCATTCGGCGAATACGCCGGCGTCGGTTGCGTGGCGGAAATACGCCGTGGCGCAGGCCAGGTCGTTGAAGTCAAAGCCCCGCGAGCGCAGGATGGCCTCGACCACATTCATGGTCAGCTCCACCTGCTTGCGCACGTCGCCCACCCACAAGGTCTTGCCCTCCGGGGCGATGCTGGCGGTGCCGGAAATGAACAGCCGCCGGCCGGTGTTGGTGGAAGTCTCGAGCGCCCGGCTGAACGAACTCCCGTAAGCCGGGGCGGGACATTGCAGCGGCGAGGCGACCTCCTCCGCGTAGGAATCCTGGCCGAGCGGGCGGAAGGCCCACGCGACCAGGGCCAAGGCGGCACCGGCGGGATTGCCCGCGCCCACCCCGGTGCTGGCCGGCAGCGACCCGGTGCGGAATTTCACCTGGGAATAAATCTCCGTCCGGGCAGGGTTAAAGTCGTTGTACCACGACAGAATGTGGTCGAGAAAGAACCACGTCCGCACCACATCAGCCAAATTGAAGCCGGCATCGGCCAGAATGATTTGCAGATTCTCCAGCGTACGGACGGTCTGCTCCGGGCGGGATAGAGTGTTATCACCCGGCAGGATGCCGCCGACCACACATTGCCGCGCGCCGCCGTCCGTGAACACCGAGCCGACAACCCATCCGTCCACCACCAAGCGTTCGACCGTGCCGGCGAAAGCGTGGACCTGCAGGCCGGCCGCCGGCTGGTTGCCGCAAGCGCCGCCCTGTACCCAGGTGACAGGCCAGTCCACCCGGCCAAACTGGGTTCGCAGCGCGTCCGTGAACGCCGCGCTGGCGCGGCAGTCGCCAAAGACCTGCACGTGCAGGGGCGTGGCGGCCCGCTCGCCCAACCGGGCGGCGAACCGGCGACACAGTGCCGGAAGATCTTCGCCAGGCCGCGCCGGGAGGGTGAAAGCGATCAGGTTTGCCGGTTTGGCGGCCGGCGCCCGGCCGGGCGCCGTGTCTGGATTGACAGCAAGCAACGACATCACTCCATACGACGAGCGGGCGGCGGAAATAGTTACAAGTCAATCTATTGTGGGAAAAATTGGGAAAACCGGGCAGGGTGGATTCCCGCGCCGGGGCGGGGACAGCTTTGTCCCCGAGGCTGGCTGAAGAAAACGCAAAACGTGGGGACGAGCCGTCCCCACCCCGGTTCTGGCACAATTTTGCATTCGCCCTGGAAAAAACGCGCGTCCTGGCATAGATTGTAATTTGAACAAATATTGTGCGCTTTTTTTGAAGCTTTTGTCTGCGACCAGGCGTCTGATGAAATAATGAAACTGTGCGCCAAAGCCACGGGACCAACGGATGGATGGTTGGAGGGTTGGAGGGTTGGGTTGTTGGTTGGGCTGGTGTTGCTTATGCTTGCCGCCGGCAATCTGCCGGCCGCCACCCCGTATGAAACGCCCGGCGTGGTGACGCCGGAAAAAAACAAAATTGACGAACTCGTCTTCGCCCGGCTGCGGCAATTGGATATCGAGCCGGCGCAGCTTTGTTCCGATCCGGTGTTTCTGCGGCGCGTTTATCTGGACGTGACGGGCACGCTGCCCACGGCGGCCGAGGCGCGGCAATTCATTTTGGACCGCAATCCGGCCAAGCGCCGCGAGTTGATTGACCAGTTGCTGGCGCGGGAGGAGTATGCGGATTATCTGGCCATGAAATGGGGCGATTTGCTCCGCATCAAGGCCGAATTTCCCATCAATCTCTGGCCGAACGGCGCGCAGGTGTATCATCACTGGATTCGGGACTCCTTCCGCACCAACCGTCCCTGCGACCAGTGGGCCCGCGATTTGCTGACCGCCAGCGGCAGCAACTTTGAAGTGCCGCCGGTGAATTTTTATCGCGCCATGCAAACCCGCACGCCCGCCGGAATCGCGCAGACCGTGGCGCTGACGCTGCTGGGCGAGCGCGCGGAGCGCTGGCCGTCGAATGACCTGGCCAATCTGGCGGTCTTTTTTGCAAACGTGGGCTACAAGTACACCGGCGAATGGAAGGAGGAGATCATCTTCTTCAATCCCGCCGCGACCAATGCCGGCGCGCTGAACGGCTCACCGCGCAAGGCGGTTTTTCCCAGCGGCCAAAAAGTGACGCTCGCGCCGGACCAGGATCCGCGCGTGGTCTTCGCCGACTGGCTGGTGAAGGATCCGCAGTTCGCCCGGAATCTGGTGAATCGCGCGTGGGCGTGGCTATTGGGCCGCGGCATCGTGCAGGAGCCGGACGATTTTCGTCCGGACAATCCGCCGTCCAACCCGAAGTTGCTCGCGTATCTGGCGGAACAATTCGCGGCCTCCGGCTTCGATTTCAAGCAGCTCTACCGGCAAATCCTCAATTCCAAGACCTATCAACTTTCCGCGCTGGCGAAGAGCAACCGGCCCGAGGCGGCGGCCAATTTCGCCTTTTATCCGCTGCGGCGGCTGGATGCCGAGGTGCTGATTGACGCGGTGGACCAGATCACCGGCACGAACGAACTCTACTCCAGCGCCATTCCCGAGCCGTACACGTTCATCCCGGACAATCTGCGTTCCATCGCGCTGCCCGACGGCAGCATCACCAGTTCCTTCCTGGAAATGTTTGGCCGCCCGCCGCGCGACACCGGGCTGGAATCCGAGCGCAACAACCGCCTCACCGCCGCGCAAAAACTGTGGCTGCTCAACTCCGGCCAGATGCAGCGGCGCATTGAATCATCCCGCATGATTCAATACCAGACGGCGCCCGACCGCGCGCCCGGGGACATCGTCAGCGGGATGTATCTGGGCATCCTTTCACGCTTTCCGACGGCGACGGAAACCACCACGGCTGAAACCTATTTTCAGTCCGGCGGCGGCAAACGCCAGGCCACGGTGGACCTGGCTTGGGCCTTGATGAACAGCACGGAATTCCTGTACCGACATTAACACTATGAATAACTTCTACTTCGACATCGAAAAACAGCGCCCGCGCATCAGCCGGCGCGAGGCCATCCGCCGCGCGTTGTTCACGGCGAGCGGACTGGTGCTGGCCAACCACATCTCGTTCCGCGCGTTTGCCGGGGCGCCCACCGCCCGTGCCAAGGCCGTCATCCAAGTCTGGATGTGGGGCGGCCCGTCGCACACGGACATTTTTGATCCCAAGCCGGATGCGGGCTACGATTACTGCGGCCCGTTGAAAGCCCCCATCGAGACCAATGTGCCGGGCATCCGCATCGGCGAACTGCTGCCCGTACTGGCCAAACAGGCGGACAAATACTCCCTCATCCGCAGCATGACCCACGGCAACAACGGCCACGAAACCGCGTCCTATCTGGTGCAGACCGGACGGCAGCCGGGCGGGCGCACGGTGTTCCCGTGCGTCGGCGCCGTGGTGTCGCTGACGAAGGGGTATGACGCCGGCTACAAAGGCTTGATTCCGCCCTACGTGGTGCTCACGGAACCGCAGGGACGCTTTGACGAGGCGGGCTTTTTGGGCGCGCGTTACAAACCGTTTGCCACCGGCGGCAATCCGTCGCAAACGCCCTTCGCTGTCGAGGGCGTCGTGTTGCCGGGCGTCACCGAACAACACCAGAAGAGCCGCCGCGAATTGCTGCATCAGCTCGACACTCTGGCGCAAGACCTGCCGGCGGACCCGCAAATCACCGCCAACACGCAGGCGGAAAACGCGGCGTATGACATGATCCTGGGCGATGGCGCCAAGGTGTTCGATTTGTCGCAGGAAAAGGCGGACTTGCGCGACCGCTATGGCCGCACGAAGTTTGGCCAGTCCTGCCTCGTCGCACGCCGGCTGGTGGAACGCGGCATTCCCTACATCACGATCAATTATGGAGGCTGGGACACGCACAAGGAAAATTTTCAGGCCATGCGGCGGCAGTTGCCCGACATGGACAAAGGCGTGGGCACGCTCTTGCAGGATTTGGCCGAACGCGGCCTGCTCGACAGCACCATTGTCTGGTGGGGCGGCGAATTTGGGCGCACCCCGAAAGTGATGTGGGAAGCGCCGTGGAACGGCGGACGCAACCACTGGGGCAAGGTGTTTTCCGCCATGCTCGCCGGCGGCGGATTCAAGGGCGGCCAGGTGATCGGCTCGTCCGACGCCAAGGGCGAAGAGGTCAAGGACCGGCCGGTGTATCCGGTGGACCTCATTGGCAGCATTTACGCGCAACTGGGCATTGATCCCATGACGAAGCTGCCCAACCCGGAGGGCCTGCCGACGTTTGTCATGCCGCAGCCGGCGGACAACATCAAATCGGCCGGGCTGCTCAAGGAGATCATGACCGCCTGAACAAAGGCGAATGGGACGAATACGAAGAATGGGACCAATACGACGTATGAAGCATACCACCCCTGAACAAATTGCCGGCTCCAAGCCGAGGGCGCATGATCACAATCATGCGGGCCTTCGGGCTAGGTCAATCATTCGTCATTCGCCATTCGTCATTCATCATTTGCAGGCCTTCGGCACATTGGTTCCACTGCTCGTGGCCGCCGCCTGCTGCACACTCGCTCCGCGCGCTCTCGCTCAGCAAGGCCCGCACCTGGCTTACGTTTATCCGGCGGGCGGCAAAGTCGGCAGCACGTTTCAAATCACCGTCGGCGGGCAGTATCTATTGTCCGTTTCCAACGCCCTCATCACCGGCCCGGGCATTACCGCAACGGTGGTGGATCACAATCGCCCGATGAATCAGATGGATTTCAATGCTCTGCGCGACCGGCTGAAGGCGTTGCAGGACAAATTTCAGGCCTCGCGCCAGAACCGGTTCGGCGGCGCCGGCACCAATGTCTGGACGGCGGCGGATGCGCAGGAGCGCGACGAAGTGCGCGAGAAAATCCTGCGGAACCCGCCCAATCGCACGGCCCCGCCCGCGATGATTGACAAGGTCATGCTCAAGGTTTCGATCGCGGCTAACGCCGAACCGGGCGACCGCGAAATCCGGCTGGTTACCCCCAACGCGCTGTCCAATCCGCTGCGCTTTTGCGTGGGCACGCTGCCGGAAATCTCGCGGCCCGCCGCCCGGTCGGCGAACCCCGATTTTGAAAAAATGCTGGAGCGCCTCGGCGGCCCGCCCGCGCCCATCGGCACGCCCAAGCACGAGGCGCAGGTCACCCTGCCCGCCACCATCAACGGCCAGATCATGCCCGGCGGCGTGGACCGCTACCATTTCACCGCCACCAAGGGTCAGCAGTTAATCCTCGCCATCAGCGCCCGGTCGCTGATGCCCTACCTGGCCGACGCCGTGCCGGGCTGGTTCGAGGCCACGATGACGCTGCTCGATGCCAAAGGCCGGGAGGTGGCCAGCGCCGAACGCTATCGCTTCAAGCCCGACCCGATCCTGCATTTCGAGGTGCCGCAGGACGGCCAGTACACCGTGGAGATTCATGACTCGATTTTTCGCGGACGCGAGGATTTTGTGTACCGCTTCACCATCGGCGAACTGCCATTCGTCACCGGCATATTCCCGCTGGGCGGCCGGGTGGGAGAAAAAACCACCGTTACGCTTACCGGGTGGAACCTGCCCGAGAAAAGCCTGACGCTGGATCATGCCACCGCCGCGCCGGGCGTGATTTCGCTGGGCGGCGATTTTTTGAATTCCGTGCCTTTCGCGGTGGATGATTTGCCGGAATGCCGCGCGGACAAAGCGAATCATTCCCAGAAAACCGCGCAGGCGGTGACGCTGCCCATCATCATCAATGGCCGGGTCAGCCAGCCCGGCGAAGCCGAGGTGTACCGATTCGAAGGCCGGGCCGGACAAAAAATCGTGGCGGAAGTGTACGCGCGGCGTCTGGATTCGCCGCTCGATTCGTTCTTGCGCCTCACCGACGCCACCGGCAAGCAGCTCGCTTTCAATGATGATTTCGAGGACAAAGGCACCGGCCTGAACACCTTCCACGCGGACTCTTACCTCACCAACACGCTGCCCGCAGATGGAACCTATTTCATCCACCTCACCGACACGCAGAACCAGGGCGGGCCGGAATTCGCCTATCGCCTGCGCTTGAGCGAGCCACGGCCGGATTTTGCGTTGCGCCTCGTGCCCTCGAGCCTGAGCCTGCGCGCCGGCATGAGCGTGCCCGTGACCGTCTATGCGCTGCGCCGGGACGGCTTCACCAACGCCATCAGCCTGGACTTGCAGGATGCGCCGCGCGGCTTCTCGCTGAGCGGCGCGCGCATTGCGGAGAATCTGGACAAGGCGCAATTCACCTTGAAAGCGCCGCCGCAGCCCACCGAAGCCCCGGTGGCCATCGCCATTCAAGGCCACGCCATCATTGGCGGCAAACTCGTCACCCATGTCGCCGAGCCGGCCGAGAACCTGATGCAGGCGTTCTTTTACTGGCATCTGGTGCCGTCCCAGGAACTGGCCGTCGTGGTCAACGGCCAGGAGCGGCCCTTCATGCGCGATGCCTTCAAGATCCTCAGCGCCATGCCGGTGAAATTCGCCCCGGGCGGCACCGCGCACGTGCGCGTGAGCGCCCCTTCGGGCTATTTCATTGACCGCTTCAAATTGGAACTGGACAATCCGCCCGACGGCATCACGCTGACGAATGTTTCCTCCATCCCCGCCGGCTTGGACCTGGTCTTCAGTTGCGAGGCCGGCAAAATGAAATCCGGCTTGACCGGCAATCTGATTTGCGACGTCGTGCCCAAGAGCCTGGGCACGGCGAACCCGCAAAAGAAATTCGCCAACCAGTCCCGCAAAGCCATGGCCGTCGCCACGCTCCCGGCCGTGCCCTTCACGGTCTCGGCGGAGTGACTTGGGCTGCACACCGGAGCGCGCCCGTCCTCGGGCGCAGCCAGTTGCGAACCTGAAGAACGCTTGGTTTATCCGTGAGTCTCAAATATGCGGACATTGCTGCGGCCGAGGACGGCCGCGCTCCGGTTCAGTCGTTTATCCCGCCGTCCGCTCATAATCGTTGAAGTGTTGAAGCGTTAAAAACGTTAGAAACGTGAAGTGCATCACGCATCACGCATCACGCATCACGCATCACGCATCACGCTTCAACGCTTCAACGCTTCATCCGCCTGCCCGTCACACGCGCGCGCGAGCGCAAAGTCTTTGGCGGTCAGCCCGCCGGCATCGTGGGTGGTGAGCGCGAGAGTGACGCGGTTCCAGCGCACGTCAATATCCGGATGATGCTGCGCCTGCTCGGCCAGTTCGGCAACGGCATTGACGAATTTCATGGCGGCGGGAAAATCCTTGAACTCATAGGTGCGGGAGATGATCTGCCCATTGCGCTGCCAGTGGGGCAGCGTGGCGAGTTCGTTTTGCATGGTGGCGTCAGCCGGTTCCAGGTCAGCCGCCGGAAGCAACACCGGCGGCGCCGCCTTTGTTTTGGAAGCCGATCGAAACAGGGTGAGGCTGGTCACGCCGGCCCAGGCCCAGGAAACGGCCAGTAAAACTCCGCCGGCCACGCCAATCCAGCCAACGGACTGCGGCTTTATCTCGCCGAACATCAAGTCGTAATACTGGGATACTTCCTTGAAAAACCAGACGAGTACCATGGCGCAGCCGACGACCGAAAACAAGACCTGCCCCACCCCCGCCACCCAGCGTCCCGACCGCAGCGAACCCAACCCGGGGAAAACAAACAGGTTCACGAGCGCGTTCTTGGCGTCGCGCTGGGCGTCATTTTTCATTTGGGACGACCTTCCGCGGCGGCGCTCCGGCTTTTGCTTCCGCGAGCAAGGCACGGCTGGTGTGCAGCGCCCAAAGCCAGGAGCACGCAAACATGGCGATGCCCAGCAACGGCCAGCGCGCCTGCTGCCATAAATCGCGCAAAGTTTTCAGGGGATCCAGGTCGGCATTGGCGCCATGGTATTCCGACCAGTGCGCGAGCGACCAATAAACGAAATGCAGCCCGCAGCCAACGGTGATCGCGAAGCCGCCCAGGCCCAAACCCAATTGGAACAGGCCGCCTTTCCGTCCGCTGAGCAGCGATCCCAAGCCGGGCAGCGCCAGATTGGTGGCAAAATAACCCTGGGCGCTTTGACGGCTGGCGTCGTCAGGACTTTTTTGGCCCGAAAAGGTTTTCATACGCACGTATTACAACACCGGCGCAGTAGAAAAGGTTCAGCAAATAGACGCCTTGTCCGATCAAGGTTGAGCGGATGGTCAGATTCCTGATTTCGGCGGTTTGGGACTGCATCGCCTGCGCCCACTTCTGCCAATCTTGGCCGGCCTGGTCGTATAGCCCCCAAAAGTACTTTCCAGTTTCGACCAGGCTGAAGGCTTGGGCCAGCACCATGGGCAGAAACGCAATCGCCACCAGGACAAAAACTTCAAACCACACGCGGGTGACCACTTTGCGGCTTAGTTCCATGGCCGCCCAGAAGAACAGCTTTTTGTCCGCGACGAGCGGCACCGCGAAGAACCAGGCAATGATTAGATAGACG
>Ga0316217_10001419_pt1 | contig 31239 bp, 36 predicted proteins | sample 1anoAmetaG_FD_203633 | JGI IMG/M metagenome (GOLD analysis project Ga0316217, IMG submission 203633) | Freshwater microbial communities from Trout Bog Lake, Wisconsin, USA - 1anoA | ecosystem: Environmental > Aquatic > Freshwater > Lake > Hypolimnion/Profundal zone | place: USA: Wisconsin... | reverse complement strand
GCCGGGAATGCTGAAGATGGGCGAGCCGAAGCTGGCGGTGACGCTGTCGCTGCCCGCGCTCATCTGGGCCAGGTCTCCCTGCACTTTGAGCCGGATCAACTGGCAGTTGCCGCCGGCCAGTTCGCTGACAAAGAGGTATTGGCCGCTGCCCCATTCGATCCAGGCCGGAGAAGTAGGCCGCCTGGGGGTCAGATTCAGCGGCTGGCCTCCCGATGCGGAGACGATCCACACATCGCCGCCGGTTGCGCCCTGATCGCTCATCAGCCCGCCGATGAAGGCGACGGCCTTGCCGTCCGGAGACCAGCGCGGCACGGCGATTTGGAGTCCGTGGAGCGAGCCGGAGACCTCGGCCGGCGCGAGGATGGCCTTGGGAGCGCCGCCGAGTGGCTGGGTATAGAGCTTGGCCACCCACCAGTTGTTCTCTCCCGGCGGGTCGGCGGCCACATAGGCCAGGGACTTGGAGTCCGGAGACCAATCGAACTCGTAGATATGCAGGTTGGCCGGAGTCGCCAGAAGCGGTTGCTCCAGCTTGGCCGCATCCGCGGCGGCCAAGGCAATGCGCTGGATCTCTACGCCGTCTTCGCCAATCACTCCCGCCGGAGGCTTCATCGCCGCCAGCGCCCCTGCCGGCCGCGTCGCGCCTTTCACATAAAGAAAGGCCACGCTCTTTCCGTCCGGCGAAAAGGCCGGCGCCGCCGCGTAGCCGTTCAATTCGGTCACCCGCCGCGCCGGAACGCCATCCAGCCGGGAAAGATAGAGGTCGCTCTGTTCCCCCGGCTGGCCGCAATCGGAGAAGAACGCCAGCGCCTTGGCGTCTGGCCGCCAGGCGATCTCGCTCTCCTGGCAATGCTGCTCCGGCTTGGCGGCAGCGGTCACCCGCTCGCTGCGGCTCGGGTCGTCGAGCGGGGCCACGCGAATCTCCGTTCCCTCGACCCAGGCCAGCCGCTTGCCGTCCGGGGAAACCGCCACCTGGCCCAGCGAGCGGCCACGATTCAACCCGAACAGCTCGAATTCGATGTCCGCGCGATTGCGCGGCTGCGCGGAGTGGGTGTCTTGCGCCCAAGCGGCGAAAGAACTGAAAACCAGGCCCCATAGCAGGGCCGCGCCGCAAACCGCAAAGACGCGCCGGGGATCTTTGTCTGAAAACGGAAACATGGGGAAATGCTATCAGGCCCAGTGCGCAGCCAGCGCTGCCCGGCCAGCGGATAGCCGTTGACATCGTAAGCAAAAATGCTTATGGTTAGGCCGTGAAGAGCAGCGAGTTCAAGCGCTGGCTGGCGGAGCAGGGAGCGACATTCGAGAGCGCGAAAGGCTCCCATCTAAAGGTGACGCTAAACGGCAGGACTTCCTACCTGCCAATGCACTCGAAGGATCTCAAAATTGGCACACTTAAGGGCATCAAGAAACAGCTTGGGCTCAAGTAGGAGGGTTATGTTGCGCTATCCGGCTCGTTTCAAAGCGGCCGAGGAAGGCGGGTTTGTCGTGACCTTCCCCGATTTTCCCGAGGCAATCACGCAAGGAGACAGCGTTGAGGATGCCTTGGTCCATGCCGCCGACGTACTGGAGTCCGTTTTGGATTACTACATGGAAGACGGCTTGACCATCCCAGCACCCTCCAAACCGAAGCGCGGCCAGCGGCTGGTCGAATTGCCTGCCAGCTACGCGGCCAAGATCCTTCTGCTGAACGAAATGGCCGCGCAGAAGATCCGTCCCGCGGAGTTGGCGCGGCGGCTGCATGTGACGCCGCAGGAAGTCACCCGGCTGATCGACCCGCGCCACACCTCGAAGATCGACGGCATTGCCGGCGCGCTGAAGGCCCTGGGAAAGACCCTGGAGATGCGCGCCGTCTGAGCGTCTGCGCACCGGGAGTTGCGTTTATAGTGTGGGTATGAAAAAGGACAAGAAAGGCCTGTTCTTCGATCCGCACGGAACGACGCGCGCCGAGGCGCTGGCGGGCGCGCCGCTGGCTTCCTTCTGGCAGCGGGCAGGCGCGATCGCCATCGATTTCTTCCTGGTGTATGCCACCTATTTGCCGGCCATGGCGCTCTTCCAATATGTGACGACGCAGAAGCTGCACCTGCAAGAAGACATCTACCATTCCGCGCACGTGCAGGTGAAACTGGAACTCGAGAGGTTCGTCGAGTTGGCCCGGGTGATTTGGTTCATCCTGTATTTCGGGCTCATCGTCTGGAAGACCAACGGCCTGACGCCGGGCAAACGCCTGCTGCGCATCCGGGTTGCTTCCTTGACGCACGAGAAGATCACGCTCTGGCAGGCCATCGAACGCGCTCTCGGCTACGGCGCATCGATGCTGGAGGGCGGCTTCGGCTTCATTCAGTACTTCATCTACCCCAATCGCACCTGCACCCACGACCGCATCGCGGAGACAATTGTGGTGCGGGAGCCGAAGCGGGTCAAGGCGGCGGAAGATTGAGCAGGACCACCGTTCCGGTCTGCGCAGATCGCCGATCGGAGCGGAGCCTCTTTCCAGTGCGCGGCGTTCTTCGGGAGTATCTTCCTGCACGCCGAGATGGAGTAAGCAGCCCTTGACGATTGCAACGATTGAGGGTTGCAGCGATCTCGCGATTTGCCGGGGAAAGTTGTGGGCGGAGGGACGCTGCTCCGGGGAAACGCATACTCTCCGGAGCGCAAAATGGGGCGCGCCGGACGGGCAGCCCCGCATGGGAATTCGCGCCGGAATTTCATGAAAAACCGCTTGACATGGGATCAATTTCGGCCTATCTCTTGAATGGACAAGCCTCCAATTTTCCTCTCATGTTCGGCGAACCAGGGAGGCTATCCGAAAGACCTTCGTGCCGTCTTTGTCCCCAGAGGCTTCGCCAAGGCACGACGCCGAGCCTCACCAACGATCGAAGCAAGCGGAAGTTTCCGCTCTGGAAGCACCTTGGCGCAGACGCCAGGGAAAGCGCTGCGGAGCCGCTGAATTCACGCAAGTTGGGAGCTTTTCCCTTCGCCTCGAACCTTCCATGCTTCATTCCGGGCGAGCACCTTACCAGGAAGCCGGCTAACGAAAGGAGCTGCGATGGACGTCCCTCGGAAGTGCGACACCAGGAACCGTCTGTCCGCTGGCCGGAACAAAAATAGACGTACGTTCAGGGCCACGGATCAAACCGATCGAAATTCAGTCTCCGGCGCCGATCAGGGCGAAAATGGAGTACATCAGCTTACTTTTGCAGAAGATTTCATGATGGAGCACTCTTTCACCAGTCTGCGTTTTTCCGTTGTCGGCATCAAAGGTGGTTCCAGAACCGCGCGCAAGCAGCCGGAACCGCAACCGTCGGCACAGTACTTCGGGTTCCCTTCTTGAAACGGTCCCATTCGGCCGTAACGGAACCAACGGAAAGCAGAGGAGGAAGAGATGGGCTGCTTGACCTGTGAAAATTTGGAGCGAACTTTTGAGGCCAGGCTTGGAGAGTATGTAGAGGCTTGTTCTTCAGAGTGTTATCGGATCAACAAGAAGTTCGCGGCCCACAAGAATGTGGAGATGGAGCGCGCCAGATACGAACTGGAGGAACACCGTGCGGTGTGCCTCCTGGCCCTCAGAGTGCCCCTGCTGTTGCCGCAGCGGGACGTGCCGGCAGGCATCAGGCGGGTCGCAGCATAAGCGAGCATTGATTTTCTTCCACAACCCGGCTGCGCTGGCGTCGTGGCGCAGCCGGGGCGGGCGGGTTGGGTCCGCCCCTGGGAGATCCCCGCGCCCGGCTGATCGCATTTCCACAATGGGTGCAGGCCGAGAGCACACACTCAAGTGGATTCATTTCAAGTGAAAAGCCCCTTTGCACGCCGGTCAAAAGGTCTGAGCGCATTGCGAAAAATGCGCTAGTCGCTCGCTGCGTGAATCGCCAGCAATTTCTCCAGCAGAGGCTTCAAGAGCCTCAAATCCAGGGCATTGGCGCCGTCGGACTTGGCGTTTGCCGGGTCGTCGTGGACTTCCAGGAAGAGCCCGTCGATGCCCGCGGCCACGGCCGCTCGCGCCAGCAGGGGAATGAACTCCGGTTGCCCGCCGCTGACGCCGTTGCCCGCCGAGGGCTGCTGCACGGAGTGGGTGCCGTCGAAGACCACCGGGGCCACGCTGCGCATGACCGGCAGAGATCGGAAATCGACCACCAGCGTGTTGTAGCCGAAGCTGGAGCCGCGTTCGGTGAGGAAAGTCCGCTCGTTGCCGGTGGAGCGAACCTTCTCGACCGAGTGCGCCATATCCCACGGCGCCATGAACTGGCCCTTTTTGATGTTGACGGCGCGGCCGGTCTTGCCGGCGGCGACCAGCAGATCGGTCTGGCGGCAGAGGAACGCCGGAATCTGGAGCACGTCCACGGCCTCGGCCACAATCTCGCATTGGCCGGGGATGTGCACGTCGGTCAGTACCGGCAAGCCCGTATCCCGAGCCAGGTTGCCCAGGATGCGCGTGCCCTCCACCAGCCCCGGCCCGCGAAAGCTCTTCACGCTGGTGCGGTTGGCCTTGTCGAAGCTGGCTTTGAAGATGTAGGGAATCCCGAGATCCGAGGCGATGCGCTGGATGGCCTCGGCCATGGTGCGAACGTGCGCCTCGGACTCGATGACGCAAGGGCCCGCGATCAGAAATAACTGGCCCCTGCCGACGTGGACGGGGCCGATTTCAAATGAGTTGCTCACGAAGCCGATTTTATCCTGCCCGGCACTCGAGCAGAAGGTTTGGCTTTGTCAAAAGCCGGAGAATACCGCCCGAAAGTACTCTCGATTCGGAATGAAGTAGATGCGCAGTAATTCCCCCTGCTTTCCGCGCACGACACGGAAGGGAGAGTGCCTCCGCGAGGGCGCTGTCCCGCCAAATCCCTCGCCAGGGATGCGGCTTTACACAGCCACACCTTGGTTCACGTGGGTCCGGGACCACTCCCAAAGCGCCCGTTCGAGCGCGTGGAGCGCGGTCGGGCCGGGCAGATCGGCTTGCGGCTGGAGAATGCCGCGCTCGACCAGGCGCCGGCAGAAGGCGACATAGGCCTCATAGAACTCGACATCGTGGCGGGCGTGGCCCAGGGCCTCCAAGGCGCGGAAGTCCAAGACCGCGTAGCGCTCGGGATCGATGGCGGCCAGAATCGCCGAGGCCACCGACATGTCAATGCCGCGCAGCTCGGTGAGGGCCTCGATGGCCTTGCGGATCGAGGTGTCGGGCGCGACGGCCACGGCCAGCGCCTTCTTGATCTGCTGTTCGCTGTTGGCAATCAGGTAGTGGACCACCCGTTCCGACTTCCAGCGGACAATAATCTCCAGATTCACCAGCGACAAGTCGCCATTGCGAATCGCCGCCCCGGCTAGAAACGCGGCGGCTTCCAATTCGTGTTCTTTTTCTCCAGTCTTCTGCCAATACTGCTCAGCCAACTGCTGAAGTTCCGATTCCTGCGGCTGAAGCTCAAAATGCGCCATGGTATCGAGTCCTCCATTTGGGAAAAACGAATGAACCATAGGCCCGAAAAAAGACACTTGTCAATACGCAAGAGGACAATACAGCGCAGAAGTTGGCGACACGAAATACCATTTTCGATGGTAAAATGCCATCATGTCTACCATTATCGAGATCGACAAGGCCGGGCGCATCGTCGTTCCCAAAAAACTGCGCGACGCCCTGCACCTGACGCCGGGGACGCGAATGAAGGTCGAACGCTCTGGCGACAAGCTGGTATTCGAGCAGGATTATCCAGAATCTCACCTGATCTTTGAGGATGGAATCTGGATGATGGCTGGCGGGCCGCCGATCACCAACGATGAGGTGACCGCAACGATTCGGCAGGGCTATGAGGAGCGGCACAAGAGGATCATGGAAGGAAGCGGGCTGGAGTGAGAGTCTTTCTCGACACTTCCGTTCTGGTGGCCGCAGCGCGCGCATCGGACCAGCGTCACAAGGCAAGCCGTGACTTGTTCTTGCTTTGCAACCCGGAGCAGGCCTTTTGCGCCGCTCATACCTTGGCCGAGCTCTATGCATCTCTCACGGGGATGCGTCCCCCCAACCGCTTTCGGCCTGAACAGGCGCTGCTCGTCCTTGACCAGGCCAAGGCGCGCTTGGAGTGCATCGCTTTGACCGCTGAAGAAGTGCTGCAAACCGTCCATCGCACAGCGGCTTTGGGGCTACCAGGGGGGATTATCTACGATGCACTGCTTCTGGCCTGTGCGCGCAAGGTGCATGCGGAGCGCATCTACACTTGGAACGAGAAGCACTTCCGCATGGTTGCGCCGGATCTGGCGGAACGGATCGTCGCGCCTTAAGTTTTGCCGTTGCAATGCCGATAAGATACGCGGAGCACACTCCCATGCGCATCACGCTCGACATTCCCGACGAACTTCACGCAAAGTTGAAAGCCCACGCGATGCTGGCGGGGACCACGTTGCAGGCGGCCGTTCTCCGCGGCATTGACAAGGAACTGGTGAGCGAGGCCCTGGAAGCGGTCAAGGCGCTGGCGCTGCCTGTCAGCCCGGCAGGCGAACCGGCCGACGAGGACCAGGTCAACGATGTCCTCGATTTCCCCTGGTGTGCTTGCCTGGCTGGCACCCAGGCCGCGGGAATCGGAAGGCACCCGTAGGCCAAAACGTGGCAGATTTCCAGATTTGCGGACAGTCGCGCGGCACGGTTTCAGCGGCCTTTCATAAAAGCATAGATATGCTAATATGTATCAATGCGTACCACCATCGACATCCCCGATGACACCTTCCGCGCGCTGAAGATCCGTGCCGCCAGCGAGGGGACGACGATCCGAAAGATCATTCTGGACGCATTGGAAGAACGGCCTGAACCCGCAAAGGCCCCGCACGCCAAAGGCATTCTCCCTTTTCCCGTAATTCAGTCCAAGCGCCCCGGAACGCTAGATCTAACGAACGAGCAGATCGATGAACTCACAGCTTTTACCTGATGTGAATGTATGGGTGGCCTTGCAACATCAGATTCACCGCCACCATCCCGCGGCGCTTTCCTGGTTCGAGTTCCTAGAGCCTCACAGTCAGCTCGTCTTCTGCCGGCAAACGCAGATGGGATTTTTTCGATTGCTCACCAGCGAGGCGGTGATGGGCAATGAGGCCAGGACGCAGCGCGAATGCTGGACGATTTATCGCGCGTGGATCGAAAGCGGCAGAGCCGCACTCCGGAGCGAACCTGCCGATCTGGAAAGAGCATTCCAATCGCGAACCCTGGCCGATTCGCACTCCCCTAAAGAATGGACAGACGCCTACCTTGCCGCCTTTGCTGAAACCGGCGGGATGCGCCTGGTCACCTTCGACCGCGCGCTGGCGGGGAAGGCGAAGGGGGCGGTGCTGCTGGATTAGGCTGCCTGTAGGACCGGAATCCTCAGTCTCCAAAGTTCCATAAATATGGTACATTCTCAGTATGCGCACGACTCTTGACATCCCGGACACCAAATATAGCCGCTTGAAGGCCAAGGCTGCGCACGAGAGGACGTCTATCCGGCAGATTGTTTTGCGCTGCATCGACAAGGAACTTGACGGCGAAGTTCCCCGCAAGGTCAATCGGCTGACCCAGCCCATTCTGAAGTCTTACGCACCCGGTTCGATCCGTCTAGACAATGAGCAAATCTACGATCTCATCGGTTTTCCCTGATGTGAATGTGTGGCTGGCGCTCACTTCGCCGGACCACGAACACTTTCAGTCCGCATGGGACTGGTACAGGGCGCTGCCCGAAAGCACGGTGTTGTTCTTTTGCCGCTTGACGCAACTGGGCCTGTTGCGTCTGTTGACGACCCGTGCGGCAATGGGTCCGGGGACGCTTACGCAAGCCGAAGCATGGCAGGCTTACGACCGGTGGCTTGAATCCGGCGGCGCTGAGTTCGTTGCGGAAGCCGCCAATATTGAGGCTAGTTTCCGGTCCAACACAAATTCGTCGCAGGCGTCACCGAAAGAGTGGGCCGATGCGTATCTAGGCGCATTTAGTTTCACGATTGGCAGTCGGCTGGTCACCTTCGACCGGGCGCTGGCGGGGAAGGCGAAAGGGGCGGTGCTGCTGGGGTAAGAAGTTTCATGCGCTCGATCCATGCAGCGCAAAAGCAAGCACCCGCAACGGATTGTCCCTGCTCAATTCTCAGAACCTTCCTTCTTTACATAGGAGACGCCGCCGCTTGGGAGGGACGGCGCTGGATCGGTGAATGAGCGAAGCTGGCGCTGCTCGGCTAACTCAATCATCAGCAAGCCGATGATTCCCATAAACGCCAGCCCGAAGTAAGGGTGCGTGGTGTCTTCGGTAGTTAGGATGTAGGGCAGATACGGCCTCAGCGCCAAGCCCAAGCATATCCAGCCAACCACTAGGGCGAGGAACGCCGCGTGTAACAGCAGAAGCCGGGAGGTAGATCCGGCACCTTCACCCACGGGCCTGCTTTTCGACTCAATTCGCCGCAGCCCAAACACAAGAACCGTATACCCAGCGCAAACTCCAACGTAGATGGCCCATGGATTGCTTCGGAACGGAAGAAAGATGCACATGGTCAGCATCGTGGCAACAAGATAGACCCGTCTTTTTCTTGAGTACACCATTTTCTTGCGGAGTTGCACGGTCTTTCCTCCAACTCTCTTCGTCTGCGATCCTCCTTTGGCTACTGGATCGCCTGTGCTGAAAACTGTGTATTCGATTGTGGCCGCCCCTGGCGGTTCTTGTAACTCGCGGCGATGAAGGCGTGGAAGAGCGGGTGGGGCTCCAGGGGCTTGGACTTGAACTCGGGGTGGAACTGGCAGCCAAGGAAGTAGGGGTGGCCGGGCAGCTCGACGATCTCGACGTAAGTGGCGTCGGGTGTGGTGCCGCTGATCTGCAAGCCGCCGCCGGTGAGCAGGGCCTCGTACTCGCGGTTGAACTCGTAGCGGTGGCGATGGCGCTCGCTGATCTCGGTTTGGCCGCCGTAAGCCTTGGAGGCCAGCGTGCCTTCCTGCAAGATGCAGGTCCATGCTCCCAGACGCATCGTTCCGCCCATCTCTTCGACGCCGAGCAACTCGCGCAGCTTGTAGATGATGCGGTGCTGCGAGGCAGGGTCGAACTCGCTGGAGTTGGCGTCCTTCAAACCGCAGACGTTGCGGGCAAACTCGATGCAGGCGGTCTGCATGCCCAGGCAGATGCCGAAGTAAGGCACCTGCTTCTCGCGGGCGTAGCGGATGGCGTTCAACATGCCCTCGATGCCGCGCTTGCCGAAGCCGCCGGGGACCAGGATGCCGTCGACTCCTTCTAACTGCGACTCATAACTCCGGTCGTCCGGAGTCTTCGACTCCAGGCCCTCGGCCTCGATCCAGGTGACTTTGAGTTTCAGATTCTGGGCCACGGCTCCGTGGGTAAGAGCCTCCTTGAGCGACTTGTAACTGTCCTCGTACTCGACATACTTGCCCACGATGCCGATATTGACTTCGTCCTGGGGGTGGTAGCAGCGGTGGACTAGGTCCTTCCAGCGGGCAAGGTCGGCCTCGGGGGCCTCCTTGCGCAGGTATTTCAGGACCAGCGTGTCCAGGCCTTCCTCGGCAAAACGCAGCGGCACCTCGTAGATGGAGGGCACGGTGGTTGCGCCGATGACCGCCTTCTCCTCGACGTTGCAGAAGAGGGCGATCTTCTGCCTCATCTCGCGCGGCAGGGGGCGGTCGGAGCGGCAGAGCAGGATGTCGGCCTGGATGCCGATGCCGAGCAGTTCCTTGACCGAGTGCTGCGTGGGCTTGGTCTTCAGTTCCTGGGCGGCGGCAATCCACGGCACCAGGGTGAGATGGACAAAGAGGGTGTTGTCGCGGGTGAGTTCCTGGCGCATCTGGCGGATGGCTTCGAGGAACGGGAGGGACTCGATGTCGCCCACCGTGCCGCCGATCTCGACGATGGTCACGTCGGCGCCGTTGGCCGAGACCTTGCGCATGGCGTTCTTGATTTCATTGGTCACGTGGGGGATGACCTGGACGGTCTTGCCCAGGTAGTCGCCGCGGCGCTCCTTGAGGATGATCTGCTCGTAGATGCGGCCGGTGGTGAGGTTGTTGTCGCGCGACAGGGGCGCGTGGGTGAAGCGCTCGTAGTGGCCCAGGTCGAGGTCGGTCTCGGCGCCGTCGTCGGTGACAAAGACCTCGCCGTGCTGGAAGGGCGACATAGTGCCCGGATCGACGTTGAGGTAGGGGTCGAACTTCATCATGTTGACGCGCAGGCCGCGGCTCTCAAGCAGGCAGCCGATGGAGGCCGCCGCCAGGCCTTTACCTAAACTGGACACAACTCCGCCCGTCACAAAGACATACTTTGCCGACATCGGTGCAACCTCATTTTTGGATAGTTGGGATTGGACGTACCAGGTGGGCACAATCAAGTATGGCAGAGACGGGGGCCCTCGGGAAAGAGGAAAATCGTCTCCGGAGGTTTGCTTTTCAGTCGATCTGAGGAAAACCGGGCTAAACTACTGGTGAGACGCGAGGGTAGAAATGGCGACAAATCGAGCAGTTCTTCCGGAAAGAGGCCCCCAGATCGCCACACCCGGCCATTATGGCGATCTGGAGGTGGTGCGGGTCGATCTGAAGACGAGAACAGCCTCATTTCAGGTCAGAACCGCGGGCGGGCTCGCGGGTCCGGAAACGATAGCTCCTTTGAGTACGATCCGGCCTCTGAGTGAGGAGGATAGCGGGAAATTCTGGAAGATGCTGGTCGACGACCTGATTCGGATTCTGAAGGAAGAAGGGAAATTCCCAGCTTTTGTCAAGGGTTACGAGGTGACAACGGGGAATGATTCCACCGGAGACCCTGCCCTCTATATAACAATTCTGGTTGCTCCACAGCGGCAGTACTCCGCGCAGACGGTTTCCGCGTGGAATCAGTTTTCGAACCTATTCCTGGACCGTCTGATGGGACTGCGCTTGCAGCGTTATCCCTATGTGGAAATCGGGGAAAAACGAAGAGGCAAGTAGATGCCGCTGGCGAACGATCTGCTCGAGCAAGCTCAGTTTCTTGTCCAACGGGAGCAACGAAGGCCGCGGCAAGCAAGTTTGCGCCGCGCCGTTTCCACTGCCTATTACGCAGTGTTCCACCTGTTAGCGTCAGGTGCTGCTTCCCAAGCTAGCCCGGCTGCTCCAGCAGGGCTGAGCGAGAGGGTCCAGCGAGCGCTTGAGCACGGCGCAATGAAAGAGGCCGCAAAGCGTTTTGAAGCGGGGACCCTGCCCGACCACGTCAGGTCTTTGCTGACGAATCCTTTGCCCGCACCCCTTGTGTCGGTCGCCCGGAGTTTTGTCCGGTTACAAGAAATGCGGCACATGGCGGATTACGATGTTGCAAGCAGGTTCGAGCGGGCGCGGGCAAAGAACGCCGTGGCGCTCGCCACCCAATTGTTCGTTGATTGGGAGGCCATTCGCAACACGGATGACGCCCGTGTGTTCCTCGCCTCGCTCATGTTCTGGAAGCTCTGGTCGAAGTAATTCCACTCGAATCCAGCCTACTCTCCGGTCGGCTTGCGCTCGCGTAGCCGTCGATTTTCATTCCCCTTGCTGGTCCGAACAATTCGTTCTAGGATGCTCGATGGAAGGAGCCAAGCCATGGCAACAATGACCGCGCAATTCCGCAAGCTGGGGACGAACGGCCCCGAGGTTTTCCCGCTGGCCCTGGGCTGCATGGGGATGAGCGGGATGTATGGCGCAACGGACGACACGGAGAGCCTGGCCACCATCCACGCGGCCATCGATCAGGGCGTGAACCTGATCGACACCGGCGACTTCTACGGCATGGGGCACAACGAGATGCTGATCGGCATGGCGCTGCGCTTCTTCCGGGAGAAAGTGCTGCTCTCGGTCAAGTTCGGAGCGCAGCGGGGGCCGAACGGCGTGTGGCTGGGCTTCGACGGCCGGCCCAACGCAGTGAAGACCGCGCTGGCCTACTCGCTGAAGCGGCTGGGCGTGGAGTACATCGACATCTACCGGCCCTCCAGGCTGGACCCCACGGTGCCCATCGAAGAGACGGTGGGGGCCATCGCGGAGATGGTCAAGGCCGGCTACGTGCGCCACATCGGCCTCTCCGAAGTGGGGCCGGAGACCATTCGCCGCGCCGCCGCCGTGCACCCGATTGTCGATTTGCAGATCGAGTATGGCCTCGTGACCCGCGGACCGGAGGCGAAGATCTTTCCCGCGCTGGCTGAGCTGGGCATTGGGGCGACGACCTACGGCACGCTCTCCCGCGGACTGCTCTCCGGCTCGCAACCGGCCAAGGCAGGGGACTACCGCGCCTTCCTGCCACGCTTCACCGCCGAGAACCTGGCGCGCAACCAGCGGCTGGTGAACCGGCTGCGGGAGATCGCCGCCAAGCGGTGGATTTCACCGGCGCAGTTGGCCGTCGCCTGGGTGCTGGCCAAACAGCCGTGGGTGGTCCCGGTCGTCGGCGCGCGGACGCGGGCGCAACTGGCCGAAAGCCTGGGCGCGCTGGAGATTCGGCTTGCGCCGAAGGAGATGGCAGAGATCGAGGCGGTGTTTCCGCCGGATGCCGCGGCAGGGACGCGGTACGGCGAGGAGCAGATGAGGAATCTGGACAGCGAGAAATAGGCGTTGGCGCGGCTTTTCGGTGGGTTCGCCGTGCCCTCCGAGGTCTCAAAAGCGAGACCTCGGCGGCGGGCTTCTGCATTTGGTTGGAGGTGTTGGGACCTGGGCCGCCCACTCATGACGATAGGACAATAGGACCGCGATGAATCGCACCGCCTTCACTCTTGTTTGGCGATTGAAGGAGATATGATTGTTGCTCGGGCCACCTGCCTCTAGAGTGGCGCCCATTAGGATGAGTGTCGACGTCGTTCATTCAGAGAGGAACAGAAGATGAGAGATCCACAATCTGCCCAACAGCGCGTTGTCGTAGCTCTAGTTGGAACAGGTTTAATGCTATTGGGCAAGGCATCAGGTTTGTTCGGTTCAGGAACAAGGCTTAATATCCCTATTTTGGTATTAGTGGTTGCGGTTCTCTTGATGCTATTTGTTCATCCGTCGATTCGGTATGGAGAGAATAAGAAACCGCCAAACATGCTCACATCAAGGCAGATAACCGGAACTGCATTTGTCCTGATTGGTCTTGCACTGGCGGTCAAAATAACAGTAGACGCCTTCTGGGGAAAAGTTCCTGAGTACAGTTTTCTATTCATGGGGTTGGGCGCTATGGTCGTTTTATTTCTCTTGCCGTTAGCCAAGGCGCGCAAGGAGAAGCAAGTGGCAGCAGCGCGCTCATCAAACCACCATGGGCTATCAGAAGTTGCGCCCCGCTCATCGCAGTCTCATACGGCCGCGATGAACGGGGCAAAGCTTCTCATGGTTCGTTTTGGTTCTTGGGGCGGATGAGCGGGCCACCTTCCACTCCGATAATTCCTGGATTGCTCGATTGGGTATTTGTTACCAGCTATCCTGCGGGCGCGTACGCCCGCAGGATAGCTGGTCTGGAGACGGCGCTACCTTCCGGCTATTCCACAATCATGCGGTCACGGTACTAGAAGTTGAACGTCAACTTCGCCGTTAGCGCGCGCGGCGTAACAAAGTGCGTGCCGCTGAAGGTGGAGAGGAAGTTATAGAGCGCGTACTTGTCGGTCAGGTTGACGGCGGTCAGGTCCAGGTTCACCTTGTAGCGCTCTTTGTGGAAGATGTTGTCCTGGCCCAGGCTCGCATCGAACAAGCTGCGCGGGGCGATGCGAGGCGGGTTGTGGTCGTCGTTCTCCGTGCCCGGCGCGGGAATGGAGATGAGCGACGAGGTGTACTGCCCTGGCAGGCAGGACTGGAAGCCCGAAGCGGGCGTCGCCTTGACGCCGCCGCAGGAGATGCCGGACTGCGCTTGCTGATCGTAGCTCAGGCCGCTCAGATCCACGGGGGTGGTTGCGTTGGCGGCGAAGGGCATGTTGCCCGCAACCTGGCCCGAGTCGAAGCGCCAGTTCCAGCCCATCCAAAGCCCGTTCAACGCGCCATGCTTGGAAATCTGGTACTGCGCGTGCGTCGTCTCGTTGAACTTCTCGTCGTGATCGATGCGGAAGGCCTGGCCCGCGCTCGTGGCGGGCACGGTGCCCAGGCCGCCCACCTGCGGCGAGAAGAAGCGGGCCGCCACGCTGGACATCACCACATCGGCACTGAAGCCGTGGAAGTTGGGCACGCTGACGTTGGCCGCAAAGCCGGGAATCTTCGAGCGGCTCCAGTCGATGGGGAAGGTGATGGGGGTGTTGCCCAGCACGCTGAAGTCGAAGCTGTTGTGGGTGTACTTCCAGATATAGTCGCCGCCCAGCACGAAGTAGTGGCCAATGCCCTGCTGGAATCCGGCGTGGAACTCGTTGCGGAAGCCGGAGGGCAGCGAGGAGGTCACGCAGGGGACCAGGCCCTGAATCACCGGGGAGTTGCAGCCCTCGCTGGAGAGGACGAGATTCTCGTTGAAGGGCGTCTCCAGGGTGCGGGCGTAGGAGGCGCGCAGGACGGTGTTGCTGGGCTTGATGTGGTAGCTGAGGCCCAGGCGCGGTTCGGCCTGGCGGGCTACGGTGAGCCCGTTGTAAATGTCGCCGCGGATGCCCACATTGAAGAGCCAGCTGCCGGCTGTGATCGAGTCCTGGATGTAGAGCGCCGCTTCCTTCACGTCCGTATGGCCGCGGAAAAAGTAGAGGCCCGTGCCCTGCACAGGATGCGTGAAGTCGTAGGCCGCCAGCGCCGGCAGGTAGGCCGGGTTGGGCGCATCGGCATGACTGGCGCACTGGCCTGGCGAAACGAGCAACGAACTGATGACCGGATTTCCATTGACATCGACGCAGGGGGCATTGAAGGCGGGATCGACGATGGCCAGCCCGTCGCTCTCGCGAAGGAACGTTTGCTGATAGGTGACGCCGGCCTTGACGTTCTGGCGGCCGCGGCTCCAGGAAACATCGGAGTGGACGCCCATGTTGGCCAGGCTGCGGCTCTGCGAGACGGTCTCACGCTGGAGGTTGGCCGGGCCCAGGTCGGAAAGCGGGTTGCCGCTGGGGTAGTAGTCGAACTGGTCCTTGCGCACAAACGCGCCGGTGTTCAGGACGGTTTCTTCATTGACCACGTGGGTCCAGGTGGGCGAGATGTTGAAGGTGCCGATCTTCGAGCGCTGATCGGTCTCCGGCAGCGCCCCCGCGGCGAGCGAGGCGTTGAACTGCGCGGGGTTCAGATTGTCGTAGCTGTTGGGCGTCTGGAACCAGGAGCGGGTGTAGCCCAGGTTCAACTGCACGGTATCGCTGGAATTGATGCGGTAGTCGGCGCGGTTGAAGAAGTTGGCCTCGTTGCCGCGATCGTGGAGGGCCTTGAACTCCGGCGGATCGAGAAAGCGGCTGGTGTCAAGAAAGTTGCCGGCGATGAACTCGCCCATCTTCTTGCCGCCCGTGGCCAGGTTGAAACCAGTGTTGACCGAGGCGAAGGAGCCGTAGGACTGGTAGACGTTGCCGGTGGGCTTGGGGGTATCCAGACCGGAGCGGGTGGTGACTTTGATGACCACGCTGGTCTTGTCGCCGAACTCGGCCGGGGGCGCGCCGCTGATGACTTCAAGCGATTGCACGGAGTCGAGCGGGATCTGGTTGGAGAAGACTTTACTCTGCTGGTCGGTGATGGCCTGGCCGTCGACCGAGAAGGAGTTTTGCGCGTGGTCGCCCAGGCCGTGGAAGAGGCCGTTGGAGTCGGCGGAGATGCCGGGCGTAGAAAGCGTGACCAGCGAGCTCAAGCCGGAGGATTCGCTCTCCAGGGGCAGTTTGTTGAACAGTTCGCGGTCCACGTCGGTGTGGAAGGTGGAGTCGTTTTCGACCAGATCTCCGCTGGCTTCGACGGTGACGGTGGAGTCCGCACCAGCAACCTGGAGCACCAGTTTGAGGCTGGTTCCCACTACGGAGCGAATCTCAACAGCCTGGCTGAGCGAGGCAAACCCTGGGGCGGAGACGGAGAGCCGGTAGGGATTGAACGGGATGTTGGGGAAATCGAATTGGCCGGCTGCGTCGGTGGCTTGCGTGCGGTTCAGCCCGCTGACCACGTTGGCCAGATTCACGGTCGCACCGGCAATCACCGCGCCGGTGGGATCGGTGACGGTGCCATGGACACCGCCGGCATTGCCGTTTTGCGAGGGCGGCTCGGCGGCCGCAAGGAGTAGGACAGCGAGGGGAAGAATGCAAAGTAATGCGCCGCGTTTGAACGGCATATTTGGCCTCCAATGGGCTTCTGGCTGCTGGAAACAGGCCGCGGAGGGGAAGAGCCGCGGAGCCTGAGGAATCCTGAAGCGTCGTTTCCGGTTCTTGAAGGATCGCCCCTTGCAGTGCCCGCGCCGCTCGATTGCAGCAGCAGGGCGAACCGAAGAGCGGCGCGCAAGAAAATTCCGGAAAGACGAGCTAGCAGCCGGATGGAGGCGGACGGGTAAAGAGCTTGGGATGGCGGTGGCGGACCACAGCGCGCACCGCAACGGGCTGCGCCTGGGCGCCCACCTTGACCAGAACCACGACTGCCGCGGCCACCGCAACCGGCGCCGCCGTGTGCATGGCAATGCACAACTGGCAATGGTCGGCATCGCTGCTGAGAGGATGCATGTGCGTGATCTGAGCAACGGTCAACAGCGCCAGCAGGGCAAGACACAGCACAGTGACCGCCGGCAAAGCGCGCAGCTTTGCAGGCCATCTACCGCGGAAATGTGTCGAAAATCCCGTCAAATCGACATCCCCTGTATCTCAAGGATACATTCATTAGACGCGCGGGGCAGGCGCAGGGTTCCGCCGGGGGGCTTCTTTTCGGCGCGAGGCCGCCAACGCCGGAAGGCCCGGTTGGTCTACACTGTGGGGCGATGAGATATTTATCCCATTTGCGGCGGGCGCTGTTGGCGGGCTTTGCGATCCTGCTGCTGGCGGTCGCAAGCGCGCCGGCGCAGACCCAGAAGCCGCTTCCCCTGAAGCCCGATCTGCCGGGGATGGCCACCAACCATCGCCTCATCCTGAAAGACGGCAACTACCAGATCGTGCGCAAATACGAGATTGTGGGCGACCGCGTGCGCTACATCTCGGTCGAGCGCAACGGCGAATGGGAGGAGTTGCCGGTGGACCTGGTGGACTGGGAGGCCACGCGCAAGTGGGAGCGGGACCACGCCAATCAGCCGGAAGAAGCGCCTTCGTCGGCCATGAAAGAGGCCGAGGAGATCGACAAGGAAGAGGCCGCGGAGCGCGACGAGCAAAAGGCCCGCATGCCCGAAGTGGCCAAAGGGCTGGAACTGCCGGACGAGGACAGCGTCTTTGTGCTGGACACCTACGAGGGCAACCCGGAGTTGGTGGAGCTGGTTCCCTCCGAACTGAACATGAATGCCAAAACCAAGCACGGGCTGAGCACGCTGAACCCGCTGGCCGGCGCCAAGGCCAGCCTGGAGCTGGAGGGCGCGCACGCCAAGGTGCATCTGCACGTGAACGACCCGGCCATCTATCTCTCGCTGAACGCGCGCGACGATGCGGAGAAGGTTCTGTCGCACGCCCTGACCGTGCCCACCACCAACGCCAAGGGAGCGGTCAACCGCCGGCATGGCGCGCACTCTCCCACGTCGGGCTTCGCCATTGTGCGGGTGGACGAGCGGCGGGAGATGCGCATTGTGGGCGCGATCCACATGAGTGTGACCGGCACGGTGACCCAGGACGAGGACACGATTCCCGCCAAGGTGGAGGCGATGCCGGGCAAGCACTGGCTCAAGATCACGCCGGAATCGCCGCTGACCATCGGCGAATACGCGCTGGTGGAGATTCTCTCGGCCTCGGACATCAACCAGTCGGTGTGGGATTTTCGCGTGGACCCGCGGCTGGGAGACAATCCCGGTTCGCTGGGGCCGATTTTCAAGTAGATTTGCGTTCGGCGCAACGATTCCGGAGTTACGCTTGATGGCAAGGGAGGATGCTATGAGACACGACGACACGCGAGACGATATCTGGTCGCTTTCTTCCTCTCAATTGGCGTCGCGCTGCCGCTCGCTCGCCGAGGAAGATTTGTCCGCCGGTGATCGGGACGTACACTCTGAGGCCCAACGGCTGTATGCCGAATGGGAGGAAGCTCGCCACTTGCCGAATGAGAACTTCGAAGAGCAGGCGCGGCGGTCGGCGCTTCTGCTGGCGCTGAGAAAGCGAACGATCGAGATTCTGGTGAAGATCGGCCTGAGACAGTAGGCGGGTCTGGCCTTGCCGGTTGAGGCCGGTTGAGGGTGTCAGTTTCCCACCCATTCCGCACAATTGCGAAACGCAGGTCCTTCGACTCCGCTGCGCTCCGCTCAGAAGGATGGGGCACGGGGCCTTGGCGGCGCTTCCGAATTCGATGCGTTTCTGCTGGACCAAGAATGCCCAGGACGGCTTCTGGAAATGCTACAAAGCGTCCGGAGCTTTGGCGCGCGCGAACCGCTGGCGCCGCTGCTCCCATTCCTCGGAGGAGAAGAAGCGCGGGCCGACCTCGATAAGGCGGGGAATCATGTTGAAGACCGCCACCCGGCTCCAGGGCCGGCCGTCGCGCTGGCGAAAGCCCTTCTCGTTCAAGTCGCTGACGATGCTGGAGTAGGAGAAATCCTGCACCAACAACTCCATCATCAGCATAAGCACCTGATGCTCGCCGGGATGGACCTCCAGGCGGCGGCAATCCTCCGATACACGCAGGCCGTAAGGAATGTCCTCGTTGAATGCGCCTTCGGTTGGGGCTTCGGCATCGGGCAGCTCGCGCCGCCACTCGATGGAAACCATCTGCCACCCGGCCGCCGTGCGCTGCCGGATGGTTTCAGGGCTGAAGGGCCCCGAGATTACGTCGCGAACCCGTTCGAAATATGCCATTGCAGGCCTCCGCAGTTGATGCTTGCGGGGATAAAGGAGCAATTTGACTGCCAAAGGCCGTAGTTGGCGCTAGCTCTTCAAGTGATTGAAAAGCCACGATGTTGCCGCATCGATGATTTGAGACTGACGCGAACAGTTGTCCGTTCTCTGTGTTCTGTGTTCGCTTCCGGACAGGGTCCGCGCCGGCTCTTGAATGGTCTGCCAAGAAACGCCCCCCACGCTACTGTGCAGCGTGACGTTACGGCGTACAATAATGGAAGTTATGATTCGCAGCTTCAGGCATAAGGGGATTGAGCGTTTTTTCCTGACCGGCTCGAAGGCTGGCATTCAGCCCAGCCAGGCCACGAAGTTGAACGAACAGCTTACCGTTCTGAACGCAGCCACACGGCCTGCGCAGATGAACGTTCCGGGGTGGCAATTCCATCCCTTGACCGGGGATTTCGCCGGTCATTGGGCGGTCAGCGTGAATGGCAATTGGCGCCTTACGTTCACTTTCGAAGACGAAGATGCCGTCCTAGTGGATTATCGGGACTACCACTGAGGGAAGGAGTTCAAGCGATGCAGATGCACAACCCCGCACATCCTGGAAGGATTCTGGCTTACTACGTCGAGGGCCGGTCGGTCACGGAAGTTGCCCGGCATCTGGGTGTCACCCGGCCCGCGTTGTCGCGAGTATTGAATGGCAAGGCCGGAATCTCCGCGGATATGGCTTTGCGCCTCTCGGAGGCCTTCAATACGGAGCCTGAGCTCTGGCTTCGCCTTCAGGCACAACGCGATCTTTGGGTGGCTTCAAGGAAGAAGCGCGTGAAGGTGAAGCCGCTGGCCGCGAGCGCGGCGGCGTAGTTCGTGGCCTCCCGCCTTTTGCGCAAAAAGACGTGCTAGGGATGGCGGGTGATGGCAAGGATGGTAATGGCCGGGAGCCGCTTCTTTCCCTTGATTTCATCGGGGCCGTAATGCCAGAAGACGCGATAGGCGGCAGGAGTGTTGTTCTGGGCGTACGCTTCGAAGACCGTTTCGCCGTTGGCCGCGGAGAGCGATGTGAACTCGTGGGTCTGAAGGCCTGGATGGTGGGGGTCGATCTCCAAGTAGCCGATGGCCTTGCGAACCTGCGCCAAGAGCGCGACCGTGGATGAGGCCTTCTCCAAAGCCGTTAACTGCACATCCGCGGTCGGCGTGAACTTGATCTTCCTTTGCATGGCTACTCTTTGGCGAACTTTGCGAACGAGCCGCGATCGACCGTCTTGCCTTCGGCCGACTCCCTCAGTCCCTGTTTCACGCTGGCCAGGGCTTGCTGGTTCTCGTAGAGCCACATCTCGGAGACGGGAACGGTCTTTACCGGGTCGAGGACGAGCTGACCGAGAGGATTGCGATAGATGTTGTAGGCGGTTGCGCCCTGCGCGGCCTCTCCCAGCGACAGGCGCTTCTTGGCGTCGGGCTGCGCGAACTCCGAGATCAGTTCGAATTCGGAGTTGCGGATGATGGGTGAGGTGGACATGGTGGGAAGTCTAGCGCGGATGGGATTGAGCGTCAAGTGGGATGCGCCCACTTTGGACCGGCAAGATACCTCAGACTCCGGTGCATTGCGGTGAAATCCTCGTTTCAGGCCGGAACGTCGGGAACCGGGCTAGGATGATTGTGCTAACTTCTTTTGGAAAGACGGCTCAAATCAATACCGCTGGACCAAAGCAGAGAGTCCTGGCGATTTTGGAGGAATCATGTTTCTATCATGGAAGCGAACGGTTGCAGTGGGTGCGATCTCGATGTGCTGCGCGATGGCAGCGAACGCGCAGAAGAGTTCGGCTGCCAAAGGCGTGAACACGGTGGCGGCCCCTGTGCCTGCGCCGTTGCTGAACGGCAAGCGCGCATTTATCTCCTATGAACTGGGGGATGTGACGTCGTTTCCGTCGGCCTACAGCGGCGGGCCGGAGCGGGCGTACAGCGAGTTCTTTGCACAGATGAAGGCGTGGGGTCGGTTCGAATTGGTGATGGACCCCGGCGACGCGGACTTGGTGTTTGCGGTCCGGTTCGTCGATGCACCGATGCCACAAATCCGGGTGGGAATCTCCGACGGAAAGACGCATGTGGCGTTGTGGGGCTTTGTGGAACAGGTCGATCCCGCGATGTTCAAGAAGCATCGCGACGCCAGCTTTTCTCAGTCGGTCCAATTGCTGGTCGGGGACGTGCAAGCACTGATCACGCCAGGCGCAACACCGCAAGCCGCCAAGAACCAAGGCAAGACACGGCTTTCAGATCAAGCACAATAAGATTCGCTGCGGAATGGCCCCGTGTGTCATGCCTATTCCCTCACACTAATGCCCAGCGCCTTCATCTTGCGGTAGAGGTGGCTGCGCTCCAGGCCGAGTAACTCGGCGGCATGGCTGATGTTATTGCGGGCTTCCTCGATCTTCTTCAAGATGAACTCGCGCTCGTAGGCGTCGCGCGCCTGCTGCAACGAAGAAAACTCCTCTGTCGAGCGCGTGCCGGCCTTGTGGGTGAGCGGCGGCAGATGCTTGCGCTCGATGCGCAGGGTGCGGGGATTGAGGATGAGCACCCGCTCGATGACGTTCTTCAACTCGCGCACGTTGCCCGGCCAGCGATATTGGGAGAGGATTTCCAGGGCCTCGTCGCCGATTTCCATGCGCGGGCGTCCGTACTGGCGGCCGAACTCGCCCAGGAATTCGCGCACCAGCGGAGGGATGTCCTGTTTGCGCTCGCGCAGCGGCGGGACGAAGAACGGAACTACATTGAGCCGGTAGAAGAGGTCTTCGCGGAAGTTGCCCTTGGCGATCTCTTCTTCTAGATCCTTGTTGGTGGAGGCGATCAGGCGCACGTCCACGCGCAAAGGCTGCGTGCCGCCGACGGGCGTGAAGAGCTGGTCGTCGAGGGCGCTGAGCACCTTGGACTGGGTTTTGAGGCTCATGTCGCCCACTTCGTCCAGGAAGAGCGTTCCCCCGTCGGCGCGCTCCAGGGTGCCGCGCTGCTCGGGCGGTCCGCCGGGCTGCGCGCCGTGCCGGTAGCCGAAAAGCTCGGCCTCGATGTGGGCCTCGGGAATGGCCGCGCAGTTCAGCTCGACGAAGATCTTGTCGCGGCGCAGGCTCTCGGCATGAATGGCGCGGGCGATCAGTTCCTTGCCGGTGCCCGACTCGCCGTAGATGAGCACGCGGCCGTTGGTGGGCGCCATGAGGCGAATCTGCTGGCGCAGCGCCTTGACCGGCACGCTATCGCCGGTAAGCACCGAGCCGACGCTGAACTGGCGTTTGAACTCCAGATTCTCCGTGCGCAGCTTGCGCGCCTCCACGGCGTTCTTGAGGACAATCAGGGTGCGATCGAGCGAGAGCGGCTTCTCCAGGAAGTCGTAAGCGCCCAATTTGGTGGCTTTGACGGCGGCCTCGATGGTGCCGTGGCCGCTGATGATGACCACCTCGGGACGCGTCTCCGCGGGCTGCCGGTGGATGTCAGCCAGCACGTCGAGGCCGTCGCGATCGGGCAGCCAGATATCCAGCAGGACCACGTCGTAGACCGCATCCTGCAACAGGAGCATGGCCTCGGCGGCGCTGGCCGCGGTGGCCACGCCGTAGTCCTCTTCGCGCAAGATATCTTCCAGCGAAGTGCGAATCTCGGCTTCGTCGTCTACCACCAGGATGTGATTCATGAGAGCAGTCCCTTGAAAGGCGTGGCGGGGTGAGCCTCCAGCGCCGGCTGCGCAGCGTTGTGATTGGCGACCGCGTCCATCAGCGGCAGGCGCAGCAGAAAGCGCGCGCCCTTGGGGCTATTGGACTCGGCGCGCAGGCTGCCGCCATGCTCCTGCACGATCTTTGCGGCGATGGAGAGGCCCAGCCCGGTGCCGCGATGTTTGGTCGAGTAGAAGGGCAGAAACAGCCGCTCGCGAATCTCGTCGGTGAGCCCGTGTCCGGTGTCGGAGACGGAAAGCTCGACCGCCGCGCCATCCTCGCTGACAGCGCTGCCTAGCCCCAGCACGCGCAGCAAGCTGCCCTGCATGGCCTCGGCGGCATTGTCGATCAGGTTGGCCAGCGCCCGGCGGATGGCCTCGGGATCGGCCAGGACGGGAGGCAAGCCGGGTTCCAGGTTCCACTCGACCGCGATGCCTTCAAGCCTGCCGGCAAACAGCGCCAGGGCCTGCTCGGCGACCTGGTTGAGGTCGCACATGCGGGGCTGGGGCGCGGGAAACTGGGCCAGCGCGGAGAATTGGTCCACCAGGGTGCGCAGAGTGCCCACGCAGCCCAGGATCACCTCGCTGCATTTGCGGATCACGTCCTGCGAGCCGGCCGGGCCACGATCCAGATGCTTGCCGATGCGCTCGGCGGAAAGGGCAATCGGGGTGAGCGGATTCTTGATCTCGTGGGCTACCCGCTGGGCCACTTCCTTCCAAGCCAACTGGCGTTGCGCGCGCAGCAGTTCGGTGGTGTCTTCCACGACCAGGACGGTGCCGTGCTCGCCCCGGGCCAACTCGAGCCGTGCGCCGGTAATGGCCAGATGCACGGTGCGGCCCCTGGCCTGAAACTCGATTTCGGTGGAGGCCGCGCCCATGCGATGTCCGCGCCGGATGACTCCGGCCAGATCGTCGGCAAAATCGGCGGGCAGCAGCGCATCGATCTTCTCTCCGCCCAACCCCACGTCCTCGCGGCGTCCCATCAGGGCGGCGAAGGCCCGATTGGATTGGAGGATGACGCCTGCGCCGTCCAGGGTTACCACCCCGCTGGGGATGGTTTCGACAATGGTTTCCAGTTCGCGGCGGCGCTCCTCGATGGCCAGGTTGGCGGCGGTGAGCTGTGCGGAGGAAGTCTCGGCCAACTGCCGGCTGGTATCCAAATCACCCGCCATGTGGTTGAAGGCGCGCACCAGGTCGGCCATCTCCCCGCTGGTCTCGAGGGCAACACGATGACCGTGCTTTCCGGTGGCGATCTCATCCATGGCGACGGCCAGGGCTTCCACCGGCCGGGTAATCTGCTTGGAGAGAAACAGAGCCAACCACACGCTCAAGAAGAAGACAAAAACGGTAATCAGCAACAGCATGAGGAAGAAGATGGTGCGAATGCGGTTGCGGGCGCGGAAGAGTTGCCAGTAGGCCGTGGCGCCGGAGCGGATGCGCGCCGTGGTCTGGCTGAGCCCGCGCGGCATGGGCAGCGCGGTGACGACCACCTTTCCCGAGGCCGTAGCCGACATGCCCAGCGCGTACTCCTCGCCGCCGACCTGAATGACAGGTTCGTCGTTGCGATGCGCCGAGGCAAGCAGGACGCTGGAAAGAGGGCCGTAAAGGGGAATGCCCTGCCCCCGTTCGCCTTCTTCCAACCAGGGAAGCAGGCTGGCTGCGCTGGTCTCTGGAGGCGCCTGAAAACCGACAATCACCCGGCCGTCCTTGCCGTAGACCATCACAAAGCCCCCATCCAAAGTGATGCGATGGGAGTTCAGGACGTCTTGCAAGGCCTGCGGATCGCGGTCCGGAGCGCCGGAAGTGACGATCGACTCGGCCTCTCCCATGGCGTTACTGGTGACATATTGGGCAAGCTGGAGGACGACACGCGTCGAGTCCTCGCGCAACTCCGAGGTGTTGGGCGAGAACCAGCGGTCGATGGAGCGGTTCATGAGCGTGAAGCTGAACAGAAACATGAATGCCGCTGGGGTGAGTGCAATGATGGCCGCGCCCAGGACCATTCGGGAGCGAAGCCGTGCTCCCAGCGCTGTGCTGCTTTGTCCGGCATAGAGCTTGAGCAGGTTTCTGAACAACAGCACCAGGAAGGCCATCAGCAGCAGAAACAGCAGAACCGTCAGGCCGGTAAATGCCAGAGTCTCCCCGGAAGTCTCGGGATTGAGAAAGCGGACATTCGAGGTGTTGAATGCCTGAAGCGCGATCAGCAAGGCCAGGAAGACAAAAGTTCCGGTGGCAAACAAAGCCACCGAACGCCGCCGAGGTTCGCCGCTGAAGAACATGGGGCGATTATAGTGCGGGCAGTGGATAGTGGACAGTTGTCAGTTGTCAGGGGTCAGGGGTCAGGGGTCGGCTTGCGCTTGCGCTTCCTGCAAGGGGGCGCGGATCGGAACGCACCCATTCCGAAGCTACGCCCGGCTTTCCGCTGCTACTTCATCCCTTTCCTTGAAGGCAATCCAGAAGAGCGCCAGGATAACCGCCGACAAAGTTGCCGAGATCGTCCAGATAGGCCTCCAGGCATGGGTTGCCGATCCGTCGGCCGCTACCGTTGCATAGCGATCCACCACCTGGCCCGAGAGCCAGGAACCAAGTAACATTCCAGCGCCATAAGTGATCAGGGTGAGCATTCCCTGGGCCGCCGCGCGGGAGGCGGGCGGCGCCTTGCGATCCACATAGATCTGCCCGGTTACAAAGAAGAAGTCGTAACAGATGCCGTGCAACAAGATGCCGCCGTATAACATCCACAGGCCCGCGCCGCCGTTGCCGAAGGCGAACAGCGCATAGCGCAGCGCCCAGGCCGCCATGCCGGCGATGAGCATGTATTTCACGCCCAGGCGGCGGAAGAACCAGGGGATGAGCAACATGCAGAATAACTCGGACATCTGCCCGCCGGTCATCTTTCCCGCCGCGTTGTGGATGCCAATCTCGTTGAGAAACAGGTTGGTGAAAGCGTAATAGAACTGCAAGGGGATGCAGATCAGGAACGAGGCCAGCACAAAGATGGCGAAGGAGGGATCGGCGAGCAGTTTGAGGGCCTCGGCGGGGAGCAGCTTCCCGAGGGCGAATCCGCCCGGCTGCTTCAGCGGCGGGGTATGGGGAAGAGACAGGGCATAGATGGCCAGCAAGAGCGAACAGGCCGCGGCCAGCCGCAGGGGGGCTGCCGTGGCTTCCAGATCGAGGCCGCCCACGATCAGCCCGGCAACGATCCATCCCGCTGTGCCCAGAACGCGGATGGGGCCGAACTCGGTCTTGGGATCGCGCATCTGGCGAAAGGCCAGGGAATTGGTCAGCGCCAGGGTGGGCATGTAGACGCAGGCATAGGCCAGCACCAGCCAGTAGAGCGGAGTGAACGAGGTCCGCTCGGAGGCCAGAAACAGCAACACCGCGCCCGCCGCATGGAGCGCCGCCAGCAGATGCTGGGTGGCAAAGAAACGGTCCGCCAGCCATCCCGCAAGAAACGGAGAGACGATGGCGCCAACGGCGGTGGTGCCCATCACCAACCCGACTTCGACGCCGGTGAAGTGCTGCGTCTTGCCCAGCCAGGTCGCGATGGTCACATACCAGGCGCCCCAAATGAAGTACTCCAGGAACATCATTGCGGCCAATCGCGCCTTCAGCAGCGTCATCCGGCTCTCCTCCCGATCCCGTTTCACGAGCTCGCACCGGGCGCAAACGGCAACCGGCGCATTCCTTGCGAGGATACGGCATGAGAGCGGTCTTTTTCTTGGCGGCGGGTTGCTGCAGCCGATTTGAGCCGGGGAGGGGGTCCGTGGGCACTCCATCGGGGGGTGCATTTGGCTTGGATCGAGGCTCCGGGCGAAGGGCCGAGGGCAGTCGGTCCGACACGTATCATACGTGCAGCCGGGAATCGGGAAACGAAGGGCAGGCGGGGGCTAAAAGGAGACGAGCGGCTGCATGATTTTTCGGCGCGATGACGTTCGAGAAAATCCTGCGATTTCAAGCCAGATCGCAATGGGTAGGCAGCGACCCCTATATTGAGCGGGAATTTACGACCCATTAACTTTTAAAATACTTTTCAGTGGTTAGCACTTTACAGCCGAAACGATAACCTGTAAACATACATTGAGAGGTTACGGCATGAGTACACTTATCCAGGCCCCGGTCTTTCAGTTGATCGCCGGGCACCCCATTCTGGATCTGGTGAACACGCTCGACGGACGCTTTCAGGCGTATGAGGCCGGCCTGGGCGATCTGCTGCAAAGCGGACCTCGGGATCTCCTTAACCGTTACGAGGACCTGCTCCTATTCATTGAGCAGTCGGGCCTGTTGACGGCCAAACAGGCGCGGCAACTGCAACGCACCACCAGCGGGAGCGCCGGCGGGCGGGTGCTGGCTTCCTGCATCGAGCTGCGCGAGGCGTGCGCGGATATTCTTTACAGCGGATTGGAGGGACGCATTCCGTCCTCGGTGCCGCTCAAGGCGCTGGCGCGTTTTTTCAAGGCATCGCTTGCCCCTCAAGAACTGGCGTGGAAGGATTCTCGATTGGACTGGGACTGGCCGGAGTTGGGGACCTGGGCGGAACTGCCGCTCTGGCTGCTGTCGCTGAGCGCCGCCAGCCTGATGGTGGCCGACGAGATGAGGCGGGTGCGGGCCTGCGAGAATCCGGACTGCCGCTTGCTATTTCTGGATACCAGCAAGAATCACACCCGCCGCTGGTGCGACATGCGGCTCTGCGGCAACCGGATGAAGGCGCGGCGATTCAAGGCGCAGCGCCGGGGATGACCGCTGGACGCGGCGAAGCTCGCCGGGCCAGGCGGGTTTTGAGGCTTTGGAGAGCGCACCGGCAAGCCGCTCCGGTAGACTGGGAGGGCGATGAGTAAGGTATATGGATACAGAAGGGCGGCGCGCTGCTTTGCGTTGGCGGGCACGCTGGCCGCCGTATTGTTTGCCGCGGGATGCGGAACGCCGGGAGCGCCCCAGCCGCCGTCCTTGAATCTTGCGGACCGCGTGGGCGACCTGGCAGCGATCCGCAACGGCAGCCAGGTGTTGCTGACCTGGACCATGCCCAAGAAGAACACCGACAAGGTGCTGCTGAAGGGCAGCATCGCAGTGCGCATATGCCGCAAACAGGCCGTTGGCGCTTGCGAGCCGGCTGGCGCGGACCTGCAAGCGACGCCCGGAGCGGTTGGGAGATTCGCCGAAACCCTGCCGCCCGCCCTGACCGCGGGAACGCCGCGCGCGCTGAGTTATTTTGTGGAGTTGAGGAACCGCAATGGCCGCTCGGCCGGCCTGTCGAATGCCGCCGTGGTGCTGGCCGGCGAAGCGCCCGCCGCGGTGACCGGCCTGACCGCCGAGATGCGCAAGAGCGGCGTGGTTCTGCGCTGGGCTGCGGCCGGTGGGGCCGCCCTGGAGCCAGTCCGGCTGCATCGCAAGCTGCTGACTCCGCCCACGTCCAAGCCCAAAGAGGGCCTGCTGGCCGCGCAGCCCGAGCCGCTGGAACAGAGCCTTCTGGTGGAGCCGGCCACACAGGCTGGGCGCGCGCTGGACAAGGAGATTCGCTTCGGACAGACCTACGAGTACCGCGCTCAGCGCGTGGCCCGTGTGGTGGTAGACGGTCGCACGCTGGAACTGGCTGGGGAGCTTTCCGCGCCCGTGCGCATTGCCGCCCTGGACGTGTTTCCGCCGGCCGTGCCCACCGCGCTGGCCGCTGTGGCGACTGCCGGCGAGGCCGGAGCCGAGGCCGCCATCGACTTGAGCTGGCAGCCCGTCACCGATGCCGATCTTGCCGGCTACGCTGTTTATCGCCGCGAGGGCGACGGCGTCTGGCAGCGTGTTTCTCCCGCGCCGCCGCTGGTAGGCCCCAGCTTCCACGACACCCAGGTTCAACCCGGCCATACCTACCGCTATGCGGTGAGCGCCATCGACCAGGGGGGCCATGAAAGCGCCCGCTCCGGCGAAGCGCAGGAGACCGTGCCCACGCCCTGAAGCTGCGCGCAAGGAGATAACTCATGAAATATTGCCGCTTCCTGTTTGAAGGCCAGGTTCACTACGGAGCCGTGGAGGATCGCGGCGGCGAGTTGTGGATTGTGGACCTGACGCGCGCGCCCGAAGAAGACCTGGCTTTTCGCCTGGCTCACGGGCGGGCCACTTCCTGGAGCTTCGATTTCGAGCCGATGCCTCTGAACGGGGCCGAATTGCTTCCCCCGGTCACGCCGTCCAAGATTGTCTGCGTTGGGCGCAACTATCGCGACCACGCCAAGGAGCTGGGCAACGAAGTTCCCGCCGAGCCGCTGCTCTTCTTCAAGCCGCCCTCGTCGCTGCTCGAGCCGGGCGGCGTGGTGCGGATGCCGGCTGTATCCGAGCGCGTGGACTTTGAGGGAGAGTTAGCGATAGTTATCGGGCAACGGGCCAGCAAGATCCGCCCGGACGCGGAATGGCGAAGCTATGTCCGAGGCTATACGCTGGCCAACGATATAACTGCCCGCGACCTGCAAAAGAAAGATGGCCAGTGGACGCGCGCCAAGGGCTTCGGCACTTTCTGCCCCGTCGGCCCGCTGGTGAGCGACGAGTTACATCCGGAGGACGGGTCGGTTATCGAGACCCGCGTCAACGGCGAGCTGCGCCAGCGCGGATCGACGCTGGACTTTATCTTCGCCATTCCCGCGCTGCTCACTTACATTACCGCCGCCATTACTTTGGAGCCCGGCGACCTGGTACTTACCGGGACCCCTTCCGGGGTGGGCCCCCTCAAAGCGGGAGATTCAGTGGAAGTCAGCATCTCCGGCCTGGGCGCGCTGACCAACACAGTGCAGCCGGAAGCGGACTGAATCGCCACCGCGGAACGCTTTCATCTTGGCGAAAGCAAACAGCGGTACACTGGAGCGAGACGCACAGTATCCCCGGCGTCCCTTCCCCAGGAGGAATCGTGCCCCAGAATCTGCTTGAGCAGTTGCGCCAGTTCACCGTAGTCGTTGCCGACACCGGCGACATCGAGGCGATGGAAAAGTTCCGTCCCCAGGACGCCACCACAAACCCATCGCTGATTACCGCCGCCGCCCAGATGCCGCAATACCGGCCCATCGTGGACAGCGTTCTTCTGGAAGCGCGCAAGGAATTGGGCGAGAGCGCAACCGACTCCGCCGTGGCCAATCTGGCTTTTCAGCGGCTGGCCATCGCCTTCGGGAAGAAGATACTGGAGATTGTGCCCGGCCGCGTTTCGACGGAAGTGGATGCGCGCCTCTCCTACGACACCGCGGCCACCGTCGCGCAGGCTCGCTCGATCATTGCGCAATACGATGCAGCCGGCATTGGCCGCGAGCGCATTCTGGTCAAGATCGCTTCCACGTGGGAGGGCATCCGCGCCGCCGAAGTGCTGGAGCGGGAAGGCATTCACTGCAATCTGACGCTGCTGTTCGGATTGCATCAGGCGATCGCCTGCGCCGAGGCCAGGGTGACGCTGGTCTCGCCGTTTGTGGGCCGCATCCTCGACTGGTACAAAAAGGACACCGGCAAGGAGTATCTTGGCGCAGACGATCCCGGCGTCCGCTCCGTGACCAGGGTTTACAACTACTACAAGCACTTTGGTTACAAGACGCAAGTAATGGGCGCCAGCTTCCGCAACATCGGGGAGATTGTCGAGCTGGCGGGGAGCGATCTGCTCACCATCTCGCCGCAGTTGCTGGCCGAACTGGAAGCGACCGTTGCCGAATTGCCGCGTAAGCTGGTCCCCGAAGCCGCCCAGGCGATGCACATCGAGAAGATTGTCATGGATAAGGATGTCTTTGAATTCATGCACGATGGAGACCGCATGGCCAGCGACAAGCTGAAGGAGGGCATCGCAGGATTCTCCGCGGCGCTGGTCAAGCTGGAGGGCCTTTTGGCCGCACGCCTGGCCGAGTTGGAGTCGCGCGTTCCCGCCACCGCTTAGACTTCGGGGTTCATTTTCGACCAAAGGGCAGCCCGAGCAAGGCTGCCCTTTGTGTCTTTCCGATGCACTTTTGCTTGCAATTGGCGGGCCACACTGCCAACAAAATTCTCCGCTCCTGAACATCGGACACATCCCAGCCGATATTCTAGGTGTCTCAGCAAGCACATCGGGCTTTCCCCTGCGGCCCTTGTTGCGACGCAAGAACTGGCAAGCAATTTGAATCTTCAATGTCTGTCTCGCTGCTGCTCCGCATGGAGCGGAGCGAGGCGCAGCCATTGAACCATCGCACAGGAGTTACTCTCGTGCGGTCATGGGAGGTGTGTATGCAAACCCAGAATCATCCGCTCGCGCCATTCTTCTATCAAGCGGTCCGCAACAGTTATGAAGGCAAGCTGGGGATCGTCGACCCCGACGTGACCGGCTATGTTGCCCATCTGCTCTGCGAGTTTTCAGAGGCCGAGAACCTATACAAAGTGCGCGGAGAGGACGGCCGTCCCATCGAAGACCTGGCGGCCATGATGGTGGCCGCCGACCCGGTGAACGGCACCGCGGCGTCGTTCGATGCGGAGCGCGCCATGCGCAAGCACATTGGCGACTACGCGCTGTTTGTCGCCGGCATGTATCCGCAGGCCGTGGAATCTCCCCGGAGGCTCCGCTATAACCATCCCAGTCTCGAAGAACTTATCCGCATCGGCAAGGAGAGTTACTTCATCGTCAGCCAGTTCAACCTTTTCGAGTACGAAGAAGAAGCGCCCTTGTTTGCGCGGCTCTCCGACCGCTTCGAGCGGTGGATACTGGGACTCACGCTGGTGTGCGAAGACCTGGCCCCCAAAACTCCGATGTTGCCGCCACCGGTAAACTAACCGCGCGCTTCATCCTGGCGGGCAACAACCGCCTTGCTTCCCTCCCCTGCGGCTGT
>Ga0316217_10001418_pt1 | contig 31241 bp, 20 predicted proteins | sample 1anoAmetaG_FD_203633 | JGI IMG/M metagenome (GOLD analysis project Ga0316217, IMG submission 203633) | Freshwater microbial communities from Trout Bog Lake, Wisconsin, USA - 1anoA | ecosystem: Environmental > Aquatic > Freshwater > Lake > Hypolimnion/Profundal zone | place: USA: Wisconsin... | reverse complement strand
ACGTGCGTGTGCCTTAAACATCAATCAGACTAGCGGTCGTGTTGTCGCGGTAAATGACATTCGCTTGCTGGGCAGGGGATACAAGTCCTTTGCAGGGCAGTCGGATGCGCGTGGAAAATGCGCGCCGAATGTGCTGGCGACGTGAAAACCGTCAACGCGATAAGTTACGATAACATAATGAGTTACGTGATTCATGGTTGAAGGATGCGATCATTCAGAGAAAAGAATAGGTAACAAAGCCGGCGTGAAACGCCGGGCCGTGGCGCAGGGCGTCAATGAGCGGGGCTTTTGCAACAGGCTCGCCAATAAAGGTGTGCGCGAGTGTTACGCCTTTGCGCCATTACTGCTTGATGCCTTCCAGAGCCACGGTCATGCGGATGTCATCGCCGACCTTGCCGGCCATGAAGGTGATGCCGAAATCCTTGCGGTCGATGGTGAACTGGGCCAGCCAACCCTGGCGGATTTCGCCGGGTTTCATACCGGCGCCGGTGCCGGTGTTTTCCAGCGTTACGGTGATCGATTTGGTGACGCCGTGGATCGTCAAATCGCCGGTGACTTTCACGTGCTTGTCATCGTCGCCCTTTTCCGCCTTGGTGCTTTTGAAGGTGGCGGTGGGGAATTGCTTGGCATCAAAAAAATCCGGGCTTTTGAGATGGTTGTTACGCTGCTCGGCAAAGGTTTCCAACTTGGCGATGTCGATGGTGACATCCAGCGCGGTCTTGCCGGCATCGCCGGCATCAGAGGTAAAGGTGCCGGTCGGCAGGGGGAACACGCCCAGCACATAGCCCGCGTCCAGGTGATGGACCAGGAAACTGGCCGAGGAGTGAACCGGATCGATTTTGAAATCGTCGGCTTTTAACAATGCCGGACCAGCCAGCAACATGGCCATGGCAACGGTGGCAAACCAAATGACGTTACGATTGTGACGCATAAAAAGACTCCTTCTCCCCTTGCGGGGTTGGTAAATGCGAACATTTAATCAATAGGCGGCGGATCGTGGGAAATCAATGTTGCATTGGCTTATTCCACCTTTATCCCCAGGCCCACCGCTTCGCCAGCTTTTTCCAGCACCGCGTCCTTGCTCGCGCTTTTATCGCCGGCCGTCACCGTCACCCGCTGCGTGCCCAAAAAGGCCTTCACTGTCGCCTTGCCGGCGGCATCGGTGGTGACCTTGCTATCCGTCCACCAGGTTTTGGTCAGCAGTTCTTCCAGCACTTTGCCGTTGGGCTTGAGCGACCAATCCTTGCGATAGAACGCGGCATGGGGTAGCCAATGGTTGGGTTCCCAAAAGCCCCACATGTTGAACGCGGTAATGTGCGGATCGGCAAAACAGGCAGTCAGAAAATCGCGCGTGTAGGCGGCCTGCACCTGTTCGTCCAGCGTGTTGATATCAAACTCGGTGATTTGCAGTTCGGCATCGGTCTCTTTGGCAAAGCGGTCGATGATCGCCCACACCGTTTCCGGGGCGGTGAAATTCTCGCCAAAATGGCTCTGGAAACCCAGCACGTCGGGGGCTTGGCCCTTGCTTTTCAGGAAGCGATACCAATCCAGATAAATGTCTTGGTTGATCTGCGTCACGCCGCCATCGGTGAGGATGGTGTTTTCGTTCAGGGCCAGCTTGGCGTTGGGCAAATGGCGGCGGGCTTCGGCGTACCACTCGGCCACCGCATCCTTGCCGACAATCTTGTAGATGTCATCGCAATAGCGCAGTTCGTTGGTGACATCGTACTCGCGGAAGCCGTAAGGCTTGGTGGCTTCGGCGATTTCGTCGATATGCTGGAGAATGCGCGCCTGCAATTTGGTCGGATCATTTTTGAGCTGTTGGAGTTCCTTGGGCAGATATTTGAAGGTGGGATAGACCATCACGTGGCCGCGCACGGTGTAATCGTGATCTTGCAGCCATTTGGCGATGGCCAGCACATCGTCCTTGCGTGTGGGCCAGCACCAGTCGGCCCAGTAGATCGGGCAAGTGGCGCGGTTAAACAGATGCAGGAAAACGGCGCGGTCTTTGTCGCCATTGGGCGTGTCGCTGACCAGCGGCGTGGGATTGCCTTCTTCGACGAAGCTGCCAAACGTGAACGCGCGACGCTGCTGCTGGATATGCACCTGGGCATTGGGGACCGTCTGGCCGGCGGCATCGGTTACCGTCACGCTCAGATCGGTCATGCGGTATTGTTCGATGCGGCGCTGGGCTTCGCCGCGCCAGGGGGCGTCGGCTTCCATGCCGGGCCAGGCGATGCGATTGTGCGGCAGCGCGGACAGCTTGACGCCCGGCCCCAGATTGAGCACCACCAGCGGGCCGACGTCGATGGTCTGATGCTGCTGGCCGATTTGCAGGGCGATTTGTAGGATGCCTGACGGGAAATCTTTTTCGGCCACCCCGGCGGCGAACACCTGCCGCCATTTGGCATCAAAGGTGCTGTCCAGTGCCGCCGGCGCATCCCAGGGGGCCTGGTACATTTGCAGGCGCATGGTGGCCACACCGATGGCGCTGCCGGTGGCCTCCGGGGCGCGCAGCCAGTAGCCGACCAGCACGGTATCGCCCTTGTGCAAATCGGCCGCCGATTTGCTGGAGAACACTTGCACGCGGTAGGGCGGATTGATCGCCTGGCCAACGTGCATGCGCAGCGACTTGCCGCCCGGCGCGGCGTCCTTGGCGTTGTCGGTCATCAGTTCCCAGGTATCGTTGGCGGTTCCGCCCTGGGTGAGGACGGCGGGATCTTCATCGTCAATCAGCACCGTGCCGGGCGTGGGCAGCAACGCCCGCAGGCCGGCCAGGGCTGAATCATCGGCGGCTTGCGCGCGAACCGCCAGTAACGCGACGACTAATAGACTTAGAATCACGAAGGTTTTGCACATAGGAAAGTCCATGGTTAGGTTGGGCTGAATCTTAACCGCGTCTGGTAAATTCGACCAGTTTCGATTGACGCGATTTCGCCCCGGCAGTATCGTTACTTGGCACGTTACTTTTTAAGGAGACTGATATGTCGCGCGCTTCCCTATCGCTTCGTCACGTGATGTTCACCTTGGCCTTTTGTTTGCCGGCCTTGGCGGTGCTGGCCGCCGATGCTCCGGCGGGCGACACACTGCTGGTTTACGGCAAGGACAAAACCGACGGCAATAAGTGGGTGCAGCCGGAGAAGGACGCGAATTATCTCAAATCCGAAGATGCCGCCGGCAAAGATGGCGGCCCGGCGCTGCACTGGCATGGCGAAGCCGCCGATTGGATGGGCATCGGCTGGAACTGGCATAGCTGGTGGCCCAGCGACGGCGGTGACGATATCTCGGCCAAGAAAAACCTGCACTTTTGGATCAAGACCAAGGTGAGCATTGATAACAACTTTACCTTCACCGTTTGCCTGGTTTCCAGTAATGCCGCCAACCCCGAGAAAGCCGGCCATACCGGCACGGTGATGCTGGCGGACTACGACGCCAAATGGGCCGATGGCCAGTGGCACGAAATCACCATCCCTCTTGCCGACCTGCTCAAGGGCATGAAGGACGATACCAAATTCGATGCCACCAAGGCGTGGGAGTTTGATATGGGTTCCTGGGCCGCCGATACGCGTGTGATGGATGCCTGGGTGAGCGACATTGGCTTTACCGGCACGAAGTAAAAAAGGAGTCGCCATGCGACGGGCCACCTGGATAGTAGCGGCGCTGATCATGGCGGCATTGACCGCGTGCAAAAAGCCACCGGCTCCGCCGGCCAGTCCGCAAACAGAGACCACGGTCCTGCCGGTGGCGACCGCGCCGCAAATCATTCCTTTGGGAGCCACGCCGCCGGGCATCTCCGGCAGCGGAAATTTCAACAATGGCGACATGAATGCCGATATCGCCACCCAGTTTGATATCCTCACCGCCGCCGGGGCGCATGCCCTGCGCATGGATGTTTATCCCTATTGGTACTATAGCAACGACGGCCAGCCTACGCCCACTAAGGTCGATGCTCAGGTTTTGGAGGCGCATCGCCGCGGTGTGCAAACCATCGTTATCCTCTTTGAGTATTACGGCGAGTATGCCAAGCATACCGATTTGCCTGATCAACTGGGCGACCACGACAAATGGCAGGCCATCGGCAAGGCTTTTGCCGGACGGTTCGCGCCGAACAGCCCATTTCTTATCTCTCAAGGCATCCACGATTGGGGCGTTACCATCTATCAGGCGATGAATGAGGCCGATGGCGAAACCGACGCCGCCAAGAAGATTACCATCACTGGCCCGTCAAGCTATGTTTCCACATTGGAGGGTTTGGCGGATGGCGTCCATGCGGTCAGCCCCAGCCTGGCGGTGATTACCGGTGGACTCTGTACGGAAAACTCCTCCAGCAGCCACACGCTGCGCGGCTATGGCACGGCCATCGCCAACCTGTTGAATAGCGGCAAGCTGGACGGCGTCGATCTGCATACCTATAACGATATCAAATGGGTTCCCATCGTGCGCGAAGATGGTAATGTCACCTTTGATTTCTCGGCGCAGGCGGCTTTCGACCATGTGAAGAAAGCCTGCGGCATCACCCGCGACATCAACTACTACGCCACCGAGTATAATTTCCGCGCCGGCGATCAAGGCATAGATGAGAATCTGGCCGCCAAGCGGCTGCTGACTTGTATTTGGGCTAATCTCGGCGTGGTGAAAGCCGATGGCCACACGCCGGCTACCAAGCTGGCGTTGGTGTTCAATCTCTTTGCCACTCCGGCGATGGACAAACAATGGGGCATGACCGTGCAAACGGCTCCCTGGACGCCCAGCGCCCGCGGCAATACTTTCCAAATGGTGATGAGCCTCACCTCCGGCATGGCTTTCACCCATCTCGATCCGCTGGATAAAGGCGAGTTCACGCTGGCCGGGAATGGCAAGACGCTCTGGGTTTGGCAGAACTATGAAACTTTTAGTTCCATCCACAGTACACATTATACGATTAACCACATTCCCGCCACGGCCAAGAGCCTGCAAGTCTACGGTTGGAATGGCTTGCGCAAGACGATCGCTCTGCACGGTGAAACATCGCTGACCATTGATGATCTTAGCGAGCGGGAAACCTACATGTTTCTGGCAACGCCGTGAGCGCTGGAAGGTAACTTAGGTAAGGAGTTTTCCGATGCGGCTGGCAAACTGGATTGGTCTTCTGGCGGCGGTAACGCTGCTGGCGGCTTTAACCGCCTGCAAAAAAGAAATGCTACCGCCGGAAACGCAACCGGCGGTCAGCCAACCGGAGCCAACGCCGTCGGTTGTGGTTCCCCCGGCCACGATTCCGCTGGCACAGACGCCGCCGGGCATCTCTGGCGGCGGGAATTTCATGGACGGGCAGATGAACGCCGGGATCGACGCGCAGTTCGATATCCTCACCGCCGCCGGCGCCCATGCCATCCGCATGAATCTCTACCCCTCCAACTACTATAGTGAAAAAGGCCCGACGCCTACCAAACTGGATGCTCAGGTATTGGAGGCGCATCGCCGCGGCGTGCAAACGATTAGCCTTTTCTTTGAATACGCCGGGCAGTACCAAAAGCTACCGGAGTTCGTGGCGCATCTAGGCGACAGCGCCAAGTGGCGGGCGATCGGCCACGATTTTGCCGAGCGTTTCGCGCCCAACAGCGCGTTCCTCCTTTCTCACGATATTCACGATTGGGGCATTACCATTTACCAAGGCCTGAATGAGCCGGACGAAGAGCGCAATCCCACCAATAAGATTCCCATCACGGGACCCTCAAGCTATGTTTCCGCACTGGAAGGTCTGGCGGAGGGCGTGCATTCGGTAAGCCCCGCTCTGGCGGTGATCGCCGGCGGTTTTGGTTCTCAAAACTCCGCCGGCAGTTACACCCTCCAGGGCTATGGCCCGGCCATCGCCGGCTTGCTTAATGACGGCAAGCTGGATGGCATTGACCTGCATACCTACAACGACATCCTTTATGCCCCGATTGTTGGCAAGGATAACCAGGTGCATTTCAGCTTCTCCACACAGGCGGTTTTTGACCGTGTGAAAAAAGCCTGCGGCATCACCCGCGACATCGACTTCTATTGCACGGAATATAACTTCAAATCCGGCGTGCAGGGCATCGATGACAATCTGGCCGCCAAACGCCTGCTGACCTGCATCTGGGCCAACCTCGGCGTGGTAAAATCCGATGGCCACACCCCGGCTACCAAACTGGCTCTGGTCTGGAACCTTTTCGGCAACGCGGAAAAAGAGTACGGCCTGACCGCCCATAGTAAGGACCAGGCGTGGAATCCCTACGCCACCGGCAAAACGTTCGAGTTGGTAATGAGTCTCACATCCGGCATGGCTTTCACCTATCTCGATCCGCTGGATAAAGGCGAGTTCACCCTCGCCGGCAATGGTAAAACGCTGTGGGTCTGGCAGAACTACGAGACCTTTAGCTCCATCCACGGCACGCACTATACGGTTAACAGCCTCCCCTCCATGGCGAAAACGCTACAGGTTTATGGTTGGGATGGTCTGCGCAAGACAATTGATCTGCACGGTGAAACCGCGCTGACCATCAACGATCTGAACGAACGCGAGACCTACATGTTCCTGGCGACGCAATGAGCGCCGGAGTTTAACTTTGCAAAGGAGTTTCCGATGCGGCTGGCAATTCGGATCGGCATTGTAACGGCAGTCATGCTGACCGCGGCATTGACGGCGTGCAAAAAGGAAACCGCGCCGCCGGCGGTTAGCAAACCTGAGACTACCCAACCGGTGGCCAGCAAACCGGAAGTTACCCCACCGGCCGTGGTTCCGCAGCCAACCATTCCTTTGGCCCAGACACCACCGGGCATCTCCGGCGGCGGGAATTTCATCAATGGGGAAACCAGCGCGCGCATCAACACGCAGTTTGACGTCCTTAACGCCGCCGGCGCTCATGCCATGCGCATGAATCTCTACCCCAATTATTACTGTACCGAAGCGGCGCCGACACCCACCAAACTGGATGCCCAGATTTTGGAGGCGCATCAGCGCGGCGTGCAGACCATTGTGCTTCTTTTTGAATATTACGGCGAGTATGAAAAGCATCCCGCTTTGTGCGATCACTTGGGCGACTACCAGAAATGGCAGGCGATTGGCCACGATTTTGCCCAGCGCTTCGCGCCCAATAGTTCCTTCCTGCTGGCCCATGACATTCACGACTGGGGCATTACGATTTATGAGGCCATCAACGAGCCGGATGGCGAAACTCATCCCGACAAGAAAGTTCCCCTCACCGGGCCCTCCAGCTTCGTTTCCACCTTGGAGGGCCTGGCCGACGGCGTGCATTCGGTAAGCCCCAGCCTGGCGGTCATCCCCGCGGGCTTCTCCACCGAAAATTCCTCCAGCAGCCACATTCTCAAAGGCTATGGTCCGGCCATCGCCAATCTACTTAACGCGGGCAAACTGGATGGCATCGACCTGCACACGTACAACGACATCTTTTATGCCCCGATCGTTCGCAAGGATGGCCAGGTGGAGTTCAACTTCTCCCCGCAAGCCGCTTTTGATAACGTGAAAAAAGCCTGCGGCATCACCCGCGACATCAACTTCTATACCACCGAGTACAACTTCAAAACCGGCACTCAGGGGATCGATGACAACCTTGCCGCCAAGCGCCTGCTGACCTGCATCTGGGCCAACCTGGGCGTGGTGAAATCCGATGGCCACACCCCGGCTACCAAACTGGCGCTGATCTGGAACCTTTTCGGCAACGCCGAAAAAATGTACGGCCTCACCGCCCATAGTAAAGACCATGCGTGGAATCCTTACGCCACCGGCAAAACGTTCCAGTTGGTGATGAACCTCACTGCCGGCATGTCGTTCACCTATCTGGACCCGCGCGATAAAGGCGAGTTTATTCTTTCCGGCGGCGGTAAAACACTCTGGGTCTGGCAGAACTATGAAACCTTCAGTTCCATCCACGGCACGCAGTACACTATCCATGCCATTCCCGCTACCGCGAAAACGATTCAGGTTTATGGTTGGGATGGCCTGCGCAAGACGATTGATGTTAATGGCCAAACGTCAATGACCATCGGCGATCTGAACGAGCGCGAGACGTATATGTTTATGGCGAATCCGTGAGTTGCGGAAAATGCCCCGCCGCATGCGGCGGGCTATATTAGAGCTTTCTTCACGCGCGTCTCAATCAACGCCTTAATTTGTTCGGCCACTTGCTTATATAGCGACACATCCCCGCCGATGGGGTCTTCGATATCCTGATCGGGATCCAGCGCACTCACTTTATCGACGGCAGACGGCGCGGTGGCGGCCACGGCGGCGGCGTGGGCGCGGGTCATGGTGTAAATGTGATCGGCCTGGTTGATTAGCTCTGCCGTCAGCGGGCGCGAACGGTGCCGCGAGAGATCGAATCCCATTTGCCTGGCCACTTCAATTGCCTCGGCGGTGGCCTTGTTGCCGGCGGCGGCGTAGCTGCCGGCGGAGATCACGGTGATGCCGCTGCTTTCCAATTCGTCGGGAGGCAGGCCGCGATTGTTGGCCAAAACCATCCGGGCGATGCCCTCGGCCATGGGCGAGCGGCAGGTGTTGCCGCTGCACACAAATAAAATTGTCGTCTTCAGCAGGCGGTCGATGATGCGCTGATCGTAGATGCCTTCGCGGACAATCTTGTAGCCATTTTTCAGCACGTTCACCAAAGTGGAGGGCTTGGCCAGGCGGGCCTCACCGGCGTCGTAGATCAGTTCCACGTGGTCGCCGACGGCCTGGGCCAAATCGTTGGCGTTGCGGGCGGCGCTGCCGGCGGTGGTCAGGGCCACATAGCCGGGCACTTGCGATACCACCGCATGAAACACCGGATGATTGGGGCAGCGCAGCGTGATATGTGAATCGTGAAATAGCAGCGAGGACTTGACGCCCACGATGGTCGCGGCGATTTCGCGCTGGGCGGCCGGCACGTCAAAGATCAGCCCCACCGGGCCGGGCCATAATTTGCGCATCATCTTCCGGGCGAATTCACCGGGGTTGCCCAGCAGCGTAATGGCCGAATCCGCCTCGGCCAGATGCAAAGTCAGCGGCCCGCGCGTACCAGCACGAATCTCGTTAAACGCATCCAACCCGGCCGGATGCGAAACCAATCCCGCCACGCCATATGCCGATTCGGTCGGCAGCACGATCAATTTGCCTTGCCGCAGCGCCGCCACCCCGCGCTCAATCTCGGCGAGATAGTCCGATTGCGCCAGAAGTTGGATGACCGTGGCCGACATTGGCTGGCGGATTATCGGCAAGGGTTTGCCAGATAGTCAAGCGGCGCGGCGTTCTTTCAATTCATCCGTATTCGTATAACTTGTATACCCATGATGAAATATCTCTCAGCCTTGGCGGCACTATTGATGGCAGTCGGGATTGCCGGCGCGGCGGCAACCGATGAATTGCCGCACGTGACCGCGTGGATCGGCAACAGCTTCGGCACGCCGGCACAATCCATCCAGCAGGATATCGCCGGCTTATATGTCGCCCCTGACGGCACGGTTTACACCAACACCACCTGGGACGAATGCACCAAGGAAATCGCCGCCTACAAAGGCGGCTACCTGCAAACCTGCGGCGGCCTGGCCCACGATCCCGGCTATGCCGCCGGCATCAGCATCACCGGTAATGCCAAGTACATTTATTTCGATCAATTCGTCAGTCATGGCAGCGCCGAGGCCGACAGTTTTCCACCGGCCGGGCATTATTGGTTTGGCGTGGGCCGCCGGCCGGTGGGTGATCTGCACGCCACCGCGCCATTTGCCAGCGGCAAGGGCGGGGCACACAACAGCGTCAGCAAGTCATTTTTGCTCATCAATGAAATTCCATTTGGCCCGCAGACCAATGTGGTCGCGCCGCATCTTGCGGGATTGGCTGCTACGGATCAATTGTTGTTTGTTTCCAATCCCGCCCAAAGTCAAATTCTCGTGTTCGACGCCGAGACGATGGAACCGGTTCGCAAATGGAATTGCTACAGGCCGGGTCGTATTGCTTTGGATCAGCATGGTGATCTCTGGATCGCCGGCGACTCACCCACGCAGGTATCGGAGGGTGGGCTTACGGCGGTTGGGCCGGCGGGGATCACTCGATGCTCCAGCACCGGCGAACTGCGGCCACAGAAAATCGTGTTGCCGGATGGTGTGGTGCCCACCGCCATCGCCTTCGACCACGACAGCCATCTGCTGGTTGCCGACAACGGTCCAAGCCAGCAAATCTTGGTGTACGGCGATCTGGATAATCAGCCGACGTTGCAGCGCACCATCGGCGAAAAAGGCGGTGCCTGGGCCGGCCCGGATGTCGGCCTGCTCACCCCCAACCGATTAACCGGCCCCACCGGCATCGGCGTGGACGCCGCCGGCTTGATTTACGTTTCCTCCAATGGCCAAGGCCCGCGCGGCCTGACCTACAACTGGAACGACGCCGGCCACGGCGCACGCCTGGCCTGTTTCAAGCCGGATGGCTCGCCCCTTTGGTCGGTTAATGGCCTGGAATTTGTCGATGTCGCCGACCCCGATCCGGCCGACGACACGGTCGTCTACACCTCCCGGCATCGCTACAAACTCGATTACACCCGCCCACTGGGCGATGCGATTTTGTCCACCTCCGTCACCTACGACCCCTGGAAATATCCGCTGGATTTCCGCCTGCAGGCCGCCAACACCGGCCGCGGCCTGCCGTGGATGCGCCGCGTGGATGGCCATCTGCTCATGTACACCAGCGAGATGTATTCCAGCTATTTGGCGATTTTCCGTTTCGATGCCAGCAACGATGCCGGCCACACCGGCAACCCGATTGCCGTGCCGTCCGGCATCATCACCAAGGAATGTCTAACCGGCCGCTGGTTCACCATTCCCAACGAACCAACCGATCCCACTGAATACATTTGGCGCGACCGCGACGGCTCCGGCCAATTCCACGCCGGGGAATTTGAACATCCCGACACCCCCGCCGTAACAAGCGGCAGCCAGGGCTGGTTTGTCGATGCCACCGGCGGCGTTTGGCTGGCCACCCCGCAAGAAGGCGGCCGCATCCGCCGCTGGCCGATGCAGGGCTTCGACGATCACGGTAATCCGATTTACAACTATGCTTCGCTCACCCGCACGCCGCTCCCCGAGCCGTTCATCTGCGTCAAACGCATCGATTACGAGGCTGCCGGCGACACCATGTACCTTTCCGGTTTCACCACCGATCAACCGCTGCCCGGCAAAGGCGACGGCGGGCAGGATTTCGGCCCGGTGCTGGCGCGCTACGACCACTGGCTGGCCGGCAATCGCCAGGCCACCTGGACATTATCCCTGCGCGACCTGGCGGTTAAACCCGCCCGCAACGCCCCGCGATTGGCCGGCCTATCCATCGCCGGCGATTATCTCTTTACCGCCGACACCGATGGCCGAACCGTCCGCGTCTTCACCGCCGCCACCGGCAAGCCGGTCGGTGTGATGCACCCCGGCCCCGAAGTCGCCGGCAAAGCCGGCTGGGTCGATGTGCCCTACGGCATCCGCGCCCACCAGCGTGCCGATGGTGAATTCCTCATATTTGTGGAAGAGGATTTCTGCGCCAAAGTGCTGATGTACCGGTTGCCGCGGATACCGGCGGGTCAGGAATGAAACGTGAAGCCCAAGTTACACGATCCGTGCTCTTTGTTTAGCCGGCCTGTATACGAGCCGCGTGCGGCGTAATCCAACCCCTCGGCCGGTATACGGGCCGGCTAAACGAAGATCCGGCGGGCACGACCCGATTAACGCTGTTCAATTCCCATCCGACTACTTGCATTTGCTATTTCAATTCGGTTAATATGATTACGCTTGGCGGTTTGATCTCCGGGCATTCTCTTCGGCGAACCGCCTCCTGTTTGCAAGGCAAAGGATTTCGTATGCACCATTCACACCTGTGGCGATGTGGCGCGGTTCTACTGTGCCTGTCTTGTGCTTTCGTGGCGGTGGCCGACGACAATGGGGCCGCTCCCGTCGCCCCGACCACACGCGAACGCATTTTCACCGGAGATACCTCCCGGCCGGTATCCCAGCCGGGCATCTTTGGCGACATCAAGCATCCGCTCGATTGGTTCACCTGGGGCGCCGACTCACGCCTGCGGCAGGAATACGTCGGGAATGCCTTCCTCCTCAACACCGATCCCCCCGGCCACACCTGGGATTTCGGCCGCTATCGTTTCCGCATCTGGGATACCATCGCCCCCTCGCCGGCGCTGGAAATCAATACCCGGCTGGCGTGGGAATCACGCTATTGGGAGGAGCCGGAATCCAAGGGACATTGGGATCCCAAGGATGTCTTTTTCGACGCCCTCAACGTCAAGTTGAAGCTGGGCGACGACGTACCGGTCACCGTCACCGCCGGCCGGCAGGATATCTTCCTGAACGACGGCTGGTTGGTGTTGGAAGGCACGCCGTTGTATGGCTCCACCGCCACCTATTTCGACGCCGTCCGCACCACCGTGGATCTCAAGAGCCTCAAGAGTTCGGCGGATTTGATCTTCCTCCAGGATCAGGCCCATGCCGATGGGTTTCTGCAAACCATCGGCAACCAGGGCGAAAATCCCATCGAGCAGAACGAACGCGGCGCGATCATGGACCTGAGCACCAAGTGCATCCCCGACACCCAATTGGACGGCTATTTCATCTACAAGCACGACGACCGCGAGGCGGTCAACGGCGATCAGGGCGACATCTATACCTTCGGCGGCCGCGCCGCCCATAGCTTTGACGAGCATTGGAAAGCCCGGCTGGAAAGCGCCTATGAGTTCGGCCAGCGCAACAACCCCGCCGAGTTTGGCACCAACGTGGGCGACAACCTGTCGGCCTGGGGCCTGACCAGCCGCCTGACCTACGCCGCCAACGATAGCATTAAAGACCAGTTATACCTGGGCTATGAGTATCTTTCCGGCCAGGATCCCAACTCCAAGACCAACACCCAGTTCGACCCGCTGTGGGGTCGTTGGCCGCAGTGGAGCGAGTATTACATTTATACCTATGCCGCCGAAACCCGCGTCGCCGAAATCACCAACCTGCACCGGGTGACCTTAGGCTGGCAAGCCGATCCCACCACCGCGCTAAACCTGGGTGCCACCTACAGCGCCTTGTTCAGCGCCACCGAACCCCTGGCCGGCACCCCCGGCTTCGGCACCGGTGACTTCCGCGGCCATTTGTTCACCGCCGTCGCCAACTACAAATTGACCTCCTGGGCCAGCGCCCAGATCTTGGGCGAATGTTTTCTGCCCGGCAATTATTACGCCAGCAGCCCCGGTGTTTTCGACACCCGCCGCGACCCCGGTGTGTATGGCCGGTTCCAGTTGGTGTTGACGTATTGAGGTTTTATTTTGCAGCCAAAACGCGCGTCCCTTCGGGACAGCCGCGACGCGGCATGGGTTACGTTTCACGTATCAACCCATACCCCGCCATAGTTCATGGCTTGGCCGGGGCAACCAGCGTGATGGCCAACACCCGCGTATCCCAGCGCGTCACCGCAATCGGCACGGCGGCAACGCGGTCGGCAACGGTGAAGTTGAACTGCTCCTGACTGAACAAATCGGTGGCGAGGTATTGGCCATCGGCCACGCCGCGCAGGGATAGCGTGGCGTGGTTGATGTCCGTGGCGGTCAGATTGGTGGCCAGCACAATCAGGCGGTCCTCTTGATCGTAAAAGCCATCGCCGGTCAGTTGCGCGGTGGAAAATTGCAAGGGTGCCTGGGCGAAGTTTTGCGCCTCGGCCAGCGACGTGATAATCGGCGCGATGCTCTCCAGCTTTTGCCGCTCAGCCGGTGGGATCAAGTTGGGCCGGTCCAAGATCACCCAAGCCGCCGGCTTGGAGGGCGAAGTCGGGGTCATTTCGGCCAGGCCGGCATCGCTGACGTAATAATTCGCCACGCCGCCGTGGTCTTTGAACTTCATCAGCACTTCGGGAACGTAATAGAATTGCACACCACGCTTGGCGGGCAGTTCGGCCTCCACTTGGCGTTCGGCCGCGACCGAATAGTAAACCGCCAAGCCGAACGGGCGGGTGGGCACAATCGTCTGGATCAATTCCTGCACGCGGGCGTCGATTTTGCTCAGATCCCAATAATACCGCGACATCTGGCACAGTGCCCGGCGGGTTTTGGCCTGGCGGTCGGCAATGTGCGCCCAGGCGTGTTCCAGCCAGGCACGCTTGAGTTCCTTGTAGCCGCGTTCGCGCAGGTCGGGGGGCATATCGGTGGCGGTTAGCTTGGGGTTGTTAACCAGCGCCGGATCGTTGCCGCCCCAAAACTTGGCCACCGCGATCCAAAACGCGGAATTATCCGCGCTCATGTTGGCACCCATGCGGATATCCGGCTCGCGCGCCGCGGCCAGCACGCTGCCGCCCAGGCCGTAGGTCATTGACTGCCCGCCGCGCTCGGGCGACATGGTCAGGGCGTCCCAGTTATAGTGCATGAAGTTTTTGCCCGACATGGTGCGGGCAATGATCCGGTCATCCACGCCATACAGACGCAGGATGCTGGGCCAGCGCGATCCCTGGTCGGCGACCAGCGCTTCATGCCCCACGTTGAGTTTTATTTCCGCGGCCAGCGCGCCGAAGAATTTCCCGTAGCCTACGCAAAGGTAATCGGTCCACGGGCAAAATAGGTTGGCGTTGATGTAGGCCGATTTTTCGGTGATGGTGCTGCCGGGAATTTTCTGTCCGATGGATTCCTCAAAACCGGCGATGATCTCGGGATTGAAGCCGATCTCGTAATCCAGCCGGTGTGGCTGCGAATCGGAGAAATCCGACGTGCCCAGGCCATAGACGCCGGTGAGTTTGGCTAACTGTCCCCATTTGTAGGCGTACCATTCGCCATAAGTGACATTAGTTCGGCCCTGCGGCCAATCGGCTTTGGGCAAGGGCATCAGCGGGCTGATATGGCCCCAGTTGCCGACCCACGATCCAGCCTTCTCCTCGACCTGACCGCCATCGGCTTTGAGAATGAAAAGGTTGGCGTGGGCTTTTTCCCAGGCTGCCCAGGCTTGGTAATCGCCACGGGTTAGCATGTGCTCGTTGGCGCGATCGGAAACGACCCATTTCGGTTCGCCCGGCACTGGTGGCAGCGCTGCCATGTAGGTGTCCTGCCAGCGCTGCGAACTGCTCAGCGGCACGACGCCACGGGCGATTAAACTGGCCGACGATTCGCGGGCGCCGCGAAGGTTTTTCGGATCAGCATAAAAGGTTCCGGCGTCCCAGTGCAAAACCGTTGGCGATAACCCGGCGTTGGATCCCCAGGAAACCTTGGCAACATCATTGCAAAACGGCAGGGTGACATAGCTGGCCCGCCCGACGTTGCCCTGGGCGTCAAGCGTCAAATCATTAGCTGCGGCGGCGGGAATGGCCGGCGTCAAGCCCAACACCGTCGCCGCGATGAAGCCGATCAATCGTAACCGCCTGAGGGAATGTAAACATGGCTGCATGGCGATCTCCTATCTGTGCCAAATCAGGGTATTGCTAGATGAGAAATTAACTGATACATGCCGCTGCGTCAACAAAATAAATCAGAAAGCGGAATCAGCGCAAACTCGCCTTGCTACAGCATTATGGCGGGACGATCAGCACGACGCTTGGAAAATAGGTGCGGTAGCGGGCAACGTCGCGCGTCACGAGTGTGCGGTTTTCGACGGCAGCGTGTGCCCCAATGTAGAAATCCGGCAACGGCGATACTTTCGTGCCGCCGCTTTTGCGGTATTTCAGAAAGGCTTGTGCCGCCAACCAACCAGCGGCATACGGCAACGGCAAGCGCTGAAACATCACGGGATCAAGCCAGCGGTCCAAGTCAGCGGCCGACGAAAAACCCGGGGCGAGTTCTGCACAGATGATGGGGTTGATGAAAACCGGCCCTTGTGCCGCCGCTGCCCGCAACTGGCTTTCTGACCACCGCAGCCAAACGGGGTCGGCCGTGGCAATGTCCAACAGTACGTTGGTGTCAAACAGAAATCCGCTCATTCCTCACCGCGCGTGCTGGACATCACTTGTTCAGTAGTCACTCCCGGCCTGGCGGCACCGCGAGCATATACCAACCAACTTTCCACCGGCGGCGGCGTGGCGCGCCAAGCGCGACGATTTTCCAGCCACGCGGCCAACTCGGCCACTTGCGGCTCGGGCAAGTGTTCAATGGCTGCTTCGATTTCCGTGATCGTACTCATGCTGTAAAACCTTAGCACACGCCACCGGCTCTCGGCAAGGCGAACGTTTACCGAACCGCGCCGGACCATTGCACGATCAAATTACTTTCCATTTTCCGGCGATTCAGTGTTGCCGCGAAACTGATCGAAAAATCCAGGGTCTACGTCGTAAGTGGTTCTCGGCACCAGGCCCAATTCCAAGTTCTCAAAAAGCGACACCAATCGATCTCCGTCCACCAGTTCGATGGGTGGAACTCCGTCACGAACCGATTCCTTGACAGCATCGGCCGAGAATAACCCCGTGGTTAGGATAATTCCCTTGTCTGCCCTACCCTGCATTGCCCCGCGGAAGTTTCGTACTTCCGGCGCACCGACGGTGCCGGCGTAGCGCTTGCACTGGAACAGTACCTTGAACGCCACAAACGCATTGACTTTAAGAACCCCATGACCATCGATTCCACCGTCCCCGGATCGGCCAGTCACGACAACATTCTCGAAACCGGATTCCCGCAGCAAACGCTGGCAAAGCTGCTCAAAGCCTTTTGGTGGCAGTTGTCCGATGATGGCCAGCAGACGTTCTTTGTAGCCCGATTCCTCAGGAATTGGCTCGTCAGCGTCTTCAAGTTGATCGCTTTCCGACTTTGCGAGTTTCCTACTTTGACGTTGACTGTTCGACAGCATCTCCCTGACTTCGGCGTCGGACAATGTCTTGGCGTTGCGTCCTTTTTCCGTCAGCGTCCAAACACCGCGCTTTGATTGGCCAATGTAACCCGCCCAGACCAAGTGTTGTCGAACCCAAGCGACGTGATTCTCAAATTTGAAAACGCCACTCTTGAGATTCTCCTCCAAATTGGGTGAGGCTTTCAGCCGCATTTCCTTGGCCACAGCAGCGCAAACCTCTCCGGGTTGCCCGGAGCCGCCAAGTCCTTTCAGTGCGTTCAGGACTGGATTGACATATTGAGCGATAAATTGTGCCATGTTAAAATCCTCCGCTGCTAGGCCGTTGGCCATTGAAGAATGAAAACCAACGATTGCAATATACCGAAACAACGCAGAAAGTGTAAAGCAGACCATCCATCGCCAACGCCGCCGCCAATCAATCAATAAGCCCAAGCCGCTGATACTGCTCCGCAGGAGCATCGCCTTGTCGAATCAAGGCGACCAAGTGTTCGATCATGCGTTTTTCCACCGCGGGATTATTGATCGGGCGTTGCTGTAGCGGATCGGCTTGCAAATCGTAAAGCAGCGTGCGGCTGACATCCGGGCTGTGCCAGGATGTGGCCGTGGGCACGGCAATACGCATGGTCGGGCATCCCTTGGTGAACGTCCGTGCCGGTGACAGTGCCGTGCGCTGGCGCAGTTCCTCGGGCGCGAATCTTCCCCGCATGTGCGTCGGCATCAGCGTGTATTCGTACAGCGGCTGGTTGCTGGCATCGGCCCGGCCACGCATATACACGTAGTGGCCGTCGGTCACGTTCACCTGCCCGCCATGCACGCCAAACAGGCAGGCATCACGCGTTGGGGCATCATTGGCGATGGCGTCGCGCAGCGAGAGGCCAAGCATATCCGCCGTCGGTTGCACGCCGAAATAGTCCAGCAGCGTGGGGGCGAAATCGATCATCTGCACCAGCCCGTGCCGCGATTCATTTTTCTTCCCGCAACGCGGATCCCAGATAAACAGCGGCGTATGAGCGATCTCCTGATAGAACGGCTGCCAGATTTTCGCCCAGCATTCGTGCTCGCCCAGCATGAAGCCATGATCGGTGCAGACGATCAGCATCGTGTCTTTCCACAGATCCAGTTCGTCCATGGCGTCCATCACGTCGCCCAGATAGACGTCGCACATGCTCAGCAGGGCGGCGTATTCGTGGCGGACGTGCTCGATTTCGGCCGACGTTTCTTCCACCTTGCGATAGGGCGGCCAATCAAAGAACTTTCCCTTGTAGGCGTCATAATGCTTGGCGTAAAGATCCTTGTATTTGCGGGAGCTGAAAAACGGTTCGTGCGGATCGAACGTTTCGATCTGCAAAAACCAGCGGTCCTGATGCGCGTTCCGCCGCATAAATTCCAAGCCGGCGTGCATGGTTTTCGGCTGCGGGCGGTCGTCTTCGTTTTGCAGGTAGGCTCGATTGATCCAGTCCTGTTCCCACATTGGCCCCGTGCGGGCCGCGGCGCAGTCGGGCACGTTTGGACGCTGCACTTGGCCAATCCACGGGTCGCCTTCCTGGCCGCGGAAAAATTCCCAGCTTGAATAGCGGGGGTGATAGGTGCCGCCGCCATCTTCAAAATAGTGGTAATGATCGGTCGCCAGATGGGTATAAACACCGGCATTCTTGAGCATTTCCGGCATGGAATCGTCGAACGGTTCCAGCGGCCCCCACGACCGGTGCAAAAAATTAGGTCGGCCGGTATGCAGTTCGCGCCGCGCCGGCATGCAGGGCATCGAGCACACGTAGGAATTTTCAAACTTGACGGTGCGCTGTGCCAGCCGGCTGAAGTTTGGCGCTACCACCCAAGTTTCCGGCGCATACGGCGGCAGCATGTGGCGGTTGAGTGAATCGAACATTAACACAATGGCTTTCATGGCGACGGCCTCCGCTGGTTCAGCCTGATAAGGACCGGGGCGGATTCTAGCCAACGTCTTGGATTTGCTCCAGCGGGTCGCCGCTTGCATCTGGAGCCATCGTCTGCGCCTAATGTATAAGACTATGGCCAAGGCAATGAACCGTCCCCGAAGCAGCATCGTCACCGAAGGCAAACAGCGTGCGCCGCAGCGGGCGTTTTTCCGGGCGATGGGGTTGACCGATGCGGACATCCATAAGCCGTGGGTGGGCGTGGCCAGCACGTGGAATGAGGCCACGCCGTGCAACATCACGCTGGATCGCCAGGCCAAGGCGGCCAAACAGGGCGTGCAGGCGGCTGGTGGCACGCCACGGGAGTTTGTCACCATTGCGGTTTCCGACGGCATTGCCATGGGGCATGAGGGGATGAAAACATCGCTGGTATCGCGCGAGGTCATTGCCGACAGCATCGAACTGATGATGTTGGCGCACGGCTATGATGCGCTGGTTGGCCTGGCGGGATGCGATAAGAGCTTGCCAGGCACGCTGATGGCCATGGCGCGGTTGAACGTGCCCAGCGTTTTTCTGTACGGCGGGACGATTATGCCGGGGAAATTCAAAGGCAAGGACGTCACCATTCAGGATGTGTACGAGGCGGTGGGTGCCAATGCCGCGGGCAAAATGTCCGATGCCGATTTGTACGAGATCGAATGCAGTGCATGTCCCACGGCCGGCAGTTGCGGCGGGCAGTTTACCGCCAACACCATGGCCTGCGTGGCCGAGGCGATTGGCATGGCGTTGCCCGGCAGCGGCTCGCCGCCGGCGATTGATCTGGATCGCGGTCAGTTTGCGATTGCTGCCGGCAAGCAGGTGATGCAATTGCTGGCGGGGAACATTTTGCCGCGTGACATTATGACGATGGCGGCGTTTGAAAACGCCATCACCATTGCCGCGGCCACCGGAGGCTCGACCAACATCGCGCTGCATCTGCCGGCGATGGCGCACGAGTGTGGCTTGACGTTGACGCTGCGCGATATCGACCGCGTGAGCCGCCGCACACCGATCATCGCCGATCTGAAACCGTTTGGCCGGTACACGGCGGTGGATGTTTTCCATGCGGGCGGCATTCCCGCGATCATGCGTGTGTTGCTGGATGCCGGCTTGCTGCACGGCGACTGCCTGACCTGCACCGGCAAAACCGTCAAAGCAAATCTGGCCGGCGTTTCGCTGAAAGCTGGACAGGACGTGATCGTCCCGGTGAGCAACGCCTATGGCCCGACTGGCGGTTTGCACATCCTGTACGGCAATCTGGCCCCCGAGGGTGGCGTGATCAAAATCGCGGGCGTGAAGCGTCTGCAACATCGCGGCCCAGCCCGGGTCTACAACAGTGAAGAAGAATGTATGGCCGCGGTCACCGCGCAAAAGGTGCAGAAGGGCGACACGGTCGTCATCCGCTACGAAGGCCCGCGCGGCGGCCCGGGCATGCGCGAAATGCTGGCGGTCACCGCCGCTATCGTCGGACAAGGCCTGGGCTACGAGGTTGGTCTGCTGACCGATGGCCGCTTCAGCGGCGCCACCCGCGGTTTGATGGTTGGCCATATCGGCCCCGAAGCCTACGTCGGCGGCCCCATCGCCCTGATCCGCGACGGCGATTACATCAGCATCGACGCCGCACAAGGGACGATTAACGTGGAATTGAGCGAAGCGGCATTGGCCCAGCGGAAAGCCGAATGGAAGCAACCCGCGCCGAAGTATATGCGCGGCGCGTTGGCGAAATATGCCCGAATCGTCGGCCCGGCATGCGAAGGGGCGGCGACGAATTAGTGGGGAAGCCCCGCATGGACATGCGGGGCTACAGCAAAAGTTCTGATCACCCCCCTATTCCAAATAAACCTGATCCCCGGGATTGATCTTCTTTTCCAATCCCGCGCGTTTCACTTGTCCGGCTTCCACCGCAAACGACGGGGCGATTTCCAAAATCGCCGCCGGTTCGCTGCCTTGGGTGGGAATTTCCACACCGGCTTGTTTGAGCCAGCGGGCGGCGCGGCGGATTTGGTCGCGGCGGCAGGTGGCGGGGGAATCGACGCCGTCGGCGTTCTTCACCGGGGAAAATTCCTCGCCACGTTCGGTGGTATAAACAATCGCGTTGGCGGCTAACGGAATCGCATCGAACACAAATTGCTCGAGTTTTACCGCGTTGGGTTTTTCCGGCTTGATCGTTTTGCCCTGATCGTCCACGTAGGCCACTTTCTTTTCGGCACGGTGCCAGGGCAGCTTCAAGCGGCCGCCTTCGTTCAGGCGTTCGATGAAGCTGACGCGCAAGACATGGATGCCGATGCTGCCGGCGTTGAAACGCAGGGAGCCATCGGGGTTGGTTTGCACGGCCAGGCTTTCGGGAAGATCGCTGTATTCGATCACTTGCAGTTTGCCGTCGCCGATCACAAAGTTACCGACTTTTTCCAGGGCGTTGGCCTTGGGAATGGTTTTGCTGGACATCTCGCTGCCGGTGAGGTCGTGCAGGCCGACAAACAGCGGATCGATGCAATGCACCAGCGGGTTGTCCACCTGAAAATAGGACAGATGTTCCACGCCGCGTTTTTTCATATCGGCCAAAGCGCCGCTCTTGGCCAGGGCGCGCAGGCTGCCACCGTGGCCGTCGGGGGATAGTGCCAGCGAATCTTTTTCCGCCAGTAGCAACCGGCCATTCATGGCAAAGGCCGGCATCATGCCCTGCTGGAAAAAACAGATATCGTCCGGGTCATAGCCGAAATAATGATGCCGCACGAAAAACGCCCGCGTGGGCGTGTCATTGACATCGCTGGTCATGATGTACCAAGGGATGGACCGGCCGGCGCGTTTGCCATGCGCCAAAAGCTGCTCGGCAAACACCTGGAACAGCGGTTTATTTTTGATCGGTGTCACCGGGAATTCACCCTTGGGGCCGTCATACCCCAACCGCGTGCCTTGCCCGCCGGCCACTAAAAACGCGGCCACTTTCCCTTGCTTCAATAGCGCGTGGCCGCGGCTTTCCGCTTCCTGGTACAGCTTGCGATACTTGGCATCGGCCAGGCGCGGATAGGCTTGGGCCGGCTGAATTTCCGCCGGCAGCAGCAGCGGTGGCTTGTTGCGTACATAACGCTCGGCCAGATCGGCAATGGCTTCCACATCCAACGCGTGTAGTTGGGAAACCAGCCGTTGCGTGCCATTCGCGTTCAGGTCATCGAAAAACCGCAACACCTGGGATTGATTAACCGCGGTGAGTTTTTGGCGGAGCCAATTTACGTCCATGTTCTAAATTCCTTGCAAAGCCGCCTTGGTGATAATCAAAAAGGGCGTGGGCGGCAACTGGCAAGCCGGGTAGTTATCGGTCCATGGCCAAAGAGAAATGTGCGGTAAGCGCGTGTGGTTCTTGACGTTGGGTAAAGGATGGCGTTAAACTTGCGGGCAATAATGCGGACGGCGGACGTACCCTCCTTCCGACACTGGTTCTACAACCCAACGGCGGATGCTTAACCGGACGCCGAAGTTTTGCCTGGAGGATTTTGCCCATGCCCCCGGTATCGCCTCAAGGATCGCGCGGTGGTTTGATTACCGCCGTCGTCATCTTTACGATTGGATTTGTCGCCTCAACCATCTTTGCCATTTACTATGGAGCGGCGCTGAGCGCGGCGCAAGGCGACAGCAAGAAGTACAAAGATAGAGCTGATCAGCTCGCCATCGACGTCAGCAGCGCACGCTACAGTTATCTGTTGACTGCCGCCAAGAAAGATCACAATCTGCCCGAGGCCACCGTGCTGGCCGCGTCGGAGAAAGAAACCGACGACTTGGCCAAGGCCGTGGTGGGCTACGCGCCAGCCACGCAACCATCGGCTGCCGTGGTGGCCGCGATCAACGACGCCGAGCAGAAAGCGCAAACGGCGCTGCCTGACTTGCCACCGGGCGATCCCGGTTTGATCGGTGTGACGTCGGCGGTGGTGAAATACGCTGAAGGCAAGTCTGCCGAAGCCGCCACCGCCAAACAAAAGCAGGAAGATGCCGCCAAGGATTACACCGCGCAAATTGCGCATCTGACCGATATGTTTACCGGCCAGGAGAAAGCCGCCAAGGATGCCGAAACGCAGTTGGCGGCGGCCAAGGACGAAGCGGCCAAAGCGGCGCAGGATCTGGCGGCGCAGATTGCCAAAGATGGCCAGGTTTTGGAAAAGGAGAAGGTGGATGCCCACGACGCCTTGACCCAGGCCGACGTCAAGCGCGCTGCCTTGCAACAGAAACTGGACGAAAAGCTGCGGGAGCTCGATTTGATTCGCGCCAAGCTGGCGGGCCTGCACCCGCCGGTGGAAGATGCCATCGTGCGCCATCCCGACGGCATGATTACTGAAGTCGGCACGGATGGCATTGTCTACATCAACCTGGGCAAGCACGATCACATTATGGAAGGCCTGACGTTCCAGGTTTACGACAAGCGTGAAGGCGTGCCCAAGCTAGGCGCGGGCCTCAGCCCGGACAACATGCCCGCCGGCGAAGGCGCTGTCGAAGTCCAGCAGATTGGCGAAACCTACAGCCAGTGCCGGGTCGTCAAGCTTCAGCCCGGGCAGCATTTGCACGCCGGCGATCCGATCAAGAACCTGATTTACGATCCCAACATCAAGTACAAATTCTTCGTCTACGGGAATTTTGATCTGGTCAACGTGAACCGTCCCGGTTTGTCGGACGTGGATCGCGACCGGGATAAGATCAAGGGCTTGGTGGCCCAGTGGGGCGGCCAGGTTCAGGACGAAACCAAGGAGGAGCCGAACATCAACACCGATTTTGTGGTGATGGGCGCCGAACCGGTGGTGAAAGAATACACGGCCGAAGAACTGCAAGACCAGTTGAAAAAGAGCGAACGGGATACGCAGGTGCAGGCGTTGAAGGAATATGAAAACATCCGCGAAAAGGCCCGCACGCTGAGCATCCCAGTGATGAACCAGGACCGCTTCCTGTACTTCATCGGGTATTACGAGAAGTTCCGGCAATAAACCGGCGGGGCAGTTGGCATTGAATCCTGCTCCTCTTGTGCATCTTGATCGTGTGCTGGAACCGTATGAAGCCGGCGGCCTGATGGTGGGGCGGCAGCGCGGCTCGTGCTGGGGGCATTCAACGCGGTGAGCACGAGTTGATTGGCGTGAACAACGATGGCTACGTGACCGCGACTGCCAACTGCTGCACCAGATCGCGGCCAGAGGCCTTGGCATGCCCATCACGCGGGTGCCAACGCATTTGCATGGCCGATGCCCACCTGCGCGGAGAACCCGCGCCTTCACTCCTGCCGGCTGGCCCATGAACGGCTACGAGTGAAGATCGTCGCAGGGATTTTACCTGAGTTGCTCGATCCAATCGCACGCCAAGGCTAAGGCGTCGTGGCCCAGGAATTTTTCGTGTATTTCGCGGCAATGGTCTGCGGTGACGGCGTTATTCAGCAAACCATCGATAACGTTAGCGACATTGGCGGCGGTGTAATGCTTGACCCCCAGTGCCGCACCGACGCCAAGACGTTGGATACGCGCGGCGTTGTCATGCTGGTCGTGGGCCAGCGGCATGATCAGTTGCGGCACCCCGGCGGTCAGCGCTTGCGCGGTGGTGCCGATGCCGCCGTGATGCACCAGGGCGGCACACTGCGGCAAAAGCTCACTGAACGGCGCGTAAGCCACGTGAAGCACATCGGCGGGAAGATTCTCCGGCACCTGCTGGCGATGGCGGGTGAGCAGCAAACCACGACACTGCAACCGTTGGCACGCTTGCACCGATGCCAGCATTTGCGGCCCCGCCTGCGTCATGGCCGAGCCAAACGTAAACGCTACGGGCGGCGGGCCGGCGGATAAAAACTGCCGCAAATCTTCCTGGATCGGTTCCACACCACGCTCGTCGTACAGCGGAAATCCGGCCAAACGTAATTGTGGCGGCCAGTCTGGCTGCGGCGGGGCGTACCACTCGGGAAACAGTCCAATCGCCCGCTGCGGTGAGTGCCACCATTGGTGCATAATCCGCCGCACCGGCGGAAGGCCAAACTGGGCGCGAAACGTATTGATCGGCCCGGCCAGCACCGGATCAGTCAGCAGCCAGTCAACCAAGCGAAATGTTCCGCTTACCATCGGTCCCGGCAACCAGGGCAGAAACGGCAGGCTGCCAAACACTGGTGGATTTTTCCGGCTGCGTAGCACCGCCGGGGATAAATGGATTGTGGCCAGCGGACAGCCGAGAACTTCCTGGGCGATGCGCGCCCCAAAGGCGATGGCGTGTGCGGTCACGATCGTTTGGCCGGGAACGTAAAATTTCCGCACGATGTCAAACGTCGGGCGCAGCGAGGGCAAAATGCCCAGTTCAAACACGGCTTTGAAGCCGCGCAGGGGATGCCAGATATCGGGGTTTTGGAGAATGGTGCGGGCATCTTCGGCGGCACCCATTTGCACGAATTCCAGCCCGGCGGCCGAGATCAGCGGCGCGAATAATTCGTTGGCCGCCACGGTCACCCGATGCCCGCGCCGGCGTAGTTCCGTGCCCAGCCCGACAAACGGGTGAACATCGCCATGGCTGCCGATGGTAACCAGAAGATGATGCATGAAACTAAGTTGATGAGCCTTGCACTGGCGCCGCCGGATGGATCGCGGTGCCGCATTCGGGGCAGCGGTCGGAAGTCAGGCCGATCAGCAGATAGCCGCATTCGCTGCAATGCGGCTCTTCAATGGTGATAGTCATCTTCAATCCGCAGGCGCACTGGCCGGGGGTGTCAATCAGCAGCACATTTTTCTTCTGGCAAAGCGGGCAGATCACCGTGATGTCGCGGATGGCATCGGTGGCGATGGGTTTGGGTTTGCTCTTGCGGTTGAGCGCCACCAGGATCGCCACGCCGACGGCCGCGCAGCCGGTAATGATGCCGCCGGCGGCGGCGACGCGGGCCAAAGGATCATCGTGGCTAATCGCCCCACTATCATTCGCAATGTAGAATTCCAGATCGGTACAGACGGCGGTGATCGTGGCGGCGCTCAAAGCGATGCGCCGCGCCCAAACCTGGCTCCCTTGCAAACTGGCCAGCAGCAGCAGGTTGGCCAAGGCGCACAGGGCAGGAACGCTGTCGAGCAGTGCCAGGAATCGTTCCAAGTTCGGAACATCATTCCAGACGGTATAGATATTGGCCGTAATGGCTCCGACGGCGGTGACAATGCCAATCCAGCGCCACCAGCGCCGGTCACCGCTGCCCGAGCCTAGCAGACAGATAACAATCATGGCGCTAAAGATGGCAATAATCCCGGCGACCTCGCCGTACTTCTGCGCGACGTTCCAAGGCGTGCTCCAGATGGCGATGTTCGCCGCCACAAAGACCACCGCGTCCAGCGTCAGGCCGCAGATGCCGGCCCATTTGGTGGAAGCCGCCCCCAGCAGATAAACGAAGATCGCCGCCGCCAAAGCGACCGGCACGAACACCGTTGCCATCTCATAGGGTTCACCGCGTTGGCCGAGGGCATCAAGCACCCGCCAAATGAGGGCCAGAATCACGATGAATTCGACGACAATGGCCGCCACGCCGGTCAAAGCCGCCGGGCGGGAACGGTCCTTGTCCAAATGGCGCGACAGTGGAATCAGCAGCCCCGCGGCCACGGAAGTCAGCGCGCAGGTGCCGATGATTCGCCAGAAGGTTTCGGTTTCATTGGTGAGTGCCGCCAGGGCCCCGACCGCCGCCGCCACCGCCAGCGATGCCAGCATCACACGCAACAGAACGCGTTGGATATTCATAGCCGCCTCTGACAACAGCATAGCCATGGGAGGGCGGACTCACAATGGACAGCAGGGGCGTACGCCCGTTGTGGCGCGCCGGCCATAGCCGCTAACAGCTTTGGTGGCGCAAGCACGCGACTGCATTGTGCTCTGGAATGCCGCGGCCCGTGCGCACGCCCGTTCGCCGCGTATCAAGCGCGGGCCACCGGTTGTCCTGGGGTGGCCAGCGGAGCGTTCTCCGTTCCGCTCCTCTCTAACACATGCAGGCTGCCGGTGGACGGATCGTCAACACCGGCCTGGCAATACACGATGTAACGCCCGTTGGGGCTGAACGCCGGGTGCGAATGCCAGGGATGCTGGGTAATCCGGCTGCGGGCCAGGAAGGTTCGCTGGCCAGTCTCTTTATTCACCAGGATGATGTCGCTGATTTTCTGGCTGTTCTCCCAACCGCGGCCATCAGCATCGTGCGGGCCGCTGGAGTCCAAAACCGCCCATTGGCCGCAAGCTGAAGGGTGGCAGTGCAAATCCCGATCACCTTCGCTGATCAATTGCGGTTTGCGGCCGTCCAGGAAAATCTCATACAGCCCGCGTGGGCCAGCCTCGCTGGAACCATACGCCACCACCAGCGCCGACGCATCGTGTACGCAGCCAACTTCATGGCCGACGCGCAGCCGCTTGCCCGGCACGCTGGAGGCCTGATCGAAAATGCACCGGCCTTGCGGCACATGATGCTTGTGCCAGGCCCACATGCGGTCGGGAACTAGATCGATCCAGCCTTCATGGCAATAGAATATCCACGTTGGATCATAGGGTGAGAAATGGGCATGATTGGCCCACCAATCATGCTCGAAAGTAGGTTGCGCTTGCCCGCTGGCGATGTCCACCAGCATCGCCCCGCGGCGGCCGGCCCGTTCGTAGGGAACCAGCGCCGAAGTCCCATCGGCGGAAATGCTCGGCATCCCGAGCGACTTGCTTCCCTCCGGCTGGCGATACACCGCGCGGCCTTCACCCAAGTGATCCAAGTCTAATAACCATAACGCGCCTTCGGACTCCACGATCATGACATTGGCAACACGGGCCACATCAACCCAGGAAACCGAACCGGCAAAACGCCGGATCAACTGCTCGCCGCCGCTGGCCAGATCATATTTCCACAGACTGGTATGCGCGGTTTCAATTTGTGCCAGCACCAGGCTGTTGCCGCCATCGGCAAAACCGTTGCAATGCGGATAGGTGTGACAACGCCGCTGCGCAAAGTCACTGATTATTCGATCGGTCCACCGACTGGTCTTCATTCTCATTCCTTATCGCACCATCTAACTTCATGGCCCGGCAACATCGATCTCCAGATCAACTTGACTATTGCTCCTATCTAGTTCCGGAATCCGCTTGAGATCATCGGCGACAATCTGAATCTTATGTTTTCCCGCGGTGAACGTTGTGGCGCAGTTTATACTCAGTTTAACCGTGCCGCCCGCCGGTAACTCATCGTGGCTGATGGCAAACCCCAGCGTTTTGGCGGGCGTGGCATCGGCGTTGCGAAGATTGGCGGCAATCGCCGTGCCCTTGACGATAGCGTCGGCGCCTTCGTTGGCCAGCACCACCTCCACAATCAGCGGCTTGCCTTCCTGGGCTTGAACTACCTTACTATCTTTGACTACCAAATGCGGCGACGTGCCGCTGCTAACTGTGATCGTCAGCTTGTGACTGACCTTATTGGCTTGGACGATGCGGTTCATATCATCGGCCAGCGCGGTCACATAATGCGTGCCGTGCGTGAAAGTCCAGCTTGTTGCCCCCGCCGGGCCGTTATCCGGCTTGGCCTCAAACTCCTGCCCCGGCGCGATCGGCCCATGCACGTTGTCGGACCAGCACACCGTCTTGTTATCCACTTGAAACTTGACGCCGACCGTAACCCCGTCCTCGGTGGGCGTATCACCAACGTTGGCAAGCACTGCCGTCAAATGAACCGCATCGCCTTCCTTGGGATTTTCCGGAATGATCTTCAGACTCCGCACCACCAGGTCGGGGAAAGCATCCACCGTGGTGGCGGCAACTTTGGTAGGGACCGAAATCGCCCCATCGTGCGACACGGCGACAATTTCATAGTTGTAGGTGGTGGCGGGAATGAGCTGGTTCATCGTGAAACTGGCCTTGCCGTCCGGGGTTAGCTCCGCCTTGCCAAGGTTCCGCTGATTCATAGTGACCCAGTAGCCGACCGCGTCCGGCGCTGCCGGCCAAGTTAGCTCGACAGCCGTCGGCGCGGTTTTGGCGACGATGCCGCCGGGAGCAGCGACCGGTGTGGGCTTGGGCGGCTCGGCGAGTTTGATGCCGACAACCACCACTTCATCCGGAACTTTCAGGTCGATTTGGTTCACCGCTTCCACGCGCTGCACTGGCGGCGCGTCCGGGCCGAGATGCGCCACCGTGATCCATTCCGCCTTGCCGCCCAGCACCAGATGCACCGCCACATCATCATTGGCGATGTCCCGCTTCTTGCGCAAATCAAAACTTGCTACCTCGTTCCAAAGCAGAAGCTGAAACGAACCATCCGACCGCTGCAGCAGCGCGTGATGAACGCTCGGCGGGACAGCACCCAGCGCAAACGCCAACGTTTGCAACGGATGGGCGGCGGGCCTGATCCATGTCGCCGTGGCGGCGTCCCACTGGGATTCAGAGATGAGCCCGATAAGACTTTTGAGCGCAAAATAGGCCGGCTTGGGAGTGGCATCGGGCATCAGCAAGCCAAACGCTGCCTCGGGATCCTCCTGCTCGGTCTTCTTGGGCCGGCCCGCGGCCAACTCATAAATCACATCCCAGTGGTAGCCGGCCTCGAAATACTCCGCCACCTGCCGCGGAATATATTTACGATGGGCGGCATGAGAGACGCCGGCTTGCGCCCCGGCAATCACCTTGGTGTTGCCAAGGCAAGTGTGATACCCGCTTTCCGTGGCCGCCAAGGGTGGCAGCGTGGCCCCGCGGCCCATCACCAAATAGGGATCGCGGAAGTCCATGCTCAGCGAGGGCATGCCCCCGCCGGCGTAGCTGTGGGCGTTGGCATAATCAAAGCTGCGCAGCGGCGCGATTTGCGGGCCCGCCCCTTTGTTCCACAGGCTCATGTCGATCACCGGAATATCCTTCAAATCCGGATCACCCTTCACATGCGCGTATAACTCGTCCTGAAATCGTTTCGGCCCATCCGGCCAGGTTGTTCCTTCGTAGCCGTTGCCAAGGTGCTCCCAGCGCCCGTTGACTTCATTAGGCCCTTCGATGGCGGCAATCAATTGCCGGTGCTGTTTCCATTGTTCCAGATAGGCATCCCACGACTGGCTAGGATGGGCGATGAGGATGGCGCGGATGCCATACGCTTTCCAGAGATCATCTACATGCGGGTCAAGGCCGTCGCGGATCGTGCGTATGCCCGATTCGCCCAGCAGCTTACTCACCTCGTCCCATTTCTGGCCGTAAACGGTGTTGTGGTAGCCAAAGTGCGTGGCCACGCCGATCGCTTCCACGAAGCTGTCAGCCGAACGCGCCGGTTCCGGGACGATGGCTTCATCGGCCAACGCCGCTGGCGGCATGAGCCCTAACACCAAGGTGATGACCGCGGCGATTCCATAGGATTTCATGGCGAGTCATCCTCTACGGCATATCATAACCAATCGCCTAAATATCAAAATACATGCAGAATTCATACGGATGCGGCCGTTGGCGGATTGCGTCGATCTCGTTCTCACGCTTGTACTTGATCCAATAATGAATCACATCCGCGGTGAACACGTCGCCCTTCAATAGATAGTCGTGATCGTTTTCCAACTCGTTACAAGCCTGCTCCAAACTGCTGGGGGCGGAGGAAATCTTCTCGTATTCCTCGGGGGTCAAGTGGTACATGTTTTTGTCCAGCGGCTCGCCGGGATGGATTTTGTTTTCGATGCCGTCGATCGCCGCCATTACCATGGCGCTGAACGCCAGGTAAGGATTGCAGGAACTGTCCGGGCAGCGGAATTCCAGCCGCTTGGTGCGCGGGTTGTCGCTGTACATCGGCACGCGGATGGCCGACGAACGATTGCGGCTGCTGTAAACCAGATTGACTGGGGCTTCGTAGCCGGGCACCAGACGCTTATAGCTATTCGTGGTGGGATTGCACAACGCGCACAGCGACGGCGTATGCTTGAGAATGCCGCCGATGGCGTACAGGCCCAGATCGCTCAAGCCGGCATAGCGATTACCGGCGAACAACGGCTTGCCGTTCTTCCACAGCGAGAAATGCACGTGCATGCCGCTGCCGTTATCCTGATACAGCGGCTTGGGCATGAAGGTGACGACTTTGCCATGCCGGGCAGCCACATTCTTGGTGACGTATTTGTAGTACATCACGGTGTCGGACATGGTGACCAAGTCCTGGTAGCGCATGTCGATTTCACACTGGCCGCCGGTCGCCACCTCATGGTGGTGCGCTTCGACGGGGATGCCCAGTTCCATCAGCGTGGCCACCATCTCGCTGCGAATATTCTGCATGGTGTCCATGGGCGGCGTGGGGAAGTAGCCTTCCTTCAGGCGAACCTTGTAACCCAGATTGGTCGGGTCTTCATCGCCGCGGCCCCAGATACCTTCGCGGCTGCCCACGTAATATTTGCCGAAATTAATGCCCTGGTCGTAAAACGCCTGGTCGAAAACAAAAAATTCCAACTCCGGCCCGAAATTCGCCACGTCAGCGATCTTGGTTTTCTTGAGATATTCCGCGGCCTTGCGGCCGATGGAGCGCGGATCGCGCGAATATTCTTTCTTGGTGATCGGATCGCGCACGTCGCAAATCAGCGACAGCGTGGT
>Ga0316217_10001414_pt1 | contig 31285 bp, 39 predicted proteins | sample 1anoAmetaG_FD_203633 | JGI IMG/M metagenome (GOLD analysis project Ga0316217, IMG submission 203633) | Freshwater microbial communities from Trout Bog Lake, Wisconsin, USA - 1anoA | ecosystem: Environmental > Aquatic > Freshwater > Lake > Hypolimnion/Profundal zone | place: USA: Wisconsin... | reverse complement strand
TCTATACCCGATTAAACTCTTTATCGGACATAGCTATGAATCCAACAACATCAAGTTTTGCATATCTATTCAATATTCCCACATCAACCCTATTTTATCATCATTTATAACTACAATCATATGTAGCAATCCACTCGAACCACAATACAAACTCTGCTCGACAACCTCAACCTCAATGTCGCACAATTAGAACAGTCTAATCTTCAACTGCAGGCTCAGTTCAATAAATGCAAAGGTTAGGCCGAAAACATCGCTGCCTCGGCTGCCATCCCTGCGCAGAAAGTGTCCATACTCAGCGAGAAACTGGAGAAGTTGCCGAAAATGCAGTAGAGGGTGGACGTGGCAGCCCGCAAGCTACTCTAGGCGCACAAAGCGATCCTAATCCTGCGTAAAGAGTTGGAGCAGATCTCAAATGAATGAATTAGTGATATTATGTCATATTTGGGCATATCAGTGTGAATAGGCATATCAAAGGATAGTCTTCTATAGAAGCTACCAACTATAGCTATTCTCTTTATGAGATTATCTGCAATGTATGATGTATCAAGTGTATGAGGCAATCTCGATATACCTAAGCTTGGAAATGTGGGTCAATCGAATGGGATTGGACCTAGGTTGCGTCAAACAGTTTATTGGTAGTATAATGGATCATGCTATCACACCGCCTTTATGTACTTATTCATGGCGTTTTCTATCCTCCTCACCAAAACATGCTTCTCTTCGGGCTCGGTTTTGGCCGGTTTCTTTGTGAGCTCCCACTTTTCGGCCGGATTCACCCTGCTCTCATACAGATTTTGCCTGAGCTGCTTTATCTCTTCCTCCATTTCTGCCACCTCTCTGCCCGCCTTGCTCATGGACTCCAGCTCTTCCTTGACCCGTTTGGCGTTCAATTTGCGCACTTCGTCCGTATTGGCAGCAACAATATTTTAATGTTTCTGAGTGAAGAAGTTCTTGATGGTGGTCCTGCTCTCAACGATATCCTCATGTATTTTGTTCCTGACCTCCTTCTTCTTCTCGATCTCCGCTTGTCTGTGCTGCTCGATCAGTCTTTGGTTCTACTGCCTGAGCATCAATGCTTATCTCTTGATGCGATGGATGTCTTCGGCCTTTTAGAGGGCCACTTAGCTCATCTGCCGGAAGTGGTTTTCTCTTTTGCGCTAGTTCTCCACCTTCAGCTTGAGACTCTGCTGGTCTTTGGCTTTCTTGCCTACTACAATCTAAAACAAAAGGTAGGTACTTTACCCGTATCGGCGAAATGGTTCTACTTGATGGATTCCAGACGATTCCATTTGTTGTGGTTGTTTTAGATTTGTTTGACGATGCTGTCGTGGTTGAGCTGCAGTACTTTGGACCGGTTTTTGAGGGCCGTGCTCTTGTGCTCCTGCCTCAGTAGCTGCTTGTAGGCTGAGTCCAGGTAGGGTGAGAGGGAGGGTTGGGATTCCCAGTTTGATGAAGACTAAGTTCTTCCTTTTGACATCGATTATCAAATTAATAATCTTCTAACTTATTACAACCTCACAAGAATCGTCATCAACAAATTATATCAATCGAATTGCTTCTGCGGCTTATCATTGTTACTCATCAAAAATAAACACAATTTCGTGAGCAGTAGGAACTGAATAGAATAAAATCTGGAATGCTGCCTAGAAATATAAGAAATGTAGCTGAGGCTCACTGGAGATTGGCTAGATAATCACCTTGCTTCGAGAGCAACTTTTAATTCGGTTATTGAATATATGACGAATAGCAGTGTAACTTTTAGAGTATATGCAGTGCTGTTGTCAGGTCTTCAATTGGTTCCACTCTCAGCTGGATCAAATGATAGCGACAGTCAGGTTAAAAGCATTCGGGTTCAATTGTTTGGAATAAATGGTTTGGATCCTTTTCTAAATCTGGAAAGAATGGCTTTTGATGACTGGAGACGAAGTCAAAAATGTGTGAGCTTTGTAAATAATGAGTTGAGATCGGCATTTTTGCCAGAGAAATAAGTTTAGCCAAAAGTGTACTTATTTGTAGAAAAATTAGCGCATTGGTTAAAGTGAAATAATTTATTACAATTATATTAAAGTTCTATTATGCATTTAGCGTTTGTGTGGTTGTTGGACCAGGCAACAGCTCAAACTACCGGGGTATATGTAACTACTAATGGTGATAAATAGGGAGTAAAATCATAATTAAATTCATTCCGCCTTTTACGTTTGCGTGGCGGGCACAGTCAGTTTCTGTCCTTTCATGTCCTTCTTCTTGAGCGACAACTAATTGAACTCAATGCAGTTGGAGACCTTGCGGCTGAACTCATCCAAGTTGGCAGGATCGATGCGGCATAGAATTCGTATGTATTTTGAATTGTTGATCTCGTCTTCGCTCATCTCAGCCCTGCATCAACACTATCGTACCTGTACTAATCGAGCAGTTTGCGGAGGGAGTTTATTTTGTCCAAGTTGTAGTCTTTGAGAGCGATGTCGATGGCGTATTAGATTTATGAAGGGTTTTAGAGTTTGTTGTTTCGGGATTCAGAAGGGGCGGACTCTGAGCTTTAGATGGCGCTGTCTTTTTTGGAGGAGTAATGTTTGACGAATTCGTTGATTAGGGTGTCCTCGTGATCATGGTATAGTAGGTCGTTGACCCATTTCATTATTGTCGATGGCGAAAATTGCTTCATAAGGATGTACCAGTGATAGAAGTTTGGATTGGTTTTTCTGTCAGGAAAGCCTGAATTGGAGAGATATCTTACGCTTATTGGTCTCGAGTATGGCAAATACCCTGCCGTCCGGTGAGCCGGGCAGGTTGTTTTTGCTAAGGTAGGAGTATTTGTTGAGCCTGGACTCGATCTAGGCCAAATTAGCATTGATTTCGAGAGTCTTCATCGATTTATATTATAACACCGCTACTTAAATCATCCCAAATTTATACTAGCTTATCTGACACTCCAGTCCGGCCGATTGTTATCCTCAGCGATTGAGCTTTGGAGTTGTCTTGGCTTGTTGTTTCTGAGAGCGATTGAAGTTTGCTGTGTAAAAAATGGAAGAACGTTTTGACTCTGTTCTAAAATTAGAGAGTTCTAGGGTTTCAGTAAAAGTGTGAGTTTTCTGCTCCTTGGTCGTTTGAGTCATGATCTGAGACATGAAACAACTGCAAATGGCGATGAAACTCGTTTTGCTTTTTATTTCAAAAAAACAGTCCTTTTTTTAAAACCAAACGTTTTATTCTATATTCTAAACTTTTAATTGAATATTCAACAACCCCATTTTTCTTCAAAAATGAACTTTTCGTCATAAAAAAATGATCAGAAAAGTTTAGACCTTTTGCTGACTGTAAATCTTGTGTTTGTCATACCTTGACTTTCACCAACCCCACCAAAAATTTGATGATAGCTGACACAGACTGTAACCCAAAACCCACTTCAAAACCCATCTCTGTTACTGTAAACAAATTTTGGGGCTATATCGTAAAGAACGAATGCAGAGGCAACTTTTAACAATGCTGAGCTAGTACTCGGTTTTAGACTCAATCTGCCCACGAACTTGCACTGTGATAAAAAGACAGGATCACTTGTTCTGTTACAGAAATTTTCTGACCCGGCTGAGCATATCTTCGCGGATGGTGACTGGGATGGTATGCTTGCCCCTCATCTCGAGTTCGTCCATCAGACTCTGCACTGTGACCCTTTCGATGCCCTTTTCGCGAATGAGATCTAAATTATTGTGGGGTGACCTTTGCAATAGTTTTTGAGATTCTCCTTCCAACCGCTGGCGATGAGCTTCTTACGGAGGTACTCCTAGAGTCTGGGTAGGGGAAGGGTTACCTCTCCATTTATCCGGACTCGATTAGTTTCTTCTCGAGTTCGTTGCGTTTTTCGATGATATGACTGGGGATTTTCATTTTTTACTCCATAATTGTTTATAATGAGTCAATAGCAGCAGTCTTTCACAACTTCCAAGGCCATCCTCACCCTCGAGAACAATCTAATCACCCTCGGCGAATTCATCGGCAATATTGCACTTGCTTTGGCAGTGATTGTAGTGGCGGTACTGCTCTGGAAGATTTATTGGCACTCGTTGAATAAGCTGTCTATTAGAAATATTAATACTGGACGTGATGAGTCCATCGGCCCTGGTCACTCCATTCTTGATAATATCAAGTGTTTGCATCGTATCCTAAAGAACCTAACTAACAGCTAATCGGGTTATGTACAAGACCAATGTGGATTCTAGGCATTCACTTATCTCTTCTTTCTGAAGCGCATGATCCATCTCATGGCTATCTTTACTCTAACCGATTTGTTCATCTGGGTACCCTATCTGCTCATTTTCGATGAGCCTGAACAATTCAGCTTGGTTTCAACTGACAATTCAAACTATCTCTTTAGAACTTTCTACACTCTTTGGATAACTGTGGCCGTCCTTTACGGCCTCAACGATTTGAAGGCTTACCTTCGGCTTTTACTCAAAAGTAGACTGTTCCATAGTCCCAACATCTCGGATAACATCGTCAATAACATAAAGTCAAAAACCATGTATATCCATTTTTCGGGGGAAAACAGAAAGCTGGAAATCCTTGAAGTGAAGACTCGTCTTGTGTAGAGACTCAGAGTATAAGATACAATCTTGGGAATCATTTAAATCCCTAACAACTCAAAAAAAATTGAACTTTAGTATGACTTCAAAATCTACGAAATCGTACGGAGCATAGGGCTGCATAATTTCAGCAACATCTGGAAAATATTCAAAAAAACGAAGTCAGAGGTGCTGAGGCAGAGACTCAGATAAAGGAGAGACAGACTATACAGGCCGAGGAATCGTAGAGCTTATGCCATAGACAACTTTATGGATGAGTTGGAGCAAGAAAAAGAGATGCACATTAATAGTTTTCTTGTAGCTTTTGAGAAGATTTCCACCTGTGAGGAGTTAATCAACGAAGTCTAGGCACAGAGGGGTTGCTGCGACTTTTTGTGTGAGCCCAGGCAAAGGACTGACGTCTAGAGCTACTATATGGAGTCCGATAACTATAAACTGGCTGTGAGTTGGGCACAAGAACCACAAGATGTCATTTGGATCAATATAGGCGCTCCAGAACGTGTCAAACTGTTCAAATATGTGCTCTTCAATGGCCTTTCATGGCTGCTGATCGGTTTGGGTTTCGTAGTGATAGTGCTCACTCAAAGCCGCGAGATAATCAACATTCCAAAGATTTTGCTGCCTATTATGTTGAGCATAATCAATGCTACTCTGCGTTGGCTGATCTCTAAATCTTCGCAATGGGAGAATTGCCACTTCCAGTATGAGCTGCAAATGAAGGAGATGAAGGTTTTGCTCATCTTCTTCTCACTGAACGTCATCGGAGGTTCTTTGGTTCGTGACACTCTCAACCTCATAGACATCTTGCGAACAGGTTGGGGGTTCATCTAACTTTTCGGCCTAATCTACAAGCGTCCTGATGGATTCTTCTACTACATCTACATAGTGAACGAACTGGCTCTGACCATTCTTTCAGGTCTGTTCAAAGCAGGCGACATTGTGCCTGAAGTCATGGACGTCAACCTCACCTACTAGAAGAACACACAGCTCCGGCACCACAGCAAGTATGGAACCAACGATATCTACCGCTTCGGCTATATGTACTCACTGGATATCATTGTCTTCGCTGTCATCTTTATGTACTCTGCCTCAACCCCACTCATCCACTTCTTTGGGTTTGTTTACTTCTATGGCAAGATCTATGTTGCGGGGTATACTCTTGTTGTTTTTCATAAGTATGAGGAGACTTGCTCTAATCTAAGGATCATTGAGAAGGCATGCGACTATTTAACTATTATTATGGTTTTGATGATCTTTTTGATCGGCATTTCGCTCATGTTTGATGGTCAGTACTCAAGTGTGCTCATTTTATACTTTTGGGAGGGGGTGATCCTTTACTTTATGTACAAAGATCGTGGACAAAGTTTCAAAGACTACTACACTGATGATCTTCTCAGAAACCATGATATTACCCAAAACATCAAAGAATGGAAACGTCAGTATCTGACATCAATGGAGCCGATGCGATACGAACAATATGAGCGCTTGGATTTGCAAGAGGAGGATTTGGAATGAGATTAGATTTTCAATATAAATAATTCATTTTTTTATGTTTTACCTCAATATTTTAACTATAAATCTGCTGAAAATCGGATAAAAGGTTTCAAATCTTGCATTTCAAGCATCTAAAGAGAGAGAGGTAACTTAAAGAAAGAAAGAAAATGCTCTTTGATGCACATTTGTTGCTATAATAGCTTTATTTCAAATGTATTTGAATGAAATGGCATTTACATCATCATATGTCCTTCTCTTTACGTTTTAGCTTATACTTTTAAATGGCGATTTTGGCCTATTGAGGGGGCATCGGGGTATGCTTTTTGTATTACATCGAAAACTATCCTTCTCCTGAAGTCAGTCCTCGCAGTTACATTGCATAACCAAACATTTCTCTCAAAGGTACATCAGCCCTCAAACTGAATAAGTCTCCCTTTGTCTCAGTTTTTGTGATAGACCCTCTCCTCTTCAGAATGCCTGACATAACTCCTTGATAGATATCTTTCTTGACGACAACTTCAACATCCATCAAAGGTTCAAGCACTTGCTGCTGTGCTCCGATCATAGCTTTTTGGAAAGCATATCGAGTGGCTGTGGCAAAGGCGTTGGCTGAAGAGTCTACTACGTGAGTGGCTCCGTCTTAAAGCACAAAACGAGTATTAATGACAGGATAACCAGTTTGAGGCCCTTTATGAACGATTTAGTAGAAAGCTTTGCCAACAGCAGTAATAAACTAAGGTGGAATGTTAGTACCCACAACTTTGCTGATGAATTCGTTCCTTGTCTAATTTCCCTCGGGATCAATAGGTTCAATATAGCCAATGACCCTAGCATACTGTCCAGCACCTCCAGTTTGCTTCTTATGCAAGTAATCAAAATTCTGCTTCTGTGAGATGGTCTCTCGATAGTTGACACTTGGTTGGCCAGTTTTGCACTAAACTCCGAACTATCTCCTTATGCGCTAGATGTAGATCTGAAGATGGAGTTCACCCATCCCGCTGATTATCATTTCTTAGGACTATTTGTCCACACTTACGCCGAATGTGGGGTCTTAGCGTTTGAATTTAGAGAGGGCTTTTTAGAGTTTTGTGGCTCCATCTGATTTGGCTGGCTTAAGGGTGAGGGTCATGACTGGGTCGGGTACGAACATACTCTGACATCTGACTGGGTAGCTGTTGTCAGCCTGGGTCAGCGTATCTCCAGTTGAGCACTCCACTCCAAAGATGGCGAAGATGTCGCCAGCTTTGACTTCTTCAGTCTCCTCCATGTTATTGGCATGCATTTTGACGATTCTTGAGACCTTTACCTTCTTGCCTGCCTTATCATTCCATACGAACTCTCCTCTCTTGAGTTTGCCTTGATAGACACGGATGTAGGTGAGCTGACCGAAACGGGATTACTATAATTTGAAGACATAGCCAACGAAAGGCTTCTTGTCATCAGTTGGAAGCTACACGATTTCTTACTTTTTATCTTTGTTCAACACATACCCATAGTTTTTCTTGTCGAGAGGTGAGGGGAGGTATTTCAAAACTCCGTCCAAGGCCAACTGCACTCCTTTGTTTTTATAAGCCGAGCCCATGAAAACAGGGATGAACTGTCTATCAAGGGTGTATTGCCTGATCTTAGCCTCCACCACCTCTGCAGAAGGCATTTTCTAATCCAAGTACATTTCCTCGAGCTCAGGGTCGATGTTGGCCAGCTGCCCTACCAACTCATTGAACTTTTCATTGACTATCTTGTTGAATTCTGGTGGTATTGGTTCCTAGCGGATGATTTAGCCGTTGGCTCCGTCGAAATAAAACGCTTTTTTGTTGATTATGTCAATGAGGCCTCTCATTCTTTCGTCTTCGCCGATTGGGACTTGCACTGCTGCACAGCAAATGCCTAGCTTTTCACGTGCGGAGTGGATGGCACTCCAAGGGTCAGCTCCCATTCTGTCGAGTTTGTTGACGAAAATTAGTCGAGGGACGTTATACCTAATCATTTGTTTATTAACAGTGAGTGTTTGAGGCTGGACACCTCCAACTCCACAAAGAATGAGAATAGCTCCATCCAAAACTCTCAAGGCCCTTTCCACTTCAATGGTGAAATCCACATGGCCGGGAGTATCAATGAGATTTATGGGATGATCTTTCCACTTGAGATAGGTCGCAGCTGATTGGATAGTGATGCCCTTTTCTCTCTACAGCTCCATGAAGTCCATAGTTGCTCCTACTGAATCGGAACCTTTGACTTCGTGGATTGAACTAATTTTGCCAGCATAGAACAACACCCTCTATGAGAAAGTTGTCTTTCCTGAGTCGATGTGTGCTGAGATACCAATGTTTCTGATTTTGGCGAATTCGCTGAGATCCGAGGAGAAGTAACGAAGGGGAGAACACAGTGACCAAGCCGAGTTCCTTAGTAAAGGATTCAGGAATTTTATCATCACAGAATTAAAATTTATCTTTCGATAATTTCAACTTTAGACCATCGGAAAAGCTGCCCGATTTTTCAAGTCCTAGCTTATGGCAAACCTACAAGCAACAGCCTCATGGCATAAAAGCTCCGAAATGTAGTGTTTAGAATAGGTTTTAGATTTGTGTTGCTGATTGGAATCTTGCTGATTTGGTTTCAAAATCTTATAAATCGCACTATGTAACTGACCAAATAACAATCGCGGATCATCCCCAAGAGAGGCCATCAGCAAGATGTAACAACCCACAGATGTAGAAATACGAGGGGCAAGTGCACACTCAAAGCAAGTTGAGACATGGAGTGGGGCAGTATCAATTCGACAATAAGTTTTTCAGATATGAGGGGGAATACGTCCAAGGCAAGAAACATGGCAAGGGCAGTCTCATTATGCAGGATGGCACAGCTATCAATGGCACCTTTTAGGATGATTAGCTTGTTGGCCCTGCTGAGATGATCTATTCCCACGGGGCTGTCTACAGAGGCAATTTGTAACTTGGAGAAAAAGATGGAAAAGGACTGTTTTAATCTCAATACGAATTCTACGAAGGTGAGTGGAAAGGTAACAATAAACACGGCTCTGGATTGTATCGCAACAAATCAACCCAATAGTAGTATACAGGCTAGTTCCAGCAAAACAAGTACCATGGGAAGGGAAAGCTACTCAGTTGGAATTACTTTTACTAGGGTCAATTCTAAAACGGAAAGAAGTAAGGTGAAGGGAAAGAAATCAATGATTGGCTGAGATAAAACGAAGGAGGCTTGGGCAAGTATGAATACAATGGCCATTTCAAGCAAAACAAATTCTAAGGTCTTGGGGAGTTCAAATCTAGAGAATCGCAATATGTTTATCAAGGGGGGTTTTCAAATGGTCAGCCTAAACGTAATTGTTCAGGAATTTAGTTTACCCTAACTAGTTTAGGCTGTGGCTGAGCACGAATGCAAAAGCTGGGGAGGAGATAACATAAAACTAAAAGGCATTGGTTGGGCAAAACCAACCTGTAGACTATTAATTGTAAGGAGATTCCTTGAATTTGTATGTTGAAACAGTTTACCAAGGGCCATAGGTTCTTGACTAAGTACAGCCAACTCAAGAGGAAATCGACACAATGATCAAAAATTGGCAAAACTAGAACAAGAAGAACAAAAATCCCCCTCCCATGCCTGACTTCAATCAGCCCAGAATGAAAAAACCTGAACTTGTTAAGGTCACGCAATAGTCAGGCCGCACTATTACCCTTAGGCTTATCAGTAATGAAAGCTTTATTTAGAGGAGGTTGAGGGGAAAGAGGAACCTTTCAAAATTGACTACAGAAGTGAGATTGCAGTCAAGAGAAAGTAGAATGAGGAAATCAGGTTGTAAGCATTGAAAAAGGCAGAAGAAGATGCTGGAAAGAAAGGAGGGAAGAAGGACAACAAAGAGCCTTAGCTGAAAGTAAACATTTACAGGGATAAGCCATCTAAAAGATAGACTACTTTGAACATTTTCACTAAAGAGGGTAGGAGCTAGCTAAAACTTTTTGAGCTGCCTGATGATTTTCCAGCTGGCAAATATGTGCTTTAGATTAGTAGTCCTTTCAAAGATTTCGGAAAAATACAAACTCTTCGTAAATAGCTAAATGTCAAATCAAAGGTTGCAGTTAAAAAGAAATGATGATAAAACTTTCTGAAACATCAAAAATATCATTTTTTCTTAAGCGGAGGTAAGGGAGTACCTTTTTCTTTTTGCTTGGCCGAACTTCTACTCTGATTGGAGATAACTTCTTCGCTGTGCATCCTAAACTTTTCGTTTTAGATTTACTTTACTCTGACCATTCCTTGGGTCGATTTTACCATTTGTTTCAATAAGTGTATTTACTGCTGAAAGTCATTGCATTTTTGACAGCTGTTTTAGCTGAACTAAGTGCTTTTTCTCTTCTTTTGCCCAACTTTCAAGTTGTTGATTTAGCTCTACAGAGTGGAGATCTAAATTTCTTTCTTTTTGACCAAATTCATGGTTTTCCTTTATCTTTCAGTCATCCTTTCAGTTTCTTGCTCAGCAAGTTTTAGTTTTTCTTTAAGTTCCTTATTATTTTTAATCGCTTTTTCGTATTTTTATTGCAAACCTTTGAATTATTAAGGCTAAAGTAACTTTTCTTAGGTGACCATAGAAGAATCACTTGTCGATTTTTTACTATTTAGGCTCAATCTATTCAGATCCTTTTGTAAGGAGCTAATGTAGTCTCTTATTTTCTAGATTTCTGTTGTTTTTTAGCTGCATTTTGTTTCAAGAGTACTATTTTCCGCTTGCAGAGCAGTGTTTTAGGAAGTCAAAATTATATTTTGATCGATTAAGTTTCTCGCATCTCTTTCTAATTCTTAAATTCTAAGATTTTTGACTGGACTCACCTCAACTCTGAGTGTATTCTATTGAGTATTAGCCTTACTTAGCTCATCAACTCTTTGCTGCAGATGGGCTATTGTAGCATTCAGCTACTTCTCTTTTTGCTCTGCCTAATTCTTGAGTTTATTAAGCTGCTCCTAAATAGAATGGTATCTACATTGAGTGAGTGTTCCTTTTGCTTGATCTTGATACTCTCATTCTGATATTTCTAAAGGAGTTGGTCGTATTCCTTCTTAAGTTTGTTATATTCATCAAGACTTGGTGCGCTCATATTATCATCAAAATTATAGACATAATAGCTTAGTCATCTTAAACCATCCAAATCATCCACATCTTGCTGATTTGATTTGCAGATAAACTGAATATGCCAATTTGTGCTAAAATCTAAGCGCATTCAAAGATAGACTGGTTATAATTATAAGAGATGAGAATCACTGCGGAACTAATCCAACAATCCCCCCAGTTCACTAATCCTCTCAACTAACGGCAGCTCGACCTCAGGGGATACAAAATAACGGCCATTGAAAACATGGGCGCCACTCTCGTATCTTTGCACTTATTCAGAACTTTTTTTAATGCATTGACCTCAGTGATAATGAAATCCGGAAACTGGCCAATTTTTCATACTTGGACCGTTTGACTTCTCTGATTGCAACAAACAACAGGATAAAATCTGTAGCGGACATCTCGGACTCCTTGCCTAACATTGAAAATATCTTTCTCATGAACAACAAGATCAGTGAGCTTGCGTAGGTGGCCAAACTTTCCAAATGCAAAAAACTGCAGAGGTTGGTTCTAACCAATAATCTGGTCACTGAACTGCCTAACTATCGATTGTTTGTTATTTCCAAAATCCCCAGCCTCAGGATCTTGGATTTCCAGAAGGTGACAGCCAAAGAGCGAAGGCAGGCGGCGCTTGAGTTTCCTGAAGAGGAGGTACCTGTAAAAAAATGAAGAAAATGATAACTCTTACAATTAAATAAAACTATTCAATGAATCAATCGGCGAAATTACAGCTATGACTGGAACCTAATGAAAAAGGTTTGAGTTCACGTAGATTTTGGACTGCAAAGGCGTGTTTTAGTCTCTAGCAAAGAAACAGCTACTTATACTATTCGTGAGGAGTGAAAGTTCTCAAATGCTTTTTCACTTTTTATATAGGACTTAGAATATGCGGAATTTCAGCTTCTTTCTACTTTTGACCTTTTTTGAGAGCTTTGATTGTTGGATTGGGCGATTGTGATAGAATCTTTCTTTTGCCCATTTTCTTTATCATAAGCTATTCACTCTATTCTGAAACCTAAGGCTTATCCTCAGAGGAGTTGCCGAAGCAGGAACAGCCAAAATTGCTGTCCGAACCTTGGTAGGTCAGACTTTAATGACTCATAATAAAAACTAATAATTTAGACCATTATTCGAGAATCGTAAACATTGTGACAAAGTAATGTTTGGGCATATAGGACTGGAAGACTAAACATCGAAAAGACATCAAAAACTATTCGCTTAGTATCTAATCGAAATAACAATTTCTTTGGTCTGATTCCAATAAATCTCTGCTTTGACCTCATGTCTCAAAAGTGCAAATTGGAACAATAAATGCAGCATAATCAGGCCATCAAGCAAAGTTGTTGCTTGTCTTGTTCAGGAGTGGTTGAATACTAGATACTCAAGATGCGCTTGATGGCAGTGGCTAGTTGTCTTTGCTTTTTGATTATCTACATGTTCTGGTTCAACAGCAACTTTGATTAGAAGCAGATTCGGATTTTGTCTGCACTTATGTAGAGACTGTGTTGGGGGCCAACGATTAGTTCGCTTTTGTCTTCGTATCTGCATTGGATATTGCCGTTGCTTAGCAAGAGTATAAATAGGTCGACAGTCCGGAGATACTTTCTAACATAAATGCTCTAACCCTGATTTTATTCCATGCCAATGCCTGCCATTTCCTTCATTTGTTGGAAAGCCTTCATCTTAGATAAAAGTTACTTGTTCACATTTTTTATCTTGTTGGCAGTAACCACACTTTTCTTTTGATTCTTGGCTGAAGGGATGTAGGTAAATTATTGAGGAAATATATGGCTCTTGATATTGCTTGCATCATTGAACCTTGCGCCTAGAGTATTGTCGGTTGTTTGGTAGAATAGGCCGTACTTTGGAACTTACCACCATCTTGAAAGCCATGGCTCCATGCAGAAATCTTTCATCCCCTAATTCTGCTAAAAATGGAAGCTACGAACTTTTTTTTGCGAAAAGACATAGGGCAGATTTTGTATTTTGCTTAACTAAAGAATCTTAGAAGCACTCATCGAGATAGAAATATTAGAGGGCTTGAAGCGTGGGCTGGAGGGAGATTCTTTGCTTTCCAACATAAAGTTGAATTCTTAATCTTCTTTGGGTATCTCAAGCTTAGGAACTTTCTTTGGCTTGTACTGTTCCAAGAAGTTGGAGTTGAGGGGACAAGCCAAGCTAGACCTAGGCAAACTTGCAGGGATTTCAAAATGAGTAAGAAACTAGTGCTGGAGAAGTTCTTTTACTGTGGAGCGGTCGCAAGGCCGCAGCTGCAGCATCTTGCTGATGAAAGATTTGGCGCATTCGCTAATTGAAGGGTTGATTAGATATGTTTTTGAAGTGATTCGGCTTGCTACATTTTTAGGGTCACTTGCGTCAAAGGGGTAGCGGCCATAAAGCATGAGATATGTGGCGATTCCAATGCTCCAAACGTCCACTTCGTAGGAGTAGCCATTCCTTGAGTCTAATATTTCAGGGGCGATATAGCTGGGAGTACCACAGATGGTTTTACGGGGGTGGTTACCGATAGCCGCCAGTCCGAAATCTCCTACCTTGATTTACAGATTGTCGCCTAGAAAGAAGTTATCAAGTTTGAGATCTCTGTGAATGATTTTGAACTTATGCAAGTACCTCAATGCATCCAACAGCTGTTTGAGATAGTACCTTGTTTCCAGCTCCGACAAAACCTTGCGCCTTTTGAGCAGCTCGTTCAGTGTCTACATAGGCCATAAGTTACGTTGTTGGAGCAGAGTTACAACAGAATGTATATAAACTTTTCGTCCTAGAATACGTTCTAAAACCTGACGATGTTCTTGTGCAGCAATCTTCTGTGTATCTCAATCTCGCTCTGTAATTTTTATTTGAGTTTGCTGTGGCATATACTTTACTTTTCGATTGCTTTGCAGGCATACCTTTTGCCGGTTTTTTCCTCACTGACTTCGTAGCATTTGGCAAACCCACCCTCAGTAAAGACATTTGTACTTTGCCCAGAACTCTGCGTCTGAGATAGCGTTGGATTTGGCCGTTGGCTGTCCTCTCCTAAAGATACTAACCGGCTGCTTTATGGCATAGTTACATGAGTCTTTTTGAAACATAACTGTAAATCAAACATTATAAACTTCAAATTCGATTCTATTGGCAATTACTAAGGAAAATTTGAATGTCTTTTGGATTTATGAAGGGTGTAGAGCAGTTTCCTTTTGTAGTAGTGCCTACTTCTTCGGACCTGTGAGCTATTGAATAATGACGAAAAGCATATTGCCTAAAAAACAGAAAAAGCTCAAAAGAGCTTCCTTTTGAACAATCAATACATTAAGATTGTAGACAAAAAATAAATAAAATCAAAATTTGACAACTTTTCTGAAATAACTGTTATTTATCAAATACTATTTCTGTGGAGAATTCATATGCAAAGGTTTTTGCTTCTAAAATTGACAGATTTGAACCGTTGGCTTTTAATAATTGCTAGTTTGGTAGTAAATATTTTTGATCTACTGTCTTCTATCCTCTGCTAATCTATGTTTTGCTCTTTCCAAAGTGTTCCGATTGGCAAACTGTGGCACTTAGACAATGCTGGATCTCTATGTGGTTTCTTGTTGACTGTCGGTAGTGCAAATGGTAGTAAAGGTCAAAATGGAAGGACCTTTGCTTGTCCTCTCAGTAAGCAATGGCTAATTTTTTTGGAAAGCTGATTAAGGGTACAGTTTTTAGATTGATATCTTATACTTCCTTTACAGAGAGATGCCTTTTCTCTGTGTTTATCTGAGTGATACGCTAGTTGTCAAAAATTTGCGTCTTTAGCTGGTTTTTTGTTGCTAAAGTAAAAAAGGCATTTTGTTTGGTTATTTTTTCAGTAGTATTTACTAACGTTTATTTTAATACATACTTTCTAATATAAATCTGAATTCCAATTTCCAAAACAAAGGGCCACTTAAAGTAGCTAAACTGAGCAAAATCCAAATCTAAAATAATCTAATGTTAAGTTGTTAATCATGCTGGTATTTCGACTTCTTCCGCTTGGTCACATCCGATGTAAGAATCACAAAGGGCATAAACTGCCACCTAAGTGCAATCCCCCACCTCGAAGTCCAACTTCAGCTCTACTTTATGATGCACAAGCGTTCTTTTGGTGGTCAGCACCTTGTTGTTCTTCTTATCGCCGATTATCACCCACCAGAACTCCTACTTGTCTTCAGGGTAGTAGTTGCTCATCACGAACTATTTGTCGAGAGGCTAGTCTCTGCTCAACTTCACTTGGATTTGGATTTAATCTTACTCTCTTTCCCCCAGTTCATACCCTAAAGTCATAGCTGGGTATCTGTTACAGGCCTAGGCAAGTTTCTAGAGATCTTTGCCCTTGAGTGCTTTTTCTCTTTACTTTTCTTCCATGTCCACGAAATCATAGATATCTTTCACTAGATACTGCTCAGTGAGCACTTTGGAAGTAGCCTTATCCAAGATCTGCATCAATGGACTTTAGTTGATCCACATAGCCTGAACCAACATCTGGCAGAACTGCATACAAAATATGAGAGGTTTTAGATGTCCCAAGGAAGAAATCACGTCGACTAAGGCATGCGTAAGTCTTATGCACAGAGGGAGCATGTTTTTCAGCTCGAAGTTGAGCTAGGCAGTCACTTGTATCCGATAGAGATGAAGTAGGATGAGTCCGTGAGGTTTATTGATAGGTTTTTCGCCAACTTGCGTCAAATACTGCGCAATGATTTCATACTCTTTGGGTTTGTACTGGAATTAGATGAGCTATTGTGCCTGGCTGACTAGCTCGATGATTTCTTTCAGCTTCATGTTTTCAGTTATCTTCTGCACATAAGTTGCCAGAGTCTAAACGTTGATGTAGTAATAGCTGCAGATTATGCCCAGGTTGGTTCCAGACAGTGCGTCCTCTTGTTACTCATCTACCTACAAGCATTTTATGTGGGAGAGGTACTCTGTCGTGGAGTCGATGAGATCGGAGAGATACAAGCTGATGCTTTCCTAGTTTGCCTCATCCATGTTATAGAAATTGGGGTTTCCCAGCAGCCTACGGTACATGAAGGTCCAAGTCAACCAATCAACGCCTTCGCCTTTGTTGGAAATGCTCTTTGCGACTACTGCAGAGTTGAAATGATTGTGGAGGTTGAGATGAAGAGTGGACTAAAGAGGGTAGGGTTAGAAAAGGAACTTTTTGTAGAAGGCCTTTTTGGCTGTTTGGCAAAATATTATGAACTTGGCAGAACTAAACTCTTTACCCTTTTGTCTATCACGCTCAAAAACTGCAGACAAACTCATGAACTGAGCCATATCAGGCACTGAATAATCAACCCATCTGCGAGTTTTTGGCTAAAAGTAAGCTGTGTCCAACACCGCCACCATGAAAACTTTGAAATCCAGCTCCCATTTGAGAGATTGTGTCACTACCAACACACTTATACCTTCAACTTTGAACAACTCCTCAACAATCTGCCTTTCAAGTTAAGACATCCCTTCATAGATATAGCCGATTCCATATTAGATAAGATGCAAGAGATACTGATCCGAAATCCTCTTGGAAATGTTTTCCAGCTGCTTATCACTGATATGTTTTAGTTTCTTGGGATTTGACTCTTGGGTAAGTTCGCTTACCAAATCCAAAGCTGTTATCCTTGCTTGCTTTTTGTCGTTCACTATCACTAAACAATTACGATTGTAGTGTAAAACTGACTGCATTAGTTGCTTCTGCATCATGTGGAGGCGGGTTTCGCGGAAGGGTTGATCGAAGCTGTTGAAGATGACTTAGACGCTGTTGGGTCTTACGCTGGGGTGGAAGTTAAAGGTGCACTTGGGCTAACAGCCAAGCCATTCAGACACTTACCGATAATCTGCTAAACTTGTACTGAGACAAATTAGCCTAAATTTCTAGGCACCCTCACCGCTTTCAGCCTGAGCTTCCCCAAGCTCACTGCTAATGTATCTCATCCTACTTATCACCACTTAAAGAGTTGAGTTTCCTTCGCCGAGGAGATGTAGATTGTCTACTACTATCAACCCGATTTAACTGAAGCCTTTTCTGCTCTTCCAACGACGGGTCAGAACGTCCCATGCTTCAGCAGTGGTTACAATGATGTCAGCAGAGGCTAATATTTGAGAGTCTTTGTTGAGATCTTCAAAAGTCCTTGCAACTTTCTTTCTGTTGAAGATTTTAGCCAAGAAGGCAGTTTTCTTTTGAGCAATTACCTTGTGTGAAACAATCAAAACAACTTTCTTGTGTTGCTGTAAAACCTGGCTCATAGCCAAGACAGCCAGTGTGAATTTGCCAGACCCTTAAGAGGCCCCTAGAAAGACATTGCCTTGAGAATTTACAAAAGCTGGATAGGCCTGAGTCTGCACTTGGTTCAAGTAGTTTATTCTCAATTATTTAGCGATTGGGTCCAGATTTTGTGCAGGAATAGGTTGCAGATCAAGTAGCTCTTGGGGTTGAAGGAAACGGCTAGGCAGGACCATGCTTTTGAATGACAGAGGCAAGATATTGTCAGCACAGATCCAACGATCAGAGATCACCTTGATGTAGTAGAGTGGATGCATGATCTAGAAAAGAGGCACAATAAACTAGGTTGAGAAGACTGTCTCTTCCTTTGTAAGAGTGAAGTAGTAGGAGTACAGAATGGTTTATTAGTTGCAATCCAGAACCAACAGCCAGAAGGGCTACTCTCTTCCGTGGTACTCATCTTACCATTTGAAGTCGGAAGTGGCTGTTAAATCGACTCTCAGGCAGTTTCGAGTGAGGGGTTGAGCATAGGCTTAAATCTGCACTCTAGGAACATGATGCACGAATTTATGCAAAATTTTACCAAGTTTTGGGAAACGGGTCAAATCCCCGATTTCTTGAGGATTCATTTGGTAAAAAGATTCCCAACTAAACTGTTCCTTCTTTTCCAGGCGACTCAACACATATTCAGGAATCTACTTGAATTGTCTCAAAGGATTGAGGCAGCTCCACATTGAACGATCTATCATTTTGGCCAGCTCTAAAGTACGTTGAGCTGCTTGGCCCCAACCTCTTTTCAAGGTGATCTCAAATAGTGCTCTCATTATTCTTGAGGCTGATTGGGACACATAAACTTTATCGATGTTGAGAGCAAAGCCTTACATGTTGAGCTTTGATATGTGCGCTTGCAGAAGTGCTGAGATTTTGGTTGTGACTTCTTCCACAGTGCCCTTGATTGGCACAGGAACAGTTTCTATGAGCTTTTTGAGCTAATTCTTTTCTTCCTCACGAACAGCCAAATACTTGAATTCGATAGACATAGCAAAGATCCTCAGAAGTTCGATAAGATTTGAGCTGCTCTTGAGGTTGCTGTTGTAGATGGACATACTAGCATACTTGATGTAATAGTAGGAGGCGATCTTTCCCAAAAAGTTAGCACTGACAAGCCCATTCTTGCGATCATAGTTCACCAGCCCATTTCTCTACAAGGTACTGAAAGCACTGTGGGCTAAGTTTACTCTTCGTTTTAGCAGTTATTTGTCTTCTTAGGCTTCATCGCCGGCTATGCCATAGTGTTTGGGATTTCGCAGCATGCGGATGTACAGATAGGTGTAGCTCAGCCAATTCACAGCATCTCTCAAATTGCTCACTGAACCTTCGACTACTTCAGCGTTGAGTTGATCAGCTAATGAACGCAACATCTGACTCTACAAAGGAATCTGCATGTTCAGCAAATTGAGGTAGTATCTGATCTCCTCATAACCTGTGAGGATGATGCCTTCTCCTTCAGTATCGAATCGGGGTCGGCCAGCTCGTCCTAACATCTGCATTACATCTTGCAGACTGAGTTAGACCCATCTGCCTTCTTCTGGAGAGTACACTTGGGTGCCTTTGATGATTACAGTGTGTGCAGGTAGATTGACACCCCAGGCCAAGGTTGCAGTTGAGACCAGCACATTGAAGTGCCTGTCTGCAAAAAGTTGTTAGACGAGATCTCTGTCCTAGCGAGACAGACCAGCATGATGCACTCCAATACCATTGGGCAGCAGTTATTTAAGGTCTTTGCTGTTGATACCTTCACGCTCTACGATGGCGTCGATTATCTTCTTGCTTTCGGATTATGGCCTTATAAGTCTGTTGAGTTCATTTTTGGCAAAAGCTGTGTCTTTGAGGTAGTTGGCAGTTCTAACTGTGTCTCTTCTGGAATGAACAAAAATGATCATTTGAAAGTTTCCCACTCTTTCCATTACTTTTTAGTAAAGGATTTCGTTTATCATGAGCATCTTTCTAACTCCTTTCTTTTAAGTCACGCCAATGTAGCGTTGCTCTAAGGGTATGGGACGATAGCTTTGGTCAAAGTAGAAGAGACCTTCTTTTTTCACCCTCAGACAAGCTCCAACGTCACGGTAATTAGGAAGAGTGGCTGACAGACCAACGATTCTGGTATTTTGCTGCGAAGCTTCAGTTTTCCTGATGGTCCTAGCAATGATTGACTCCAAAACTGGCCCTCTGCTATCAGACAGCAAATGAATCTCATCAATAATGATCAGTTTCACTTTCTCAACAAACATCTTCTCACCAGTTTTTCTTGTAATGATGTCCCATTTCTAAGGGGTTGAAATAATAATTTGGGTCTCTTCGATTTGACTTTTGCTCAAATGTACGTCACCTGTTAACTCCTTCACAGTTATCCCTAGGATTTTAAGCCTGTTCGAAAGGTTGCCTGTTACTTCAGCGACCAAAGCTTTCATAGGAGCAATGTAGACAACTTTGAACTTGCTTAAATCGATGTTACCTGACTCCTCATCTCTGTACTCACTGATAGCTTTTAAGATAGTCAAAAGGGCAATGTTGGTTTTACCTGCTGAAGTTGGAGCACAAACCAGCATGTTTCCATCTTGTTCCAGGGCGTAAGAAAGCACTCTGCTTTGTATGGGATTGAATCTTTTGAAACCAGTGAAAACAGCATGCATCCATGAGGGCAAAGATTCAACTTCAATCAAGTTTTCATTCACTGTTTTTTGAGATGCGGGAATATGAACTTACTCATAACCAACCCTCTCAATCTTTTCTGCTCCTTCAGGCAGTTTAAACTTGTACTCTTGCTTGTTTGCAGTGCGGTCCTCTATGTCGTGAATGTTGAGATCTATGATCTTTTTATTGATTCTTGAGATTTCATCATCTCTAGCAGCTCTAAAGACGGGCTGTTAGTTTTACTCTTAAATTTGTCTTTTTTCCCTTTGTGTGAGGTTTTACACATTTTTGTTTTTCTTCTTGGTTAAAACCAACCCTTCCTGCTTCATTTCCTAGAGAATAGACTACTTGTCTTTTTAGTTTGGAGTTTGGTGGTACTTTACACCATAATAGATGGCTTTTCTGTTTTTGAGGAAGAGGGAAACAAGTTCAAAATGCTCATAGTTAAGAATGCCAAGAAGATTATTCTCCACCTCCATGACTGTCTTGCCATTTAAAACACTCAAAATCTCCTTTGACAGCCTCTGTGCCTAACTGGGCTCATAGTAATTCAACAGTTGCGCCTCAATCCAATGCGCATCAATGGTAGTAATATCGATTCCTTCTCCTTCCTCCTTTTCCTCAATCTCCACTTCTTACATCTTTACCTACTTTTTTATTTGGACAACTTCTTCCTCTTCATATTCATATTCCTACTATTCGATAACCTGCTCAAGCTCCTGGTTCTCAGCCTCCTCTTAGTTTATGGCGATTATTTCATTGAAGCCCTAATGCTGCTCTACAGTGTAGTCAGTCAGCGACTTGGAGACATTACACAAATCGATGAAAATATCTTACTTTATCTTCATCCCTATGAGCACTTCAATGTCCCTTTTTTTGGAATCAGGCTAATCGCTGCGGATGATGGCCAAGACCTCATCGGCAATGGCTTGCAATATTTCGGGAGGCTGGTCTTGAACCAGATCATGGATTCTTCCCAGATAGTTTTCGTAGATGATTTTGTTCTACTTGGTTTTTGGACGATAATAAATGGTTTAGTCGAATCTTTCTGTGAGAAGGTCGCCGCCCTTGTATTTCCATGCTTCTGTCGTTTTGTCACCCTTTATCTCTTTCTTCGTAGCTTTGCTCCTAGATGCGTTTTGCCCCATCGCCTGTCTGTCTATCATACCGACCAGGCTCTTGACGTCTTCTGTTGACTGTTCTCGCATTTATAAGAGAATCTTTATAATATCTAGTTTAAGCTTAATTTTAATGCAGGCACATATCATCATTAATAAGGCGGAGTATGAATGCTGGCATTTCTGCGAAATGTTGGGCGAAATATCATTAAAACATCAAAAATATTTGCGACTGTCATTTGCTGATATTGGGATAGGCTCCAGTTTGTCCACCTTTTTACGACGATGCTAGTCCAAAAGCGCCATTTCTGCCTTTGCCCTTTCATAGTTCTCTGTTTTGAGAGGAGTCAACTGTGCAGTTTTGCCAACATTCCCATTTTTGAAGTACTGTCCCGAAGGAACGGAAAGCATATCTCCCTCCCTGGCATTTCTGACGATGCTGTTGACCTTGAAGCCATCATATGATGACTTTTTTTAAACTTACTTATCTCTGCGTGAATCTCTAAACACAATCTACTTCCTCTCTTTCTATTGCTCAATCATTTCTTTGCTCATGCCATGTATTTTTGGGAAGTTGACCATCTTTTCACGATATGTGAAATGTGGCACCCTCCACTCTCTCTTCTCCTCATCCCATTCCGAGTTGTTGACTATGGTCTCCAGTTGGTCAGAACTCATTAAGATATTGATGATGGCACTGTACTTTTTGACTTATTTCTCTTGGTAGCGGATTGTATCAAGGAGCTCTTCTTTTTCCTACTCATGCTAGTTTTGGATGTCTTTGAGCTCTACCAGATTGGCTGTGTACTTTTTCTTTATTTCCTGGAAACGCGACCTCATTTCGTCAACTTCTTCGTTGAGACTCTTATAGTTCTTTTAGATGTTGAGCAGCTAGCTTTCTCTTCTCTATTTTTCACGCCGAAACTCTTCTTCTTTCTTCTTCTGCTGTTTTAGCTTTTCCTTCAGCTTTTTTATCTTCTCCATCTAGCTCTTATCATCGTTGTCTGGTCCCTTTCTTTGAAAGTTCCTCTGAAGCTCTTCTAGTTTACTCTGAAGTAGCAGTTTCTCCTCTTGCTCATTCTTCAGCATGTTTTCTTTGTTTCTTAGCTACTACTCCAATTCCTTGTTCTCCTTGTTTTCGTTCTCACGGTACACAACCCTCTCTTTATAGACCACTTCGCCAGGTGAGGCTCCAATCGAAGAAGCTGCCGTTGTGTTCATACTTACTGGCATCTTTCCTTCCAACATCATTTTGAGCTTCTTTATCTCCTACATGTATTCACGCAAAAGTGCATCTTTAGGATCTTCATTAACTTTTGGTTTGTTTTGGATAAATTTGGCTCTACTTGCGTAGCGCAGAGTGCTTAGGGTTTCATCGTAGTTATAGTTAGCAGGGGAGACGGCTGCGATCATGATTGTCTTTGTGTTTCCACCAAGTGAATCCTGGAGAAGTCTGGTTAACTTAGAGTCTCTGTAGGGGATATGGTGAGTCTTTCCATCTACAAGGGCTGAAATGACATTGCCCAGTGCACTCAGGGAAAGGTTGATCTTAGTAGCTTCTTTCATACCATCTCCAGTTGCTCCAGTTTTGGCCGCTCTTTCAGAACCAGCCAAATCCACCAAATTCAGCTTAGAAGCCTTATACTTCTCATTCCCCTTCTAATCGCTCTCTTGTGAGTCAATGTAGATGGTAAAGATGCTGTGGGAGCGTGAGGATTCGGCGTTCATGTTGGTTGCTCGGGTGGCTCGGTTCTTGAAGCCCATTTCCATGTACTGTTACATTTTCGCGATATTGTCGACCTGTATTTGAGTCAGGTCTTTCACAAAAATACCTTTCTAAGGACTTTCTTTCAGTTACATTCGGGCCTTAGTGTCTTTGCCCAGCAAGTCATGGATTTCCTCGTTGTAGATTTCTATGAAACTGCAGCGAATGAGATGGGTTTTCGAAGTGTCATTGTTGGTTATTGTGATTATTTGGCTGAAAGTACGCGGGATGATTCCTCGTGATTCTTAAGTATCGCCTCCCATCATGGTATGGGTTTTACCACATCCAGTTTGGCCATAGGCGAAGATGGTGCCGTTGTATCCATCCAAAACGTTTTCGACTAAGGAAAAGGCGCTCTGCTCGTAGATAAGACTTTGCAAGGCGTCGGGGGCGAAGACACAATCAAAGGAGAAAGATTTGGGCTGTTCTTTGACATCTTCACGGATGAGAAAGATTTGGTTGTTCTTGGAATCGACTTCGACCACACTGACGCAATCTGCAATAACTCTAAATGATACTTCTCTGCTTTTCGCTGGCGTTCATGGGCCTGCATCTGACCATGACTTTGACGGCTTAGGCCATGCTGTTCCTTGTTAAAAATATTATATGCAATTTATTGCTCGATTACCATACACATTATGTTACCTGCGAGTTGTGATTGCACGGTTTGAGTTTGTAATAATTAAATGACGGAGGTTGTGATCAAGGTGATTGGGAACTATTCTTACCAGACTTCCAAGTGTCTGGGCGAGGGGGTCTATGGCAAGGTCTACGAGGGCATCGAGAGGGAGAGCAAGGAGAAGGTGGCCATCAAGAAGATCGATCTGGCTACCTTTACCAATGATAAGTACTTGGAAAACGCCATCTTTTCGTAAATTTATCTGCTCAAGCGCTTCAACCATCCCAACATTGTGAAGTTCAAAGATGTACTAAGCTCTAAAAATAGTCTCTACATCATCACTGAGTTTTGTAAAAATGGGGATCTCAAAGAACTCATGAAACGCAAAAAGTTCAAAGAGGAGGAAGTGTTTGAGATCATGAGACAGCTGCTGAGTGGGTTCAGCGAACTAATCCGCTAAAAGATCATCCACAGAGACCTGAAACCAGCCAACATCCTCATCAACGATGGCGTCTACAAGATCGGAGATTTCGGATTCGCCAAATATGTGGACAACTTTGGCTCTCAAATGCTCAAATCCTGTGTGGGCAGCCCAATCTACATGGCTCCACAGATTCTTGAGAGGGTGCAGTATACCACCAAGTGCGATATTTGGTCGTTGGGGGTTATATTTTACGAGATGATGTTTGGGTATCCTCCATGGAAGGCTAGGGACTAGAACTAGCTGCTGAAAGGGATTAAGACGATTCCCATAACCCACATTTTGAAGAGAAACACCCTCTCAGTAAAAGCTTCTGATTTCTTGAAGAAAACGCTTGCCTACAGCGAATAGTAGAGAATCGTTTGGAACGACCTCTTTGAAATGTTCAATCAAAAGCCTCCCTAAAGACCCATCTAACCCAACTCTGCAGACACAATAAGACAGACCCAAAACTCAAGCAAGTAGAGAAATGCAAGGCTCATCTCCAATAGCAACAACTCTTGGAGCCAGCAGCAACTCACCCCCCAAAGCAACTCTCTGACCAACAACAGCTTTTCAAACAGACAGATAATAAACAGTTCAAACCAGAACCCCATCAAAACTGAGACAGTGCCCGAGCGCAAGGTGTTCAGCGTCCAAAGCAGCCAAATGGACAACGTAAGCCTCATGCGGCAGTTGTGCATTTTCTACCACTACTACCTAGTCGAACTATTCGTGCAACTAAACTACATCAAGCTCAGTTTGGGACATCTTTAGCTTCTGCTGAGACTGTACTATGCTCTGGCCTTGCTCATCAAGTACAAGAGTACCTATTGCATCAGTATCATGAACATCCACTATAAGTAACTCTGCCTTTACCTAGGAATAACAAGGTTTTGGAGGATACCTACAAGAAGATGAAGTTGGAGCACGAGACTTATGAGATGATTTTTGCGGAAGTGGTCACCAGACTTGAGAAGGAGGGCTATTTGAAGAAAATCAAGAGTGAGGTTGCAGACGTCATTGGCTATGGCGATATCATCAACGAGGAAAAGACTGATAAAATCGAAGGTAACTCCTCAACAATTTAGGCATTCTGATCAAGTATGCAAACGAGTTCGCGCAGTTGGTAAGTGACGAGGTGCGCCGCAGAGTGAAGACGATAAAATAGTTCACAATAGTGTAGATTCTGGAGAACACAGTAGATTTGCTATCCCTCGGTATAGGCAAAGCCAAGGCCCTAAAATAGCTACGCTAAGATGTGAGGACAGAGGATGAAGATTTACGAGACTACGTAACAAAAGTGATAAACAAATTGGACAAGATCGCGTCCAGTTTATGACCCATCGGGCAACTTGATGAGCATTGCTTATTATACACTAACCTCAGTTGGCTCAACCGTCTCAACTTAGTTGCCCTTTGAGGGATCTTGAAGGATTAGGTGGTATATTGGAGGGTTGATGAATATAAATAGAAGATCATTGGCCGATTATCTTTGCTATTGAAAAATCGATGCGGGTTTGGAATTTGTTGACCCAGCGGTCGAAAGCCTTCTTATTGCTGACCAACTTAGCGATGTCAGCAGTGCTGTGGAAGCACATCTAGATCTCACTTTAGACCAACTCCTCAACCCTCAGTATCTCCGAACGGATGCGTCTCCACTCCGCTTTGATACTGTTGTACTGCAGGCAGCTGCTGCTCATCAACTTCCCATTCAAAGGGTCTACTATTTTGAGCAGATTGTGGAACAGCATCTGATCGCTGATTTCGTATTTCTACTGACCTTACTCGTTGTCAACGAAGCAGTGTCCTTCTTTGTCCAGGGTGATGATTTTGAGTTGGTTTTAGAACTCCTCCCCGTAGTACTTGAGCACATCCAAAAGGATCTCGCAGTCGGATTACTAGCGACTCTAGTTGTGATGTAGGAAATAGGCGGCGACCATGACGAACAGACAGTAGGACCCGATGCCGCCCTTGAAGTTCTCACTATAGCCACGCACTGAGAGGCTGTACTTCAGCGCCAGCAGCACGCGTTGTAGTGAGGGTTTCTGCTGCAGCCAGTAGCGCATGAGCTAGGTCGAGCCCGAGACGTTGCCCCCCTCTGTCGAAATGGTGATGTCCACCTTAACAGGCACTCCTTTTGAGGGTTACTTCATGTCCAAGTAGTAACTCAGGTAAGGGTTGTTGACCCTCAGGTAGTCGGTCTTCCTTTTGGGCGTGAAGTAGCTGACTGAGGGGTCGATCTAGAGCTTCAGCAGCGGCACCTTGGCGTTGAAGTAGGTGGAGCAGGAAGTCACCCAGCCCATGGTGTTGATGTAGATGGCGATTTGCGCCAAGGCATCGCAAATGTCCTCCTTGGATTGGCAAGGGATATGGACTAGCATGATGTCGATGTCCGAGCTGGGGAGAGCCAGGCCCACTGCATTCGACCCGAACAGCACAGCCTCGCTCACCGCATACAACGATTTCACGAAGTACTGCACCCTTTCGAACGCGATGGCTTTGCTTTCGAAGATACTGTTGCTCTGCGTGCTGAGGGAATCGACCATGGAGGTGAATTGCTTGTTGAGTATGCTGGCTATGGCTTTGTCTTTGAACTAGTCAACCACTTTATGGTGCGGTTTGTGCGGCTTGCGCTTCCTCCTGCGTTGGCTTTTGAGCTCGGCATGCTCGCCCAGCAGAAAAGTATCGGAGTTGTGGTTCTAGCCCTACTGCTATAGACTGGAGATGATCTGGTGGCTGCCTTGGCGGTTGAGTTTGACTGTTTCGAAGCTGTCGTTGAGGGTCATCTCGAAGCTCACCATGTCTTCGCAAGACCCCTCTTCGTTCTAGACGAAGTCCTACTTGTTTTTGGCTGGCGATGTGTAATTGGTGCTGTTGACCGACCAGGCGATCTTCTCCAAGTTGCTGCAAGATAGGCAATCCGATTCGACCACTCCTCCGTCGAATCGCTCGACAGTTTGCTGCGGAATGGCGTATTAGGAGAGCTAGAATTCGTCAGGATGGTCATAGTTTTGATTGGTAGCATACTACTAGACGATTCTGGGCATTTCTGACTCCTAAGGCGACAACCCTAGCAGAGGGATGCTCTGCTCCTGCTCGTCCTCGATATAGAGCTCTGACTAGGCGACCTAAATGGGTTACTTTCTGTGCCTATCCTTCTTGGTGCGTTTCTTCCTCTTTTTCTTCTTCTCGGTGGCCAGATCTAGAATGTTCTGCTGCAGCTCGCACTGCAGAGTTTATTCGTAGCCCCTCAAGCTGTCGATTAGCTTGGCCTTCTCTTCCAACTTGCCGCCTTGGATTTCAGCGAGGGTCAGCTCGAGCACTTGTGCGTAGTCTTTTGCTACTTTCTTGTCGTAGATGTGCTTTCTGAGAGTCTTGAGCCGAGCCACCCGGTCCCGAGGGCTGAAGTAGTATCCCACGATGGCCTTCTCCAACTAGCTCGCCAGCCACTGCTCGATGGGATGAAAAGTTGCACTGTTGAACCACAATAAATTTTATTACGGCTTTTCGCGATTGATAGATCTGAATGCCACACTCAGTACCTGCACGGCAGATCCAAGGCCCGTCCCCCGCTCACACCCTCCAACCACTCCAGCGTCTCCTGGGCTGTGCACTGTTCGGAGTCCAGGTAGATCAGGGGCTCGGCGAGGACAGCCACTCGTACTTTGGTTAGGAAGGGGAGGCGGTGTTGGTTTTGGGGTGGGAAGGGGTTGTGGATGTGTCTGGAGGAAGGGAGGTGGAGGAGTTGGTGGTTGTGGGTTGGGTAGTTTTTGAGAAATTTGTCGATGAATTCGGGATTGTCGATGGCAGTGGCAGCCAGCAGCTCTTCCCGCGGAAGGGCGCGGAACCTAAGATATAGCCGAAAATGAGCAAATAACTCCAAACAACCACCCCGAATGACATACCCTCAGCTGGGTGAGTGGGATGGGATAGGGGTGGGTTGTTTTAGATGAGGGGTTACCAACTGAGCAGCTGGGGACGGGAGGGTAGAGTGGTCCCCTTGGGCTTAGAGGTAGTTTGGGGGATTGGAGAGGCTGCGAATGTGAAATGGGTGTGGAAGAGTGCGGAGGCGAGGGGGTGCAGGTGGGGAGGGGCGGTTTGTTGCTGGCTGGCGTAGTCTCTGTGGTTAGCAGTCATTCTAGGCAATAATCCGAAATCACTCATCGACATCAAGATAAACAATTTCTTTTGGTTAAATAAATCATATCTCACCCCAACAATAAAGTATTTCAAGTTAAAATAATTCTCCCTCAACCAACCTCCAAAACCCACCCTTCAACCCTCCTACCTCTACCATCGCCCACTCTCTCCCGACGGGTTCGAATTGGGGGTAGACTAACACTGAGTCGCCACTTTGCATGCTTTTAATTTTTTGGAATTGCCAGGCATGCGAAAATTGCAATAAAATTTACAGGACCAACGATCATAAAAAATCGGCTGTTGCTGGGTTTTGAGTCTTTTTGCATTTGATCTAACCCCCATTTTGAATATAATAGCCCAGCAAACAATTTCCAAACAAAGGACTACAAATATTTATAAAAAGTGCACTCTCGCCAAGCTGCTCTCTCCAAGGGTTGGATTCGATTATTAGGCAAATGTGAACTAGGCGCCATTTATTCGGATGTGTATAATGCAAAAGAAGTGGTTGCAACTTGCGATTAATTAATATTTAAATGAGTTCTAAAAAGAAAAACCAGAACCCCAGCCAAACCGAGCTGAAACACGTGAAATCGATGTAGAATTTGCCACTGGGTTCACTGATGCAGTAAATCGGTCAGCTCAAAAAAGAACTCATCTAAATCAAGCAATCCAAGAGGAAGGAATCCCACCCCAACCATCGCAATGCTGAGAGTGGGGTCTCTCTCAAGGATAACACCAAAACGAGGCAGTCTACGGTGGCTGATCTGTCGGTGATTGGCAATAACGAATGCAGATGCAAGTTGGAGCTGGAGCTGCAAAAACTGCTGAGGTAGCTGCAGGGTTTGTAATCAAAGGTAGGGGAGAATTGGAGTAAGTCGATAAACGAGATAACTCGACTCTTCTGCGAGCAGCTAAACGAGCAGACGGCCTAGAAGGACAAACTGAGGTCCGAACTCGCAACCCTCATCTCCGAAAAGTAGCAGTAGCTCATCGAGCAGGACGAGAAATTCGCAGTGTTGGTTCGCAACAACAAGAAGCTGGAGAGAGAAGTTGAGGAGTTGAGGAATAAAGTGGCTGAGAAGTATAGAGAGAGGGATAATAGAGAAGAGGAGCTGTTTTCGCACTACGAGAGCTATACTTAAGTGATTTAGTAGCTCAAGAGAGAGATAAAGGAACTCACGAAAGCCAATGTTTAGCTGTAGAGTTTGGTCGAGGAATGGGAACTCCAGTGCAGACAGCTGCAGTAAATCAGAATGGCCAATTAGGGCATCATCAATTCCAAGTAGGAGCAGATCAGTGCTTTCCAGGAGGACATCCAGTATCTGCGGATCGAGGCCGAAAAGTTCAAAACTCAGAAGAAGGAGTTTGAGAAGCTGTGGGAGAAATCCAGCCTAGAACTGAGGGACACGAAGAAAGCCTACTAGGATTAGTTAGCAAAGGCCGAAAGAGAGAGGAACCGATGGATGAATGAGTGTGCTTTCAGGAGACACGAGTCTGAGCAGATACAGGCCATTGAAGCCGAAAAGGAGATGCTGTTCAAATAGGTGCAGGAAACCAGGAATAACTACACACTCAAATGCAGAGAGTTGGCTTAGAAGTCGACTCTCTTGCATGAGATGCAGCGTAGATTGATCTCCTTGGAGTCTGAGAATTTCAAGCTGGCCAACTAGAGCGATAGACTGCGTCGGGAGACTGGATACTGGTCGAGCTAGATGGCATAGTTGAGAGAGGAGGTCTGCAAGTTGAACGATTCTAAAGGGTTGGTCTCAAAGAATGTGGACAAAGGGGAGAAACGAAGCCGTGAGACTAAGGTGAAGGCCTTAAACGATATCTTCAGCTTGATCAAATCGCAGAGATAGGAAATAGGGGGATAGGCCTCATGATGCGTAATATATGATTCTATTTCCATTCTTTGTCAATTCGCAACAAGGCTACCAACAGACAATCCAGGCCAAGGTTTGGTTGATTATGGCGATATAATCAAGGGCTGTTAGGGCGATTGGGATTATAATCAATAAACTTTGTAATGAACAGCAGCAGTAAGGAGGACAGCCACGCCCAGAAGAAGCAGACCAAGAACACCATCATAAAACTGCCGGCCAATGACTAAACCTGGGGCGCACCCACTGCCCAGCCCGTCGTTCTGCTGCAGGACAAGGTTGAAAGGTACCTGCAGCAACGCAGCAGTAACGAGTTGTAGCTGAAGGTTTTGGAGGACTGGCTCAAGAAATGACAGCCGAGGAATTGTGCAGTGATCAAGTAATAAAGCCATTATCTTAACCCTTATGGACCAACCCACGCAACTAACATTTCAAGAGCGTAGCTTGGCCAATTATCACCCAATCATCTAAAACTGGATTAGCACGATTGACTCTTATAATCAAGATGTTCCATCTTGCTTTAACTACGTATCTGAGTTCATGCTTTATTATCACAGCCACATGGTTTCCAAAATGGGTGTTAAACTAAGTTGGCAACAAACCATGGGCCAAACACATCCAAAAACCAAGGGTTGCCCAGATTTTGATTGCGGTTTATATAATCGAATAGCCATGATCAGTGAAATTGAAAAGGAGATGGAGAAGATCCTGAAAAACTGGAGGCAGCTACACCTCGTGCTCAAGGAGAAATCGGATGTCGAGAGGAATGAGGAGCAAATTGAGAACTAGGTCTGCGTTTTGGCCAGTTCTCTCAAGGAATCTTTCGAGGCCAATCATAACCGCATCTCAGCCCTATAGCAGCCCTAGTTCGACCCTGACTAGACCCAGGAATAGCATCGCAAGGCAGTCCTGGACTACCGCTGGACAGTCTAGTAGCTGAAAATCTGGGAGGAGTAGCTAAGCAAACAAATCGAAAACCTGCTAGCCGCCGAAGATGACTAGTACCTGGAGTGACCTCCAAAGATGATTGATCTTATGCTATGGTTAAAGAAATGCATCTTACTGTAGTTGATGGGTATTGCTTCCATATAGATATCAATATGTCGATTAAATTAAGTCGATGGGTTGTTCTTTGTGGCTGAAAGAGGTTAATGGACCATTAAACA
>Ga0316217_10001413_pt1 | contig 31292 bp, 20 predicted proteins | sample 1anoAmetaG_FD_203633 | JGI IMG/M metagenome (GOLD analysis project Ga0316217, IMG submission 203633) | Freshwater microbial communities from Trout Bog Lake, Wisconsin, USA - 1anoA | ecosystem: Environmental > Aquatic > Freshwater > Lake > Hypolimnion/Profundal zone | place: USA: Wisconsin... | reverse complement strand
ATGGCGGTCATCCGCGCCTGCCACGAGGCGCTCCACGCCATGGGCGTGCCCCGCATCCACACCGACATCAAGCTGGGCACCCGCTCGGACCGGGACCAGCGGATGGCCGACAAGGTGGCCAGCGTCCTGGGCAAGCTGTAGGTCAGTGGCCCCGGGCCTTGATGAACAGGGCCAGGCGCCGGTCCTCGTCCTGGCTGTGGTGCACCAGCCAGCACTCCAGGTAGTCCAGCAGGGAGGGTGAGAAGGTCAGGAGGCCCTGGCGGATCCGGTCGTTCACGGTGTTGATCTGGTCGATCAGCCGGACGTGGCTGGTCTGGTGCTCCCGGGTCCGGGGATAGGCCAGGCTCTCCATGAGGGTCTCTTCCACGCCGAAGTGGATCAGGGCCGTCTCCTTCAGGCAGGCCAGGGCCTTCTCCTGCTCTTTCCCCTGGGCGTCCGGGCCCATCACCTGGACCAGACGGTTGAACGCCTCGATCAGCCGCCGGTGCTGCTGGTCCAGCATGGGGCAGCCCAGGTCCAGGTCCTGGGGGGCGGCCAGGGGCGTGCGCGGTTCGGCGGACCACAGCCCCGGGGGCTGGACCTCCCGGCCCAGCGCCTTCCGGGTCGTCTGGACCAGGGTGTGGAGCCGGTAGGGCTTCTGCAGGAAACCGGCGATGCCCTTGCCCTGGAAGCGCTCAAGCACATCCCGCTCGCAGAAGCCGCTGGTGAGGATGACCGGCGTCAGCATGCCGCGGCTCCGGAGTTCCCGGTAGGCTTCCTCGCCGTCCATGCGCGGCATGGTGAGGTCCATGAGGACCAGCCGGATCCGGTCCCGGTTGGCCTCGAACAGCCGGAGCGCCTCCAGCCCGTTCCCGGCCTCGATGGTTTCGAAGCCGAGCCGCTGGAGGGCCTGCACCGCGGTCGCGCGGATCGGCTCCTCGTCATCCACCACCAGCACGGTGCCGGTGTCCGCGCAGCTGCCGATGGCGTCCTGGAAGCTCTGGTGGTCCGGGGCTTCGGGCGCCCTGCCGTTCAGGGCGGCGGGAAACAGCAGTCTGAAGGTGGTGCCGCGCGCCTCGCTGTGGACCTGGATGCCGCCCTGGAGGGCCTTCATGGTGCCGAGCGCGGCCGGCAGGCCCAGCCTGCGGCCTGCGGCCGGGGGGGCGCCGGCGGGATCGAAGAGCCGCTCCAGCAGTTCCGGCGGCAGGCCGGGAGCGTCGTCGGCCACCTCCAGGAAAACGTAGGGCCCGGGTTCGGGCGGCCGGCCCGGGGACGCGCCCTGGACATCGCCGGCGCCCAGGATTTCCCGGCCGGTGCGGATGCTGATGACCCCGGTCCGGGGTGCCACCGCCTCCGACGCGTTGATCACCAGGTTCATGATCACCTGCTGGACCAGGGCGGGATCGCCCTTGATCGGCGGCAGTCCGGGTTCGGTGCTCAGACTCAGGTTGGCTTTCCAGGACAGGGAGGCTCTCAGCAGGCGGGTGAGTTCTTCCGCCTGGTGGTTCAGGTCCAGGCTGATGGCCACCGGAGTGGCCCGGCCGGCGTCGGTGAGGATCTGCCGGACCAGGCCGGAGGCCCGGGTGATCAGGACCTCCAGGGTTTTCAGGTAGGGCAGGACGGGGCCGTCGGCAGGCGTGACCAGCTTGGCCAGTTCCACATTGCCGCCCATGGCGCCCAGAAGGTTGTTGAACTCATGGGCCAGGCCCCCGGCCAGGATGCCCAGGGATTCCAGGCTCTCGCTTCCGGGGGGCTTCACCATGGGCTCCGCCGGGAGCCGCCGGTCCCGGCCGCGCCAGCGCTTCCAGGCCAGAACGGCGGTCACACAGACGGCCAGAAGAACAAATGCGGCATACGGATTCATGGATCGCCTGGGACCTTTCCGGATGAAGCTGAAACAAGGCCGGCCCTGGATCCAGAGCGGGCCACCACTCCTATGGAGTGCCTATGGATGGCCTTTTGGACTCATCCCGTTTTCATCCCGCCCGAAGTCGGCGGCGACCCCGGCGGAGATAGGCTATTCAAGACCTGAAGAGGGTTCTGGATTCCGGCCGATTCCTCGGTTAACCTACCACTCAACTTCGCAACCGCTAGGTTGGTCCATGGAACATGCGCAGGTTTGACCTCGCCGGGGCAAGGAGGCAGGACATGGAGTTCAGGCGAGGGTGGTTGTTGCTGGCGGCGATGCTGGTGGGGGCGGCGGCGCATGCCCGCGCGCTCCAGTCGGCGCCGAGACTGGTGCTCCGGTCAGCATCGGCCCTGGTGCAGGATCAGCGCACCGGCGAGCTGCTGATGCAGAAGCACAGCGACGAGGCGCTGCCCATCGCCTCCATCACCAAGCTCATGACGGCCATGGTGCTGCTGGATGCGCAGCCGGATCTGCGGGCGCCCATCACCATCCTGGAAGAGGACAAGGACATGCTGCGGCACAGCCGGTCCCGGCTGCCGGTCGGCACCACCCTGACCCGGGGCGAGGCGCTCCTGCTGGCGCTGATGTCCTCCGAGAACCGCGCCGCCCACGCCCTGGGCCGGACCTATCCCGCCGGGCTCACCGCCTTCGTGGCGGCCATGAACAGCAAGGCCGCCAGCCTGGGCCTGACGATGAGCCATTTCGAGGATCCCGCCGGCCTGTCCAGCGGCAACGTCGCCTCGGCCCGGGACCTGGCCCGCATCGTCGACGCGGCCCACCACTACCCGATGATCCGGACCTGCACCACCCAGGAGGCGACCACGATCCAGGGGCAGCGCCACCCGATCGCGTTCCACAACACCAACCGGCTGCTGCTCAGCTCCCGCTGGCAGATCGGCCTGTCCAAGACCGGCTTCATCGACGAATCCGGCCAGTGCCTGGTGATGCAGGCGCAGATGAAGCAGCGGCCGGTCGTCATCGTGCTGCTGGACTCCACCGGCCGCGGCTCGCGGTTCGGCGACGCCGACCGGATCCGCCAGTGGCTGGACGGCGCCGACCCGGTGGTGCTGCACGCCCGCAAGGTCAGGCGGCGGCGGCCGAGGGCCTAGACCGAGATGACGACGATCTCGGGGTCCACTTCCTTGCGCAGGATGCCCTCGATGGCCATGAGCGTGCCGGTGAGGCCGGACGGGCAGGAGGTGCAGGCGCCCTGGTAGCGGATCATGATCTGCTTCTCGTGCCGGCCGACGATGTCCAGGCCGCCGCCGTCGGCGGCCAGGGCGGGCAGGATGGTGGCGGCCAGGACCTTGCGCACGTCCTGGATCATCGGGTCGTTCTCGTCCACTTCCGGGCGGTCCCAGTGGGGGGCGGGGCCGGGGGCCTGGCCGGTGGTGGAGGGGGCCTGGCGGATGGGCGGGGCCAGCTTGGGCAGCAGCTCGGTCCAGCCGATGCCGTCGTCCTTGGTCACGGTGATGAACTTGTCCTGCATGAACACGGAAATGACGTGGGGCACCGCGAACAGCCCCTTGGCCAGCTCGTCGTACTCGGCCATCTCCTTGTCCCGGAAGGCCTTGGGGAACCCGGCGGTGACCGGCTCCTTGAGCACGAACTTCACCGCGTTGGGGTTGGGGGTGTATTCGATTTCCGCGATCTTGGGCATGGGGGCGGGGTCCTATTCGGTGCTGACGATCTCGTCGCCGTGGAGGGCGCTGGCCAGGGTGGCCCATGGCAGCACGGCGCACTTCACCCGGCTGGGAAGGTTCTTGACGCTCTGGAACAGGCTCAGCTTGCCGAGGATGTTGGGGTCCACGGCGGTGTCCAGGCTGCCCCGGATCATCTCGCGGAACTGCTCGACCATGAGCTCCGCCTCCGCCAGGGGTTTGCCCTTGACGTTGACGGTCATGAGGCTGCTGGAGGCCTTGGAGATGGCGCAGCCCTGGCCGGTGAAGCGGATGTCCTGGACGACGCCGTCGGCCACCACCACCTTCAGGACGATGTCGTCGCCGCACAGGGGGTTGAGCCCGTGGGCGTGGTGCGTGCAGGGCTCCAGGTCCCCGTAGTTCCGGGGCTTCTTGTTGTGTTCGATGATGACTTGCTGATAGAGCTCGCGGGGATCGCTCACTGGAAAATCTCCTGCACCTTAAGGATGCCAGAGACCAGGGCGTCGATGTCCTCCCTTGTATTGAAATAGGAGAAGGAGGCGCGGGTGGTGGCGGGGATGCGGAACCGCTCCATCACCGGCTGGGCGCAGTGGTGGCCGGCCCGGACGACGATTCCCTCATGGTCGAGGATGGAGCCGATATCGTGCGGGTGGATATCGTCCAGGACGAAGGACAGGACCCCGGCCTTGTTCTTGGCCTGGCCGATGATGCGCAGGCCCGGGACGGTGGCGCAGCGCTCGGTGGCGTAGGCCAGCAGATCGTGCTCGTGGGCGCCGATGCGTTCCAGGCCCAGGGCCTGGAGGTAGTCGATGGCCGCCCCCAGGCCGATGGCCTGGGCGATGGCCGGGGTGCCGGCCTCGAACTTGGTGGGCAGGCCGCAGAAGGTGGTCTTCTCCCAGGTCACCGAAAGGATCATGCTGCCGCCGCCCTGCCAGGGGGGCATGGCCTCCAGCAGCTCCCGGCGCCCGTAGAGCACGCCGATCCCGGTGGGGCCGGACATCTTGTGCCCGCTGAAGACATAGAAGTCGGCGTCCAGGTCGGCCACGTCCACCGGCAGGTGCGGCGCCCCCTGGGCGCCGTCCACCAGCACCGGGACGCCCTTGGCGTGGGCCCGGCGGATGATCTCCTTGACCGGGTTGATGGTGCCCAGGACGTTGGAGACGTGGGTCACGCAGAGGATGCGGGTGCGCGGGGTGAGCAGGGCCTCCAGGCCGTCCAGGATCAGCTCGCCGGCGTCGTCCATGGGGATGACCCGGATCTTCGCGCCCTTCTCCTCGGCCAGGAGCTGCCAGGGAACGATGTCGGAATGGTGCTCCATGGCCGACAGCAGGATCTCGTCGCCGGCCTTCACCTGGGCCCGGCCGAAGGTCTGGGCCACCAGGTTGATGCTTTCGGTGGTGCCCCGGGTCCAGATGATCTGGGCGGCGCTCGGCGCGTTGATGAAGGCGCGCACCTTCTCCCGGGCCTCCTCGAAGCGGTCGGTGGCCTCCTGGCTGAGGGTGGAGACGCCCCGGTGGACGTTGGTGTGCTCGAACGACTGGTAGTGGCTGACCCGGTCCACGACCGGCCTGGGGGTGAGGTTGCTCACGGCGCTGTCCAGGTAGATCAGCGGCTTGCCATGGAAGGGCGTGGTCAGCACCGGGAAGTCCCGGCGGATCAGGTCGGTGTCCAGGGGCAGGGGGCGGGTCGCGGTGGTCATGGCAGCGTCTCCAGATGCTCGGCGCTATGCTCAGCGTTGGTGCGGGCCAGGACGGTCTGGCGGAGCTGACGCTTGAGGCTCGGAACGGGGATGCCCGCCAGCAGATCGGAGGCGAAGGCGTAGGTGAGCAGGTTGCGGGCCAAGGCCGGACGCAGTCCGCGGCTCTGGAGGTAGAACAGGGCTTCCGGGTCCAGCTGGCCGATGGCCGCTCCGTGGGCGCACTTCACGTCGTCCGCGTAGATCTCCAGCTGGGGCTTGGCGTCGATCTTGGCCTGGGTGGACAGCAGCAGGCCGCGGCACTGCTGCTGGGCGTCGGTGCCCTGGGCGTCCTTGCGCACGTAGATGATGCCGTTGAACACCGCCTGGGAGGCGCCGTCGGCGATGCTCTTGTGCGCCTGGCGGCTGGTGCAGTGCGGCACCAGGTGGTCGATGAACGAGTGGGTGTCGGCCAGCTGGGCGTCGCCCAGCAGGGCCAGGCCGTCCAGGGTCAGGCTGGCGCCCTCCTCGGCCAGCACCACCCGGGGGGTGGACCGGGACAGGCGCCCGCCGAAGGCGATGGTGCGGCAGCTGTACTGGCCGTCCCGCTCCACCCGGGCGGCCAGGCTGGAGAAGTGGTGGGCCTCGGCTGATTCCCGCTGGATCCGCTCGTGGTTCAGGCTGGCGTTGGCGCGCACGATCACTTCGGTCACGGCGCTGGTGAGGTAGCGTCCCCTGCCCTGGTACTCCTCCACCAGGGTGGCGGAGGCGTCGCGCTCCAGGACCACGAACAGCCGGGGCAGGGAGCAGGTGGGCTGGTCGCCGGACTGGTCGCTGACGAACAGCACGTGCAGCGGGGCCTCCAGGTGGACGCCCTTGGGGATGATCACCAGGGCGCCGTCCCGGAACCGGGCGCTGTTCAGGTCGGCGAACGGGTCGGCCAGGCCGGGCGCGGCCAGGGTGCCCAGGTCGTGGGCCAGTTCCGAGCCCGCGGCCAGGTTGAGCAGGCGCACCCCCGGGGGCAGGCTGGAGGTGTTGCTGTGGTGGCTGTCATAACGGCCGTTCACGAACACCAGCCTGGTGCCCCGGGCTTCGGGCAGGATCAGCGGGCCGATGTCCACCCTGGCCGTTTCGCCGACGGTGAAATCCATGGCCTTCAGGGCGGTCAGATCGGTGTACTTCCAGGCCTCCTGGCGGCCTCCGGGCCAGTCCCGGCCTTCCAGGGCCGCCTCGGCGCGCAGGCGCAGGCCTTCCCAGCCGGCCGGCCGCGGCTGGGCCAGGATCGCGGGCAGGAGCGGACGCTCCATGACCGCCGCCATCACGCCCTCCCGGCCTGGGCAGCCGACGCCTCTTCCCTGAGCCAGTCGTAGCCGCGCTCTTCCAGTTCCAGCGCCAGCTCCATGCCTCCGGTCCGGACGATCCGGCCGGCGGAGAGCACATGCACCCGGTCGGGCCGGATGGTCTCCAGGATGCGCGGGAAGTGGGTGATGATCATCAGCGCCCGGTCCGGGCTCATGAGCGCGGTCACGGCCTCGCCCAGCACCCGCAGGGCGTCGATGTCCAGCCCGGAATCCAGCTCGTCCAGGATGGAGAGCTTGGGCTCCAGGACGCACATCTGGAGGATCTCGTTGCGCTTCTTTTCGCCGCCGGAGAAGCCTTCGTTGAGGCTGCGGTCCAGGAAGGAGCCGTCCATCTTCACCAGCCGGATCTTCTCCTGGATGTAGTCGTCGAACTCCAGGGGGTCCAGTTCGTCCCGGCCGTCGGATTCGGCCTTCTTGTTGTAGGCCAGGCGCAGGAACGAGGCGTTGCTCACCCCGGGCACCTCGATCGGGTGCTGGAAGCCCAGGAAGATCCCGGCCCGGGCCCGCTCGTCGGCGCTGAGCTGGAACAGGTTCTTGCCTTCGAACAGCACCTCGCCGCCGGTGACCTCGTAGCTCGGGTGGCCGGCCAGGACCTTGCCCAGGGTCGACTTGCCGCTGCCGTTGGGACCCATGATGGCGTGCACTTCCCCCGCCTTGACTTCCAGGTCGATGCCCTTGAGGACTTCATTGTCCCCGATGCGGGCGGTGAGGTTGCGGATCGAAAGCATGTTGGCTCCGGGATGAATGGGTCTGGACGTTCGACTAGCCGACGCTGCCTTCGAGCTTGAGCCCGAGCAGGCGGGTCGCCTCCACCGCGAACTCCATGGGCAGCTCGCGGAAGACGTCCTTGCAGAAACCGTTGATGATCATGGAAATGGCGTCCTCGGCCGGGATGCCGCGCTGCTGGAAGTAGAACAGCTGCTCCTCGCCGATCTTGGAGGTGGTGGCTTCGTGCTCCACCTTGGCCGACGGGTTGCCGACCTCGATGTACGGGAAGGTGTTGGCGCTGCAGTGGCTGCCGATGAGCATGGAATCGCACTGGCTGAAGTTGCGGGCGCCCTCGGCCTTGCCCATGACCTTGACCAGGCCCCGGTAGCTGTTGGCGCTCTCGCCGGCGCTGATGCCTTTGGAAATGATGGTGGAGCGGGTGTTGCGGCCGATGTGCACCATCTTGGTGCCGGTGTCGGCCTGCTGCTTGTGGTTGGTCAGGGCCACCGAATAGAACTCGCCGACGCTGTTCTCGCCGAGCAGCACGCAGCTGGGGTACTTCCAGGTGATGGCGCTGCCGGTCTCGACCTGCGTCCAGCTGATCTTGCTGTTGCGGCCCTTGCACATGCCGCGCTTGGTGACGAAGTTGAAGATGCCCCCGACCCCGTCCTTGTCGCCGGCGTACCAGTTCTGCACCGTGCTGTACTTGATGCTGGCGTCGTCCAGGGCCACCAGCTCCACCACCGCGGCGTGCAGCTGGTTGACGTCGAACTGGGGCGCGGTGCAGCCCTCCAGGTAGCTGACCGTCGCGCCCTCCTCGGCCACGATCAGGGTCCGCTCGAACTGGCCGGACTCCTTGTTGTTGATCCGGAAGTAGGTGGACAGGTCCATGGGGCAGGTGACGCCCCTGGGGATGAAGCAGAACGAGCCGTCGGTGAACACCGCGGAGTTGAGCGCGGCATAGAAGTTGTCGCTGGTGGGCACCACCGAGCCCAGGTACTTGCGCACCAGCTCAGGGTGCTCCCGCACCGCCTCGCTGAAGCTGCAGAAGATGATGCCCTTCTCGGCCAGCGCCGCCTTGTAGGTGGTGGTCACGCTGACGCTGTCGAACACCACGTCCACGGCCACCCCGGCCAGGGCCTTCTGCTCGTTCATGGGCACCCCCAGCTTCTCGAAGGTGCGCAGCAGTTCCGGGTCCACCTCGTCCATGCTCTGGAACTTGGGGCTCTTGGGCCGGGGCGCGGAGTAGTAGACGATCTTCTGGAAATCCGGCCGCTGGTAGGTGACGTTGGCCCAGTCCGGTTCGGTGAGGGTCAGCCAGTGGCGGTAGGCCTTCAGACGGAAGTCAAGCAGCCAATCGGGTTCGCCCTTCTTGTCGGAGATGAACCTGATGACGTCCTCATTGAGTCCCGCAGCCACGCTGTCGGATTCGATGTCGGTGACGAAGCCATACTTGTATTCTTCGCTGGTGACCTGCTGCAGAGACGTGCTCATGGCCAACTCCCCTCACTGCTTTATTCTGTAATCATGACCTGGATTGTCAACTTTGTCACGGGCGGATTTGAATCCATCAACCGCGGCCCAGGGTTTTTTCCAGGTCCTTGATCATGGTCTGCATCTTGCCCCGGAGCAGGACCGCCTGGTCCTCGGGCAGGTCCCCGGGGTCCGCGTCCAGTCCGTCCTCGAGCACCGCCAGCCCTTCCTCGCGCTGCTTCAGGGCCACCAGCGCGCTGCCCAGCTGGAAGTGGTTGATCATGGTCGGCTCGGCGGCGACCACCGGCCCGACCAGGTCGACCACGTCCTTGGGCCGCTTGAGCTCCAGCAGGTACTGCCCGAGCAGGGTCCGGGCCCGGGGTTCCTGGCCGGGCAGGGGGTTGGCCTGGAGCCGCCGGACCTCGCGCAGATCGTCCTCGGTGACCGGACCGTTCATCAGCCGGTAGGCCTGGCGGATGATGGCCGCCTCCCAGGCGCCGCTGCTCTTGGGGTGGGCCGCCAGGAAGGTGTTCAGGGCCAGGTTGAGGCCCTTCTCGTTGTTCTTGTCCATGTAATGGTCCACCGCCAGGTGCAGGGCCTGGAAGCAGAGCCTGGGGTGGCGCGGGGAACCGGCGAAGGCGACGGCCTTGGCCAGCTGGCCCTGGGGATCCTTGCGGAAGGCCAGCAGCAGTTCGACCCACTCCAGCCGCTCGCTCCGGTCCTTGCGCCGGGACCGGCGCACGGCGGTCTCCGCCTCCGCCAGGTTGTCCTCGGCGAGCCAGTCCTCGGCCTCGTCCAGGAGGAAGCCGGCCTCGGCCTTGCCGCCCCGGGCCGAGCGCAGCTGGGCCGGGCTCTCCGCGTCCAGCAGCAGCAGCAGGTCGTGGTCGCCGGGGTGCTGGCGCAGCAGCTCGGCCAGGATGATGAACGCCTTGGGCCGCTCGTCGGCCAGGATATACCCTTCGGCCAGCAGCTCCCGGATCCGCAGGTCCCCGGGCAGGAAGCCGGAGGCTTCCTTGAGCAGGGTGATGGCCTTGGCGGGTTCACCACGGGCCAGGAGGATCTCGGCCAGCAGGCTGAGGGTTTCCCCGTCCCGCTGCAGGCCCACGGCCTCCTTGGCCGATTCCAGGGCCCCCTGGAGATCGTCCTCGTCCAGCAGCAGCTCGGCCAGCTGGACCTTGGGCGCGACCTCGTCCGGGCGCAGCTCGGCGGCCTTGCGCAGGGTCTCGATGGCGGCGTCGGCCCGTTCCGGGTCGTCCTGGAGGATCTTGGCCAGCAGCATCCAGCCCTCGTAATGCCGGGGACTGTAGGCGACCACCTTGCGCGCCAGCTGCTCGGCCTCCTCCCAGATCTGGGCCACCTCCTTGAGCGCGGCCACGGTGAACAGCAGCTCGTAGTTCTTGGGGTCCAGGGTCAGGGACTCGCCCAGGCGGGTGGCGGCTTCGGGCAGCAGGCCGTTGTCCAGCAGGGCGGAGGTCTCCAGCAGCGCCCGGCGCAGCTGGGAGACCGCCTTGGGCTTGGCGATGGGCAGGATCCGGGCCCGGTAGCGGGTGAAGATCTCCCGCGCGCTGATCAGCTGCAGGTTCTCCTCCACCAGCTGCTCCCAGCGGGAGGAGAATGCCCGGCCGTCCAGCTGGCCCTTCTGCTCCATTTCCTGGACCAGGGACATGAGCCCGTTGCGCAGCATCACCTCGGACCGCTCCAGCCGGCCGAGCTGGTCCGAGACCGTCTCCAGGTAGGTCTCCACCCGCCTGAGGGTCTCCTCCAGGCCGGTGATCCGCTCCAGGAGGTGCTCGTCCAGGTCGTCGTCGGCCTCGATCTGCTCCTCTTCCTCCCATGTCTGGTCGCCGGCCACGATCAGCAGCCGGGTGCCGCACTTGCGGCAGATCTCCCGTTCACCCGGGTTCCAGGTGAAGCAATTCTGACAGTAGGTTCCGGGCGAATCGTTGGCCATAGACTTCAGGATACAACCAACGGGCGGGACACGAATCACGGAGGAGCCGGTAATATGGCCCTCGAGGTGCCCAGTGATCGAAGCGTGGTTGAGCCAGCCCCATGCCCTGCCGTGGCTGCTGGTGATGTGGTGCGCCGGGCTGCTGGGTTCGGTGGGGCACTGCGCCGGGATGTGCGGGCCGATCGTCGCCTCGTTCGGGCTGGCCCAGGCCCGCGACGGCGGACGCCTCTGGCCCCGGCACCTGCTGTTCCAGGCGGGCCGGGTCACCACCTACGCCGTGCTGGGAGGCCTGATCGGCTACCTGGGCGGCTTCGCCCGGCTGCAGACGGTCAAGGACATGCACGAGTGCTGCCGGCCCGGAGGCCAGGCCCTGCTGGCGGCCCAGGCCTGGCCGTGGCAGGTCTGGGTGAAGCTGGCGGTGGGCTTCCTGATGCTGGCGCTGGGGCTGGCCCTGGCCCTGGGCGCCCGGGCCGACGCCCTCATGGAACTGCCCATGCCCGGATTCCTGCGCCGGTTCCTGGGCCGGGGGCTGAAGTGGGGCGGCGGGCCCTACCTGCTGGGGCTCACCTGGGGGCTGATCCCCTGCGGGCTGGTCTACATGATGCTGCTCCGGGCCCTGGACGCCGGGTCCTGGCGCATGGGGGCGGCCGGCATGGTCTGCTTCGGCCTGGGCAACCTGCCGCTGCTGCTGGGACTGGGCATGGCCAGCACCCGGCTCAGCCGGGCCTGGCGGTTCCGCCTGCTGCGGCTGGGCGGGATCCTGGTGGCGGGGATGGGCGGCGCCATCCTTTGGCAGGCGGTGCGCCTGCTGCGCCTGCAGGCCGGTTCCTGAGGCCGGAAATAGCCTATGCTTGACTCCAAGTCCGGGCCCGGCCCGAACTTGAAGTGCAGGTCAGTCGTCGAGGCGGTCATGAGCAACCAAGAGAAGAAACAGGAAGCGATGGAGCTGGTGGGCAAGGCCTACCAGCACCACATGCGCGGCGAGATCGACCGGGCCATCGAGCTCTACACCCAGTCGCTGGAAATGCACGCCACGCCGGAGGCCTTCACCTACCGCGGCTGGGCCCGGTCCTACCACAAGGATTTCGAGGCGGCCATCGCCGACTGCCACCGGGCCATCGACCTGGATCCGGAATTCGGCGCCCCGTACAATGACATCGGCGCCTACTACCTGGAAATGGAGCAGTTCGAGGACGCGATCCCGTGGCTGCACATGGCGCTCAAGGCCAGGCGCTACGAAAGCTACTGCTATCCTCATTTCAACCTGGGCCGCGCCTTCGAGGCCCTGGACCGCCTGGACCAGGCTCTGGAACACTACCAGAGCGCCCTGCAAGAGAACCCGGGATACGCGCTCGCGGCGAAGGCCGCCGAGCGGGTCAAGGAGAAACGCTCCCTCCGGGAAAACGCCACACCCGCCGGAGGCCGCTGATGCCCTTCACCATCGCCCACAGTCCCGATTCCGACGACGCCTACATGATGGCGCCCCTGGCGCTGGGCTGGCTGGACCCCGAAGGGTTCGACCTCCGCTTCGTGCGCACGGACATCGAGGCGCTCAACGCCCAGGCCCTGGAGGGCCGCTACGAGGTCACGGCGATCAGCTTCGGCGCCTACCCTGAACTGGTGGACAGCTATGAGTTGCTCACCGCGGGCTCCAGCATCCAGGAAGGCACCGGACCGCTGGTGGTCTCCCGTTCGCCCATGTCCGCGCCCGACCTGCGCGGGGTCACCGTGGCCATCCCCGGGCTGCGCACCAGCGCCTACCTGGCGATGCGCAAGTGGATGCCGGACCTGGCGGTGGAGCTGGTGCCCTTCGACCAGATCATGCCGGCGGTCCAGGCCGGCCGCTACCAGGCCGGGCTGCTGATCCACGAAAGCCAGCTCATGTACCGGGAGCAGGGCCTGCACCTGGTCCAGGACCTGGGGGCCTGGTGGAAGGCCGATTGCGATCTGCCCCTGCCCATGGGCGGCAACGCCATCCGCCGGGATCTGGCCCAGGACGTGAAGGCGCGGTTCGCCAGCCTCATGCGCCGCAGCGTGGAGCTGGCCATGGCCAGGCACGACGAGAGCGTGGCCTACGCCCAGTCCTTCGGCCGGGGCATGGACACCGGCATGGTCGGCCGCTATGTGCGGGCCTGGGTGAATGAATTCACCGTGGATCCGGGCCCCCGGGGCCGCGCCGCCGTGGCCCGCCTCCTGGGCCTGGAGCCGCGCTGGGTCCAGGGTTGAGCCGCCGCCGGGGACTCCTTCGGCATCTCACTGGTTTCAGTCTGCAGTCGCTGGTTTATAGCGGTTAATCTTCCTTCTGGCTGGATTCAAGCTCGCGTTCCGCAATCCTTGGTCGCGGGGGATCGGGCTTTTGCCGCAGCGTTGAGCCACCCTGGAAAACAGGGTGCATGCACGCTTGGGGTCACTTGCCGTCTGAGAGATCACTGAACCAAGGGTGCCGGTCAAGGTAAACCTTGCTTATTGACAGCCTTCAGGGACAAAACGATTACTAGTTCCTATTGATTGCTGTATGATCTGGTCGATCACCTTACCGCGCAAATCTTACCCGTCAGGAAGACCTGTAACAAGGGGAATGTATGAGCATTTTATTTAAAAATATCGGTGCGCTTCTTTCCTGCTCATTCCTTGGACTGGTGCTCAGTTGCGGCGGGGGGGGGAGTTCCTCGGGAGTGCAGTCGGCCAGCCAGCCGCCCACAGTGACGGCCGTGACCTCGAACGCGTCCACCCAGGGCGATTACATCGAGTTCGTGGTCTACAACTTCACCGCCACCGCCTCCGATCCGACCGTGGGCAACACGATTTCCAGCACCAGCGGCTACACCTGGAATTTCGGTGACGGCACCGTCCTCAACCATGCCGGAGCCCAGGTTTCCCATGCCTTCAGCCAGACCGGCCTGCTCACCTTGACCGTCACCGCCACCGACAGCCAGAACGTCACCAGCAGCTCCTTCATCCAGGCCGAAACCGTGGGGTCCGGGCCGAATCCGTTCTCCATCGCCGCAGTCTACCCGGCCGCCTCGGCGCCGCTCTCCCAGCTGGTCCAGACCGGGTCGTCCATCAATGTCACCTTCGATTTCACCGTCTCCCTCGGAGGCACTTCGGGCTTCACCTACAATGCCGCCGGCATCACCTTCAAGACCAACGACCCCCTGACCGACACGGTGGTCACCGCGCTTGCCGCCAAGAACGGCAGTCCAAATGAGTGGATAATTACCATGGCCCTGCCTGCGGCCGCCGCCACCGGTCCACGGTCCTTCACGCCGACGGTCCAGGTCCTCGACACCACCGGCGCGATCCAGAGCGCCATCGTGCCGTTCGGGACCATCACCATCACCACCACGCCCACTTCCGCGCTGCCGCCGCTGGTGACCCTGGCGGACTCCCCGCAGATCCCGGTCGCGGGCGACGCCTCCGCCACCTGGCAGAACGTTCCGGTGAATTTCTCGGCCACCGCCACGGACCCCGGCGGTTTCGCCGATCTCTACAGCTGGAGTTTCGGGGACACCGGCGGGCTCGGGGATCTCGCCAGCACCGACCTGCTGTCCACGTCCCATGCCTATGCCGCGCCCGGCATCTACACCGTGACCTTCACCGCCACCAACGGCATCGCCGGGGGCACCCGGTCCACCTCCCTGGTCATCGACGTCCTGCAGAACGGACCGCCCACCGCCCTGACCTACGTCCAGAACCCGACCGGCAACCCCTTCGCCTACGAGCCCATCACCTTCTCCGCGGTCGCGGTCGATCCGAACGGCGATCCCATGACCATCACCTGGAGTTGGGGTGACGGCAGCCCGGACTCCACCGGCACGACGGTGACCCACACCTGGACTGCGGTCGGCAACGCCAATGCCTCGGTCACGGCCGATGACGGCAAGGGCGGGGTCACCAGCAAGGCGATTCCGCTGGTCATCCAGGCCAACCTGCCTCCGGTCGCCACGGTCACCACCCCGGTCGCGGCCTTGTTCCAGGACAAGCCCTACACGTTCGCCGCGAGCGCCACCGACAAGGACGCGGGCGACACCATCGCCCAGTTCCTCTGGACCTTCGGGGACGGCGGCACCGCCACCACCCTGCCGGCCGCCTCCCCCGCCGGCCAGACCCGCACCACGACGGTCAGCCACACCTTCGCCGCCAGCTTCACCGGGCCCGCCGTCATCCAGGTCCAGGCCATTGACAGTCGCGGAGGCGTTGGCGATCCCAGCCCTTCGGTGAGCTTCCCGATCACGGTGACCAGCCTGCCCGTGAGCACGTTCCTGATCCCGGCGGGGGCCCAGACCTTCAATACGGAACTGGGTGCGCCCGGCGTCCTGGCCACCTATGTCGTGAGCGTCACCAATCCCAACGGGGGCGGCGCCTTCCTGCCGGTGGGGGCCATCACCTTCAGCCCCAACGATGCGCTGGCCACCCTGGTGTCCTCGGCGAGCAACGGCGACGGCACCTACACCTTCCAGGTGCGCTACGCTCCCACCGCGTCCGTGTCCACCCGGACCTCCACGCCGTCCGTGATCGCCACCGACCTGGTGGGCATCACCGGCAGCCCCGCCCTTGGGCCGGTCATCACCATCACCACCCAGCTCGTGAACCATCCGCCCCAGGTCACCCTGAGCGCGGTCCCCGCGATCCCGGCGGGGCCCAATGCCACCTGGAAGAACGATGCCGTGGTCTTCAACGCCTCGGCGGTGGATCCGGACGGCGACCCGCTGTCGGTCTCCTGGAACTTCGGCGACGGCACGGTCGTGGCCCCGGTCCTGGCCTCCGCCGGATCCCTCGTCCAGACCCACACCTTCACCAGCGCCAGTCCCGCCGGTGGCTACCCCGTCCAGGTGACCGTCAATGACGGCCGCACCAACGGCCTGGTCTCGGCCATGGTCAATATTAGTGTCCTGAACAACAGCCTGCCGACCCTGAGCGCCCACAGTTCGACCCTCGCACCCTACGCCTATGTTCCGGTCACCTTCACCGCCACGGCTTCGAGCTTCAACGGGGAACCGGTGACCGTCACCTGGGACTTCGGTGACACGACCTCCGGTTCGGGGCTTTCGGTCATCCATGCATACCAGGAGGCGGTCCCGGTGGTCGTCACGGTCAAGGCTGATGACGGCGAAGGCGGCATCACCACCCAGACGATCAACCTTGCGGTCCAGGCGAACCTGCCCCCGGTCTCCAAGGTGACCACGTCGCCAGCCAGCCTGCCCAATCCGCTGCTCCAGAATACGCCCTACGTCTTCACCGCCTCCGCCACCGATCCGGATACCGGCGACACCATTTCCGGGTTCACCTGGTCGTTCGGCGACGGCAGCGCCTCGGTGCCCTCGGCCGCGGTCGGCTCCGGCCAGACTGCCACCACCACCGTCACCCACAGCTTCAGTTCCTCCTTCACCGGGACCGCCTCGGTGCGGGTCCTGGCCGATGACAGCCATTTCGCGGTGGGCGATTTCAGCCCGGCGGTCAATTTCACCGTCCAGGCCACGGCGCTTCCCGTGGTCACCTTCACCACGGATCCGGCGGTGCCCCAGGCCTTCAACACCACGAAGGGCGGCGCCGGCACGGTGGTGGACTACTTCGTGTCCAGCACCAACCCCAATGGCGCGCCGGGAACCTTCATCCCCATCATCGCGCCCAACCCATCCCACCTGGTGCCCGCCCCCACCTTCCCCAGCATCACCTTCAGCCCCGGCGACCCCGGCGCCACCGTGCAGCTGGCCCAGGACAACGGCGACGGCACATACCTGTTCAAGGTGCTCTACCTTCCCGCGGCCAGCGCCAGTCCCACTCCCCGCGCCGCCACCCCCCAGGTGGTCGCGACTGACCTGAACGGGACCAGTTCCACCGCCACGGTCCTGCCGATCACCATCACCACCACCGCCGCGGCGGATACGCCGCCAGCGGTCACGATCACGGCGACCCCGGCGGTCTCAGCCGGGATCGACGCCACGTGGATGAATGACCAGGTCACTTTCACCGCCACCGCCACCGACGCGGACAAGGATCCCATGGTCTACACCTGGGACTTCGGCGACGGCAGTTCGACGGCCGTCACCAACCTCACCTCGACCCTGACCCAGACCCACACCTACCTGAACAGCGGCGTCTACCCCGTGCAGTTGACGGTGGACGACGGCCGGACCAACGGCAAGGTGATCGCCGATCTGACCATGAACGTGCTTGCGAACTCCGGGCCCACGATCTCCGGCCCGGTCACCGTCACCCCGGCCGGCAACCTGTACAAGTACCAGCCCCTCACCTTCAGTGCGACCGTGACCGATGTCACCGGGTATGTCCCGGTGGTGACCTTCACCTTCGGCGACGGGACGGTGCTCCCGGCCGCGAATACCATTGCCAACCCCACCATCTACACTGCGAATCGCGCGTTCACCACGGCCGGGCAGACCACGGTCAAGGCCTCGGCCACGGACGCCAAGGGCGGCGCCGCCACCTCGGCGACCCTGCCGCTCACCATCATCGACAACAATCCGCCGGCCGCCACGATCCTCACGCCCGCGGCCACCCTGAACCAGCGGGTGAGCTACCCGTTCAGCGCCACCGCCACCGACCCCAACACCGGGGGCGCCATCAGGTTCTTCCATTGGACCTTCGGCGACGGCACCACCGCCACCTCCAACCCCGTGGGCTCCGGCCAGACCAGCACCACCACCTGGAACCACACCTATGCGCCCACCTTCAGCGGAGCAGCGGTGGTGCAGGTCCAGGCCGAGGACATGCTCGGCAGCTGGGGCGTTCCCAGTCCCGCAGTGACCTTCACCGTGGTTCCGGACGTGGCACCTTCCGCGGCGGCCGTGGGCGCGGTGGCCGGGGTCACCGGCAACACCGCCACCGTGGCGCCCGGCGGTACCCTTTCCCAGAACAAGCTCTACAGCTTCGCCGCCAGCGCCACCGCCGGCACTTTCCCGGTCGCTTCCTACAATTACGACTATGGCGACGGCACCGTCGACAGCCTCGGCAGCCACATCTACGGCCCGGCCGTCGCGGGTCCCGTGTCCGTCCGGGTGCAGGGCGTGGACAGCAACGGTCTCGCCGGCGCGTTCAGCCCGGCGGTCACCTTCAACATCTCCAGCGTGCTTCCGGTCGCCAGCTTCCTGGTCCCGGCCACGGCCCAGACCTACCATGTGACGGCCTCCACCGGCACCGTGGTGGTGCCCTACGTGGTCAAGGTGACCAACCCCAATGGCGCTTCCGGCGTCTTCCTGCCCATCGCCGACCTGACCTTCGTGGATGCCTCGGGCTCGCCCGTGGGCGCCACCGACAACCATGACGGCACCTACACGTTCAAGTACAGCTATGGTCCCGGCGCCCCCAGCCGGCTGGTCACCCCCACTGTGACCGCGACGGATCTCCAGGGCATCTTCACCACCCTGGCGGCTCCCCCGGCCATCACCATCCAGACCGTAGGCGCCAACACCGCCCCGGTCATGACGACGGTGCCCTACGGCACCCAGTTCCTTTCCACCCCGCCCGATCCCACCGTGACCTTGCAGGCGCCAGGCATCAATGCCACCTGGGCGGGTGTCCCGATCACCTTCCCCGGCGCCGACATCTCCGATCCGGATGGCGATCCCATGACCGCCACCTGGGACTTCGGCGACGGCACGCCGGTGGTGACGACCTACAACAACCTCGCATCCGTTCCCCCCGTCACCCACACCTATGCCGCCAATGGCTACTACACGGTGAAACTCACGGTGGATGACGGCCGCCCCGGTGGCGTCAAGTGGCTCGACGTGACCCCGGGCGTCACCGTCCTGGTCCACGACAGTGTCCAGAGCATCGCCATCACCGGGCCGGCCGGCACCGATTACGCCTGGTCACCTCTCGCCTTCAACGCCACCGTCCTGGATTCCGCCAGCAAGCCGTATTCGCCGGCGCTGGTCCGCTGGGACATGGGCGACCTGATGCCAGCGCTGGCCAGCACCAACTATGCGGCCGACTCGAGCATCGTCAGCAGCCTGTACCTGGGCCTGCCCTCCCCGTGGCAGTCCTACTCCAAGTCTTCTCCCGCCGGCACCCTCGGTTTCGGCCAGGAAGTGCTCCTGGACACCCTCGGCACTTCCGTGACCTGGGCCTACCCGCCCCGCGGGCTCACCCAGGTCGTGGCGACCGCCTATGACGGCATGGGCGGCGTGGCCACTTCCAATACCCTCCAGTTCCCCGTGGCCAACGCTCCCGGACCGGTGGCCAGCGTCACTACCGCCGCGGCCACCCTGTTCGTCGGCTACCCCGCGACCTTCACCGCCAGCGCGGTGTCCGCGGTGAGCCTCCCCATCGCCAACTACGTGTGGAATTTCGGCGACGGGACCCCGGTCCTGGTCACCCTCACCGGATCGACCAGCCATGTCTACACCAGCACCGGCACCGTGAACGTCACCGTCTACGCGGTGGACGCCGCGGGCACCGCCGGAACGCTGTCCGCGCCGGTGGCCTTCACCGTCCAGATCGACCTGGCGCCCACCAATGCCGCCGTCGCCGTCCGCGGTCACGCGGGCAACACCTCGGTGGTGGCGCCCGGCGGCACCCTTTCCCAGAACAAGCTCTACGACTTCACCGGCAGCGCCACCGCCGGCACCTTCCCGATCGCCTCCTACATCTACGATTACGGCGACGGCACGGTCGACAGCCTCGGGTCGCACATCTACGCCCCGTCGGTCGCCGGTCCTGTGACCGTGACGGTCCAGCCCGTGGACACCAAGGGCATCAAGGGCGCCACCAGCCCGGCGGCCACGTTCAACATCGGCAACGTGCTTCCGGTCGCCAGCTTCCTGGTGCCGGCCACGGCCCAGACCTACCACGTGACAGCCGCCACCGGCACCGTGGTGGTGCCCTACCTGGTCAAGGTGACCAACCCCAACGGAACTCCCGGGGTGTTCCTGCCCATCACCGACCTCACCTTCACGGACGGCTCGGGCTCGCCCGTGAGCGCCACCGACAATCAAGACGGCACCTACCTCTACAAGTACAGCTATGCGCCCGGCGCCCCCAGCCGGCCGGCTACGCCCACCGTCACCGCGACTGATCTCCAGGGCATCTTCACCACCCTGGCGGCCCCTCCGGCCGTGACCATCCAGACTGTTCCCGGAGCCAACACGGCGCCCGAGATGACCACTGTCGCCAGCGGCAGCCAGTACCTCTCGACCCCGCCCGATCCCACCGTGTCCCTGCTGGCGCCCGGCACCAACGCCACCTGGGCAGGGGTTCCGATCACCTTCCCCGGCGCCGACATCTCCGATCCGGACGGCGACCCCATGGCCGCCACCTGGGACTTCGGCGACGGCACTCCGGTGGTGACCACCTACAACAACCTCGTCTCCGTTCCCCCAGTCACCCACACCTACGCCAGCAACGGCTACTACACCGTGAAGCTCACGGTGGACGACGGCCGCGCCAACGGCGTCAAGTGGCTGGACGTCACCCCTGGCGTCACCGTCCTGGCTCACGACAGTGTCCAGAGCATCGCCATCACCGGGCCGGCCGGCACCGATTACGCCTGGTCGCCGCTCGCCTTCACCGCCACCGTCCTGGATTCCGCCAGCCAGACCTACGCTCCGGCCTTCATCCGCTGGGACATGGGCGACCTGATGCCCGCGGCGACCAGCACCAACTACCCGGTCGACTCGAACATCGTCAGCAGCCTGTACCAGGGCCTGCCGGCGGCATGGCAGGCCTACTCCTCGGCCGCCCTCGGGTTCGGCCAGGAGATCGTCCTGAATACCCAGAATCCTGCCGTGACCTGGGCCTACCCGCCCCGCGGGCTCACCCGGGTCGTGGCGACCGCCTATGACGGCATGGGCGGCGTGGCCACTTCCAATACCCTGCAGTTCCCCGTGGCCAACGTTCCCGGACCGGTGGCCACCTTGACCACCCCTGCGGGCACCCTCTACAAGGGCGCCACCTCCGTGTTCGCCGCCAGCGCGGTTTCGTCCGCGGGGCTCGGCATCGCCAACTATGTGTGGAATTTCGGTGACGGGACCCCGGTCCTGGTCACCCTCACCGGTTCGGCGAGCCACGTCTACACCACCACCGGCACCATGAACGTCACCGTCTACGCGGTGGACGCCGCGGGCACCGCCGGAACGCCGACCTCACCGGTGGCCTTCACCGTCCAGACGCCGGTTGCGCCTGTCGTCACCTTCTCTTCCATGGCTCCGGTCGCCCAGAGCCTGCAGCAGGGAACCACCTACACCCAGGTCTTCCATATCAGCGTCAGCAATCCCCAGGTGCTCGGCGGCGCCAGCATCACTGCTGCCTCGCTCCGGTTCCTGAGCAACGACCCTCTGGCCGGCCTGCCCACCATCGTGGACACAGGGGCGAACACCTTCGCCATCACGGTCCTCTACAACGCCTCCCTGACCCCCGGGCCGCGCACCACGACGCCCACGGTGTTCGCGACGGATTCGCTCGGCATCATCGGCACCACCGCCAGCGGACCATCGGTGACCATCACCTCCATCGGCATCGCGCCCAGCATCACCATCACCACCCCGGGCACCAGCACCACCCAGACCTACGCCTACGAGTCCCCCACGGTCTCCTTCGTGCTGACCGATCCCATCGTCAACCCGGTGACCTACACCGTCGATTGGGGTGATACCACCACGTCCATTCCCGACGTGACCTCGGCCACGGTGTCGGATCCCTCCCTGCCCACGGGCTTCGCCGTCACCCTGACCCACCAGTTCACGGTTCCGGGCACCTACGCGGTGACCGTGAACGCCTCGGACACCCGGCCCAGCTTCCAGAACGCCCAGCAGCAGACTGTGAATTTCACGGTCCTGGCCAACGCCCTGCCCACCGCCCAGATCACGCTGCCCCTGGGCAGCGGCACTCCGGGCTTCACCACCGGCCAGATCGCCAGCTACTACTACCCGTCCGGGATGGCCAGCCCTCTGCCGACCATCGCGGTGCCCACCACCAACTACCCGATCGAGGTCATTCCGGAGGGCGGCAGCCTGTTCTTCGCCGGGACGGTCACGCTGCCCACCAGCGGCGAGGCGCTCAAGAGCAGTTCCTGGAACTTCCCCCTCGCGGTGCCCACCTCCGCCGGCGGCACCACTCCGCCGACCCAGGTCACCTTCGCCGGGGTCCCTGGCCAGCTGACCGCCTACCTCGTGTCCTACCAGGCCGAAGATGCCTTCAACCGGCTGTCCGCGCCCGCCTACGTCTGGATCGTGGTGGATGGTGTCCACACCGAGAACTTCACCCTGAACCTGCTCTACCGGCAGCTGGGCGACAACGGCTCCACGGTTGCCCTCAACCCGGTCGTCTCGAGCGGCAACGGCCTGAACACCCAGGTCGAGATCCACCAGGACGGCTATTACAACTCCTACACGATCAATTCCGCGGGCCAGGCTTCGGTGACGGTGCCGGTGCGCAGCAACGTGCCGTTCTACACCAAGGTCCCGGCCATCGGTGCCGACACGATCAGCTACGCGGTCCGGATCCCCTCCCAGCCGGCCGGCACCCCCGGCGCCGACCCGAGCTGGATTGATCCGGAACTGGAGATGAAGGCCTACACGCTCTCCGCGCGGTCCTCCTCCTTCAGTTTCCAGTCCTCCAGCGCTCCCTACAACCCGACGCTCAATGTGGTCACGGCCCAGGGCTTCGCCCCGGAAGCCAGCAACACGGTAAAGAAGATGCTGCAGGGAAGGGTTGGCCCGAGCATGGCCCCCAACTCCTACACCCAGGGAACCAGCTATCCCCACGACGACCGCTGGCTGGTGCTTCCTTCAGAGCCTTCGATCACCTACCCGATCACCTGGCCGGACAGCGTGCTGGGTTACTTCTCGGGCATACCGGTCAACCAGACGTTCGCTGAATGGCCGCTGTTCATGCTTGCGATCGAGCCGGACAAGCTCCCGAACCTGGAGGCCCTCGCGGCCGACACCACCTACACCACCAACCCGGTCCCGTCCGACCTGGGTTTCAACCTGAACTACGCTGCGTTCTCGAACGACCCGATCGTCGTCTCCTCCTCAACGCCCGCTTCGAGGATCTCCTCCGTCGAGCGGATGGAGGCCTACCGGGTTCCCAGCAATTCAACGGATCCTTATGATCTGAGTAAGGGCGTCGTGAACTGGGACGAGGACACCTTCGTCGCTGACCTGAACCCCACGCCGGTACTTGGGACTTCGCCGGCCACCACGAGCTACTACAGCCAGATCATCGTCAACCCGGCCTCAAGCGGGACGCCCTTCTCCGGCGGCCTCGACGACCTGGTCATTCCGTACGACCTGAACGATCCCAACCGGCTCCCGCTCGCGTCGCCCATGACCCATTACCTGCAGAACATGTTCCCCGTGTTCGCCTATGCCGAGTACCTCTGGTCCTCGGTCTGGGTCCAGCCGGTGGTCCTGAACAGCGCGAACCTGAACACCACGGACACCTTGGGGTACGGAACCAACATGGGGATCTCCCAGACCAACTGGCTGCTGCAAAGCAATCCCGCGGCCTGGCCCAAACTGAATTCCTCTTCCCCCAATCCCACGCCGATCGAGCCCGACGGCAGCTACTTTGATCTGACCGCCAATGGCGCGGGCGTCTTCGACGCCTCGTCCCCGGTCACCTTCGGCACCCCCGCCACGTCGGGGAGCGCTCCCACCGCGCCAAAGACCGATCCCACCGGCACCTCGGTCGGCCACTTCTACTGGACCGCCTTTACGCCTTCGTATTCATCCGCCGCGGGCGGCGCCCTGATCACCCGCACCTGGCTCGCGGAAGGAACCGGGGTCCAGGCTCCACCCGTAGCCGCCGATTTCAACGGTTCGGCGTCCACCGACGCCGCCTCTGGCTGGGGTTTCGTGCCCGCCCAGGACACCATGGTGGACAAGCGCCTGCGCAATCCTGACGGTACCCTGGCGGGTCCCGCCACGGGTGGATACCGGGTCACCTGGTTCAACGCCACGCTTTCCCCCAGCGGCACGGTCGTTCCGCCCGACTTCTGGGTGATCGAACTGAAGTCCGGGGGCGGAGCGCCGGTCCACTTCATGGTCCCCAGCAACTATCCTGCCCAGCCCAACTACCCGGCGCCGGCGAATATCGCCACCGACACCACCCAGACCCTCGCCAGTCCGATCGTCACCGATGCCCGCTGGTTCATCGCTCCCCCTGCGGGACCGGGACTTCCCGACAGTTACAGCGCCACCTGGTCCTCCGCTGCCCTGGCCGCCCCCGGCTACTGCTGGTTCGATGTTCCGACCGAACTCAGGCCTGCGGATCCTGCGGATCTCACCGTCTGGGCAGTGAAGTCCATCCTTGCGAACCAGCCGCCCAGCGGCGCCAATCCCCGGCCGCTCAACCGTCCGGACTGGCTGGACGGCATCAAGACCGCCGTCGCCAACATGCTGGTCACGCCCAGCGACAATGTCGACAAGGCCTACGCTCACAAGATCCCGTTCAATTTCCCCTGGGATATCGTCGTGACCAACAGCGAACCCACCCCGGTCGCTCCCACCACACCGGCCCCCTGACAAGGTGGCACCTGGTTTGCTTAACCCAGGGGAATGTCGCTCCATTGACGCTCCCCTGGTCTTCAAAGACGTTAATGTTGATTGCTTCCCTCCAAGGAGGATTCGTGAACGTATCCAGCTTCCTTATCGTGGCCCTTGCAGCCGGCGCCCTCGGGGCCCAGGATGCACCCAGACTGGATCGCCGGTTCCAGGTTTTCGCGGAGACCTATCGTCCAGCCAAGATCCAGGTGGCCATCGGGATCGATGGCCAGCCTTCCCGGCAGACCGGCGGCGGGTTCCGCTTCATGGGCGAAATCGCACCCGCTCCGGGCTGGTTCTACGAACTGGGGGGCATGTTCGACGGGTCCTCCAATTTCACGGTCAACACCACGAACCTCAATCTGACCCAGTTGCAGGTGCTCGACAGCTACTGGACCCTGGGCACGGCCTACCTGGCCAAGTTCGGTGAGTCCCTGACCCTGGGAGGCCATCTGGAGGCCCGCGGCGAATACCTCAGGGTCCAGGGCGAAGCCGATGTCAACGGCGCCGCCGACCAGGTCAATCTGTCCACCACCTACCTGCGCCCCTGGGTGCGCGGCAGCGCTGACTACACCTTCACCGGCATCGGCCAGTCCAAGCACCCGTACATCGGCCTGGAGGGGGCGTACGCCCTCATGAAGACCACCCAGAACTGGACTCCGGACTTTTCCAACATGGACGGCCGCAATCTGAGGGCCCTGGCCCCGAGGGCCTCCGCCGCCCTCTACGTGGGCATCCGCTTCTAGTCAGCCGCCAAGCACCAGCTTCAGCTTGCCCAGGGCCCAGTCCAGCTGCTCCCGGGTGATGACCAGGGGCGGCGACAGGCGCAGGGTCTGCCCGCGGGTCACCCCGCACAGCAGGCCTTCCTGCAGCAGGGCCGCGCAGACGCCGGCGGCGGGCCCGGCCTCCGGACGCAGTTCGATCCCGGCCCACAGCCCCAGGCCGCGGATCTCCTTCACCAGCGGGCTTTCCATGGCCCGCAGCTGTTCCAGGAGGTAGGCGCCCAGTTCCGCCGAGCGGTCGATCAGCTTCTCGTCGGCCAGCACATCCAGGGCCGCGCAGGCGACCGCGCAGGCCAGGGGGTTGCCGCTGTAGGTGGAGCCGCCGGAGCCCGGGGTGAACCCGCCCATGAGCTCCTGGGAGCCGAGCAGGGCGCTGACCGGGTAGAACCCGCCCGACAGGGCGTTGCCCAGCGCCACTGCGTCCGGGCGGATGCCTTCGTGCTCGAAGGCGAACAGCTTGCCGGTCCGGCCCAGGCCGCACTGGATCTCGTCGGCGATGAGCATGATCCGGTGGCTGTCGCAGCACTCCCGGAGCCCGCGCAGGAAGCCCCTGGGCGGCACCACCACGCCCGGGCCGCCCTGCACCGGTTCCACCAGGATCGCGCAGGTGCCGGGGCCGACCGCGGCCCTGGCCGCGGCCAGGTTGCCGTAGGGCACGATCCGGAACCCCGGGGTGAAGGGGCCGAAGCCCTCGGTCCGTTCCGGCCAGTCGCTGAGGCCGGCCAGGGTGGTGGTGAAGCCGTGGACATTGCCGCTGAAGACGATGATCTCGGCCCGGCCGGGGGCGATGCCCTTGGCCCGGTAGCCCCATTTCCGGGCCGCCTTGACGGCCGCCTCCAGCGCCTCGGAGCCGGTGCAAAGGAGCAGGGCCCGGGGAAACCCGGTGAGGGTGCACAGCCTGTCCAGCAGCGGCGGCAGGCGGTCGTTGCGGCAGCTCCGGGAGGTGAGGCAGAGCCGCAGGCATTGCTCAACCATGGCCGCGGCGATGCGGGTGTGGTTGTGCCCCTGGGCCACCGCACCGCAGGCGACCAGGTCCATGTAGCGCCGTCCCTGGACATCCCAGACATAGGCGCCGTCCGCGCGGGTGCAGACCAGCTCGCCGGAACGCTCCTGGTCGGCCCCGTAGCGGTTCTCCTGGTCGATCAGCCGGCTTGGCAAGGTCGGGTCCATGGTCATGGCGTTCTCCCCCGTGCCAAGCCAATGCGGCCAGCGCCGCCTATGTTCCGCTTGCTATGAGATATGTATTACATATTATTTAAATGGATATGACATGTGCTCATATCAGAAAAACCAAGGTGGTTCAAAGATATGAAAATATATAAATCATGACAAACCGTAAGCCGCCCCCGAGGCTATTCCCGGATCCCGGACCGCCCGCGGCCGGCCCGCCCCATCTCCTCGAGCAGATCCTGGGGGTCTTCACCGCGCCGGTGCCGCTGTTCCGGCGGCTGGCCGCGAACCCCCGGTGGGGCGCCGCCCTGCTCACCCTGATGGCGGCCACCCTGGCCATGGTGCTCATCTGGGCCGCGCGGGTGGACCCCGACGCCCTGCTGCGCGAAAGCCTGGCCCGGGACCCGGGGGTGGCGCCAGAGGCGATCGAGCGGACCATCGAGGTGTGGGGCCGGCTTCTGGGACTGTTCGGCGCGTTCGGCGTGCTGGTGGGGATGCCGGCCGTGACGCTGTTCCAGGCGCTGCTGCTCTGGGCGGCCGGCCGGGTGTGGCCGGGTCCGGACGGCAGCCCCGGCTACCGCCGCGCCCTGAGCGCGACCGCGGTGCCGGCCCTGGTGGGCCTGCCCAAGGTCATGCTGATCAGCCTGCTATGCCTGGCCAAGCCGGTGCGCGGGCTCGCGCCCGACGCCATCTCGCCGCTGTCCCTGGGCTTCCTGTCCGCGGCCGGCCAGGGCCGCTGCGGCGCCCTGCTGCGGGGCTTCGACCTGTTCGCCGCCGCCAACCTGGTGCTGCTCTATCTGGCGGCGCGCCACTTGCTGGGCCTGAACCGCGCCGGCGCGCTGGCCTGCACCGCAGCCTGGACGGCCGTGACCGTGGGCTGCCTGCTGCTGGCGCGCTCCTGAAGGATCAGAGGCGGTCGATGCGGATCTCGATCTTGCCGGACTTGGACGGCTTGGGGAGCTCGTGGTTTTCCCTGGGTTCGCGGGAGTGCCGGGGCTCGGGAGCCTTCCGTTCCGAGGGCTCGGGCTTGGGCTCGAACCGGTGCTCGGACCGGTGCTCGGCCTTGTGCTCGCGATGCTCACGCGGTTCCCGGGGCTCGCGGGGTTCGCGGGGCTGCGCCTTGGCCGCCTGGGCGGGGGCAGGCGCGGCCGGCGCGGGCTTGCCGCCCCAGGCCAGGCCCACCTGCTTGATGCGGTCCAGGAGGCGCTGGGGCTCCAGGATCTGGATGCCGTCGCCGAACTGCATGACCCAGCGGGTGATGGCCCTCAGGTCGGTGGCGGTGAAGCTGACCTGGGCCTTGCCTTCCTCCAGGTCCTCGATGGCGAACTCGGGGAAGGGGGCGGGAGCCTGGCGCACCGCGAAGATCCACTGCTTGAGCAGGACCGCCTTGACCCGGATGGGCTCGCCGCCCAGCCAGCCGCCGATGAGGTTGGCAGCCGTGCCTTCGCGGTAGGGGCCCTGGGCGGCCCGGCCCATGCCCTCGACCGGGTTGACCTGGGCGATGAGGGAGAGCAGGTGGTGCCGCTCCGCGTTGTAGCGGCGGTCCCAGCCCCAGACGTACCATCCCCTGGCGAAGGTGTCGAAGATCAGCTGGCGCGGTTCGAAGGTCCGCGGCGGATTGTTCTCGGCGTCGGCGAACAGCAGTTCCACCGCCCGGCCCTCCTGGATGGCCAGCAGGACCGCCCGGGCCTGGTCGGTGACCAGGCTGGCGGGGTCGATGGACGGCTGGGCCTGGACCGCGGCCGGGGCCTCGGGAGCGGGCGCGGGTTCGGCGGCGGGGGCCGGCGCGGCCTCCACGGCCTCCACGGCGGGCTTGCCGGCCTTGGCGGCCCGCGGCTTGCGCACCTTGGGCGCCGGCGCCTCGACGACCGCCACCGGGGCGGGAGCGGGGGCGGCGACGTCCTTGACGGCCTTCTTGGCCCTGGGTCGCGCGGGGGCGGGCGCCTTCGGTTCTTCCATGGGTTCGGGCTTGATCTCTGATTGGGTGATCGGGGTTTTGCGAGGGGCCATCGCGTGGTTCTCCAAGTCTCATCATGGCCCCAAGCGGTTCCAACGTCCACCGCTGGAGCGGGGGGGGCGGATCTTCTGTCAGGAGCGGGGGTGCAGCCGGTCGTAGAGGGCCCGCAGGCGGGCCTGGTGCACATGGGTGTAGATCTGGGTGGTGGAGATATCGGCGTGCCCGAGCATGGCCTGGACCGACCGCAGGTCCGCCCCGTGGTCCAGCAGGTGGGTGGCGAAGGCGTGGCGGAGCACGTGCGGGCTCACCTCGGAGGGATCGATGCCGGCGTCGCGGGCGTAGCCCTTCAGCATCCGCCAGAGGTGCTGGCGGGTGATCGGCTCCCCGAGCCGGCCCACGAACAGGGTGTCTTCCCGGGGCCGGAACCCGGGCCGGAGGGCGATCCAGGCGCGCATCCAGTGCTCGGCGCTTTCGCCGAAGGGGATCAGCCGCTCTTTCCGGCCCTTGCCCAGCACTTTCAGGAAGCCCTCGTCCAGGTAGACCGTCCGGGCCGAAAGCCCGGCCAGTTCCGAGACCCTGAGTCCGGAGGCGTAGAACAGTTCGATCCAGGCCCGGTCGCGCACGCCCAGCGGCGTGTTCAGGTCCGGCGCGGCCAGCAGGGCCTCCACCTGGGCTTCGGTGAGGGTCCGGGGCAGGATCCGGGGCGGCCGGGGCGGCCGGACCACCGCCTCGGGGCCGGCGGCGCCCTCCCCCTCCATGCGCAGGAAGCCCAGGAACTGGCGCAGCGCGGAGGCGAGCCGGGCCACGCTGCGGGCGGCCTTGCCGGCGCCCTGCTGGGCGGCGAGAAAGGCGCTGACCCGGTCCCGGTGCAGGTCGGACGGGGCGAACTCCCGTTCGCAGGCCCAGCGCGCCAGGGCCTGGAGATCCGAAAGGTAGCCGGAAACGGTGTTGGGCGACAGGCTCCGCTCGATGGCCAGGAAAACTTCGAATTCCCTCAGGGAACCGCTCCAGCCCAGGGGCCATCCATGTTCCGGAATGGAAATTTCGGAGGTTTTGGGCATGGGGTCAAGTATAGCCGCTTGGCATCAGGTCCCCGCCATGATAGCCTCTCGTGGTTCTAAGGAGAGATCATGGCTGAAATCCGCAAAAAGGTAATTGCGATCATTGCCGAACAACTTGCCAAACCTGAGGATTCGATCTCAGAGAATAGCCACTTCGTTGACGACCTGGGGGCCGACAGCCTCGATACCGTTGAGATCATCATGGCGATCGAAGAGGCCTTCGGCATCGAGATCCCCGAAGCGGAGCAGGAGAAGATCCGCACGGTGGGCGATGCCATCTCCTACATCGAGAAGAATGCCAAGGCCTGATCTGGCGCTTCGACCGGTTCCATCGCCGCAGGGTACAAGCCTCTGCGGCGATTGCCGTTAGCCTAATTCGTTCGGGGCCGCGCCGTCGGTCTTCCGATCCCCTGCTGCCCGGCGTCCACCAGATGTGACCGCCGTAGCCGGGAACCTGTGGCATCCTTTGTAAGCTTTGAGGTGACGTCATGACCACAATCCAGCGCCGTCGCGTTGTCATCACCGGGATGGGTACGGTCAATCCCTGCGGAATCACCGTCGCCGAAACCTGGGACAACCTGATGGCCGGAAAGAGCGGCATCGGGCTGATCAGCAAGTTCGACACCACCGATTTCACATGCAAGATCGCCGGCCAGGTGAAGGGGTTCGAGCCGGACCGCTACATCGACCGGAAAGACCAGAAGAAGATGGACATCTTCATCCAGTACGCCATGGCCGCCGCCTTCGACGCCATGAACGACTCCGGCCTGGCCACGATGGAACTGTCCAAGGCCGAGCGGGAGGTGTTCGGCATCGCCATCGGCTCCGGGATCGGCGGGCTGTCCACCATCTTCGAGGAGTCCAACGGCTACCGCGGTCCCCGCCGCACCAGCCCGTTCTTCATCCCCAGCCTGATCATCAACCTGGCCGGCGGGTTCGTCAGCATCAAGTACGGCCTGCAGGGCCCCAATTCCGCGGTGGCCACGGCCTGCGCCACCGGCACCCACGCCATCGGCGACGCCGCGCGCCAGATCATGTTCGGCTATGCCGACCGCATGGTGGCCGGCGGCAGCGATTCGGTGATCAACCCGCTGGGCGTCGGCGGCTTCGCCGCCATGCGCGCCCTGTCCACCCGCAATGACGCCCCCACCGAGGCCAGCCGGCCGTTCGACACCGGCCGGGACGGCTTCGTCATGGGCGAAGGCGCCGGGATCGTCGTCCTGGAAGAATACGAACTGGCCAAGGCCCGCGGCGCCAAGATCTATGCCGAGATCGCCGGCTACGGCATGAGCGGCGACGCGCACCACATCACCAGCCCCAGCGAGGACGGCGACGGGCCCATGCGGGTCATGAACGCCGCGATCAAGGATGCCGGCATCGCCCCCGAGCAGATCGGCTACGTCAACGCCCACGGCACCTCCACCCCTGCCGGGGACCGGATCGAGTGCACCGCCCTGAACCGGGTGTTCGGCAGCTACGCCAAGCACCTGAAGGTGAGCTCCACCAAGTCCATGACCGGCCACCTGCTGGGCGCCGCCGGTGGCCTGGAGACCATCATCTCCGCCCTGGTCGCCCAGACCGGCCTGATCCCGCCCACCATCAACGTGGTGAACCAGGATCCCCAGTGCGACCTGGACGTGACCGCCAACACCCCCGGCACCTTCGACGGCGAGTACACCCTGAACAACAACTTCGGCTTCGGCGGCACCAACGGCTGCCTCGTGCTGCGCAAGCTCTAGAGCCAATACCCTTCGTTCAAGTCAAACAGGCTTTTCTCAGCGTCCTGAGCGCCTTGGGGCGGCATGCGTGCCTCCTGAACGGCCCGTTGGCGATTTTCGCTGATTGTTCGCCAGCAGGGTGGCGGTTAGACTCGAGGGTCTATGGCTATTCCCCGTTCTTTCAAGCTCCAGGCACCCTACCAGGCCGCCGGCGACCAGCCGGAGGCGATCGATCAGCTGGTCCGGGGGATCGAGGCGGGGGACCGGTTCCAGACCCTGCTGGGGGTCACCGGCAGCGGCAAGACCTTCACCATTGCCTCCACCATCGCCCGCCTGGACCGGCCGGCGCTGATCTTCGCGCCGAACAAGACCCTGGCCGCCC
>Ga0316217_10001412_pt1 | contig 31303 bp, 21 predicted proteins | sample 1anoAmetaG_FD_203633 | JGI IMG/M metagenome (GOLD analysis project Ga0316217, IMG submission 203633) | Freshwater microbial communities from Trout Bog Lake, Wisconsin, USA - 1anoA | ecosystem: Environmental > Aquatic > Freshwater > Lake > Hypolimnion/Profundal zone | place: USA: Wisconsin... | reverse complement strand
ACCAGAATTTAGAAAAGGAGTACTTAGCAACTAATAACGAAACAATTAAAGAGTTGCTTCTGAGGCTTGATGAAAAAGCTCAGCAGCAAAGTTTAATATAGGAGTGTATTTAAGTACTATTTGCCTCCTTCGCTCCAAATTAGGCAGTTAGCTAAGAAAACATCATTAAGTATTGCTGTATTAAGAGTAGATAAAACTAAGAAGGAACTCACGATTACAAGGATTTGTAATGTTTGCTTCAGAAACAAGAAGAAATCAATAGAAATCACATCAAATTAGAGCATCAAATGCACATTTATGTCGATTCTCTTTTGGAAAAGATTCATGAGTTGTAGAAGAAACTTGCGTCTTCAATAGCCAACAACTAGCTGCTTGCCTAGGTTTATAAAATGGTATTCAGAAAAACAGGAAACTTTAAGAATAGTTGAAGATGTCAAATTAAAATAAAAGTAACAGCAAAACCCATATCGCAAAACAGTATTTTAAGAGCAAAATTATATAAAAAAACTAACCCTATTTCAAAGAAAAAGGTATAATTAACAAAATTGAGTCTCGTGCTCAAAAACTGTCGGACAAAAAGCTGCAAAATAAGATATTTTTCAAATAATAGCAACCAAGACCCTAGGCTTCATCATCTCAGATACATAATCAAAAGAACAGGATTTGGCTATTGGATAGAAGCATTATCAGAAAACATGTCAGCTAAACAATATCTAAAAGAAGTAAGTTTTTCTGACCTAGATTCATCCCAATCTCTTTATTCTATTAAAGAGGAGCAAAAAAGAGAAATAAAGATCTTGAAAAATAGAACTTAAGATATACTAAACATTAGAAGACTACCCAAAAGAAACTCTTCTTCTCAACTATATTGACGTCTCAAGACAATGATGATATATTTTATAAGATAATTAATCTCCCAGCGATCGAAGAGAATATTGATAATATATGAAATATAGTATAAGGTTCATCTTTCTTGTTATCTGCTTGTTGGCTCTTTTCAAAACCACAACACAGCAATGCAAACCTTACTATCCACGAATATTTTGGAATCCCTCGTCTTAGGAAATAGCAAACAATAAGGTTGATCATATCTTCATGTGGAATACAAATAACTCCTGCCCCTATAGCTTCATTCAGATCTACATCCAAAGCAGAATAACCAAGTTCAGGTGTGCTTAAAAACGAATTTAAACTTTCAATGATGATAAAACGCTTTAGTTTTATCACTACGTGCAAACATGCAAAGTATTTCTTCAGTATGATACTGAAATAGTCAAGTTTTCTTACAAGCTGTTTGGCTCTAAATATATTGATGGTTCAGTCGCATAAACTTCAGATCAATTTGAAGTTGAAATGCCCACTGTAGCTATTTCTTTATTTAGAATGATTTGCCTCTTAGATTTGCAGTTATTTCAGACTGGGGTCCAATCATCGAAAAACCCTATAAAGCTTTAAATGATACACTTGATTACATTCTCGCACAGAGAGTGAAAGAAAAACAGAGTGGGAAAGAAACGAATTAATGGAGGATAAATGGACTTTTCATTAATGGAGATTATGCTTATGACCTTTAATCAAACCATGGTCAAATGTACCTAATGTTCTTGAATTAACTATCGCGAATCACTCGATTTTGGCCCATCATAACCACAGTCGGTAATCATTAAAGTACACTCCCTAAAAGCATGTATCTCTTCTAAAATAGCTTTTAAATTGGAAGACTTACGACTAAAGATAGCATTTATTAAAGGGTTCAAACTTTTAGATTTGTAAATAGAACCACTTTCCTCCTCTTTGACCCTTTTCTCTAAATCTACAAAATAGGAACTGAAGCACAATACGAAACAATGAAAACTTCAATTAAAAACGCACTAGAAAAAAGACAGAAGCTCTATCCAGACTAGTTTCTGATAATGGCATCTCATTATCCGGTTATGTGTTCACAAGTAGATCCTCATTGTCGAGACGCTATTGGGAATATGCCAGATTTATACTAATACTTATCAACCCAGTTTTAGGGCAAAGGCTTAGTTGATCTCTACATTGGCTCACATATGCACCAATATGAACGAATCTGGCCTTTTGTTGATAACCAGTTTGTTAATCAGAGTTCTCCTTACTACAGAGGCAGATTGGCTAATTTTGTGGAGGCTGTAGGAGGCGTCAATTATTTTATTATTGAGGAGTACTATAAACCTGAGTATTTTAGTGTATATTCGACCTACAATCTTACAGGAATGGGAATAATGACAATTTCTGGAAATTCAGTGAAAAAGAGTTAGACATTCCAAATCCATTACAAGCATATTATCACTCCTAAAACTTATGAAGTTGTAGATGAGTTTGTAGTGACGAATAAATACAAGAATGAGAAAAGTATAACCCTTTTGCAAAGTGAGTGATAGTTTGTTGAATAAACGGATTCGATAGCCAATATTATAAATAAACATTTGTAGTGGTTGAGTTTTTTGAATTAAATGCCGCGTTTGGTCTAATATGTTATGTTTTTAGTTTATATTTTTGCTGTTGATTGCCATTTCAGCTATTTTTTCCTCTTTACTGTTCTTCTTTAATTGAAACTCTCCTTTTTAAAAACTACTTGATTCTAGGCAAAGTAATGAAGTTGTGAGTAAAGACTTCTTTTTTGGTTGGAAAACTTATATTTTAAAAGGCTTTCAAAAATAAAAAGGTACTAAACTTATGTTTTCAAGGGTGTTAAAAAGAATATTCCAAAAGGAAATACAAGAAATCAAGATGTAGAAGCGCATACCTCTCTCAAAAACACTACGAGGAATCTTGATCTTGATATTTTTGGGGCAACACTTCTATATATGTTCAGCGGTTCGTGGGATTATCTTAAATTAAATAAGATATGAGCAAGGCCGTCATCTTGGTTTTTATTGCAGCCCTTTTAACTGTCACAATTGCCGATAGGCCATCGTCCAGTTCAAATCTCATCTATCCTTTACCTGTTTCTCCTGCAGCCGGAAAAACCACAATCACTCTCTTTGATGCCTGGCCTAAAGTTGATGTACTGCTGAAAAACACTTATTGGTACTATTTGAGAGATGCTTCCACCATTTACCAAGCTGGCGTCGACTCACCCAACGAATTCCTTTTTTTCACTATCTATAGAAACATTGTGGGTACCTTCTTAGTGATCACAACATGGACCAAAGACAAACAAAATTTACAAATAAATACTTTTGTGAGACTAGGAAACGGATATGCCGCAGGAAGCAGCGCAAACTATGACCCTGTCAACATCCAGCCATTCATAGTCAGCCTTGCCCTCGGCCCTGACGAGTACATGGTTGTTGTTAATTAAGACGGAACCATCAACGTCACTGGAAACCTAACTCTTTACAACCAAGATATGGGAATCGTTGCTAAACAAAATATCACTACATTCAACATTACCCAAGATATGAAAGAAAAGTGCACAATTGCTGACAAATTCAACAGAGATACCTACTGGTATTACCTTCAAAATGCCGACCTGGTCAGTGAAAACGATATCCCTACCAGTGAACAATACTACTGCGTATTCGTTTACGTCAACACTGCTGGAACTTTCCTCTCTATTTCCCACTGGGACTTAGCCACCAAAACTACAGGAGTTAATACATTGGTTAGACTTGGTAACGGTAAGGCTGATGGCGCTAATTATGGACCAGTTTCCCTGACTCCCTCAATCCTTAAGTTGGAAAAGTTCAATTGATGATCCTATTTATTGACCTAATGGTCTTATAATTCAAATTCTGGCTTATCATATCTTCACAATTCACAAATAAGTGCTTAAAAGAGGCGCATTTTTTTTGTGGATTCTAGGTTTTTAAATTTTGAATTATTCAGAAAATCGAAAAATTCACCATTCTGTGGAAATCAATAATGCTGAGGCATAAAATCGTGGATTCTGGGCAAAGTTAAATAATACTTTAAAAAAAGGTGATTCGTCGTTGAGTTTTTGCAGCGACGCATATTCAAACTCAGTTTTTCAACAGTTATAATCATATCTTATAATGAACCGTAATCAATAAAATGATTAAAAAGTCGCCTAGGGCTATTTGTTCAAAAAGGGAGAAGAGATGGGTCCTGAAAACTTGGAAAAACCATTGGCAATCCAGGTATTAGGCCTCTAGTAGATGAAACAGCTATATAAAGCTGGGTTTTTCAAGAATATGCAAATTGGAAAATTATGTAAACAAAGTAATAGATTTTTAGTAGATTCTCTCTAATTTCAGAACAAATGAATGTTCCCTGCTTGAATGATAGTCTTTAATGTTTTTTAGAGATTATGACATCATATTACATCACTAAAATAAAAATTTTGCCTACAATTTGCCATTCTTTCAGACTTTTGACCTTCTACTAATTGAACTTTACCGTTTCCTTGACTAGAGTCAAACGCAATAATTGCTAAAATGCGAATTTTTTTAGTAACAAAATTAGAAACTATCATTCATGCACTAACAAATAAATGCATAATGGGCACCATCACAAAGCAAGTTTGAAATATTAGTAGCTTAAAACATAGTTTTCCTTAGTTTGTTGGGCCTAAAATTCTGAGAGATAAATTTAAGAGATTCATATTTGTAGGAATGGCGGTTAGTGTGTCTGTTTTAGGGTCGTATGTCGTTAGTCGGTGCCTGGGACAAGGTACTATCCCAAATAGTTGAGGGGTTGAATACAAAAAATTGATAAGTTGAGGAATTACAAACCAATGGCACACAATCGGTATTTAACCTAAATAAATACAAAGTTACCATAAATAGCAGCAATTGCTAAAGTAATGCCGGCAAAGTAACAAAAAGTGTCTCCAATGAATATCTGCGAAGGATAGGCGTTCAGTTTCATTAACGCAATAGCAGTTCCCAAAAAGGAAACCAGAAGAAAAGAGCTGTAAGCATACTTCTCAGAGTAACCATTTACTAAAATATCTGTTGCAAAATAAAGGAGCATACCTGAAGCAGCAACTATGCTTTGTCCTACTTAAAGGCCATTAATCCCTGCAAAGATATTGATTGTGTTTGTTTTGTATATTCCAAGGAGAGTAATATACACATGGAACAAGTATCCGATTTCTATTTTAGGGCCAAATAATGCTGTGAAAGGGTAGATCACATTGACGTGGGTTGGGCCGGAATAGACAGAAACTAAAGGAATTATAATAAAGAATGGAAAGATTAGCTTGTATCTCCACAGTAAATCAAGCATATCGTCAGCAAAACCGAGTAGAATCGTACTTAAAATGGTCACTAAAGTCGCCAAGTGAGTAATTAGCAACGTGTTTCCTTCGTAATGTTTGAAGATAGGCGCCATTATCATCGCTACGATGCAAAAAGCCACAGCAGCTGCAAACCCCATACACTAAGGTATTTACTTCTCCCCTGCTTAGCTTCCTTTTTTATTGATATCAAATCCATTTATCCCTTTCTTTATCATGAAGCTTTTTATTTTGGGGATAAAGGCATTCGTAATGAACCAACTAATAACTCCTACCCCTACTAAGAAAGCACCATTCCGTGCATTCATTTGGAAAACGAATGCTAAAATTGCGAGGCCTATCAGAAGCTGAGTTAACTTGTATTCGTTCATACACGTTGTTATTTAATTATGAATTCTATATTAAAGTAAAAGGAAGTTTTATCATATTGAAGATTCACTCCGCATAAGGCCTCTAGGACTCTCCTGACTAGAACTTGGCCAACCTTGCATTTAGGTCTCCCAGCACATTCCACAAGCATTCAAGGTTGTTCTATAGTTTGAATTATAGCTTTTAGCTCAATTCAGCAAAAGATTGCTGTATTTTCTTTTGTTGGATGTTCATTTCCTCAACGTTTTTCTTGAATCCACTCAAAAGATGTTTGTATTCAACGACTTATTGATCTTCAAATGTAAAATCTTCCTCTAACGAAGGGTATGAGCGGCTATCGTTGGTTTAAATCATTTACTTATTTTTTTACTCCTCCTCAGTCTCTTCAAACCTAATTTGTTTGATTTTCCTGGGAGTTATTGAACTTTTGGTTTTCGAATTCGTGACACTGCGACTGTTATCAAGGATGCTCTTGGTAATTGTTTTACGCTGTTGCTTGAGGCTTGGAGAGAGTTGGTTAGTTGTTGTTTTTTTGACATTTAGTGTGGTCTATTAAAGCATAACTGTAAGCTGATCGATTCTTTTATTTAACGCATCAATTTTTTCTTAAAACTCGAGTTCTATTTTTTTCTAAATCGCACAACATAGGTCTTGACTGCTTTTCATCAAGTTCAGGTAATTGCAACTGTTTTGTTCTTCCAAAACAAGCTAAGTGATTTCCAAAAGTTGACCGGCAATTTATTTGGTTAGTTATGGGAGAGGAGTTTCTTCCTCAGATTTGTTTTTGCTCTGTCTGTCGTCAATACAGTGGTTGACTTGTTCGATTATTAGAGCTTTAAAGGACTCCGACTGCCTCAGTAAATTTGAAAACTCTTCGATATCAATCATTCTATATTATAAATGGGTAGCTGCTGTAATAACACTGAAGTATAACCCGATAATGACTATAAACATGTTCACTAGTCAGTAGGAAGTGGGCCGGATTTAAAAGAAAAAAAGTAGATGAAGTACTATGGGGAGCTAAAGGAAATGCACTTTAAGTTGATATCTCGTAAATAGTAGCAAATACAAGAGAAATAGTAAGCTATTCGTGAACTGCAAGCTAAATTAGACTAGCTTACCAGAAGCGGCGAACCAGCCAATAGTCTTAAAGTTCAAAAGCTACGCAAGCAAATTGAGACGCATGAAAAGCTCATCCTCCAGGCTAAGGAAGAGATTGATAAGATATAGAGAAGATGATACAAGATATGATAGATGTTATGTAGATGACTCACTCCTTTTTTAATAGGTAGCCCCTTTGAAGCTCTACGAGAATATTTGGGTGCTTACAGTTTGCCGAACATCGGATTTGAGATTTGGCACTCACTATAATGCAATCATGATATAATGATTCATCGAAATATATTCTTGATTTCAGGGTCAGAGAGTCAATTTGTTAGGTCTTGAAAACACTAAAAGTCTAAGATTATGAAATTAGCAAGATCAATTTGTGTTCAAAGTCTGCCCCAAGGATTACTTATTTCCGTGTGTTATTGGCATAGGAAATTTATAATCCTTTCTTAATATTAATTATGACCGACTAAATACAAAAATCTCTAAGCTAGTACAAAGCTGAGATAGAAAACTCCTTCCAGGTCAATTTATAAAAAATCAAAGCTTAATATAAGGAGAGAATAAAAGCATTAAAGACAACTATAAAATGCAAAGACGAGTAAATTAGAACTCTTGAAGTCAAATTAACTAACTTCAATTCGTAGGTCTCAGCTTTGAGAAGCAAAGATGCTTAAAATCTCCAAAAGATTTAGAGCTATAAGGAAGAAATCAAGTAGTTAAAGAACGGAATTGAAAAAACAGAGAGAAGTTCAAAATAGCAATTGGATTAGCAACACAAACTAGTCTTATCTCTGTCGCAGGAAATACTAGAGCATAAGGAATAGATTGAAAAATTCGTTAAACAGCAGGAGGTGTTTAGTACGGACTACAGTGTCATGAGCAAGCAATAGCTCTCATCCTTTTCTTTTGAAATATCTGAGCTGTTCAGAAACTCCCCTCAATAAATTCTAAGGTTTTTGTAGTCAGTTCCTGGCTAGCAAAGCAAAGACCCCAAAGAAGAAGGTGATATGACTTGCATGCTTGTGAGCAAAGATGGCCTAAGTTTGTAGAAATTCGTCAAAATAAACCGCACCTTCCTCAAAAGAGCTATAAAAGAGCATGAGAAACGTTTTAGGTTCGTATTGATACACAAACCTGATAAACTATGATTCAAAATTCTAAGTTTGGCTCATAAAAGTGAGATTTTCAATTTGGTTTTGAATAATTCTGATGAATTAAAGAAAGTTGTTTATAAATCATATGAGTACAATATAGCTCACGAATCAACTCCCTCTCTAAGAAATACTCTCAGCTGTCAAGAGTTTCAAGAGGAATGGGGAAAAGATCAGTGACCTAGTTAGGTCACAAAATATGACTGCAGCAATCGCTCTTTTGAAGCAGTAATAAGCAGCTGCTACCCAAATTGAAGCGATGCTTTCTAGATGCTAGGAAAATTATTTAAGTCCCTAAGTAGCCAAAAAGTTGGTCATGATCAAAAGGCAGTTTAAAGAAGAGAGGGAAAGAATAGCACAACATTTTCATAATGCACGCTAAGCGGTATCGAAGACTTAGCCCAATAATTAACAGCATGAATAGTAACTCTAAGGATTCGACTTTGATGTTTAGGCTCGATTGCTTCGCTAGAAAGGGGAATCATTAAACAAAGTAAGTCAAAAGATCATCGGCATACATACTGTAATGCGATAAACGGAACAATTAACATTTGAGCAAGGAGAAAAGCTGGATCTCATAGGGGATAACCTGTAAACAACAAAAGCACATGTAACTAAAGCGAATTAATAGCTGTAAGAAGCCAATAAGTATTCCAAAGAGCATAATAAATGCTGTTTATGGCTTTTAGTGTTGCTACTTGTTGCGGTTTGCGTGATTTTGGTTATTGTTTTAGTTCTTTGTTTTCTTTTCGTAATTAAAACTTAGTAAAAAACTACCTTTCCTTGCAAGAGACAATAAATCATGAGCTGTTTGCCAAGGAGTGAATATACGCTGAAATAGTTTGTTTTTAGCTTTATTCCTTACCAATATGAATATATATGGTCATAAATCTAATTTTCGGCATTCTCTTGCTTGTTGTTACACAGGAATCAGAAAAAAGTGACTATCATCTAACCCCAGCTTCGCCTCCTCTCGGATTTCTAGCTCAATATTATACCGTTAACTTAAGAGTAATCGGCCTTCCTAACCCAACATTTTCCTACGATGGACTACCACCATTTTTAGCAGGTTCTGAAAACGGCACAATAGAGGGTATTCCTGATCAAATCGGCTCTTTTTTAGTTAAAGTAAAGTATTCCTCTGGAACTTCATTAGGCCAAGATGAAATAATATTGAGAGTCACTACATATTTGAGCTAGTAGCAGATGAATAACACATCGAATACCTTTCAGATTCTGTATCCTAATTCTTCTTTGGCTTTTGTTACAGGAAATAGAGTAAATCTTCATTTATATGCTTAAAATGGGAAGAATCCTTATATTTGGTCAATAACTAATCTTCCGCCAGGTCTTTTTGCAGATACAAAAGGAAATATTAATGGAACTGTCATTCAATAGGGCTATTATACCATTAGCGTTTCAGTCTCAGATATGAGCGGAAAATCAGCTTATAGCTACTTTGTTTTCAACGTCCAACCAAAAAACAGTAATTCAGGTACTTTAGAGAATTATTTAGGCCTGCAATTAGTGTAAGTACAGAATAGAAACACAAATTAGCAGTATAATCTAACTGAAATTGAAAATCAGTAAGTTTAAGCAACTAAAGCTATCTTCGAAAAAGCTAGAATGTTCTATTAAGCACAAAATAATACGACTTTCTATAGAGAAAAGATTACAAATACAACTATTGCTATGCAGTAGGCTCAGGCAAAGGCTTAAGTCGCATAAAAAAGAGTGAGTACCATTTCTGGCATTCAAAGCTTAGCCTCAGCGATCTTCGCTAAAGTTCAACAAATACTTAAAACTGTTCAAAATAATTATTAGCTATCTCAGACAAATTATAATAATTTCATAGCTCAGCTTTAAAAATATAATAAGGCAGCAAACTAATCTTTAACTAACTTTGAAGATGCAAGATAAAGGCTAAATGAGGCAAGCAAAGATTTTATCTCAGCTCAAAACGAATCACTTTTGTCTGTTTTAAACTTAAAACTAGCCTTAAAAGCATATTCCGATGCGAATGATAGCTATTAGTCTTCTTTTAAGACTTATAATTAAGCTAAAAGCATAATACAGGATCAGCAAAACAACCTCTTAGCTGCTAGCTTTCTAGTTGATGCAGTGAGGAATACTTTAAATCTTGCAAACCAAGCAAATGATGGGGCTTTGTCTAACCTTAAAATGATTCAAAACATTTATGAGAAAACTAACTCAATTTTGAATAGCACACAAATACTCGTTTAGAAGTTTACAAATGACCTGGATGATGCAAAGAATGATTTATAATCATCCAAATTTAGTCTGGTGCAAGCCTTGAATCGACTTTATGTAGCTCAAGCTGCAAAAGCAGAAGCTGATAAAGCCACGGCTATTTTGAGTTTCCAAGCTGTTCAGAACATCAATTTGAATACTGTTAATATTAATGTCTTCAATGGATGTGAACAAGGGGCCTATCCAACGATTTCTGGAAGTGCCTACATTTCAGAAATCAACGCTTATAGCGTAAAGTTGACCACAGGAAATATTCTAGTCTTTGGAGCTTGCAGTAATTTAGGCCCCAATATTTACAATGGTATGCTAGCGACCTTCATAGGTTATATGAAAGAAGGCTATATACATCTATTATAGCTGAAAAGAGCCAGCGTTTGAAAAAAGTAAAGTTTATGAAATGATTTTTCTTTTAATTTACAGAAGAATAATTGTAGAATATATTTGATTAGTATAATAATTTCTTAGTAGTGATCGAAAGGAGGTTGTTATCCTTGGGGCTAAGCCAAGTAAAAAAGGGTGTTTATTATTTTATTATTTTATTCGAAGAGGAGGAGTGGAGGAGAGTGAAGGAGGAGTGAGATGGAGTGATCTTTTGCCAAAGCAGGTATTTATACCCCCCGTGGTTTACTTTGCGGCTAGTTTAATTAAGGAGAAAAAACAAAACAAAAATTTAGTAGTAAGAAATGATATATATATCCGCCTAGCGGAATTATTACTACTACTATTTGATTAGTAATCAAGTAATACTTTAGTAGAAGAATGAGTGAGTCTAATATTGGAGACGAATAGTCTAATATTCTCATAAAGCGTCCTTTTGCTACAAAAACCCTAAAAGAATTGGACAGGCAGCAAGTTGACTTTAACCGAAGGCTGAAGCGTAAATAACGCAAATCTAGCGTGGGCAGAGTAGAATAATTTGCCTCTCGCTATCAAATTGCCAGTAATAGCGAAAACGAGATCCCAAACAAGCTCCAAGAGGTTATCAGGCACGGAAATCGAATAATTGCTGAGTGGAAAAATGACCAAATACACGGCTTTGCTGAAATTTATTACCGCAATGGAATCTACTTCAAGTAAATCTACTTCGATTCAGAGGTATTTACCAAAATGGCATTAAAGTAAAGGGACATTTCAAATTCAAAAGTGGGTTCTAGTATCTGGGTAGCTGTTTTGGCAATAGCTTCGCAGGAGAAGGAGTTTTAAGGTTTCCAAATGGTAAGACTATCGAGGGAGAATGGAAAAACTTTTAGATTATAGGAAATGGTAAGATTAGCTATCCAAAAGGAGAAGTTTACTATGGGGAAATCAAAGAATTCAATTAAGACGGAAAGGGTTACTTTTATTATACAGATGGTAGTAAGTACGAGGGTGAGTTTAGTGAAGGCCTAATCACTGGAAAAGGCTGTTATTACATATAAGGAAAGCTTGTCTCTGCTGGGAAATGGTTGAACGGCTAGCTCCAAAAATAGCAGGCTTTGGATAACTAGCCTTTGCAGTTTTAGTCAACAATCGATAAAACAGTAGACAAAAAGGATTAACACTGCTAGTATTCTAAATAGACTAAGCAAAATAAAGACTATATTCTACCCTCTTAGTAAAATAAAAGAAAGGAACTCTAACAGAAGAAAGTTATGAAAAGCGTTTATTTCAATTGAGTATATACTATTAGAATTGAAATTCAGCCTTTTATAATTTTATCATCAAAGATTCGGTTGAAAACATTGAATTTTTGAAGATACTAATACATTATCCTTGTTCTTATTTGAAACAAAGTGTCAAGAAATTTCAACTCTTCAGAAATACATTTCATCTTATTATAACTGATCTTCCCATTTACTTATAAAGTAATATTATAAAATGATAAATGTTATGATAAATCGATTGGGAAATGATTGAGACCTAATTCTTTGAGTTGTAAAAAGAGTTGTCTCCATCCAAAGTCGAGCATTCTACTAATTGCGCGCTTGATTCCATTCTTTCCATTTTTAATTATGCTGACTTGTGGTTTCATCATCTCTAAGTTCATCAGGGATTTACTATCCCATTTCTTATACATAGTAGATGTATCTGAATGGGAAGTCAACATCAAACAGATGATATCCCTTAATTCCTAAACCTTCTCCCCATGAGTTTAAAATATAAAGTACTCCTAAGTCTTAGCCCATCCCGAATTTCATGATATTTATTATTACAAGCTCTCATTATATAGTTTTATGTAAATAGGATGATTATGTGAATTTATACATCTGCAAGAGGACCTAACTTAAACAATTCTATTCTAAGTTCCTCTAACCATCATTCTAATTTTGCTGAAAGATCATATCGATTCTTTATAAAAGACATAAAAAGACCAAAGTAAGACGTCAGGTTATTTTAATGTGTCGATTTATCATTTCGATCAAGAGAAATTGATCTTAAAAATGTATAATTGCTTGTTGTCTGCTAGTCTGATCCTGAGTTTAAGCTTTATTGGGTTGCAAAATTTATAATATAAAGTTAGTTGATAAAAGAGATGATGAATTTGAATGAGATTTTAGCTTTCAGCTTGGACTCCAAAATCTTTGGTGAACAAGTTGAAACTTTCAATGAACACAAAATTTAAGAAAAATCACACCAATAACGCCGAAGGTCTTTTACCAGACTGAAGAAACAAAAAACGCGAAAATCATTCTGGAATTTGGAATAAAACCTAACATATGCTTCTTATCTCTAGAATAACAAAGAACTCTTTGGTAGCTCCGTTGCAAAAAGGAGATCATAAAAGATAAATCAACTAGTAAGTAAGGCGGTAGGAACCCGCTCTCCTTAGCAATGTAAATCACACCACCAAAAGATGATAAAGTTCCATAAAGACATAAATGGAATCATTCAGCACATAAAGAAACTGAAATAGCTTAACTTTAAATAATTTGAAACTGTTGAGAGAACTGAAAATGTAAGTTTATGCAAGAAACAGATAGTTACCGTCGCAGAAGATGAACTATTACACAATCTTGCGGAGTTGGAGGGCTAGAAAGATAAACTTAGGTTCCCAGAGTACTAGTTTGATAGTGATTCTGTATATTCATGATCAAAATACTACTTATCTATCTACGTAAACATTAACTAATGGGGTCAAAAAACAACAAATGTTCAACAATTAGTCACAAATACTTGGGTTTTATAGTTATTTTCTCTGAACCAATAGGCCACAAAGTTCCTCTCTCAACCTCCAACTAATCTTGCAAACAAAGGTCAATTTTAGGTAAATGCCAAAACCAGTTAAATAGAAACAGTCACCGAAATTCAAGGAAAAAGCTGAAATAAATTGAATGTGCCGAGAAATATTAGTTGCCCAAAACAGGAATAAATTAAATATGCAATCAAATAATTAAGTATTTTAAAAGGATAATGCAGAAGTATTTGATCTTTTTAAGATCTCGTATCTACTTGGGTTTTACAATTCTTATGACTTAATCTTGTGACTTAAATTATTGATTAAGCTTACAGGACTATTTTAAATAATACAAAGAGTATCATTCATTCGATATCGAAGCTGCTTACTTGCTCGTAATCTAACAACAAGGTCTAATTAGATATCCTGGGGCTTTTGTTCCTCTTCTAAAAAACCTTCTTCTCCTTCTCATCAATACTATTTCTTAGCATTCTATTTTTTTAGACCAGCTTTTCTAATTACTCATGCATTCGCTAAATCTATGCTTCATATTTTTCATCGATATTGCTCATTTCTATCTTATGTGCCTACTCTGACTCAACGATTTATTAGATCAAGCTTTGGAGATATTTCTACTTTTTTTCCAGCTACTCTTTCAACTAAAACGAGCTGAATGGTTCGTACTGCTGTGAGATTTGCGTCAAATTCAGTGTTGCCGTATTATTCCTTTTGTGGAACAGTTGGCTATTCGTATTGAATGTATTAGGCTTCATAAGTTGACTTTGGGTCCTTTATGACAATGGTTCATTCAAATCGTTTGGTATTGATTTCGGATTTTCATTTCGAATGCGGAGATGAAACTTATTGATTGCGTCCATTAAGCTAGTTGTTTTTGTCTGTTATTATTTAAATTAAAGATTTTTTAAAATTTAGAGAATGGAAAAGTTCCCAGATAAGAATCTTTTTTGAATGATTCAAATAAAAGAATAGATTTGCTAAGTTAAAGATGATAAGGATCAATTTTCTTAGGGTATTTGTTAGATGATAGAACTAACAAAGCCTTGCATAACTTAAAGCTTGTCTTCTTTTGTGAAGCCTACAATCTGGTTAGCTATATACTCCAAGGCATCAATGAAATCTTCAAAACTCATTTGATTCTGGTTGAGCCTGTTTCTCATGATCTTAATGAAAATCAAATGATAGTCATTTCTTGTAACTTTTTGATTGGTCATTCCTTGAAAATTGGACAATTTGATGAATTGAGATGATGTCAGAATCCATTTCGATCTTATGCTACACTGACTATGAAATATCTTTAGCATATTCTCGATAATGTTGAATTCTTTCATTTCGTCACTTTCAAAGTCGAGTATCTTCTTGTAGGAGTAGTACATATCGCCGATGCCCATCTACTGCTGCTTCTGAAGACTTCTTCGAACAAGGTACAATGCATCTTACATTACGATTGTTTTGACATACTCATCTACTGGGCTTAACTACTTTTTAGTTTATTTGCCATTCACAACCCCTTCATGCTAAATGTTGAAAGAAGGGTTGTTGTTGGACTACAATAACCAAGGATTTCCTTGCTCATCAATCAATATATCAATACCAAGCACATGAAAGCACTTCCCGTTATTTTTGGGAAAGGTTGCCTTGTAATAATATTTCAGGAAAGGATATATTCCAGTTAAAAACTTTTGAGTAAGTTATTATATTTTGCCCCGAATAGAACTTACGTCTATCCCATTCTGCTTTAGCTCTTCCCAAACCACCTTGAGACACCTTTTTCCGCCTTTGCTGAAAGCATCGGGACTATTTTAAAAATTAGGATGATTTTTATTGAGACTGTAGTTTGTAAGATGAATGTAAGGGTTGCTGAAATTCTATTTAGTGGGTTATTGGTAATCTTAAGTGCAAAACCTTGCCAAACCTTACTAGTTCAAATAGCATATGTAAGGCTTTACAGATGAAATCAAGACATACAACCTCAAATCAAATTTCTTTTTGTTTAAAAGTAGAGGTTTATCTATGTAAGGTTGCACAATCCATTATTGGCTACCTATTTTGGGAACTTAGGAAGTTTTTCTTATTAAGACTATTCCATCTCCTTGGCATCCTGCAGAAGGCTTTGCTATGAAAACTCCTCCTTTTTTTATTTTTTTCTATAGCTATTATTAATCTTCTGGTAAAAGATAAGTTTCAGGATAAAACCAGAAATGTTCAGGCCAGTATTCTCTAAATTTATTCAACATAAATCCAAGAGTTCTTTTATGGCACAGATGCGGCATAGCAGGCAATCGATTGACGATCATTTATGCTGCAAGAAAATGTTCATCTTGAGGTAAAGCCAAGCCTGACCAAAGAATATCACCTCCTTTGAATACTTAAGACCAGTTGTTTGCTTCGACTATGTTTTTAACAAGTCTCAACTAACCTCTGCAATGGCTGGTATTTATCTTGACTTTCTTTTTAGATGGAGGATGTTTTTTCCTGACATAGAATTCGGAAGTCTCAGTCAAGACTTTATTCGAAGTTTCACTTTCTATGTTATCTTACTAATTGTCCATTAATTATTAATGCTAATAAAGAAAAATTGAATTTCAAACTATATTCTGACTAATTACGACACAAAGCTGGAAAATTAATAATCTTGTGATTTGTTGAAGATTGTCATATCAGGTTTACGTTAAGTTTGGCTTCTCTTGCTATTTTTAAGATTTAGGTTATCTTTACAGCTTTTGTTGCAGCCTATTCCAAATCCTAGGTAAAGAAGAGATTAAATCTGAAATGATTTGTCGTGCATCTTCAATCTTAGTTCCTTTCATTCTCAAAACTATTAGCTTCTCCATTCTTGTTTCCATTATACCTTTGATCAGACCTAACGCAATAATGTCTCCTTACGTTATTTCAAACTTACCTAGCAATACCTGCGAAAATATTGACTAGAATGGCTTAAACATTTGGGTCACTATCCATAATTCTGAGGGCTGCAGCAACCTGCTCATCTGTAGCTCTTCCTCCAACATCCAAAAAGTTTGCAGGCTTACCATTCTTGAACGAAATAAACGAAATAAGATCCTTTGTTGCCATCGCCAATCCAGCCCCATTTACCATGCATCCTATACTTCCATCCAAAGAGATATAGTTGAGATCATATCTTTCAGCCTCAACTTATTTCCAATTCTTTTGAGATAAATCTTCGAGCGAAAACAATTCTTTTTGTCTAAACTTTGAATTATCGTCTATGTTAATCTTGTTATCACAGATAATCAACCTTCCTTATATTCAAACTCCCAAAGGGTTTATTTCCAGTAAAGTTACGTCATTTTAAAGGAAGCATTTGTAAAGCTTAGGGAGTAGTTCGCGGGCTTGATTAGTTAAGACTTACGATAGCTAAAGAGACTGGAAAACTTCTTCAATTATTTAATGAGGAATTTTCTCAGATGAGCAAAGAAAAATTTGTGAACTTTACTGTGCTAAACTTCTTATATGTTCATTCCTCCTTTTGAAGATGCTGCAATTGCAATGGAACCCGAAGATCTGTCTAACAAAAAAGACAAATAAAGTTACTTTCTTAGCCATGCTTTTAAAACAAGGAAAATTTCGTTCACTTTCTTGCCATTTTTTCGTGTCTGAGGTGTGACTAGTGTTTTACCCAACATCTTCTCTGCATATTCATGGACTTAAGAAGGTTTTGTGGCTGTTTGGACACCTCCTCGAAGTGCTGATTATTTGAAGATGCCTTTTCCTCTTCCTCCAGCGTGTATCTGGGCTTTGATGATAATATCGATAAATGGCTTATTCCTGGAAGTTTGAGCCATGACTCTTTGAGCAATAGCAAGTGCGTCCTAAGGTGCGCTTGCTCGATAACTCTTCAATCACATATATTTATACAGGCACAAGAGGGACTTGATTTTTTTTCAAGAGATCATAGGCCTGGTACTCGTGCAGATAGAGGGTAAAAATATTTTGCTGAGTAAGTAGGCGGGATTGGATATGCCTTTGTATCTTAAACATCTCAGAGAGGCAGTTTTAACCTTAAATTAAAAATAAAAAGTGGCGAACTTCAATTAGAATCTTAGCAAATCAGAAAACAATTTCTAGATTTTAGTGACTAGTATAACTGCAATATATACAGATCAGCTCAATGAAGGAAAATCTTCGTTGTTGAAAACTGGGCGTGGGGCTGATTATTTCTATTTTGTTTATTTTACTACTTATTTGTATTTCTTTTTCTTCTAAACTCCTTTTACCTTCTGACGTTCTTCCTAATCTTCGTCTGAGGACTATACTGCTCTCCTAATGAAGACTTGGGGCGGCTTATCGAAAGAGTACTTAATTCCTGACCCTCCGTTATTATAAATACTGTTGTTTTTTTGCTATATTTTGATCTTTTTTATGCGATTGACTCCCTCTTTCATGTCTTCTAAGAGTGTAACTTTCTAAAACTATACTTATTTGCTGATCGAGGGAATTAATTGAAGCAAATACTCCTAATCTTCTTCAAAAAGGGTCAAATTTATGAACTACTTTTGTATTCTTTGAGTAAATCTATACTTTTTCTAAGTTTTGGAGGACTTACATTCTGTTGTTTGAGTGCATTTTCTATTTCTTTGAAGATTTCTTGGTTTTTTATTAAAATTTTGATGGTTGGGTAGTCAATGAGTGAGACTTCCCGTTGGCTAAGTATGTTAACCAAACCTGACTATTTGAGTGCCTTAATCAAAATAGCGTTACTTTGATAATATCTTGCTAGTCAGTGGTGATTTGGGCTATTTTGCGTTACTATGCGAAAGCGTAGAGAGGAAGAGTGAGGTTATTTTTCATGTGCTTGAACAGATAATTGTTGTTGCACAGGTTTTAACGAGAAAGCAAGTTGCGGATCTGAGTTGAGGCAATTCTACCTGCTAAACGAGAGCAATGTAAGTGGAACTTAATTAATGATTGTTTTCCATATTCAACAGTGGCTATTATAAAAAGTAATGGTTTAATATCAAAACTAGATAAACCAACAACAATAATATTCAATTCATTCAATATAGCGGTTTTGTGGTCCTCTTTCCCCAAAATAAGATTATTTTGACCAATTCTAAAAAGACTCGTATTTTTGGGAAATTTCAACAGAGCGTCGAGAGTGAACTTTTTCTCATAATAAAAATGACATGAAATTTTCTTGTAGAATTTGCGTTTAAAAACAGTATATTGTATTAATAAATTTCCGGATTCCTCATCTCCAACGAATTGTAAGTATATTCGACTGCTGGATTATAGTCTTCCACTTTTCTAAGAGAGGTAAGCACCTCCTTATATCCTGTTTCTAATCGTGTAAATTAGGATTTTGTTGATAATATTAACTTTAATGCCAAAAGCGGTAGAAATCATCAAAGGTAGTTTCAAACTAAAGTAGGTCGACTTTTTTGGATGTCGAACAACGAACCACCCAAAAACATTGCCAAATCTTTCTATTTCAATATTGACAATGTACATCTCACATCACCTAGGATCTTGTTTATGATAGCTTTAATGAAGACTTCGGTCCACTCAACCTTGGGAAAACGTGGAAATATGTTACTGAGCTAGAGAAATTGCTAACTCACCCCTAATACAAATCAAACCAGATTTATCACTATACAAGCACCAATCCAGAAAAAGCTGCTAATGCGGCCTATTTGATGGGGGCATTTCAAGTAATTTAACCTAGAATTAGGTAATTTCTATGGGTCTCAGTGCTTAGTAAGCCTTCTAGCCTTTTAAAGGAGTACAGTTAAAACCTTTTCGAGACGCAGGTTACGCTGAATGCACTTATAAATGCACAGTAAAAGATATTTTTATGTAGCTGTTGGACTGCTTGAATGGTCTTGAGTACGCTATTAAGCTAGGCTGGTTTAACTACAAAACTTTCAACCTTGCATAATATGAGCATTATTAAAAGCTTGAGAACGGAGACTTGAATTGGATCATTCCGAATAAATTTATTGCGTTTAGTTCGCCTTCAGATAAAGCGGTCGATAAATATGGAGTACTTTTGCCCTTGAAATAGAATCGAACTTATACGCCAAATGACTATGTCCCTATCTTCAAAAAGCTAGGAATTACAACCGTGGTGAGGCTGAATAACAAAACCTACGAAGCTAACGATTTTGTCAAAAAGGGAATTAATCATCTAGAGCTCTATTTTCCTGATGGTAGTGTTCCTTCAATCTAAATAGTTCATAAATTTTTATAAATCTCAGAGAAGTAAAAAGGTGCTCTTGCAGTGCATTGCAAGGCAGGTTTAGGTCGAACAGGTACCCTAATAGCTTGCTACGCAATGAAGCACTACTATTTTCCTGCCGCAGCCTTTATAGGTTGGGTCAGAGTAGCTCGTCCTGGTTCTATTCTTGGTCCTCAACAAAACTACTTAATAGAAGCGTAGAAAAGGATGCGATAGGAAGGCGTCAATAGTCCGATTTGGAATCAAATACGTGAGATCATTAATGAGAAAGATTTGCTCACAAGGATGAAAGTAAGAATTTGCTTATAAAGAATGTCAGCTTAAATGATATGAATCATAGAGAAATCTAGATAATGAAAAATGGAGAGTATGGCCAAGGCTAAGGCCTTGTGGACGCCAAATTAAAAAAAGAAAACAATTCTAAATTGCCTGGAAAATAGCGTTCTTATTCAAAGGGGAGTGACAGTGGAAAGCCATCTCCCAAAATCGTAACATTTGGATTATTAAGCTGCAAAAAAAATGATTTTTATGCCTTTGCTACTGTGTAGTCACAGCTCTTATTCTTAATATCACTTTACACCCCCAAACGAATCAGTAAACGTAAGTATCTAGAGTATAGAGCTTAAAAAAGCTGATTTTATTAAAAAGGTATGCTAGATTCAAATTCTGCCCTGAATATTTGGAATCTTTTGTATGTTTTTCACTGGAATGATGATATTCGCGACGTTCATTGAATTTCTTCGCGCTCTGATCCTTTATTTCACTTTGTAACTTTACTCACTCGACTTTTCCAAAGACTCGTTATCTTCTAACTTATCAAAACTTTACTTTCATTTCTCAAAATTGTAATAAGATTAGTGGTTAAAGTTAGCTCAGTGCCTTCTTTTATGTAGGCCTAGTAAGCGTTCATAACATCTTTGCTTCCGCCCAAAATCAAATCTCAGTTTGCAGAAAAGTACCTTTGAGTATACCCTTATCTATGAGTGAGATTTTTTTATTCTTGTAGAGTTCATAAACTAGGAAGAGTAGCTTTCCAGGAATACTTGTGATAATTTACATAAAAAAAATATACATTTAGTAGTAAACTCTAATCTTTTATTTAGTTTTCAGAAAGTTTAATAACATTTTAGCAAATTTAGGCTCTTAAATTAGGGTTTTTCCCTTCAACTACAACTTATTTGCTTCTATGCCCATTTCTCTATTAGATCTAGAAGACCTGGAAACCGATTGTCTTCAGTTCATTAAATTATTGGTTTCAATATTCTGTCAAATTTAATACTAATTAGAAGATCATAGAAAAATGGGTTGTGGTGTTGCTTTGACCTATATGGAAAACAGGAAACAAATAAATTTGTAATCTTTTCAGATCAAAATAACAAGTGCTCCCTTGCCAACAAATCAGGCTGTAGAAAAAACTGACTCTATAGCTAAGTAAAATACAGAACCAAAAATAACTGTAGAAAATGTGAATGATAGCAAACCAAAACCGGAAGAAGTGGCGATAACAGCTCCAAGCAAAGTAAATACTATGGAAAAGATTCGAAACGAAAAACCAAATAAGGAAATAGAAAATCTTAAAGAGGAATAGAAACAGGTAGTAAAAATTTAAAAAAAGTAAGCTTAAACTAAAAAGCAATAGCCTAAAGCCTCTCCTACAGCCATAAAATAGAAGGAAACATTAAAAAAGGAAGAAAAACCTAAAGAGAATAAGATAACTGATTCGAAAGTAGTGCATAAAGAGTAAAAGATCAACGAAAATCCAAAACCTATTATTAAAGAAGTCAAAAAATAGGCGCCGGAAACTGCGAAAATCAAAATTTAAGCAAAAGAAGTTGCAAAAAATTAGACTGAATCAAAAATATTTTCGAAAAAATAAGAAACAATAGTTGATAAAATATAACATTCCAAATAAGCAAAATAAGTAAGTAAAGAAACTGCGAAAACCACATAAATTAAAGTCGCTGCAAAGCCATCAGTATAAGCCAAAAATGAGAAAAAATAGGGGTCAGATGAGATAAAAAAGATCTAAAATAATTTAAATGCTTAAAAAAATATATAGAAGTAAATAACTCGGCCAAAAACTCCATAGACTAAGCAAATAAAGCCAGAAAATGCTGCAGACAATTTAGCTTCAGATAATAAAGAAAAAACTAAGATTAATTCCTAAGTGTAGAAGCAAAAATAACCTCCACTTTAAAAAAATGGTTTGAAAAGTAATGAGAAGGCACCTCCAGTCCAAAAGCCTAAAATCTAATAAGTTGCTTCAAAAACAGTAAAAGTACAACCGAATAACACCCTAGCTCCGAATCCCAATAAAGATTAAAAGAAAAATGCTAAAAATATGATTCCTGTAGAGGCAGTCTTTTTCGACTAAAACATTTTAAAAAGCAAACAGTAGCCAGCAATCATTAACCAAAGTCAATCCGATTTGTCTAAATCAGCCCAACCGCAAAATACTAGGCCATCAAGTAAACAACAAATAAAAAATGGAAGTGGTGAATCTAAGAACAAGAATGTTATAAAACTAAAATAAAATGTGGCGCAATCTGTTCCTGAGGAAAAGATACATGACAATAAAGATAAATCAAAGATTGAAAAGCCTGCAAAGGAAGTAGAAAAGCAGGTTCCAAAGAAAAAAGAACAAGACAAAGCAGCTTCACTGCAGTAACAAAAAAGAGTTGAGTAAGTTAAAAAGAAGCTAATGTAGGAATAGAAGAAGAAACAAGCCAAGAATTCAACACAATTAAAGCAAATCTACGTCGTCTAATGACTTTATACTATAAATTTTAATCATTTGTTCCAAAGCAGTAAACTTTAAATATTGTCTTGTAAGAAGTAAGCATATAAGTAGCAAAAATATTTTTAATCATTTCTGAAACAAACTTTTGAGTCCGAAGTAGTTGGACATTGAAATTTTGCTTCCTTGGCTGGCGGATTATTCTTATTTGACTAATGCTGCAAATTTTTACTAAAGTTGCTAAATAACACACAACTTACAGCTCTTTAGTTCTTTTAAGCAATCAAAGTGTCCCTCAGCATTCTTATTTAAAGTAAAAGGCCCTCATTTTTTTAATCCCTTCGTTTATTTTCAGCTTCTTTTTTCTTTATCTCATCATAAGATTTGTAGAGTTTGTCCTAAATTTATTGATTACTTTATTTTTCCAGCTTCACTGCTTCTTTCATTATCTTCATTTTTCGTTTCAGTTCGTCAACTTTTTCTTTGTGTGCTTGACTCATCTAATTATAAATTATGAAATGAAAAAAATAGTAACTAGATTAAAAGCAAACACTCTTAAAATTAACTGTTGATTTGCTCTTTCAATTATCGTTTGATTAGCAACATTCTTGCTTGCTCTGTTGAAACTTCTTCATCAGTTTTTCAAAATAGATCCAATCATTGCTACAAATTGAAAATTTATTTTATCAAAGGTACAATATTTTTTTTCTGAGCGATAGAAATAAATTTAAAGCATAAAATTCTAAGAGTCTCCAGAACACTCCAATGAATATTTTAACTTTTTTTAAATATAAATTGTCTTATAGTCATTATGAGCCAACAACAAATAGTAGTACCTATTGGCATAGATTTGGGTTCATTAACAAGCAAAGTCGCAGTCGCAAAGCGTGGAGGAGTTGAAGTCATTACCAATGACGCTAACTTTAGAGAGACTCCTTGTGTTGTGGGCTATGGGCCAGCCGAGCGCAACATTGGATAGGCAGGTAACATTAAGATGAAATCCAATTTCAAAGACACTGTTTCGTTCCCTAGTCGTTTCCTCGGACTCCGCCCTGATAATCCCTTCCTAAGATCATAAAAAAAGTTTTGCCCAGCTAAATGCACAACCAAGGATGATAAAGTCGCCTTTGAAATCAAGTACCAGGGTCAAGCAGAAGTTTTATTCCCTTAACAAATATTCGCAGCATACCTTAATAAATTGAAATTGATCATTCAAAAGAACAACTTTGACAACAAAACTGCAGTCATTGCCGTTCCCCCTTACTTCACTCAATCTTAGAGAAAAGCAGTTTTAGACGCTGCCAAAATTGCTTAGCTAGGAGTTACTAGATTATTGAATGAATCAACTGCAGTAGCTTTGGATTACGGTATGTTCCGTAAAAATTAGCTTGATCCTACAACGCCAAGAAATGTGCTTTTCATTGATTTTGGGCACTCCAAGCTTAGTGTTTTTACTTGTGGCTTTACTAATTCTTAAATGAATGTCCTTTAGCAAGACTACCACCGTCATATTGGATGCAGAGATATTGACTATCATCTTTTTGAGTTCTATAGAAATCACTTCTAGCGCACTTCTGGAGGTCTTGATATCAACTAAAATCGCAAAGCAATTATCAAGCTCATGGAGCAAGTTGAAAGGCAGCGTAAAATTTTATCTGGTAACAGCTAGCACGATATGAATATCTAATATCTGATGTAAGAAAACGATCTTCACTATACCATGAAAAGAGAGGAGCTATAAAAGATTAGTGAGCCTATCTTCAGAGCTGTGATTGAAGTATTGTCAAAAATGAGAGATTCACTCAAACAAAAAAACATCAATCTTCATAGTATCGAGCTTGTGGGAGGAGGAACTCGTATTCCTGCTTTTGTTTCTTTAGTGAAATCTGTCTTTGGGGTTTAGCCCTCAAGAACTCTCAACTCAAGTTAATCAGTAGCAAGAGGATGCGCTCTTATGGCAGCAATTAAAAGCCCCCTTTTCAGAGTTCCAGACTACGCATTGAATTAAAAGGCTTATTACGGAGTCAAGTTCTATTGGAACTTTGTTGATGGCGAAAAGTATTTAGGTTTGAACTCTTCACTTTATCCTTAAAAGCAAGGAAAGTTCATATATGAAGCTGGTGCTAAAATTCCCACAAGTAAAACTGTAAAGTTCGCTAGGAAATAGGCCATTTAGGTATTGATTGAATATGAGCCATCCGTTAATGGTTTTAACAAGCAGATTGGATATTTTGTGACAAAACCTCAGAACCCTAAAGAATAAACCTTTGGCGTCTCATTCAAAATAAAGTATACCGAAGATGGTTTAGTCCTTTTTGATTAATGCAATTTAGTTGAAGAATGGTTTGAAGAGACTAAGATTCCAAAGAAGAAAGCAGACACACCCAAAACGCCAGTAGATCCAACAAAACCAGCTGAAGGTCAGCCTGAAAAAATTGAGGAGTAATAATTCTAAATAAAAAAATCCAAAAAAGAGAAATACTCTGCAATTAAATACGACAGCAACAATTTTGATTCTTTTACTCCAAAAGATATTGAAGCTTTCTTCACTATCTAATCGACTATGCTTAATCAAGATAAGCTAATCATCTAAACTTATGAAAGAAAAAATGAGCTTGAATCACTAGCTTACAATTGGAAAGAGAAGATAAATAGCAGTCATAAAGAGTTTACTAAGCCTGAGTAAGCTCCTGAAATATTGAAGTTTTTAGAAGCCCAAAGTTAATGGCTTTATAACGAAGGTCAAAACTCAAACAGAGGGGTATATAACTAAAGAATCAATAGTGTAAAGAATAAGGTGGCTCCTATACTTAAGCGTTACGAAAACTTTGAGGCATCATTCCTTGAAGTCAAGGTCCTGGACGATTGTATTAAATATAATATGGACTTCCTCAATAGTTTGGTAACTTTTTTATGATTTAGGATAAAAAATATGAGCACATTAGTTCAGAATAAAGACAATAGGGTTACAACCTAATCGATAGGGTGAGAGCATGGATAGCCAACGCCGGCTAAAAGCAGCGAACACTCCCCAAATGGTAAGATGTGGTGATCAGCGCTCAGCAAATCAAAGATCGAATTAAAGAGATTAATGAAAAGGTGAAGACAATAATGAGCAAAAAGGTGCCTCCTCCACCACCTAAACCAGAATAAAAGAAGGAAGAACCCAAAGAAGCTCCAAAGAAAGCCGAGGGTTAGCCAATGGAGGAATAAAAGAAGCCGGAGAAAAGTGGTGAAAAAATGGAGGTTGAGTGATAATTGTAGATATTAATCATTCTGATGTTACAATGTTTGCTATTTGATTAAAAACAGAAAAGTCTATAATCCACTAGATTCTTACCTTAAAATATCTCACGAAAACTTTACACAAGTAACTAGCTACTGCTAAAAAATAGGTGATTTGGTGATAATAATTTGTAGTTTAAAGGATGTGGGCTAAAAATGAATAAATATCTCATAAAAAATGGACGTTTCAGCCTTTTTTGACTATTTTGGAGCTATTATTGTTGAAGTTATTGATAGTTTCCAGCAGCTTCAACTTCTAGGTACTGTGGATCTTGACCAATCTGTGCATTTCTCGCTGGCTCATCGAGTTTCTCATTTGCTTCAGCTATTTATCCTGCGACTTCACTAGTTCTTTCATCTGCATCAGTTTGAGATTGAGCTGCGACATTTTAATATTTTTAAGTTATCTCTTGCTGCCGGCTGGTTTGAGTTTTTTGGGCCTGAAGGTTAAGGGCTGTTGGAAGTACTAGTGGTTTGGCGTTTTTACTGAGACTTAAATTGACTAATTGATATTTGAGTCTTGCTAGTTGTTGCTTTAGTCGGTTGTGAAGATTTTTTTGCTTATTTTAGTCCTTTGCTGCTGGCTCGAATCTATTTATTTATTGCTTTTCAACTCAAGCAGCTTTCCAGATTAAAAAAGTTTGAAATCTTTCGCCTCGGATGTACTTTTAGAGTTTTTTGCAACATTTTTAGCAAGGGCTTATACTCTGCGAGGTAGTTACCTGCGAATGTTTTTTTTAACTGAGCGACTATGACTGTGCTCCCTAAAGGACATCTTTTACAGTTTCTGATCAATAAAAATATGATTAAAGATCATTCATTAAACTTGAGCAACTCATATTTATTTTTTAACCCCAAATACCCAGATTAACATGTAGATGGGCAAATTCAGACTAAGATTCGGTACTACTGGAACAATAAAAATCATTATTAATGCTGCCTAATGCTGCAAGTTGTTTCCGCTGGCTCATTAGTAGTCTTCTTCGAAGCAGCTGATTTTATTTAGGGTGATTAGGCCACTTGAACCTGATTGTATTAGCAGTATACGTATCGCGGCCCTTTTAACTCCCAGTTTGTATCTTTTGAACTACTCCTAATACTAGATCCTGATTCCCAAGCTGTTGGCAAAGCTGTTTATCGTGTTCAAATGTCTTTATTTAAGGCATGAATCTCTTGGCTTTTGAGTAACACCAATAGACCTAATTATTTCACAAGCGATTAAGGGGTTGACCTTCGATATAAAACTTTTGAGCCACTACTTCCTGAGATCAATGTCCAAAGAGTCATTTTCAAGTAGCCGAAAGAAAGATTGGGGAAAAATCAGCTCCTAAATATGGTTTTCTAGCGCTAACTCATCATAGGCAAGCAGATATTTTTTAAGACGATAGTAACAACTTAAACTGAGGCGAGTGATTTGTGGCAGATTTTGTTATACTGCCTCTAAATGAAGGTGGTTAAAGAGGAGAGCATAAAGTAGTGCAGCCTAAACGGATGTGCTGGAGTATAAAAATTTGTTCGACCCTGACCGGTATTTTTAGGCGCAACTGTGAGCATCGGAGTGGCAAAAGGTAAACTCATGCTCGGCTGAACTTTTTTCATTAAAACTTTGGGTGGAAGAGTCAGTGAGTATGGAACTAGTGCAGCTTGTATTTTGCCTGCTTTTCTCGGGTGTGTTCAGGTCTGTAAGGCATTTGAGGTTTGGATGAGGGTTTTTGGTTGAGGGTGAATCTGGTGGAGTTGTTCCTGCCTGAAGCTTTTCGTAAGGGTATAGATTTTTGTTTGAGAATGGGGTGGAAGTTTTTGAGTTTGTATTCATGGGATCTTTGCAACAGTTAATTGATTCGCTATTTATTGATTATGAAATATAAATCTCACTGCTTGATTACCAACTAGTTCACCCGTTATTCAAAGCGACGCTCCAAAAATTGGTAAAAACAAGTAATGAGGCAGAATTGGGGGTCGGCTGATAAGAAAACTGGTGATTTCGGGAAGATGTTGGGATAAGCTGATGCCACTAGATTGTTGTTTTTATTGACACCCATCATCCATGCTAGCACTGGCTCGCACGGCTGCTGATAATGATAGGTGCTGATGCTTCTTTATTAATATTGGCGTCGGAACAATATCCTCGAACATTATTCCAAAACCACCATGACTATTTTAGATGTGTATCAGCTATCTTCAAAAAGGAAGTCGGGTCCTGTAAAAGAAAACATGGGGAGGACTGCTGAATTACTAATTCAGGTATAGTGTTGATAAGGGATAATATGTAGCCACTTAATATAGTATTTAAAATAGATTTCAGTCTAACTGAATACGATAAACTGATTGTTTTAGCCTCAACCAAATAGCCCAATATCCTTCAGAGCATGTTCTCACTGCTTTCTGGATCCAACACTAATCGCAAATCACCGCCATTCCCACAACAGTATCCCACCTCGATTGTCGGAAACAATTCAAAAAAGACTTGAAATCAAGCTTGTTCCAGGACATACTACTGGATGTTGACAATCTGGGGTCGAATCGGAATGTATAGCTTGTTGCGATATTATAAAAAGTAATTGTAATTGGTTGTATATTTAAATGGAGTCAGACAGAGGCTAGAGTCACCATAATTAAGTTGAGGGCGGAGACGATTCAGACTCGTTCTATGCTCAGTAGGCTGCCCCCAACCAAGATGAGGACAAAATGTCCAGCGAGCCCCACCCCTCCAAACACAAGTAGCCCAAAAACAAGAAAAAGGGCATCTCCAAGAAGAAGGAAAAATCGTCCAAAGCGCCCAGAAAACAGCGTATTACCCTCTTAAGTTAGAGCTGCCCAAAGAGAAGGAGAAGGAGATGAAGTTGAGTCAAATCGCCTAATCAAAGGTCGTCGAGATAGTCGCAAAAATGAAAGATTGCTACGATGTCGACCTCCTGCTCTTCTAGCAGAAGAAGATGGCCTGCAGAAAACTCAACTATCTTGAAGAGCTGGGCAAGTTGCTCAAAAATGTAAAGGAGTCATAAACTAGGTGTATATTTGCGAGAAGTTCATCGAGAAAGACGGGCTGACCATTCTTGAGAGGTGGATGGAGAAGATAGTGATAAACGAGACGGCGGTGTAGCCCAGCGTGTCCCTGCGGAAGGGAGTGATGGAGATACTGCTCAACATGACGATCAGCCCCGAAAACGTATCCAAAATCGGGTAAATTCAACGCCTGGTGGCTCGCCAGAAACGCAGCCAGATCAAATAGCTCCGAGAGCTGGGCGAAAAGATCATTCTCAAGTGGAACCAACTATCCTACGAGTAGAACTGAGCAGCCTTGATCGTAAAGACCTGTTATAAGTATTTATCGACAATTACCGATTCAACCTAGAGTGAAGATTTAATCAACGATGGTTGTTGTGCTGGATCGGCAGCAGCCATCATACGGTGATGATGAGGTCAGGCTGATGTACGGCAGTGATCTGACAAAAAGAGCCTCTGATCTCACAAAAAGAGCCTGTGTTCTCACAAATTGAGGCAGTGATCTCAAAAAAAGAGGCAGTGATCTGACAAAAGAGGGATTGAAGATCATGAGTGGTGGGTGAGTGTGGGGGGTTTGGAGTCGAGGGGCATGGAGAGGAGGGTGGAGAGGACGAAGTGGTAGTCGTAGTTGAGAATGATGGTGTTGTAGCCGATTTCCTAAAAGAAGCACCGTTCCAGGTCAATCACGTCCTGCCTCTAGATCTTCATGATCCCGGCGAAGCAATCAATCAGCCCCTCAATTTCCTAGTCGTAGTAAAGTTTGTAGGCGATGATGGTGGCGACGGTGAGCACCCAGGCGCTCTCCTCGAACTTGACCTTGCGCTTGGTGTGGAAGCTGTAGCGGATGAAGAGGCAGAGGGACAGGTTGATGAGGAAGGGCTGAGGGGAATCGTAGATGAGGCTGATCGTGTTGAGGTTCATCTCCATCTGAGGGATCTCGATGGAGCGGATGGTCTTCACTGAGGTTTAGGACAGGAAGTCGTCACTATATTATTCATTTGAAGATGATGAATATTCTTATTCCATTACGAAAATTGATATTTTCTTTGAGTTGCCTCGCACCCCCTGGCCTTCTTCACCCCCTTGCTAGTTCCCCTCCATCTTTGACACCTCGCCCTAGAAGCAAACCTTTGAACCTGCGTTCATCTTCTTGAAGGATAAAATTTTAGAATGTTGCTTCTAGCTGCCGAGTTGGCTGCCTGACTTGTGCTTGTTGAGCGCCTCAAGCAGTTTGGTGTAAAGGGCCTGCTTGACCAGGAACTGCTCCATGAATTTGAGCACCTTCTGGTAGAGCTAGGTTTATTCTGCAGTGGTAAGGTCCATTTTTTGGCTATGCGCCTGAAACACCATCACTTGGTCGTCGTCCTATCTGGCCAACTGCGGTTCAATCAGCGCGGACAAAGATTTGAGGGAGTTGTGGTTGCTGCTAACACTTGCCATTTTGTGTTACTGCCAGTTCTATTATAAATGGAAGAATTTATCCATTGAAAGTTATAAGTGCGAGATAGAATGTGACAACCCCCAATAGTGAAACGGCATTAAGTGGAATCCCACCTGGGATGGTTTATTGCCCCAGACATCCACTAATTCTATTACTTTTAATCCACTTATCGCCACTCACGCTTTTACCAGTACTCACCAGATAATCCATTGAAGTATTCCGAACCTTACTCACTTTAACAGCTTTGTCGATTTGCCCGTTCGAGCTGGAAGAAAGCTGGGATTATCATTTTTACATTCTTGTCAGATTGGCTGGGTTGCTGTCATCGAGAGTGAGGGAGCAAGTGGGTGGGCCATTGAGGGGGTGGCTGCGTACTACTTTCTTTATTTTATCCTGCCATCTATTTTGTTTTATTACTTCTTTTTCGTATGGTTTTAATATGCAATAAAAAAGCTATCGCGGATGGGCTGGCCGTTGCGGTTGGTATGGACCTGGGCCGTTTATTTTTGGGGACGGTGTAGAAGGTTAAATAATATTAAAGATCAAGGCATGGTCAGTGCCTCTGGGTGGCTTTGTTGAGGATTTGCGGAAGCCGGAGATATCGTTCTTAGATGCTGGCGCTGTAGTTCTGCTTCATGTCGAGACTCTGCTTGCGCACCACCCTCCTCAGCTTGTTGGTTGAGGAAAGCACCACTGAAATGAGTTCATCCTCATTGTCTATTTTTTCGAGCGAGGGCCTGGCTGTCTCCACCTTGCGCTCCTGCTCGATAGTCTAGTTGGTGAGGCGGGTGTCCCGCTTGCGGCACTGAAACGAAGGAGTGCGAGGCTCCCGGTTGGATAGGTCAGTGCCGATTTGCCTGGTGAGGATGGGCGAGGGGGCGTATCTTTGGGAGCGGGGCGCCACGAAGAAATCGGGGGGGAGTTTTGAACTCTTGATGCGGACGTTGCGTCGCAGGGCAAAACTGTGGTTGAGATAAGGGGCGAGCACCTCGCTGCCATTTGTAATGAATTACATGCTTGAAAAATATATTTATTTGATGCAACTCAGCCCTCAGAAATATATTTAATAGGGGATTTCGATGCTACACCCATTTCCGTGGATGACTGTTCCAGCTGCAGCCAAATCCCACCTAGGCATCAAAAAGAGTTTAAATCGAGTTGATTGTATGATCATCCCAAAATGGAGCAATTCGAGAGTTTTATTCAGTACGAGGATAATTAAAATTTAGTAGTAAAATGCTTCGAAATCGTGGAAAATCTCTGCCAAACAGAGTTAGCGGCAAAAGAGAACAGAGATGCATCTTCTTCTGGCTCACAGGCAAGTGCACGAAA
>Ga0316217_10001411_pt1 | contig 31322 bp, 22 predicted proteins | sample 1anoAmetaG_FD_203633 | JGI IMG/M metagenome (GOLD analysis project Ga0316217, IMG submission 203633) | Freshwater microbial communities from Trout Bog Lake, Wisconsin, USA - 1anoA | ecosystem: Environmental > Aquatic > Freshwater > Lake > Hypolimnion/Profundal zone | place: USA: Wisconsin... | reverse complement strand
GCAGTTGCCCCGCATAGATGCCGTGCAGGTGCGCCCCGGGGCCAAAACCCGCCTGCACCAGCGCCAGCAGCAGGGTGTAAAGCATCTCCATGTTGGCCGGCAGAAAGGAGTACACGTTGTGTTGCAGCGGCGCGGTGGAATTGACCAGCAGGTATTCCCGCGGCAGTTGCAGGTGATAGAGCATCACATCGTACCCGCGGCCTTCAGAGTTCCACAGCGCCCCCACCGGAAACGTCACCGCCACCAGCAACAGGGCCACCGGCACGCAGGCCGCCAGCAGCAGCGGATAGGGCACCACGCGCTGGCGCAGCCAGGCGCCATCGCTGCGGCGCAAGGATTCGAGCACGGGAAAAAACCCCAGCGCCGCCGCCAGGATTGGCAGGGCCAGGGGAATGCCATGGTGCAGCAGGCCCGCCGAACCAAGCAACAGCATGCCCAGCGACAAAAAGCCCAGCCCCAGCGCCACCGCCAGGATCAGGCGGTAGCCGACAGGCCAGCCGCAGCGGTCCAGGGAGGCCGCCAGCGGCGCGGTGGCGGCCCAGCCCAGCACCCCGGCAGGCAGCAGCACGCATAACACGAAGGTCAGGTAGGCCGCCAGCGTGCCCAAGACCGCCGGCGTATAGGGCCCGGCGATCAACGCCATCAGTGCCAGCGTTGTCACCGCCAGCAGAGTACCGCCCAGCCACCGCGGCAGGCGCCATGGCGTGCGGATGGGTTCTCCGGTATCCCGGCGGTAATTGGGTATTGGCGGCATGGTTAACACCTTAACGGGCACACGCCCGATACCTCTTTTTGTAATTGCCGCTGCGCACTCATACCGCCGGTCCATCATCCGCCACCGGCACCAGCTCGCTGGTGCAGTATTTGCATCGCCGCGCGGCCTGCGCCACATTTTCCAGGCAATAGGGGCACGTCCGCACCGGGGTATTGGCCACGCTCAGCGGCCGCAGCAACACGCGCCACAGCAGATACGCCACCAGGCCTGCCACCAGCAGATTCAAGCCATTCCAGAGCAGGTCGCCCAGCAGGATCTTGTTGACGACCGCGTGCCCCTTGTCATCGATGAACTCGCTGACCGGCGGGCCCCATTGCCGCCACGTCTGGTTCTTGATCAGAAGGTTGAGCAGGGGCATGACCAGATCGGCCAGAAAGGCCGTCACCAGGGCGTTAAGGGCGGTGCCCAGGATTACGCCAATTGCCAGCGAGAGGATGTTCTGCTTGACGATAAAGCCCCGGACGTCGTCCCACAGAAACTTGGTCCGCGCCTGCACGAGTTGTTCGACTTTGTTGAGGTCTTCGAAATCAAGCATGCGTTACGTCTCCATTTCTGCTGCGGCCCACGCGGGGCGTTGCGCCGGCGCTATCCAGCGCAGCGCCACGCCTAGGGCTCGACCAGTCGAATGCTCGCCACGATCCGCTCCACCGCCTCAAGATACGGCCGGGCCTGGTCGAGCGTGCGCCCGCCGAGATTGAAAACCATCACCACCACCTGCGCACGCACGTTGACCAGGGCCCAGCGCATGGTGGTCAAATGCGTCTTGTTATCCGCCCCGACCGTGGCGATTTCCAGCGGATCGGAAATCCAGATTTCCAGCCCGGCAGAGCCGGGGGCCGCTTGCCACGCCACCACCCCGCTTAAGCCGTAGCGTTTCTTGAGCAAGGCCCCGTAACCAGCCCGCACATCCGCGAACGTGGCCCGCTGGTCAAAGGCCGCCAGACGGCAATCCAGCGTCATCTCCTGGCAATGGGTCTTGAGATCCAGGAGATTCCAATGCGCCTGCGTCTGCGCATCGGCCACGCTGCCGGCGCGCATGGCGGCCGGCAAGTGCAGCGCAATACGGTGGAAAATCCGCACCGGTTCCGGGGACATCTCGGCCAAATGGGCCGTGGCATCGGCAATAGGGCACCAGCGGATCGACTGGCACAAGGCCGCCAGCGCGGGGCTGCAATCGTCGCCCGGGGCCTCCATGGCGGAGATGACATAAAACTGGTCTTCATGCTGCGCCACGACGTATTTGACCCCGGCAAATGGCGCGCAGGGCGTATGGGCCGTAAGCGGATAGGCCGGCGCCTGATCGATCACCAGCGTGGCGGCTGGCAGCGGGGCATGATTGAGCAGGGCCAGCATACCGGCATAATCCTTGACCGTGCGCCCGGCGGCGGCTTCCACTTCCACCACCAGCAGGGAGGTCACGTCCACGGCGTCAGCCGTAGCGCAACGCGTCCACTGGGCGATGCGTGCGGGGTTGCCCTCGGCCATGCGGCGAAAGCCCGGCGGGTCTGCCAGGGAAAGACCAAAAGTCGGAAAAGCCCGCCGTGCCCCAGGCGCACCGGGCTGGGTGGCCGGCCCCCCGTACGCCGCGGGCGCCAGCGCCACGACCAGGACCCACGACAGAGCCTGCCGGATTTTAACGCGTATGGGCATCACGTTGTAAAGTGTAGCGGCAGTTGGAATGCAGCGAAAGAAAGTGCCCGGGGAAACCACGCCGCACGGCCCTGTCCGCGCAGGGCCACACAGCCTTTGCCCCCCCCTTGAACCGCGGGTACGGATCACCGGCGGTCTAGCAGACTCCGGCAGGTTGCGCGCGGCGTTGCCCGTCGACCTGCTCGCGATAGTGTTGTGCCCCACCGTGCTTGATGTAATAGGCCAACAACTTCTCGCCGTCCGTGACTTCGTAGCCGTAGTATTGGCTACAGTACCACTTGTTTACGGAACCCAGAGCTTCCTGCATCTGCCTGCCAAGTATTTCTGCAATCTCCATCGCGTTTCCTTCCCTTGACGAACCGGCCAACATTCTTTTTATCGGCCAATTGTCCCGCTGATTAACTATATTCCTGCTCAGTGGCCCGTGTCGAAAAACACCCGATGAGGCACCATGCGCCCCAAATCGGAAGAATCCGGGCATATTACGCCATGCCACGCAAAACGCAATGGCGAAACCTTGGCGATGCGCGAAAGCGATTATTGTCGCGATTTTGTAGTTCCACGCGGCGGGCAAACCGCCAGCCCAGACACGGCTGCCGTCTCATAAGCACTACCCCGTAAAGGGAGCCCTAAATCACATCCGGGGTGCCAAGTCCCAGCCCTTTCCCGCCGAAAAACTGGGAGTACCTTTGCGGAAATCACCCCCCGCACCACAGAATCCAGGGAGCTCGGAAAGTGCCATCGCCCGCCCACACATCGGATGCCCCGCGCCTTCCTGGAGGATGCCTTCTGGCCCTCGCGCTGCTGCTGCTGGCCACCGGGATGCTCCCGGGCGACAACCGGCAGAGTCTGGCGGCCACCGGGGATGTCCAGTTGATCTCCCTGGTCACACGAGCCCAGCCGGTGTCCGCCAACACGGGGCATCTCAAAGCGGCCGATTGCGCCTCGTGCCACGCCCTCAACCACGACCGCTCGCATCCCACGGATATCACCCCCACGTTCGCCATTCCCGCGGGCTATCCCCTGGAGTACGGCAAAGTGACCTGCCTGACCTGCCACCAGGACACTATCGCGGCCCACCAGCGTGCCACCGAAACCAACGGTTACATGCTCCGCGCCGACGCCACGATCTTGTGTTTCGCCTGCCACCAGACCACCGCGCTCGACCGCAAGAGCCAGCACGTCAGCGCTGTCGGGCAGGCCCACCCCCCAACCGCCTGGAAACAACCCGCCGGCAGAACTCCGGACAAAGCCCCCGGTCGTTTCGCGTGGGCGCCAGACTCCTCCCGTTCGTGCCTGGGATGCCATGACAGCAGTATCGCCAGCGATGGCTTTCCGGAAGTGGGCCTCGGCGTGGCCGCCGGCGGACACGCCGGCAACCATCCCGTAGACGTAACCTACACAGATTTGACCGCCCGGGGCGACCGCACATTGACGCCGCGCTATCTCGTCGATTCACGCGTCCAATTGCCCGGCAACAACGTCACGTGCACCAGTTGCCACAATCTCTACTCGCCCCGGCGGGCGTTGCTGGTGATGTCGAACCAGGGCAGCGCTTTGTGTTTAAGTTGTCATGCGCTGCCCTGATCGCAGGCGGCGGCAGAAGATACCTGATGCCCCTGGTCAGCGGGACGTACCGGAATGCGGTGGAAAAGCTGTGGGGGGAGAAAAGCCGATGGCGAGAGTCGAACTCGCAACCTACGGTTTACAAAACCGTTGCTCTGCCATTGAGCTACATCGGCATGAATGCCTGACCGTACGTTAGCAACTGGGGGAAATATCGTCAAATTGGGGGGCCGGCATGGACGGTAAATAGTAAATCGTGAACCGGGGAAACGTCCCAACTCCCCCACCGCGCCAGTTTACCATTTACGATTTGACGATTTACGGCGTTGTCCAACCGCGCCGCACCCCACCCGTCGGCATTGTGCGTTATACTTCGCCCATGGATTCGCAAAGACTTAAACAAATTATCGCCGCCGGCATCGCGCGGCATCGCGCCGGTGATCTGCCGGCCGCGGAGATGCACTATCGCCAAGTCCTGGCGGCGGACCCGGCACAGGCCGATGCCCTGAACCTGCTGGCCAGCCTGTTGTTGCTGCAGAATCGGATGGCCGAAGCCGGCGAACTCTTTGCACGGGCCCTGGCCGCCAAGCCCGGCGAAGCCGCCTTTCACTTTAATTACGCCACCTATTGGCGGCAGTTGGAGCAATGGGAAAAGGCGCTGGAAGTCGTGCAGCGGGCGCTGGCCTTGCGCCCGTATTTCCCCGAAGCACTCCTGTCCCTGGCCGAAATACGGCTCAAACTGGGCGATCAGGACGCCGCCGACCAGGCGGCACGCCAGGCGCTGCTGGTAAAGCCGACCAATTCCGGCGCGTACCTCGTCCTGGCCCGCTGCGCCCTGCAGCGCGGGGATACCGCCCGGGCCAGCACCTATTATCAGCAAGCCCGCACCCTGCGCCCGGACCTGGCGCAGGCGCTGGAGCACGCGGCGGCCAAGTTTACCGCGGCCTTTGATATGGATGCCGCCATCGACAAATACCGCGAACTGGTCCTCGTGGAGCCGGCCCAGGCAGCGCACCAGAGAAATCTTGGGGCGCTGCTGGCCAAACGCCGCGACTATGATGCCGCACTGGCCGCCCTGCGCACCGCCTTGCAACTGGATGCCGCCAATGCCCAAACCCATATCAACCTGGCCATGGTGCTCCAGAAGACCGGCCAGATCGACGCCGCCATAACCCACTACCGCGCGGCCCTGGCGCTCCAGCCCGCGTGGGATGAGCCCCGCTATGGCCTGGCCATGCTCACCGGCGAAAACACGCCGTCCGCCATGCCCGCAACTTGGATTGCACGCCTGTTTGATGATTATGCCGATACCTTCGACACCCATCTGACCGACAAGCTGGCCTACCAGACGCCACAACTTCTATTGGCCGCCGTGCAGGAATGCCCGGCCACCGCCCCGGCCGCGACCGGAAGACTCCAGATCATGGACCTGGGCTGCGGCACCGGCCTGTGCGGGCCGCTCTTTAAGCCCCTGGCCGATCGCCTGGTGGGCGTGGACCTTGCGCCGCGCATGATCGCCAAAGCCCGGGCACGGGGCGTCTACGATGAACTGCACGTGGCCGAGGCCACCGCCGCCCTGCGCCAACGCCGCGGCGAATGGGACCTGATTATTGCCGCCGATGTGCTGCTGTACTTCGGAGATCTGGACGGCCTGTTGGTTGCCGCCACCGCCGCCCTGCGCCCCGGTGGCCGATTGGCCTTTTCCATCGAGACCCACGCCGGCCCCGGCTATCGCCTCAACCCCTCGGGCCGCTATGCGCATAGCCGGGCGTATATCCGGCAACTGGCGCAGGCGCACGCGCTGACAGTGCGCCACGAAGCACCCGTCACCTTGCGCCAGGAAAATGAGCAACCCGTCCCCGGGCTGATATTCGTGCTACAGCGCTAAAGAGTCCCGCCATCGAAAATCGGAGCGCGAAAATCAACCCTGCGGCGGGGCCGGCGGCGGCCCGCCCGGCGCCGGTGGACGCTGGGCATTGTGCATGGCCTGCGTGATCGTTTCGATCAGCTGCGGCATGCGGCTGGCGGTGATATAAATGCGGGCCGAGAGCGCCGCGTGCGGAAAGAAAGTCGTGATAAAATCCAGGTGGAACTCGGACGGGGAATGCCCGATCATCACCGAGTTGGCATAGGTTCCGCTTTGGATATCCTCGGGCAGTTTCAAATCGTCGTAGATCTCGCGGGCGCTGGGCGGCCGATCCTGCGGCGGCTTGGGCAGGACCGGCGGGGCGCCAAAACTCGTCTGATATTTTGAAAAATTGTCGCGCAGGGCGCCCAGAAACTGCGCCATGACCACCGGCGGCAAGACCACGCGCGCGGCAATCTGCGCCGGCCGGGCCATGCCCTGGATGAAATCAATCACGTACTCCTGCGGACTGCTGAAGACCAGCGCCCCGGTGGTAAATACGCCGCGGGCCACCTTCTCGGGCAACCGGGCGCTCACCGGGCTGTAACTGACCTGTTGGGTGGGCGGCGTACCGGGCGGCCTGGGGTCGCCGGGATTGCCCTGCGGGTTGTCCTGTGGCGTTGTCATAATGATGACCTTACCCCGGCCGGGCCGCGCCGTCAAACCTCGATACGGTCAAACCTGGATACTTCAACCCGCGTGCCCTTTGGCGGTATACTGGCAAAGCGGGCTCCGCGCGGCGGAGCCCACGGAGCCCCAAACCGCAGACACGTCTGACCAGGAGACCGGTAATGCCATTCTTCGGATCCAAAGGCCTCGGGGTGCTCGTGGCGGTGGCCCTGACCGCGCCGCTATACGCCGCCGTCCCCCTAACCGCCACCGACACCACCGCCGTGCAGGAGTGCTTCCGCCAGTCCTACAAGGCCGAAGCCGCCGGGCAGTACCAGGACGCCATCAAGGCGCTCCAAAGTGTTCCCAAAAGCTACGTGGTGGAATATCGCACGGCCTGGCTTTCCTATCAGAACAAGGACTACGTGGGCGCCGAGACCCATTACCAGGCCGCCCTCAAAGTGGCGCCCGAGTCGCTCGAAGCCCGCGTGGGCAGTCTCCTGCCGCTGCTGGCCCAGCAACGCTATGCCGACGTGGAAACCGCCGCCCGCCAGATCCTGCGCACCGATCCGAATAACTATACGGCGGCCTTGCGCCTGTCGGTCGCCCTGCGCTGGCAGGGCAAATTCCCGCAGGCCGAGGAAATCGCCACCCGCCTGAGCAACCTGTATCCCACCGACACCTCGTTCTTGCTGGAGCTGGCCTACGCCAAATGGGGCCAGGGCCTCAAACCGGCCGCCAAAGCGCTTTTCAACAAGATTCTCATCCTGGATCCCGACAATGCCACCGCCAAGGATGCGCTCAAGCAACTCTAACGGCTCCGGCGCTCACATCATCGGGCAACTGCCGTGCGGCCGCCCACAGCCGCAGCTGCCGCTGTGCTGATGGCCGGTGGGCGCGGTGCGGGGTGTGGCGCGGATGTTTTGCCGCTGATGGCAACACTGGCCGGGGCCTGGTGGGTCTGGGTGCGGTGATGCATCACCACGGAATGTTGAGCCGGTACAATGAGCGAAATCATCGCAATCAGCAGCATTGATCTTGATAAGCATGCGAACCGTCGGCGCGGTTCAGCGTGCCGCGTAGCGCCACAGTCGATATTTCTGCGTGAGTTTTCTACCGTAGCGCAGGAACGGCGGGCCATAAGCCGAGGGAATCGCGTAGGCGATGGCGACCAGCCTATGGGCGGCAAACCAGTGCTCAAAGCCAGGCAGATTGGAATTGTCCTGCCACGCGTATTCCCAAATGACAACGCACGTTGTCACCTGCACTGCAAGGACAATGAGTTGCCGCAGCGCATCCCGGAAGACGCCGATCAGCGCAAGCCAGAACAGTGCCAGAAGGAACCAGGCATTCATGCCCCAGAAAGGGAAGCCAATGACGAGCGCTACCCAGCCCTGCTGGACCTGAGTTCCGCCACCCAGAAAGTTCGCCGTCCGTGCGGCAGGCTCATCAAGCGCACAGCGGAACAGCCAAACCCCCGCGCAAATCAACAGGCATTGCACAGTCAATAACAGGAAGAAGTGCCAGGTGGCCTTTGGCCAAGGACGCCCAACTGGGTTCTGGACGCGTCGTATCAGGACGTAGAGGCTCCTTGCTACAACACCCGCGGCTCCTATGGCCACGGCGCCGTAGAACTGGAGTGCGAACAGGGTCAGAGTGGCGGTAGAAGGTTCAGTTGGCGAGGCTGCCATGGTGTCGTCCTGACGATCAGATTCCCTAATAATCGGGATCCTACCGCGCTCTAGGCGATTTGTCTCTTGCTACGCCTGATAACTGGGCCTTGGCAAATCCCCGCCCCCCGGCTTCGCCTTCCCGCTCCGGCCACACTTTCCTAAAAATCAATTTCCGTGTCAGGCAGGCAGGCTACCAGTCTGCGGCCCGCCGCAACCGGGGGCGGGTGTGAGTATGTTTATCTCTGGCCCAAAATGATAGAATGGCAGTATGAAGCCAACCGTTTACATTGAGACGACAATCCCTTCGTATTACTGCGATAACCGGGCAGAGTTAATGCGCGATATTCTGCGCACGCGCGAGTGGTGGGACCGCGAACGACAGGAATATGAGTGCTTCATTTCGCCCGTGGTCTTGGGCGAATTGGAACGGGGGAACTATCCACATAAAGCAGAGTGCCTGGACCTGATGAATAATATCCCGGTGCTCGAAGCGCGTTCGGATGTTCAGGAGATCGCCGAATTATATTGGCGGCATCAAGTGATGCCGCGGGAACCCTCCGGTGACGCGGCGCATCTCGCGTTCGCGGCGCACTACCGCATGGACTATCTGCTGACATGGAATTGCAAACATCTGGCCAACGCCCGCAAGGAAGATCATCTGCGGCGGATAAACGACCAGTTTGGACTGTGGCTGCCGCGCCTGGTGACGCCGCAAAACCTACAACTGCTGGAGGATGAACGATGAGCGGTGATAGCCCTATTGTGCAGGAAGTCCGCGCCCGACGCATGGAAATCAGCCGGGAGTGCGGCCATGATCCGCAGCGCCTATTCGAGGAACTGCGGCGCGATCAAGAACGATACCGTCATCGCCTGGTCAGTCAGATCACGGTGGTGCCATCCAATCCACCGGCATCCGCCAGGTGAGCGACTACTTTGAAAATGGGCCGCGTGCATTGGACCGCAACGTCGCCGCTGTGGCGACGGCTATAAGGGGGATTTTCAAAGCAGATCATTCGCAGGAAAAAACGCCGGGGCGCTGCGACCAATGGCGTCGCGTTGCCACGGCGCTAAACGGGGTTCGGAGCGCAAGCCGCGGGGTCCTGCTAGTAGCAAGTGCCCAATCACCCGATGGCCCGATCCGCCTCTTACATCATTGGGCAACTGCCGTGCGGCCGGCCGCAGCCGCAGGTGCCGCTGTGCTGATGGCCGGATGGCGCGGTGCGCGCCGCCGTGGGTCGGCCCGTGGCGGCGACGGCAAAGACGCTGAACTTGCGGCTGGTTTTTTTCGAACCGCAGGTGGGGCAGGGCACCGCGGCATCCGATTGGCTCATCGACTTGGCCAGATGCTCAAAATCCTTCTGGCACTTCCCACATTGATATTCGTAAATTGGCATGAAATAGACCTCTTGTTACTTGTTCCGCACAATCGCCTGCCGCCGCGGACAGACCAGCCCTGCGGCAGCACCAGCCAACCCGGTACGCCGGAGTGCGCCGTTCCACCGGCTCGCACACCCTGCCCACGATAGAACAAATCCGCGTCCGATGCCAGCGCACCGCCGGACCCAATGCCTGCCTGGGTCCGGCGTCCGACCGCGTCAATCTGTTACAAAATGAAAAATCCAAAATCGAAATTCAAAAATCGCCGGGCGCCGCCGCCCCTCAGCCCACGCGGAATTGCCCGCGGGACCGCAGCTTGGTTCCCTGTGTTGGAGCCTTGGCCCGCACCGGCACGGGCGTCCGCACGGACGGCAGATCGATCGGGGCGCTGGCTCCGCGGGGCCGCTGCGAATAGCGTTCGACCACTTGTGCTGCCGTGAGCCATTCAATGTTTTTCGATTCAATCTGGCGCAGGGCCATGTCCCCTTCATACGGATCCCACTGCCCGATGCAATCGGATACCACCGCCACCTTGGCGCGGCGCTGCAGCAACCCCAGCACCGCCATGCGCAACGTCCATTCCAGCGGCCCGCCGACCACCAGCCACACGCCCACCTCGGTCTCCGAGAGCAGGCGATCGAGCCGCGGGCATTCAAACGGATTCAGGCCGCGCAGATCGAAGATGTACTGCTGGGTGATGCGGAATCCTTCCACGGGTAGATTGGTGCCGCAATCCATGGGCATCGCGCAACTCCGGCGCAGCGTGGTAGCCGGAAGCTTCTGATAGCCCGTCGAGCGCACATCGCAGATCAATTTGCCGCTCAGGGGCAGGCGTGCCTGCTGCTGGGCCGGATTAACCTGGTCCCGGATGCGCGTGGAAACTACCGGCACGTGCGATCGCTGCGCCCAGGCAAAAATTCTTTTGAGCCCATCCAGGAGGTGATCGAACTGATAAAATGGCAGGGCCCCATCGTTACTCAGCAGGTCCCGCTGAGTATTCAAATCCAGCACGGCCGGTCCAGGAATGGTTGCGATCATGGCTCCAATCCCCTATAAGTCACTATAGTGCCGAACCTTAAAAACATCATGAAAGGCATGGCAAACGCTGCCCTGCCATATCAATCATCGACCAATGGCCCAGCAAACTATATGCAGTAAATATGTCGGGAGGCGAAAAATCCGGCATTTATGTGTTGATTTTCGTTCCGCCCCATAATGTGGAGCGCCTTGACTTTTTAAGTGCGGCGGGTGGAATGACCGATTCGCCTTTCAGTGGGCGATGCCTACAATCGCGGTAACTCCACGCGTCTCGATTTTCACTTGTTCGTTTTTTTTCATAGAGGTAAATAGTGGCAACCAAGTCGGCAGGAAACGGTAAGTCGCTGGTGATTGTGGAATCCCCCGCCAAAGCCAAGACCATTAACCGGTATCTTGGCCCAAACTACATCGTCAAGGCATCCATGGGCCATGTGCGGGATATGCCCAAGGGCGGCTTGAATGTCGATGTCCGCGACAATTTCAAACCCACCTATGAGATCATCGACACGCGGCGCAAACTGGTCAACGAACTCAAAGCCGCCGCCAAAGGCGCCGCCCAGGTATTCCTGGCAACCGACTTGGACCGCGAGGGTGAAGCCATTGCCTGGCATCTCGCCCAGGCCTTGGGGCTGGATGAAAAGACCGCCCTCCGCGTAGTCTTTAATGAAATCACCAAGAGTGCCATCCTTAACGCCTTTAAGAATCCCAACACCATTGACATCGACAAGGTCAACGCCCAGCAGGCCCGGCGCATTCTCGACCGCCTGGTCGGCTACCAGGTGTCCCCCATCCTCTGGAAAAAAGTCGCCAGCGGCCTTTCGGCCGGGCGCGTGCAAAGCGTCGCGGTCAAGCTGGTGGTCGATCGCGAAAAGGAGATCCGCGCCTTCATGCCCGAGGAGTATTGGAAACTCAGCGGCGTGTTCACGACCGATCTGCTGCAAGCGGACGATTTGCGTGCCCAGTGGCGCTCGTTCCTCGCCGGCGACGAGGAGGAAGAAGCCGATGATGGCACCGATTCGGCCGCCGCCGCCCTCAACCTGCCGCCTACGCAGGCCGAAAAGACGGCCTGGATGGGCGAGAATCATGCCTTCCGCGCCGACCTGATTGAATGGGGCGGCAAGAAATTTGATCCCAAGGATGTGCCGACCGCCCGGGCGGCCGCCGAGGCTGCCGGACTGGTCGATGTGCAGATCCAGACCACCACCAATGACGGCACCAACGGCCCCCGCGGCATTCCCGCCAAGGGACCGGCACTTAACCTGGTCAAGGTGGTCGGCGTGGTCGGCGCCAACACCGGGGTTAACTTTACCGTGCGCGACCTGATTACCAAGCAGTCCACCAGCCGGCCGCCAGGACCGTTTTCCACCAGCACCCTCCAGCAGGCCGCCAGCAATGCCCTGGGCTTTGGCGCCCAGCGCACCATGCGCGTCGCCCAGCAACTCTACGAAGGTGTCGACCTCGGCGGCGAGATCGGCGCCGTGGGTCTGATTACCTACATGCGTACGGATTCGCAGAACATTTCCCGCGAAGCCCTGGACATGGTGCGCACCTTCATCACCGAGAGTTTCGGCCCCCGTTACCTGCCGGCGAGCCCCAATGTCTTTGCCGCCCGGGAAGGCGCCCAGGAGGCCCACGAAGCCATCCGCCCCACCGATGTCCTGCTGGCCCCCGCCCAGATCCGCGGGGCCCTGTCCGAAGAGCAGTTCCGCCTTTACGATTTGATCTGGAAGCGCTTCGTGGCCTGCCAGATGACCCCCGCCCAATGGCTGGTGACCGAGGTGCTCATCGACGCCCGCCGCGCCGCCCAGACCGCCGCCGTCGCCACGTTCAAGGCGACCGGCCGTTCCCTGCAGTTTGATGGCTTCATGAAAGTCAGCGGCATCTTCAGCCGCTTCGACGAGCAGTTGCTCCCCCAGTTGGCGCGCCAGCAGGCCGTCGCCCCCATCGACCTGACGCCCACCCAGCATTTCACCGCCCCCCCGCCGCGCTTCAGCGAGGCCAGCCTCGTCAAGGCCCTGGAATCCGAAGGCATCGGCCGCCCGAGCACCTATGCCAATATCATTGCCACCATCCAGGATCGCGGCTATGTCGAAAGCCGCGGCCGCGCGCTCTGGGCCACCGACCTGGGCATCGTGGTTACCGAGAAACTGGTCGAAGGCTTCCCGGACATCATGGATTACGGCTTTACCCGCAAAATCGAGGGCGAGCTTGACCAGATCGAGGAATCCCAGCGCAACTGGGTCGAAGTAATCGGCGATTTTTATACCCCGCTCCGCAAGGATCTCGACCATGCCGAAGAACGCATGACCCACGCTCGCGCCGAATCCCAACCCAGCGAGTACAAGTGCCCGCAGTGCCAGGCCCCCATGGCCTATCGCCTGAGCAAACGCGGCAAGAAGTTCCTCAGTTGCACCCGCTATCCCGACTGCAAAGGCGCTACGAACGTCGATCGCGACGGCAAGCCCCAGCAACTGGAACTCACCGAATTCATGTGCCCCGCCTGCGGCAAGCCCATGATCAAACGCGTCGGGCGCTTTGGGCCGTTCTTTGGGTGCAGCGGGTATCCGACCTGCAAGACCATCCAGCCGGCCGACCGCAAGAGCGGCCTGCCCCTGCCGCCCAAACCACCCGCGGAAGATACCGGCTTGCCCTGCCCCAAGTGCCATAAGAAGAACATCCTCAAACGTACCGGCAAGCGCGGCGATTTCTTAAGCTGCGGCGGGTATCCCCGCTGCCGCCTGACCTTGTCGATCGACCGGCTCGAGGAATTCAAGACTCTCCTCGCCCAGGGCCAATGGCCACCGCCGGATGTCACCGCCAAGATCAGTGGCACCAAGGTCCCGGCCGAAGCCTCCACCGAAGCTCCGGCCGACGCTGCCGCCGTCGCCGCCCCGAAGCCCAAGCGCAAGGCCCCCGCCAAAACGCGCCGGGCCAAGCCGGGCACGGCCGAGGAAGCCCCCGCGCCCTGAGCGCGACGTGCGTGAGAAGCTTGCAGCCGGGCACTGGTCTATGCACCGTGGACAGACCCTGTGTTGTTTGGCGTTGACGCTTCAGCGTGCGTTGCAGAACCACCGCCGCGCGACACCCGCTAAAGCGTGAACGCCGCACGTACGCGTCAGGCTAAATGCTATTACCCGGAACCTTGCAGGCGCCCAGACATCCTCCGCCTTGCGATGGCACAGCCGGTGTTGGATACTATTCGCCATGGCCCACGTGACGCTCCAACAAGCCTTGCAAACCGCCCTCGCGCACCACCAGGCCGGGCGACTCGACGCGGCCGAGCGGCTTTACCGGCATATCCTGGCCCAACAGCCCCGCCAGCCCGAGGCCCTTCACCTGCTGGGGATCATTGCCCAGCAGACCGGGCGCCACGCCATGGCGGTGGATTTGATCCGGCAGGCCATCGCCGTGCAACCCCAGGCGCCCGAGGCCTACAGCAACCTGGGCAATGCCCTCAAGGACCTGGGCCAACTCGACGCCGCCAGCGCCGCGTTTCGTCAGGCCCTGGCCCTGCGGCCGGACAATCCTGAAGTCTACAGTAATTTGGGCAATGTCCTGCGCGACCAGGGGCAACTCGACGCCGCCCTCGTCGCCTGCCGGCAAGCCATCGCCCTCGATCCGGCTTTGCCCGAAGCCCACAACAACCTGGGCAATGCCCTCAAGGACCTGGGCCAACTCGATGCCGCCAGCGCCGCGTTTCGCCGGGCCATCGCCCTTAAACCCCGCTACCCCGCCGCCCACAGTAATCTGGGCGGGGCCCTCAAAGACCAGGGCCGCCTCGATGAAGCCATCGCCGCCTATCGCCAGGCCATTGCGCTGGACCCGGACTATGCCGAGGCCCACAGCAACCTGGGCGGAGCCCTCAAGGACCAGGGACAACTCGATGCCGCCATTGCCGCCTATCGCCAGGCCCTGGCGCGCAAATCCACCCCCGCCCACGGTACCGGCCCTGCTAACGGTGCGCCGCACAACCCGGCGCCAGCCAACGAACTCGACGCCGCCCCGCGCCAGCGCCTCGACCTGGCGCCAAACTTGGCCGCCGCGCACAGCAACCTGCTGCTGACGCTCAACTACCACCCGGCCACCACGCCGGAGAGTTTGCTCCAGGAAGCCCGGCGCTGGGCGCAGGAATACGCCGCCCCGTTACACGCCCACATCCGCCCCCCGGCCAATGACCGCCACCCCGACCGGCGTCTGCGGATCGGCTATGTCTCGCCCGATCTGCGCGAGCACGTGGCCACGCGCTTTCTGCTGCCGCTGCTGCGCCACCACGACCACCAGCAATTTGCCATCTTCGCCTACGCCAACGTCGCCGCCCCCGATGGCATGACCCAGCGCCTGCGGGCCCATACCGATGCGTGGCGCAACATTGTGGGGCTCACGGATGCGGCGGCGGCAGAGTTGATTCGCGGCGACGCCATCGACATTCTCATGGATCTCAGCGGCCACAGCGCCCAGCATCGCCTGCGGCTCTTTGCGCACCGCCCCGCGCCGGTACAGGCGACCTGGCTGGGCTATCCGGGCACCACGGGCCTGGAGACGATGGATTATCGTTTTACCGATGTGTTCCTGGATCCGCCGGCCGTCCCGGAGACGTATTGCACGGAACAACTGGTCCGCCTGCCGCGCACAGTTTCGTGCTACGGGCCCAGTTTGCCTGGGCCGGCCTTAACCGCGCCGCCGGCGCTGGCCACCGGACATATCACCTTCGGGTGTCTCAACAACCCCTGCAAGGTCAGCGAACCGACGCTGGCGCTATGGGTCCGGATCCTCCAGGCGTTGCCGCAGGCCCGGCTGCTGATGTTTGCCCACGCCGGCGCCCACCGCCAGCGGGTGCAGCAGCGGCTGGCCCAGGCCGGGCTGGATTCCCAGCGCGTACGGTTCGTCGGTTACGGCGGCCCACGCTACCTCGAGTTCTACCGGGACATCGATATTGTTCTGGACCCCTTTCCTTATACCGGCAGCACCACCACCTGCGATGCGCTCTGGATGGGTGTGCCGGTGGTCACCCTGACGGGCGCCACCATCGTATCGCGCCTGAGCATGGCGTTGCTGACCAACGTCGGCCGTACCGGATGGATCGCCCACTCCCCGGACCAGTACTGCGCGCACGCCGTGGCCCTGGCCGCGGATCTGCCGCACCTGGTGGAATTGCGCCGCACCCTGCGCACGGAGCTGGAGCAATCACCCCTGATGGATGCCCCCGGCTTTGCCCGCGACATGGAAGCCGCCTATCGCCAGATCTGGCAAACATGGTGTGCGGCGGCGCCCGGGCCGGGCGCCTGATCCCCGGGGCCTGGAATCCCGCGGTGGGGCCGCACCCGCCCAACAAAAAAGGGCCGATCCGCAGATCGGCCCTTGAGGGATGCTTTGTAGACGGGGATGGCAAATTTACTTGGGCGCCCCCGCCGGCGCTGCCGCGGGGGCCGCTGCCGGTGCCGCAGCGCCACCACCGCCGCCACCACCACCACCAATCATCGTCGGGGTGGAGGCCGAAACGCTGTCGTAATTCGTACCGAACACGCGGTACTCTTCTTCGCGCTGGATGATGATCTTGGGCTTCACCAGGATCAACAGCGTGCGTTCATCCTTGGCGTAGGAGCGGTTGGTGAAGAGGCGATTGAGGCCCGGAATCTTGGAGAGCACCGGCACGCCGACTTCAATTTCCGATTCACCCACGATTTTCTGACCGCCGATCAGCAGCGTGCCGCCGTCGGGAATTGAGACCATTGTATCGACCGTGGTATAGCTGATGCGCGGCAATTGAATGATCGCCGAGCCGGATGCAAAGGTATCCGAACCCGTAGTGCTACTGCCCGTGGTCGGTGCGGCCGAGCCGAACGTATCGATGCCATCCAGGGTGGACAGGGATGGCCGCAACTTCATAACCACGTAGCGCCGGTCCGCCGATACGGTGGCTTCCACATACAACACCACGCCGGTGGTCAAGGTGGAAACAGTCGGCGTGATACCAACCGCGGCGTTGCCGTTGATACCGCCATTGGACACGTTGCTGGAAAAGTTGGAGACGAAGTTGCGCTGCTGGGTAATGGCGATAAAGCCGCGCTGGCCGTTGAACAGCGTGACCCGCGGCGAGGTAACCGTGGTCGTACGGCGATCGGCCTGGGTGGCCCGCAGCAGCAGGTTAAGCTGGAAATTGTCCAGAATCTGCCCGCTGATATCCAGCGAATTCAAGCTGGAGCTGCCCGTCCCGCCGCTGGCGCTCTGGGCTGTGGCGCCCAGCAGGCCCACCAGCGTGCTGGGAGAACCGGTTTGCTGCGGTACGGCCATGGCGGCGGTATTGTTGTTGACGGTCACCACGCCCACGTTCGTGCCCAGCTGGCCAGCGGGAACAGTCAGACCCCAACTGAAGCCGAAATCATCCAGGAAGTTGTTGTCCACCAGCAGCAGACGCGACTCGATGGAGATCTGCAAGGCGCGGGTCTCGCGCAACTGGGCCAGAAGGTTGTAAATCTGGGTCTGGTTATCCGATGTCTGATTGATGATTAATTGCCCGTTGAGTTCGCGGAGCGAGCCAATCGTGCCGCCGGCATCGCGCCAGGTATCGGGTGCCACGGTGCTGGTGATGGTGGCGGTGATTTCCTTGACAATATCGTCGCGGCTCTTGCCGTTGTTGTTGGCATTCTGCTGCCCGCCCCCCTGGAACAAGCCGCCGCCGCCGCCGCCGTTGATCGCGCCGCCGGTGCCCTGCGCGCCGGCGGAACCACCGGCCTGCCCGTTTTGCGTAATCGATTGCAGATTGAACTGCGGCGGTTCGACGTTATCGTCCGGTTGCACGAGCATATCGCGAATATCGTAGACGCGCACCACCTGGTACTTGGCGGATTGCAGCTCATCCTTGGTCGAAATCGTAATCACGCCATCGTCGATCGTATAGCCGAGGTTGGATTGTCCGCCCCCGACTTCCGAGAGCACCGTCAGCAGCGCCTTGCGATATGGCACATCGCGCAGACTCACGCTGATCGGCGTATTGCGATCGACACCCGCGCCCTGAATGGCCGTCCAGTTCACGAAAATATTGGTATTCGTGCTTTCCCGGAGGTAATTGATTACCTTTTCAAAAGGCTGCTGATCCGACGACAGGTCGGCGATATTCTGATCCAGGCGCTCCCGGGTCTTGATATTCGCCGGCGATTCGGTCGAGGTCGATTCCCCCTGCCGCCGCCGACTGAGTTCCGGCCAGTCCTCGGGATAGATCAACAGCTGGGAGTAGGGAACCAGCTCGTCCAAATCGATAATACGCTGCTGGACAAACTCTTCCGAACCCTTGCGCGCGTAATCATCGCCCTTGCGATAGTTGATCCGGTCCTGGGCCACTTCGAGGAACAGCTTGGCGCCGTTGTTGTTCGGATCGATCACCAGCACATGCTGGAGCGATTCGGTGGCCTGCTGGTATTGCTGCTGGCTGTAGAAATGGTGCGCCTCGCCCAGGAGTTGATTGACCAGGCGTTCGCGCTCATGCCGGGCATGCTCGCGGGCCTTTTCCTCCGTGTCCTTGATCGTCTTGCTGTTGACGATTTCCACCTGGGCGTTGTAAGTCTGTTCGTCGTTCTTGATGGCCGCCAGTTGCGCGTTGACCCGACCCACCAGATCCTGGTACTCGGCTTCCGAGAACGCCTGGCGATTGCTTTCGGCCACGGCCCGGGCGTCTTCCGCGCTGGCGATGGCGCCGCGGAAATCGCGGCTCTTGAGCTTGTCCTGGGACAGGCGCAGGTCGTTGTTATAGAAGGTCTGGGCACGTTCGCGCACCACGCGCGTATACGAGAACATCTGCGTCATCACATCGCTGGCATCGGCCGGCGCCGTCGCGGGCATGGTCGCGGCGGGCATGGATGCCGGTGCGGCCACCGCCACCGCTACGGGCGCGGGGGTCGGGGTGAGCGGGGCGGGAGCAGGCGCCGCCACCACGGGTGCCGGAGCGGGGACGGGGGTGGGCGCGGAAACCGCGACCGCAGGAGCGGGAGCGGGAGCTGGAGTTGGAGCCGCGACCGGAGCCGCGACCGGAGCCGGAGCGGGGGTTGGGGCGGGCGCGACGGTTGGCGCCGGAACTGGAACCGGCGCCGCCGCCAAGGCCACAGGCGCCGGCGCGGGGGCGGGGGCGGGGGTCGCCAAGGCCACGCGCCGTTCGGCAATCAAGCGCTGGTATTTCTCGGGCTTGGCATTATCCTGCCAACCCAGATCCGAACCGGCCTTCTGGATGGTATACAGGGCACTCTGGGCTTCCTCCAGCCGGCCCTGATCATACGCCTGGATGGCATCGGCCAGCAGGGCCTTCATCTGCGGCGCCATCTGCTTCTGCTTTTCCTGCACCAGGGCCAACTGCATGCGGGCATTCTGCTTAAGTTCGGCCGAAGCGTTCGGGCTCTCGGCCACCAGCTTGAAGAGCTTGGCGGCCTGCGTCAAATCGCCGCTGTCCGCCGCGCTTTTGCCGTTATCAAATTGCGCATTGGTCGGACTGGCGGCCGCCAGCGCCTCATCGGTCTTCTTGACCAGATCATCGAGCGTCCCACGCTGATTCTCGGGCAGTTGCCCGCGATCGATGTCCAGCAGCAGCTTTTTAGCTTCCGCGTACTGCTGCTCCTGATAGCGCTTACTGGCACGCTCCAGCAGCTCCGCAGCGGCCGGCTTGTCCTGCGCCAGCGCCACACGTTGCTGCATATGCAGAACTGTGCCAGCGCCCAGAAATGTTGTTCCAACCATCCCCAAGGTGAGGACCCGCGAGCGTAGACGCTTGTTCAAGGCGTTACTCCTTACACCACAACCACCCGTTTCCACGAAATCTGTACTACACCTGAGCTTTTTACGTCAGCCTCAGCCATCGCCAACACCAGCCAACCCACGGGGGTATAGCCGGGCATATTAAGTGTGCGCTGCCAACCTTGCAACCACTCGACACCAGAAAAATGGACCTTATTCATGGCGGCGGATAAATTCCGCCGTTTTTGCCGTTTTTTGTCGTTATTCCACCCGGCCGCCGCCCGCCGCACCCGCCGCCGCCGACGGTCCCACGGCTTTCCGGGTCAGCAGGTCCTTGATCGTTGCTTCCAGTTTCAAACGCTGCTTGTCCCGCCCGTCCAGGAGCAGATCACGCAATACCAGTTCGCCGGTGGTGTTATTGAGCAGCACCGCCTGCACGTCATCCCCGGCGGCACCCGAGGTTTTATGGATATCAACCACCGTATACACGGCGCCGAAATCCACCGTCAGTTGCGGGGCCCCGATTTTCAGCAGCACTTTCTTGGCCCCGCCGAGCGTGGCGCCCATTTCCACCCGGTCTTCGGCCGCCACCCACATGCCCTGATGCCATTTAAATATCTTAAATGACGCCGTGCTGTCGGAATGCGCCTCGACACTGTTGGGCATGAGGTAAAAATACTCGTCGGCTTCGATCGTCACATCCTTGAATTCCGTCCACGCCGAATTGAGGAACAAGACGTTCACCGCATCCGCCGGTTCGGCCTTGAGCTGCTTGGGCTGATGGTACAACGGATTGATGATTTCCAGCCGCACCCGGTAGCGGTACGTAAACTCGGGCTGCACCTGCGTATCCCAGAAACTCACGGCGACACTGTCCTCGGCCGCCAACCCGAACATGGTCCCGGCATCCAGCGGCATGGCCGCCGGCGGGGCGGCCGCCATCCCGGGATTGGCCGGGGTCCCCGGGGCCCCAAAGGGATTCATCGGCGAATTGGACCCGGGCATGAACGGTGACGCCCCGGCATTGCCGGCAAAAGTATCGCGCAGCGCCCCACGGTGGGCAGCGCGAATTTGTTCCGGCGTCGCCCCCTCCGGCATCGGGGCGGGAGCGGGCGCTCGGCTGGCCGGCACGGGCACCCGCACCACACGCGGCGGCACCACCGGACGGGCCGGCGGGGGCACCGTCTTGTGGACCGCCGGGGCCGGGGTTACCGGCAGCGGCACGTCCAGGTCGGGGCGGGCGGTACTGATCTGGTAGAAGCCCGGCGTGAGGATGGCCCCCACCTGGGCGCGGATCGCGTCAATCCGTTCCGGCAGGTCCTTATCCTTGACCTGCTGCGGATCGAGCACCGGCAACGGCGGGTTGATCGGGAGCGGCGGCACATCGACCCACGCACTCCACGCCCCGTTGGCATGCTTCTCCTGCCGCTGCACATGAATCCGGTAAATCGCGGTATGCTGTATCTGCTGGAGTTGCGGCACGACCACATTATTGATCATCGACGCCTTGCCGACATTATCCCGCAAGGCCGCCAGCGGCAGCGTCGCCTTGCCATGAACATACGTCAAATCGTGGGCCGCGGCCGCCGGCGTGCCGGCACCCGGCAACACGACCACGGCCCGTCCGCCTTCGACCAGCGGCTCGGTCAGCGGCGGCACGGTCGGCACGACAATGGGCGGAAACGTGACGGGGCCTTCGCGGTCCGCACTGACCGCGACCTTCAAATTGGCCGGGCCCAGGGTCGCCACACCCGCCAGCAAGCTGGGGGGCAGCGGCTCGGTCCGTTTCTTCTCGTAATCCGCGACATAGTCATACGGCGCGACATGGAAAGGCTTCTGGGCGGCAATTTTCTGCTCCAGCGCGGCCACCGCTTCGTGAATTCGCACCTCCACGTCGCCGGGCTTGATGCCCTCGCCCGTGCGACTCGCATCCAGGTATACCAGGTTGGGTTCCTGAAAATTGGTGCTGTAAATGAAATACGCCGCCGCCCCGGCCGCCACCAGCACAATGGCCTTGTCCAGGTAACGCTCGACCGGGTTAATGTTCTTAAATTTCATAGTCAGTCTCCATCGCGGCCGCGGTAAAGTTGCGGCCTGCCAAGTCGGTTCGCGCCCCCGCGGGGCATTCGGGCACCACCATCAACTGCCGCGCCGCCCGGGCGCCAGATTCCGGCCGGCCCCGGGCGGGCCGCCCGGCACCCCGGGACCCGCACCACTGTTGCCAAAACCGGCCGGAATAATTTCCCGGGTCCAGGGCCGGAACAGAATGGCCTCCACTTGAATTTCCGCCCGCACCACCTGGCCGCTGCCGTAGAGGTAGCCATCCGAGGCGGCGACAAACGGATCCACGGTGGCGAGTTTCACGCCCAGTACGGTGTAGGAATTGTTCTGCGTATAGAGCGTGGCGATAAACTTGTTGAGACTCGACGGATCCAGGTCCAGCACAATCGCGACGTTGGTAATGTCATATTTATCCGTACTGGCGCGGCCGGTAAGACTGCGGGCATAATCCAGGCCCGCCGTGCCGGGCTTCTCCGGCGCGAACAGGTTGGCCGACGTCGTGGCGCCCCCGACCCCGTCGCCCACGGCGATATGCACCAGCCGCTTGATCGGCGCCCGCCCGACGTTGCGTTCCTCGGCGGGCAGCTTGTCCAGGGCCTCGCTGTTGAGCGCATCGATGGTATGGACCACATCCATCTGCAGCCAGCTATCGACAAAGGCTTCAAAGATCCGCGCCGCGGTATCGGTCGGACGGCGCACCTGAAAGCAGTCGCGGGTGGCATACATGCGGATGCCCGCCGCCCGGTCACCGACGAAACCATGCATGAACTCAAGCATCTCGGCGGAACTGCCCACCGTGGAGCCGGGAATATTCATCACCTGCCCGTTGGGCAGGGTGGGCAACCGGGCCAGGTCCTTGCGCCGCTTGACCTCCCAGGCGGCCTCCACTTCCGTCTTGTCCGGCGCCGCCCCGGAGTGCAGTGCGTCAAAGTTCTCCGGCGGCACTTTGGAACCTTTGACCAGCAGGCTTGTCCAGCGATCAAACGTGGCCATATAGGCGTCGGTAAAATCGTTCGGGTCGACCCCGCGGACTTCCGGCAGGTAATTGGGCTGGGGATTGCCGTCGAGCAGGGGAATCACCACGTTGTCACGCCGGATGATGCGATTGGACTCGTTCTGCTTGGACGCCAGTTGATTGATATGTTCGGCCATGTCGTGCATCTGGGCCTGGACGGTCTTGCGCGCCGTGATAACCGCATCGGTGATCGGCCCGTTAAAGGGCGGCAAACCCGGAATCACGATCGGCTGGATGCCGGCGGTCCGGATCACCTCCATGACCTTGATGCGGGACTCCATCCGCTCTTTCAATGTGGCCGAGTAACTGCTCAGCGGCCAGATAAACAACGCCCCGAGTGCCAGCACCACCACCAGGGCACAGAGCAGCGGGATCAGATGGGCCTTGATAAAACTCATGCAAACCTCCGTGGGAAGCCAAACGTAGGGCGGTTTATTTGCCGGCCGCCGGCGGCACCAGATAGATACTAAAATGCAGCGTGAACACGTCGTCGCCCGCCATCGCCGCCCCGCTGCCCGGCTCGACCGGCGTGGTTATTTTATCGGTCTCCACCGCGTTGGCGCCCGGCGGGGCGCCCCCCACCGGCAGCGCCGACGGTGCGAGCGTTCCCGGTGCCGGCGGTGGAACCGGCTTGACGCCCAATAATTCCGGCAGGAAAACCGCGGCATACGGCCCGAGCGTCTGGCCACCCCAGATGATCTCGGTCCCGACGGGCTGGGCCGTATAGGGCGGCGGCGATTCGCGGTAATCGTAAAAGAACGGCCGCGCCGGGTTAAGCCGGAAATTGGCCAGGTGCGGGCCCGGCGCCTTCTCGCGGATGGTATTCATGAACTCGCGGATCAAATCGCGCGAGGCCTTGCGATCGGCCACCCCGCTGACCGTCGGCACATACGGCGTGTAACCGTGAATCGTAACCACAAAGCCCCGGGTGGCGCCGGCCGCGGCCGCCAGGGCGTCCTTATCGGTATTGGCCGCCGCCCCCGCCGACGGTGCGGGCAGCGCCTCGAGCGTGGTGGAGTAATCCGCCGCAATGCTGCGGATAACAATTTCCTTGTGGTCGTGGCGGTTGGGCGATTCGAGCGTTTTGGCATAGGCCACCTGGGGCAGGGATGCCAGGATATCGTGCAGAATGTTCGGCCAGATCGCCCGGTCACGCGACAGGTTCACGAACGAGCGCACTTCCTCCGAATCCTTCTCATACGTATTGGAGATATCGCTGTAGGCTTTGCGCAGCACGCCGATCCGCTCGACCGCCTCCTTGTTCTGGCGATACAGGTCGCCGGCTTCTTCGCGGGCGAACAGCGGGGCGTCGATCCCCACGGTCTTGAACGCCGCGGTGCTTACCCCCGCCACCAGCAGCGCCGCGGCGGCGATGAACCACGCGTTCTTCTTCCGCCAGAGCATCTGCCGGGCGATTTCCTTGGGCAGCAGATTGGTGTCGATCGCCGCCAGGTCCAGCCCCTGGAGCGCCAGGCCGTAGGCCGCCGGCAGGCCCAGGATATGCTCGTTGAGGCCCGCCGCCAGTTTGCCTTCCGGAGTCGCCTTCTTGAAACTCTCCAGCCGGATCACTTCCATCGAGAGATTCTGCGCCAGGTACTTTTGCAGGTTCGGCAGCTTGAACGGATTGCCCATCCCGATCACCCGTTCCAGGCGGCTGTCGCGATGGCTGGAATTGTAAAAACCGATGGACCGCTGGATCTCCGTCACCAGGTCGGCAAACACCGGGCGCATCGACTGGTAGACCTGCCGGGCATACTTGCTGGTGGCGGCGGTCTTCTTGAGTTCCTCGGCCTTGTGGAACGAGAGGCGGAAACTCTTGGCCAGCGCGTCGGTAAAGTTATTGCCGCCGATATTGATCGTCCGCAGCCACAGCCGTCCATGGTCGATGAAAATCAGGTCCGTGTGTTCGGCGCCAATGTCCAGCACCACCGTCCCCTTGCCTTCGGTCAGGCCGTCGAACTCCACCGCATTAAACACCGCCAGGGGCGACATCTGCACGCCGGCGGTCGCCAGCTTGACCATCTGGAAGTTGGCCAGCACCTGGGCCACGAGTTCCTTTTTCATCGCAAAGATGCCCACTTCCACATCCGGCGATTCGGGGCTTTGAAACGTCTGGTAATCCCAGTTGACCTGCTCCAGCGGAAAGGGAATCTGCTGGATGGCTTCGAACTTGACGATCTCGGGAACTTTCTTGGGCTCCACCGGCGGCAGCTTCACGAACCGCGCAAAGGTCTGCGCCCCGGGCACCCCGATGAACAACAGGTCGTTGCGAATCGCGTTGCGCTCCATGAACTTGGCCAGCGAGGCCCGGACGATCCCGTCCTTATCGACATCCGGCTCCGAAAGGAACCGTTCGTGTTCCACCACGTCGAAGCCTTCGATCGTCACCTTGTCGCCCGCCCGGGCCAGCTTGACCGCCTTGAGCGAGGTGGTGCCAATGTCCAGTCCCCAGGAGACCTGCGCACGCGCCATAACATCCTCCGGAAAGTAACACGGCCAGGGTGCCGCCGTTGCCTTAAACCAGCCCCGGCTTGCCGGGCCTCATGCGGGCCCGCTGCGGCCCCGCGCCTGGTGCTGAATTTCCATCACGCCACATCGACTCTCACCGCGGCCCGGGCGCCCTGCCCGGAACCTCGCGCTGCCGTTCGCCCGTTCATCCGGACCGCCGTTCAGGGGTTAATAAACTCGACCCGAGCCGGAACGTCAAGCCCAAATACTTATGGCGCACGGATTTCTGGCACCAATTGTAACGCAACGCCCCCGTTTTCGGATAGTGCCGCCCAAAATATCCGTTGGCCAGGGCGCGCTTCAGGCCGCGCCCGGGCCCAGCGTCGTCAGGGTCATCGGACTGAATTTGTATTGTTGCACCACCGCCAGCAGGTCCTGCCGCGTGATTGATTCGAGTTTGGCCAGATCCTCTTCGAGCGACCGGTATTCCCGGTTGTAGGTCCACCGCCCGCAGAGGTTCCGCATCCGCCCCAGCGGTATTTCGCCCTGGAGCACCGTGGCCGATTCGATCTTGTTCTTGCTGCGCGAAACTTCCTCATCGGTCAGACCGTCCCGGACGATCTTTTCCAGCTCGCCCGCCAGCAGGGTCTGCACCTGCCCGGCCCGCGCCGGATCGCACGACGCGTAGACCATGAAACTGCCCACGTGGTCATGCGGATAAAAGGCAAAATCCGCCTCGTCGGCCAGCCCCGGTTCCACCAGGGCCCAGAACAGCCGCGACCCCTCATGGTCGCCTATTACATCCGCCAGCACCTGCGCGGCATAACGCATCTCGTCCTGGGCGCTGGGGCCCGGGCACAACCCGGCAATGTAATGCCGCTTGAGCTTGGCATCCGCCATATGCCGCCGCCGGCTGGCCAGTTGCGGCGCCGCATAATCGCGCTGCACGTTGACCCGCGGCCAATCCCCGCAGGCGCTTTGCACCGCCGCCAGCAGGGCGGGAAAATCCACCTTGCCGGCCACCGCCAGCACCATGTTGCCCGGCCCGTAGCGGGTGTCAAAGTACGTTTTCATCTGGTCGCGCTGCAGTTGCGTCACCGACTCTTTGCTGCCCAGCACACTCTGGGCCATCGGATGCTGCTGGAAATGGTCCGCCATCACCGCCTCAAAGAGCACGTGGCTGGGGCGGTCGAGGTACAGGGCGATCTCTTCGAGGATCACCTTTTTTTCCATGGCAAAGTCGTCCGGCCGCAGCGCCGGGCGCATCATGTCCGCCAGCAGGTCCAGGGCCCGGGGCGTAAATTCCGGCAGCACGTTGGCCCAGTAACAGGTCACCTCGTTGCTGGTAAACGCGTTGTTCTTGGCCCCCATGGCATCAAACTCGCGGTTAACATCCGCCGCGGTGCGCCGCGCGGTGCCCTTGAACATCATGTGTTCCAGGAAGTGCGATACCCCGGCCAGTTCCGGCGTCTCATCGCGGGCCCCGGTTTTGACCATGAAACCCAGCGCCACCGACTGGGCATGATCGTCGAGTTCGGCAATCACATCGAGTCCGTTGGCCAATTGTGCGTGCTTGAAACTCAGCATGTTCTCCTCAACCCAAAGGGGCACGGCATCCTGCCGGCGCCGTTCATAGTTTCGCCACCGTCAGCGGCCGCGGCCCGATGGTCACCACCGTCAATTGGCCCAACGCCTGGTCTGCCAAAAACGCATTAACCTGCTCGAGCGTGACCTGCTCGATGGTTTGCCGCACCGCCGCGAGCGTGCGCGTGTGCCCGCGCTGGTAATAGTCGTAGACCAGGGCCCCGGCGCGCGCGCCGCTGGATTCGCCCTGCATGATCACCCGCGACTTCATCCCGATAATCGCCCGCTCCAGTTCCGCTGGCGTGATCCCCGCCCGCAGCCGCTGCAATTCCACCAGGAACGAATCGAGGGTCTGCTGGGCCCGCTCCGGCGCGCTGCCGGCATAGCCAAACACCGCCGCCTGGTTCCGCAGGGAGTGATACCCCGCGTGTACGCTGTAGCAGAGTCCCTGCTTCTCGCGGATTTCCGTAAACAGCCGCGCCCCCATGCCCCCGCTCAGCACGTTGAGCACCGTCTGGACGACAATGCTCAGCGGATCGGCTTCCCGCACGGTATCGAACGCCAGCCCAATCTGCACCTGGTTGGTTTCCTGCGCGATATGCGTCAAGCCGCGCGGCGCCGGCCGCGTGGCCACCGCCACAGGCGCCTGGGGCGCCCAGGAGCCAAAGGACTGCTCCACCGCCGCCTTAAGCTCCGCCCAGTTAAACAGGCCGGCCACTGCCAGGATGGAACCTTGCGGACCCACCCGCAGCTGAAAATCGCGCCGCAACGCGGCGCTGGTCAGGCGTTCAAGTTCGCCCCGCACGCCGACGCTCGGCCGGCCATAAGGATAATCATAATGGCATTCCCGCAGCAGCAGCCCCAGCTTGTGCGACGGTTCATCCTCGATGGCATCAATCTGCTGCATCGCCAAATCGCATGCGGGTCCAAAGCCTTCCTCCGGCAGGTGCGGCTGGCGGACAATATCGCCATACACCGGCAGCACCGCCAGCAGATTCTTGGCCAGCATGCTGGCGGTAAAACGCAGAAAAACCGTGTCGGCCTGGCTGGAGCGCTGCACTCCCAGGCCATCGAGATAGCCGGTCAGGGCGTGGCTGTCGCGGCTGCCGGCCCCGCGCAAGAGCCAGTCGGAAAGCACCGCCGCACTGCCGCCGGCACCTTCCGGATCATTCATCGCGCCGGCCGGCGCCAGCAGCGCCATCGCCGCGGAGCGCACGGAGGGCATGCGTTCGGCCACCAGGGTCAGGCCATTGGCCAATACATGGCAGAATTGCTCGGTCGTCTCACCAGCGGGCAGATCCCGGGTCTGCCCAGCCGCAACTGGAGCGGGTGTTGTCACCAGAAGAACTCCTGAGCCATCAAGGCCGCAAAACGCAACGCACCACAAAAGCGTGGTGCAGGAATCGAAGCATGCATATTGTAGGGTGCAACCCACCCACCCGCCAACTCCCCGCGCGGATCATCGGTTCGCGTGCCATGGAGCATTTTATTGAAGCTATAGTTGGACGTATTTCGGTGTTCCCCCATCGGGGGCGGTGGTATATACTGCGCCCGAAATGCCCGGAGGCGGTCTTCGGGCTGCTACGACGGAGTGTTACGAGGCCGGACATGGCTTGGAGGCATGGCGATTGGTGGTGTTGGGAGCAAATTTCCCCAGGCCTGCGTTCGACAGGCTCACGCCCTGAGCTTGCCGAAGGGAGCCTGTCCAAGGCCCCCCCGCCCCCCGGCTGATTCTCCCCGTTTCGGCCAAACATTCACAAAACAACAAATTTTCTATCGGGGAATCCGCTTGGAGTCCTGGGGGATGTGTGAAAAGGAGTCGGAAGGCAGAATCCAGAATAATGCAACACAACCATCGTAGTCACTTTTCTACTGGATTCTCAATCGTACTTAGTGCCGTGGGGGCGATCGCCGCTCCGGGCAGAGACAATGGTCCTATGGTCGTAAGACTACGAATCATCCTGTTGTGTGTGCTGGCGATCCTGGTCACGTCGCTCCGGCAATTGCGCGGGGCAGCGCTGCTTCCGCCGCCCGCGCCTCTCAGCGTTGACGATGCCACGCCGTTGCAAGGAGCGAGCGACCCCACGGCCACGCCTGGCGCCGCCGACGGGCCGGACCTGGATCTGGGATTCAACAATTATCTGGAACTGGCGCTGGTTGTGCGTACGCCGTTGCAGCGCGACTTGAAAGTCACCTACGTCTGCAAGCGTGCGCCCGGCACGACGGCGCCGCAGACCCTCGCCATTCCCGCGGCCAAAGTTATTGGCGACGGAGTACGTCATACATACCGCATCGACATGAGTCTGCAAGTATGGTGGCGGGGGCGCGTGCAATCGATCGCCGTTGAGCCGCCCGCAAGATTGTTGTCCGTCAAGGTCGGTGATGGCGAACCGATGCCGTATGGCCTGACCTTCGAGTTGCCCGATTGGCGCGGCCAGAAGTCGGCACAGTCCAAACATTTTCGCATCTACTGGGGCCAGGGGCTCAGCGCGCAATTCACCGCCGAGCAGGCCCATGGCACGCTGCGCAATTTCGAGGAATGCTGGCAATATTATGTCAAGGCACTCAAGCTAAGGCCGCCCTACAGCCTGCCCGGCCAATCCCGCGTCCGGCTCTACAAGGTCAACATCACGACGTCCCAGGGCGGGTACATGACCGGCGGCGGCGTTGTAAACATTGACCCCAGTGGGTTGCGTGTCGATCCGCCGAGCTGGGTCATTCCCCACGAGCTGATGCACGCATTCCAGGAGGCCCAGCATGGCGGCATGGCGGGAATGTGGTGGGAGAGCCATGCCAACTACGGCCGCGAGCGCTATCTTATGCATTTCTTTGCCCAGCAGTCGGACGATCCCAACTTGGCCAACACCCTGCCGGTGAGCGGTCTCGATCCATATTACTCCACGATGGCGCAATGGTATCCGGCGCACGGCCGGGACTATTACCTCTGCTGGCCGATCTGGACCTACCTGGATGAAAACCCCGATGCGCTGCCCGGGCTTGCTGATGGCTTCACCGGCCTGCTGTGGCAGAATATCCGTGAGAAGGAGAATATTTTTGACTGCATCCGGCGGCTCGATCCGCGGCTGGACCTGAAAGCCGCGCTGGGGAACTACGCCCGGCGATCGGTGACGTGGGCCTTCAGCAATGGTCCGGCCATGCGGCGGGCTTGCGCGGAGTTCCGGGCCAATCCCGAAAACCGCCGGATGCTCTGGCCGGACCTGCTTCCGGTGCCATACGCCCCGGGCCGCTGGCGGGTCTCCCCGGAGAAAGCGCCCCACCCCGGCGGCTACACCATCCATGAATTGGTTCCCGCCGACGGTCGCTGGGGCAGTCGGGTGGAAGTCGATTTTCACGGCCTGGCCGACAAGTCGATGGCCGCCGACTGGCGGGCCTGCATCGTGGCCCAGCGGCGCGACGGCAGCGAAGCTGCCGCCGCGCCCCTTTTTGGCAAAGGGACGCAGTCCCTGTTGCTTCCTGCGGATACCGAACGCGTTTTCCTGGTCGTGATCGCCACCCCCGACCACTTTACATTTTGGGAACAAGACGACATGCGATCCCCCTGGCGGACCGACCCATCCCGGCGCCGGCTGGCCTATGACGTGAAAATCACCGGGGCCGTTCCCGCCCTGGAACGAATCCCCCGTCCGACAGACCAGCCGGGCGGGCCTCATGCCAATGGCGGTGGATTCGTCGCGGCCAGCGCTCGCGTGGCCGCTACGGCCTTCGTCGGACCGGATTCGATGGTGCTGGACAACGCCAGCGTTGAAGGTTCGGCGCGCATCGAGGACTTCTCCGTGGTCCGCGGCAACGCAGCGGTCAAAGGTAACGCGATCGTCAGCGATCATGCTCTTGTGAAGGACGATGCGGTGGTCGAGGGCCACGCCCACATTCGGGATTACGCACTGGTCACCGAGCACGCCCGCCTCACCGATAACGCCCGCGCATTGCAGACGGCCGAAATCAAAGGCCACGCCGTCATCAAGGAAGATGCCACCGTCGAGGGGTGTGCAGGTTTGGGCCGAAGCCGGCGACGGCGCGGCAACATCGGGCATTGCCGGCGACGCGGTGCTGACCGCCGACTACGGTGGCCCGCGGCATGTCGCCAATGGCTTCCAGACCGGCTTTGTCCCATACGTGGCCTGTCCGCAGGAGTGGATTGACCAGCGCCATGCGCCGCCGCATCGCTGGGTGAGCTATGACTTTGATGCCCCCAGCGACAGCCTGGCGCTGGATGGTCCAGGCCTGAACGATGGCCTCCTGATCGGCCATCCCGTGTGGGAGTCCGGCGGCGGACGGCATGCCGGTTTCCTCACTTTCGACGGCAGGACGCAGGCGGTGTTGCTGGAACGAGGGGTGGCGGATTTGCGGGTGGCCACCATCACCGCGTGGGTGCGCCGCCAGAGCGGTCTACCGGATCAGCCGGTTTGGTTTTTCGGCGCGCAGACTTCGGATTCGATTCATCTGACGCCCGATGATGGGCACGGCCGTTTTGCGGTCATCGCCCGCAAAGGCGGCCGCGTCTTTACACTGGTCGGCAAACACCGCACCACGATCGGAGCGTGGACCCATGTCGCGGTGATTCTCGATGGCGCGACCGGCCGGCTGCTGGTCGATGGAATGGTTGCCGCCGAGGGACCTTTTCCCGTGACCCCGGCCGATTTTCGCCCGCCGGCCGCCAATCCCCATTGCTATCTCGCCCGTCAGGCCGATCCGGCCCGTCCCTGGTTTCACGGTTCACTGGACGAAGTGCGATTCTGGTCGGCGGCGCTTTCCGACGCCCAAGTCAAGGACCTCATCGCGAGCAAGCCATGAGCGCTATCCTCCCAGTACCCCCCCTCACCCCCCGGCGACCTCTGCCCGCCCCGGCCAAACATTCGCAATAATCAAATTTCATACCAGTCA
>Ga0316217_10001410_pt1 | contig 31328 bp, 21 predicted proteins | sample 1anoAmetaG_FD_203633 | JGI IMG/M metagenome (GOLD analysis project Ga0316217, IMG submission 203633) | Freshwater microbial communities from Trout Bog Lake, Wisconsin, USA - 1anoA | ecosystem: Environmental > Aquatic > Freshwater > Lake > Hypolimnion/Profundal zone | place: USA: Wisconsin... | reverse complement strand
CACGTTGGAGTGGTTGAACACGGTTCAGGGCGGTCGCGCCGGGGCGTGGTTCGAGGAAATTCCCCTGGCGCGATCCCAGGCGGCGACCGCGGGCATTATTCCCTGGACCTCGGGCGAGATCAGTTTGTTTATCGTTCATCACCTGTTGGGCGTTCGCTTTGAGGGAAGCCAACTGATCCTGAGGCCGGCTCTCTACCCCGGCAGCCCGCCAATGGAAGCGGAGCTTCGATTTCGACACGGTCGCCTGCATTTGGAAATTCCGGGAGCGGAGGCGACCATTTTTGCTCAAGTCAATGGTCGGCGAGTGGCGCCGCGAAGCGATGGGGCGATCGCCCTTCCAACGGACTTCGATGGCGGCCAAGTCGTGTTTCATACCCGGAAGACATCCGGGTCAACCAGGCCTTGATGCGGATATCCACGGGTTTGGAGTGTGATCGGCCGAGCGCCCTTTATACCGGCTTGGATCTCGACTGGTGGGCCATAAAATAGAGCACGGGCACCGTCATGCGGCTGATCAGGAGCGAAGCAATCTCGCCGGCCATCAGAGAGATCGCCAAGCCTTGGAAGATCGGGTCGGCCAGGATGACCGTGGCCCCTACGACCACGGCCAGGGCGGTCAGGAGCATGGGGCGAAAGCGCACCGCGCCCGCCTCCACGACCGCTTGCTCGAGCGGCATGCCTTCAGCGAGGCGCTGCTCGATAAAATCCACCAGGATGATCGAATTACGCACTACGATGCCAGCGCCCGCCATAAATCCGATCATGGACGTGGCCGTGAAGAAGGCGCCCATCAGGCCGTGGGCTGGGAGGATGCCCACGAGCGAGAACGGGATCGCCGCCATGACGACCAGGGGAGTGATAAACGATCGGAACCAACCCACCATCAGAATGAAGATCAACACCAGGCACGCCGCGAACGCGCTGCCCAGATCCCGGAACACTTCGATGGTAATGTGCCATTCGCCGTCCCATTTGATGGACGGCTGATCATCCGTGAACGGTTGGACAGAGTTGAACACTTTCAGCGTCGCGCCGGACCCTCCAAACGCCCGCGTGTCGAGCGCCTTCAACGCTTGGTTCATGCCCAAAATCGCATAGACGGGGCTCTCCACGATACCCGCCACGTCGCCGATGACATAAGTCACCGGCATCAGGTTCTTGTGGTAGATACTCTTGTCCACGAGGGTTTGATCCACCTTCACCAACTCACGCAAGGGCACGAGGGGAGCGGCGGGGCTTGCATCGGAGCGGAGGCGCAGGGCCAGGAGTTCCTCCGCCGTCGCGCGGCGGGCGCGCGGAAGTTGAAGCTGGAGATCCACGTCCTCTTTTTCGCGCGGCGCATGAAGCAGGTCAACCGCCTGGCCGCCGACCGCCATGCGTAAAGTCTCAGAGATGGATTCCGCGCTGATGCCGCTCAACGCCGCTTTCTCCTTGTCCACCACGAAGCGCGTCTTGGGCTGATCGGCCTCGATGTACCAGTCCGTATCCACGACGCCGGGGGTGTTCTTGAAAATGCCGATGATCTGGTTTGCCAGCGCCAACCGGCTCTCCTCGGTGGGTCCGTACACTTCCGCCACCAGGGTTTGCAGCACCGGCGGACCCGGTGGAACCTCGGCTACGGCGACGCGCGCGCCATATTTCGCCGCGATGGCGGCGACGCGCGGACGGACGCGTTTGGCGATGTCGTGGCTCTGAGCCTTGCGTTCGTCCTTGGCCACCAGGTTAACCTGCAAATCGGCGATGTGAGCGCCGCGCCGCATAAAATAGTGCCGCACCAGGCCGTTGAAGTTGAACGGCGCGGCGACGCCCGCATAAACCTGGTAGTCGGTCACTTCGGGTTCGACTTGGACCGCCGCTCCGATCTCGCGGGCCGCCTGGGTCGTTCGCTCCAGCGCGCTGCCTTCGGGCATGTTGAGGATGATCTGAAACTCGCTCTTGTTGTCGAACGGCAGCATCTTCACTTTCACCGAGCCGAGGCCCACCAAGGCCATCGCGCCCAGCAGCAGGCCCACGATGCTAACCAGAAATGCGTAACGCCAGCCTCGATGAGAGAGCAGGGGCCCCATGAACCGGCGATAAACGCGGGTGAACAGATCCTCGGGATGAGCGGAATGAGGTTGGGCGGTCGCATCAGTCGGGGCGGCGCCCGCGGTGAGCGACGAGTATTTCCCGCCCCAGCGCAGCACCCGAATGGAGGCCCAAGGCGTCACGATGAAAGCGATGGCCAGGGAGAAGGCCATGGCCGCGCTCGATCCGATGGGGATGGGCCGCATATAGGGTCCCATCAATCCCCCCACAAACGCCATGGGTAACACCGCCGCAATGACGGCGAAGGTGGCGAGGATCGTCGGATTGCCCACCTCGTTCACCGCCTCCACCGCGATCGCGGACCAGTTTCGGCCCCGGTTTTGGGGCAGGTGGAAATGCCGGACGATGTTCTCCACGACGACAATCGCGTCATCCACCAGGATGCCGATGGAGAAAATCAGCGCGAAAAGCGTAATGCGATTGAGCGTGTAGCCATAGAGATAGAAGACCAGCAAGGTCAGCGCCAGGGTGGCGGGGATGGCGATGGCGACAATCCCGGATTCGCGCCAGCCGAGCGTGAGGAGGATCAGCACGGAGACGCCGATGACCGCCAAGCCCATGTGCAGGAGCAATTCGTTCGACTTCTCAGTGGCCGTCCGGCCGTAATTGCGCGTGATGGCGATCCGCACATCGTCGGGGATGATCCGTCCTTTGAGCGACGCCACCTTTTTGAGCACCTGGTCGGCGACCGAAATCGCATTGGCCCCTGGCCGTTTGGCAATGCTGAGGGTGACAGCGGGTTGTTCATCGGCTTGCGTTAAATTGGCCGCGCCCGCGCCGAAGAAGACGTATTGCGACGGTTCTTCCGCGCCGTCTTTGATCTCCGCCACCTCGCGCAGGTAAACCGGCTTGCCACCGAAGACGCCGACCACCACGTTGCCGGCCTCTTGGGCGTTGGCCAGAAAGCCTCCGGTTTCGATGATCGTTTCGCGGTTATTGCTGGTCAATGCGCCGGCGATCAACTGACGATTGGCCTGGGTGAGCCTGGGCGCGATGTCCGCCGCGCTGAGATTGCGCGAGGTCAATCGCGCCGGGTCCAGCAACACCCGCAACTGCCGCCGGGCGCCGCCAATGATGGTGGTTTCGGCCACCAACGGCACTTGCTTTACCGCATCATCGACCTGGGCGACCAACCGGCGCAGCATGAGATGGTCATAACGCCGGCTATGGAAGGTGAGCGCCAGGATGGGCACGTCGTCAATCGACTTGGGCTTGATGAGCGGAAAGGAGACGCCCCGCGGAATGCGGTCGAAGTTGGATTGTAATTTCTGGTTGAGTTTTACCAGGCTCTTCTCGACATCCTCCCCGACCTTGAACCGGACAATGGCGAGGCCCTCGCCCGGGCGTGAAGTGGAGTAGATATACTCAACGCCGGGGATCTCCCATAACAACTTTTCCATGGGCCGGGTCGCGCGCTCCTCGACCTCTTTGGCGCTGAATCCCGGCATCGAGACCAGCACATCGATCATGGGCACCTTGATCTGAGGCTCCTCTTCCCGCGGCAGCAGAGTGACCGCCGCCGCGCCGAGGAGAATCGAGGTGACGACCACCAGCGGCGTCAGTTTGGAATCGATGAAGGCGCGGGCAATGCGGCCCGCAAAACCGAGCTCTCCCATCGGTTGGTTGGACGGAGCGCCGGAGCTCACTTCGCCTCCACGGGTTGCCCGTCGGCCAGCAGGGAAGCTCCTCCCACCACGACTGATTCGCCCGGCTCCAAGCCAGCCAGAATCTCAAGCTCATCGCCGATGGGCTGGCCGGTTTTCACCAGGCGCAGATGGGCGCGATGGTCCGCAACCACGAATAGGATTTCCATTTGGCCGCGGAGGATCACCGCCGAGGCGGGCACCCGAATCGATTTGGTCTCCCCAAGCGGCACGAGCAACCGCGCGAACTGGCCCGACCTCAAGCCCGGGGTTTGGGGTAAATCCAGTTTGACCCGTAGAGTGCGGCTGGCGGCGTCGTCAGTGGGGGCTATTTCCCGAACGGCGCCGACCAATTCGGTTTTCAACGCATCGACCCGAATGGGCAGGCGCGCGTCGGGTTGAATGCGCGAGGCGATGCCTTCGGGCACGTCCGCTTCCAACTGGAGCGCGGAAGGATCCTCAATTTCTACCAGTGGTTTCCCGGGCGCGGCGAGGTCGCCAACCTCCGCCCACTTGCGCGTCACCACGCCGTCGAAGGGCGCCAGGACTTCAACATAGCCCATCATGGCCTGCGCCTCGGTGGCGGCGGCCTTGGCGACAAGATAACGCGAGTTGGCCGCGTCAGCGTCTGACCGCGTGGCGGCTTGTTGGTCGAACAGCGCCGAGGCGCGTTTCCAGTCGCGCTCGGCTTGTTGCAGGCTGCCTTCGGCCTGTTCGAGTCGCGCCTTGATTTCGACCGCGTTCAGGCGGACAACCAACTGTCCGGCCTTGACGACTTGCCCGAGCGCCACCGGCATTAGGTCAATACGCCCGCTCAATTTCGCTTCCAAAGTGGCGCGCGCTTTCGCGCGAACGGTGCCCACCGCTTCTTCGGTCGTCGGTTGCGCTTTGCTTTCGGCGGTCTGTGCCTGGACCTGGATGGTCGCCAAGACGGGTGCTGAAGGGGGATGGGTTTCGGACTGGCGACCGCATCCGGACAGGAAAGCGGCTGACAAAACGAGGACGGAAATAGTCTTCATTTCGAGTTCGACTTCAAATCCAATTGCGGCAGCGCGAGCGCCTTGCGCAGGGCGGCGATGGCGATCTGTTGGTCAGCTTCGGCCTCGGCGCGGCGCACCCGCGCGGCGACGAGCGCCGTTTCCCCATCGATGAGTTGTGTGGAAAGCGCCGCGCCTTGTTCGAACCGGGCGCGGGTCAGGCTGACGCTTTCAGAAGCTTGGGCCACCACCTGTTCCGTGACGAGGAGCCGCTCGTTGGCGGTTTTAAGTTCCAGACGCGCCTGCTCGGCTTCCAGGTCCAAGGCGAGCCGCAATTTGCGTTGTTCTTCGCGGGCCGACTCCAGATGCGCGCGGGCTTCCCGGACTTTGGCGCGCGTTAGGTTGCCATCCCAGAGGTCCCATTGGAGCAGCGCGCCTGCGGTGTAGCTGCCGCCGCCGTTGTCGAATTTCGACCCGTAATCGTAGTCGAGGCTGGCGAAGGCGTTGAGGCGTGGCAAATACCCGCCTTGGGCGGCGCGGACTTGCTCCTGGGCGGCCCGCTCGCGGTGCCGGGCGGCGGCCATTTCAGCGCGCCCGGAAAAGTCCATCGAATCCGGCGCGACGTTGGCTCGGGCGTTATCCGCCACCTCGAATTCGCCCTCTTCGATGCCCAGGAGATTACGCAGCGAGCGTTTAGCCAGCGCGTGAGCATTGCGAGCGCGGACGAGATCCTCTCGGGCCTGCGCCAGCCGAACCTCGATATCGAGCGCGTCGCTTTTCAGCAAAGCGCCGCCCTCGAGGCGTTTCCTGGCGACCCCCAGGCTGTGGTCGAAGGAACTGACCGCCGCCTCGGCCGCGCGAATGAATTGGCGCGTTTTGAGAACCGTGTGAAAGGCGCGCGCGACTTCAAAGCCCAGCGCGTTGCGCGCCGCCTCATCATCCAGTTTGGCCGCTTCCGTGTTGGCGCGAGCGGCGGCGCGGCCCGCCTTGTTCTTCCCGCCCGCGTAGAGCGGGACCGTGACCAGGCCCCGGGCGTTCACATCGTCGATATCGGGAACATCATTGAAATTGAGGCCGGCGCTCGGATAGGCTCGCTGGTTCAGAATACTGCCGAACACCATCATCGGGTTATCCGTGCGCGTGTAGCTGGACTGGAATTGCAGGCGCGGCCAATAGGCCGCATTGGCCTGCTCCAATTCGGCCTTGGCGGCGGTGATGCGCTGCTGGGCCATCCGGGCATCCGGATTGCCCTTGAGCGCTTGCTCCAAGGCGCGCTCAAGGGTCCACGGCTCCGCCGCAGGCGCTGGCGCGGATAAAGAGATCAGCAGCCCAAGAATGGCCAGTAGCTTGCTCATTTTGAACAGCAGCTTCCGCCGGACTTCTCCTGCGAGCAACAAGAGCAGCCAACGCCCGCCTTCCTGAGAATCAGCTCCAAAGGGCAAAAATTCGTGAAGGAAGACTGGAACAAGTTGAAGCCCACGAAGGCGGTGAACCAAAGCCAGTTCGGACTGTGGTAGCGCGCCAGCACAAGGCTCAGGAAAATAAAAGCGCCGGCGAACCGGCGGATAATGAGTTCAATCTTCATATTTTGGACCGTTCCAATCTAATTTTCATAGTCACGAGATGCTGCTCGCTGGTAGAACGGAGCCGCGAGCGCGAAAAAGGTTACAGCTAAAAGCCCTATGCGGAGAAGCGCGTTGGGCGCTGCTGGGGCGGTGGTTTACTGGGCGCTACAAGATCGGCTGCTCCGAGCCCTGAGGGCGAAGTGGATGCGACGCGCCCGGCAGGGGGCGCGGTTGCCCTGTTACCCGTAGGAGGCAAGCCCGTCCCCAAGAAAATTGAGTCGAACGGCAATGACGACCATCCGACACCGGCAGGTCGCTCCACGCGGAAAGTCCGAGGAATGCCTGCCGGATTGGCTCAAAGCGGCCGATGGCTGTCGGGCAATAGTCTGCTCACGCAGTAGAGCACCAGCAACAACGTCAGGCCGATTCCCAGACTCCAGGCGATCAGCTTCTTTTCCACCGGCAATAGCGGCTCGTATTCCTGCTCCATCTTTTTGAGCTCTTCTCCGATTTTAGGTTCTTTAGCCATAAGTTGCGGTTCTTGTTCTCGCGTGGTTTAACGGAGTTGCGGCGCGTCTCACGAGTGGATGATCGGCGGATGCACCCCGCCGAAAAACACCCACGAGACGATCAAACCGAACCAGATGATGAAGCCGAACAGGCCCACCACATAAACCGCGGCCAGCTTGCCGATGCCTTCCTCCCAGAGCTTTCTGAAATTGGAGATCACCCCGATGGTGAAAAAAGTCAGACAGAAAAACAACACCCGGAAGATGTTGGTCTGCTCCGTGGAATTCTTGGCGGGGCCGGGCGCGGACACCCGCTTGGTTTCCGCCACCTGGACGGCGATCGAAACCCCGGTGGTTGGGTCCACTTTCGAGACCTCCTTCATGACGGGGACTTGCTCCACGCGATCTTTGCCTGTCGCCGGATCCGTGACCTTTACCTCTTTGGTTACGGGAACAATAGACTGCGACCTGACCGAGGCGGGGAAGGCGAGGCCGAGGGCCAGAAAGATGCCGAACGTCAGCGCATACCCGATGATGAATTTCGGAAACCGATGCCAAATCTCGATGGCGCGGACTTTGTCGCCCTCGCGCTTCTCGATATGGTTGGCCCAGATATAGGCCAGCACGAACGCCCAAATGCCGATGAAAATGTCGATGAACACTTTGATGCTCGTCGCGGTGTTGAGAATCCAGTCCTTCTCGTAAACGATGCCGTTGCCCGCCGCTTTCGCCAGGATCAAGGCGTCCGTGATCGCCCCCGCCGCCGTTGCCGCCCCATCGGTTTTAACCGCCAGCCCCATCCACGCGCCGGCCACGAGCGGCTCTTTCCACAAGAAGGTTTGGGCCAGAAAGGGCAAGAGTAATAACTCCACCACGGCAAACACCACCACCAGCGAGGAGACCATGATAGGCACCATCGGCCGGGCGCGAATCGCTCCGCCCGTCGCGATCGCGGCGGAGACGCCGCAGATGGAGATCCCCGAAGCCAGCGGCGCGGCCCATTCCCGGTTGAACTTGAAGTACTTGCGGGCGATATAATAAATCACCGCCCAGTAAATCAGATAAGCCTCGACGATGGCGCAGAAGCCCCGGAACATAATCCCCCACGCCAGGCTCGAATTCTCCAGAGCCTTGATCCCAACGCCGGCGCCCATAATGACGATGGCGGCTTTCACGAACAACTCGGGCTTGAGCGCTTCCTTTAAGAGCCCGGCCATTTTCGGGAAGAAATTGCCGATGACCAAACCGGCCAGAAGCGCGAGGACGAAGCCGGCTTCGCCGGTCAGTTTGAGCGACCACCCGATGCCAAACTTCTTGAATTCCGCCGGCGTGGTCGCCGCGATGTGGGCGTGGTTGCCCAAGACCCAGCAGGCGAAGCTGATGCCGAAGACCAGGGTGAAAGCGAGGCTGAATCGTTTGAGGCTTCCGCCCAGCAACCAATTGCCCACGCCGACTACTAACCCCATGAACAGATAGGTCGAGACGACGGCCTGCCAGGCGGACATCCACTTGAACGACGCCGCCACCGGGGTGATGGCTTTAGACAGATCGGTCCACGTGCTCACTTTCGCGCCAAACCCGAGCAGGTCGGCGCCCAGGAAAACCCCCAGGGAGAGCAGGAAGACGACCATGCCGGTCCAAAACGAGAGCCAATCTTCAGTAATTCTGGCCTTGCAGCCTTTGTCTGCCACGGAGATTAACTCTCCATCGCGAGAGGGTTTTGGTCCTGAGGGATCGGTGATAGCGTTCATTTGCGCGGAGCATTCTATGGACAGCCACTGATAACACAAATGCATTGTATCTCCGCGCCCCAAGGTCCGAAGCACCCGACGGCGTCTCATTCACCGCGCCGTTGAAAGCGGGTTAACCGCCAGATCGATCGAGGAGCGCCGTCGAGACTCTCGGACCTCCCACCAAAAGGAGGAGTTCGAGCTTTCGCCCTCCGGGTAAGGGAAGGGGCGAGCTGACCGCGAAAAAGTGAGCGCGACAGGCCCCTACTGGAGCATCAACCGGAAGAAACGCAAGGGGGGACCGGAGGCGGGTTGAAGCGCCTGCACCTGGAGGACGCGGATGTCGGAAGCGGAGTAGTAGCTGTGCGCCGCGCCGGCGACGCCTTCGGCCGGGATTTGGAAAGCCAGGGTGGTCCAGTGGCTTAAGTCGGAGGAACCGAGCACCGTGTAAGACCGTCCTGTCATCGTGGTGAACTCGAGTAAAGGCGAACCGCCGCTGAAGCCGACCAGATTAACGAGAAAGGACTGACCGGGATTGAACGGGTAAGCGCCCAGCAGGAATTCCTGCTGCAGGGTTCGGCCGTCTCCAGCAACGTCCATGCCGAGGTGGAGGTCCGAGAGGCTGAGTGGCGAGCCCAGGGCGGCAAGAAAAGCCAACTCCCAGGCGTCGGGCAAACCGTCCCCGTTGGAATCCACGCCGAGGGTAAGATCCACCCGGGTGCGTTGGCCGGGCTTGCCTAGCAGAGAGTAGTTGCCCGTCATTTGAATGGGCAGGTTGGTCGTCTGGGCGAGGACGACGAAGATCTTGAACGGGGCGGCTGACCTCAGGGCGGTCGGTTGGTAGGGATCCGGCGTAAGACCGGCGTCCATCGGCACTTTGATCTCAAAATTCTCGCCCAGCGCGATTCCCGGAGTGATCGTGGCGGTGAGTTGAACGCCCGTGGGGGTCTGGAGGACCAAAGTCGCCTGAGCGTTGAGCAGCGGCGTTCCATACTCGTCCCGAACCAGCCCGTACAGGACGTGATGCGGGACGGGGGGGAAGGCGATGGCGGGGGGAACCAGGACCAGCGAAGCCAGGGCCAGGGCCAGGCACACCCGGGAGAGCCGAAGGCGGAGAATGAGTTTCATGAGCGGTACAGGTTAATTGCCGGAATAGGAATAAGTGACAAAATAGAGCTTCACGTCCTTCACGGTCCGGATGAAAGTATCGAGACCCTGGGAGGGATTCAGGAGCAAAGTTTTGCCCGGAATGACCAATTTCCATTTGCTGTTCCAGACGGATCGGCCGATGAGACGCCGATTGCTGTATTCGGAGGGCTGCAAACCGCCGGACCCGCCATAAATGTCTCGGGTGAAAGCGTCGGTGGTCGACACCGGACGGAAGGCCTGGTGCTTGCGGACCCCAAAGAGCGGTTCGGAGAGCGAATCTCCGGAGGTGTAAAAAGGCAGGCTCGAAAGGTCCGAGCCGCTGATGTTGAAGGGCAGGGGGATCGCCAGATCGTCCACGCTCCAGGTTCGAACGCCGCTGGTGTCGCCCAGTGGCGGCGCGCGCATGGAATCTACCCCCACCGGAATGAGATAGACATAAGGATCGGCGGCCAGGGCATTGGGGTTCGACAGCACGTTAGTCGTGGGGCCGGTGGGATTATCCATCCCGATATAGCCGTCGAAGTCAACGCCCAAGGCAAAGATCTTGGTGGCAAAAGAACTCGAACTGTAGGCGTGGTCGCCCGGAGCCAACGGTTGGCCAAAGAGATTGAGGCCGTCGGCGATGACGGTGCTGAAGGTCAGAACGATGCCCGGCACCGGGAGTCCGCTGCCGTCGTCGATTTGCATGCAATTGCGTTTGATGTCGGGGTCGGCCAGGAGATCCGCCACGCGGCTCTGGGAAAGGAGATCTTGCCAGTTCTTATCCCCATCGGAACCGGGGAGGATGCGGTAATTTTCAGCGCGCAGGGACGGGACGGTGTGGTAGCTATCGGGATTGACGAAACCGAGGCGGCCTTTGAGGACATCCCAGTCGGCTTTCATTTCAGCCAAGGCGCTGGAGAGGCCGGGGTCGCCGGTATCGCTGCCGGCATATTGCGGCTGGCCGTTAGCCACCACCCCGAGCGCGCGCGAGCTGATGATCCGGTTCAGGAAGGACTTCCCCTGGTCGGTGTTGAGCAGGCCGGTCTCATAGTCGTAGGCCTGGGCGGCGAGAAAGGCGTATTGGGCGGCCAGGTCGAAGAGGGTCTTGTAACGTTCGAGCTTTTCGTTTTGGAAAATGCGAAACGCGGCGTCGCGCGTCCGATAGCCCTGGATGACGGCGGCGGCGTGCTGCCGGAAGGTCAAACGCTCCTGCTGCAACCGATTGCCTTTGGCCAGCAGCGCTTGATAGGCCCGTTGTTTGTCGTCCAGCGCGCGCAGGTCCTCATTGATGGTGAAGAGATCCCCTTGCAGATTCAACTCCTGGTTACCCAGGCTCAAGAGCAGGTTCTTGGTGTCGTTAGCCAACTGGGCGTTGGCGATATCCTTGGCGTTCGCCAGCATATTGTCCTGGTAGGTGGTCGCGGCCGCCGAGGTGCCAATATAGGCCGCCGCATCGGCGATGTTGAGAGCCAGCGAGGCGTTGAACAGCGCGATATAGGCGGGGGCTTGGGCGGCCTTAAGTTCATCTCCGCCGTTGGCGAGCCCGAAAACGAGGAAATCGGGCACGCTGCCTTGGAGGGCGGTCTCCGTCTGGGCAATCACACTCTGGGCATTGTTGACGAGCTTGCTTTCAACGTTGTAACCCTCATTGATGTCGTTGACCTGTTTTTGCAAGTCCGCGCTAGCGTTCTGCAAATAGACACTGTTGGATTCGTAGGCAATCTGCGAATTGAACGCCATCATCGCCTTATCCAACCCCTCTTTGTCGTACATCTCCGAAACCACGGTTTTCCGCAGCTTGTTTTTCGCGGCGATGAGTTCGGAAATCGCTTGCTGGATCTGGCCCGGCGACTCGCGGGAGCTGCGCCAATTCAAGGGTTTATCGAAGAATCCATCGGGCCCGATATTGAAGGCGATGGAGTTTGTCGAATTGTTGGTCCAATTCGAGGCGGTACTCAGGTTGAGACCCAAGCCGTTCAAGTCGCTCACCATGCTGGTGTTCCAACCCGGGGAAAGATTTTGCACGTCCACATAGAAGGTCTGACCCGCCTCGTTGTCCGGTATCACGCCGGTGAAGTTGGTGTCCGGGTTCTCCACATAGGCGTAATGGACCAGGTCGGGGCCGCTGTAGTTTTGCTGGTAAGTCTTGCCCGGGCCTATGTCGTCCAAGTAAGGCGTGCCGTAAAGTTCGATCAACTGATTGATATAGGCCGTTTCCTGGTTGGTATAAGCGGCCTGGTAATTGGCCAGAGAGTCCTCGTCGGAGCGCATCAATTGGGTGACGTTCTGGGCGTCGTCGAAGGCCACAACGGCATTATTGAGCGTGCTGACGGCGCGATCATAGATCTGCTCGAAGTGAGTTTTGGGATTCGGGCCGGTGATCTCGAGCGGGTTGATGTCAAAGGGCACGCTGTTCTGCGAGAGTCCCAGCGGAGTGAAGCCAGCCTCGGCGTTGTCCATGTCGGTCTGAAGCTGTTGGTCGGTCACGGGCAACTCCGCCAGTTCGGGCACGGTGGTGCGATCAACCTTCTGAATGCCCTGATGGGAGGGGTCCGGGTCGACGGGCGGAAGGATGGCGTTACCCACGAGCCAATGGAGGTAAGCCCCTTGGCCGACCCGGGTGGCCCAATGGTCTAGTCCCCAGTAGCGGGTCACGGCGTTGGTGAGGTTCGCCTTGGCATAAGTATGCTGTTGGTTGGGGGTGCTGGCATCGAAGGAGTTCCAACCGCCGCTGGTGCCAGGCTGGTAGCCTTGGCGCCAGGTGAGATCGAACACCTGCCGACCCGTGCGGGCCAACGCTGCCGCCGCGGCGCTGAACTTGCGTTCATCCTGGTAATCCACGGATACGGTGGCGCCCAATACGGTCACCGCCTCGATGCGCGGTACCCAATCAAAGTTCGGATTCATCAACAACGAGTAGTAGCCGGTCAAGGCGGTGAGGAATTGGCCATAGGCATCGCCGTGGCCTTGGGGATAGAGGATAGCCGCATCGGCGGCATTGACCACCCCGTCGTTGTTTTCGTCCAGGATATTGTAGTTCATGGCATAGATCACCTCGCCCGCGTCAATGCCGCGCGTATAATTCCAATACAAACGATTGTACACGGGGTTCAAGGTCACGCCCGGCGACAGGAAGTCGTCGCGCCCGCGCAACAGGGCCATCTCTTCCTCCAGCAGCGAAGCGACTTCACCTTTGAAAGCGAAAAGGGCGGTAGCGATGTTGCCAAAGTTCTTATCGGCCGTGCCGATGCCGATCGTGGGATTGGCAGCGTCGGCCCAAGCATCATTGCCAATCATCATGTACAGGTCATTAAGGTAACCGGCCGCCAGCAGCAGGGCGTCGTTGGCGGGACCGTAGTTAATGCCTCCCCCGCCGGCATTCACGCTCAAGTTTTTCCCGCGGTTCAGCACGGTTTCATAGATCTCGATGAGGCCGAACTGGTTAATGGTATCGAGGTTCAAGGCGACATCCCCTTCCCAACGATGGCCGGCCTGACTGATGATGCTGGCGGTCGTATTGACCGGGTTATTAAAGAGATCGGAAGTGCGTTGGTTGAAGGGATTGATCCCGGCAAGGACTCGTTTGATCCAGCCTTCGGCCAGTTGGGGACTGGTCCAATCCGACCAATTGGTGGTGGCGGGATTGGCCAAGCGATCCACGGATCGCAACCGGAGGCGGATGTAGTTGTCGCCAAGGGCCTGGATGCCCGCGGATCCCCCAAGGGTGTAGTGGGTGAGGTCCGTGCCTTGAACGAGCACGGGCCAATTCGTCGGGTCGCTGGTTGGCGGCAGACCGTCCACCGGCGGCGCGATGCGCCAGTCGTATTGGTAACTCGCGGAGCGCCCGGCCAAGTCGTCCGTGTGCTGGAAACTGATCAGTTCGCTCAAGGGGTTGGAATCGAGAATGACCTTGAGTTGACCGGGATACAGCGCGGGGCTAACCCGCACGATATACATCGACACCGGCTCCCCCAAATGCGCCGGAGCGTTCCCGTCGCCGACGATATAAGTAACGTAACCCGTGCCCGGCCCAGTGGCCTCCAGGGCGTAGGAGTCCACCTGGGTGTCCGAATTAGTTACCGTCACCACGTCGCCCGCATACCGGGTCACGGTGTAGTTATCGTTGACCACGTAATTGGCGTTGGAGTCGAGATAGAACGTATAGACCGATGCGGCCAGGTTGTCGATCGCGGTCTCCCAGTCGGTCCGGGTCGTCGCGGGGTTTGCGGGGCATAGGTTTTGCACCGCCGCGAGGTCCGCTCCCGCCAACACGTTGAGCAACAAATACTTCTCCCCCACCAATTCATCGACGAATTGGCCCTGGAAGACGAGATTGGTCGAAAGCGGGTCATAAAAGACCCGGTTCTTCAAATTGGGCGGCAGGTTGGGAAAGTACATTTTGCCGAGGTAGGACTGAGCCAGTACGCCCGGAGGCAGGCCCGCCAAACTGCCATTGGTAAGGGTGGTCGTCTTCTGCACCGTCGGATCGCACAGCGTCACCGTGGGCGGGGCGTCGACAAAGTCCAACCCGATCGATTGCTGGTAGAGCACGTTGACGCTGCTCTGGCCCCGCACCGCCGCCATGCCGCGTTTTGGCACCGTGAGGGTCTCCCCGGAAAACAGGGTGGAAAGAGGCTGGCCGTTAACCAGCGAAGGCCACACCGGTCGGTAGACAATATCGAGACTTGGGGTGTTGCTCGAAGCCGGATCCTTCAGCGATCCCACGGGCACCAGGTAAGGGACGATGGAACCTACGGGCGGTCCGGCGCTGGGCCAGTCGAACGCGGGGAGCGTTTTGTAATAGAAATGCATCGTGAAGCTATTGCTGGGCGCGGGAGGCTCGGCCAAGAAAGGCGGACGGTTGGTAAACGTCACGGTTGCGAGCGAATATTGGTTGCTGCTCGTAATGGTCAAGGGACCCTGGTTGGTAATGGCGCCCGCAGCCAACACGGTCAAAGCCAGGTTGTTGGTCACCTGGCTGCCATCGGCTAGATCCTGAATAACCAGGCTGATGTAATTCGAGGAAGGGAAACCGTAAGGAGAACCGACGATGGCCACGCCATTGGTGGTGGCGACCACCAACCCGGGAGGCAGATTGGAGGCGTTCACCAACATCGATTCGGTGAGTCTCGAGAGGTGAAGGTCGTACTCAAACGGCTGGTTTAAGATCGCGGTGGCATCGGGAAGCGACAAGAAACTCTGCGAGGCCGCATCATAAGCGCCGGACAGCAGCGGCGGGAGGCCGGAATGCAAGCCGCGGTACACCCAGAAATCGTGTTTGCGATCCTGGTACGTGAAGCCGGCATAGTTGCCATAGCGGGAGTTCTCGGCGCCGCTGGTCCAGCCCACCGGCAGGTCGCCTGCGGTAGCCGCGGGAGCGGTATTATAATTGGTCGCGTTGGCCCCGACGCCGGTCACCGGCGGGTCCAGCAACGGCAGGGGCATGGGCGCTTGCAGCACCGAACCCGCCTTAACCACGTAGTCGAACAAGACGCCGGTTTCAGGCTTTTCACGACGCACGTGGAAGGTGTGCATGGCGGGACGACCGTCCGATTCAGTGTAGTCTATCAGCACGTAAGGGTCGGAGGTGTATTCGTGGTTGGTGTTGCTGGTGATATTCAGGTCGTCGCGCAGGGCGTAAGCCTGTCCGGCCAGCATGAGCGCGTGCTCTTCGTTGGGATTGTAGCCTGGCAGCGCGCGGTCATTCTGACGATAGACGACTCCTTTCGCCTGCAAACTATCAAGCGCCCCGGTGCCGTCATTCCTGGCCAGGATAATTTCATCCTGGTCCGAGTTGGTCGGCCATTGCAGGAGATAGTGACCGATGACCGTCGGCCAATAAGAGGGCTGGAAGCCTTTCGACACGTCGGCCTGGTTTTGACGAAACCACCAGACCTCGAGGACATTGTCGCCGGGAATGGCATTGACCGGGATGATGGCCCCCTGGTTCGCGAGCGTAAATCCCACCGCGAACGGATCCAGGTAGGCTCGGGGATTGAAAGAATTCCCGCTGGTTTGCAGCACGTAACCGGCCCAGTAGCTGCCGGTGGCGCCCAATTCGCCCCCGGGAGGGCTGATGCGGTCTCCTACGGTCGCGGAGTTGGTCACCACGTAGGGCGCGGTAGTTGGGTCGGAAAAGGCCAGCTCATTATTGGTCATCCAGGCGGAGAGGTTGACGGCGACGGACCCCGCCAATAGCGCGTTGGATTTGATACCGATGTCCAACCAGGAAAACACGCGCTCAAAGGCCACCTGGTCGCCCGACATGAACTGCAGCAAGGTGCGATGCGCGGGGTGGTCTTGATCAAGAAAGGTGTAAAACAAGGCGTTGGCCCCGAGCTTTGCTCCGAGGGGCGTGGGCAAGGGATCCTGGTAGGCGATTTGGGGGGCTTCTTTGCCCGGCAAGGGGACTCCCGTGCTTTGCGCCTGCGCCTCGGTGGTCACGAGCGGCCGGAGGTAATGCGAGTAGCGAGCGGGGTCGCTGGGCCAAACCTCATGGTAGCGGTCGTAGATGTATGGCCACAGAATACCGGCCACGCCCGGCCGCAACCAATGCATTTGAAAATCGTCCAGGTTGGTCGTGGCGAAAGTGGCGTAAAGCGTCGAAGGGGCGCCCGGGGGCCCGCTTTGTTGATAATAGTATTTTTGCTGATTGAGCAACGCGGGGGCCGGGTAAAGCCCGGAATCATCGGGCACCCCTCCCTGGTAGGCCGGGATGCGATCGCCCAATTCCACCGTCACGTCGACCGGCAGGGGTTCCTTATACACGTCCACAATCTCGAAGCCCAAGGACCGTCGTGAGTTGTCCGGGAAGGGTTCCCCCAGGAATTCCACAAACACGCGGCCTTCGAGGTTGTAGGCATGGATGGTATTGGCCTGAAACCACAGGGTGCGGGGTTCCTGCAAGGAGTTGGTCGGATTGACCTGGGGGACGGTGTAGGGATCCTGGTAGAGGTTGGTCATGTACTGGGGAAAGCGGTTGTTGAAGACCACGTTCACCGCGCCCACGCTCCCTGAAGGCACGTCCACCAAATGTCCCGACTTGTCGAAAGGCGACTCGGTCCAGTAAATCTTCTGCGGCTGCTTGACGGGACTGCTGGAGACCAGGTAGGACAAGGTGAACAGGGGATAAATGCTGGCGCCGTTAGTCAGGAAGTTTGGGATGCCGAGCGCGAGGCCGTTCGCATTCGTATAATTTGCGAGGAGACTGTTCGGACTGGCTTTTTGCCAGGTAATCGCTATCGGACCGGCCTGAATCGCATAGACCTTCTGCGCGTTGGGGCTCCAATAATAGCCCAGCGAAACCCCGTTGTCCTTGTTGGTGGTGTAGGGTTGGGGAAGCCAATAGGCAGAGTTGGTCGGCAGCAGCGTGGCGCCGTCTTCCATGGTCAGCGGGGGAGTGATCTCCTGACCGAAGTCGAAGGAGATGCGCTGACTGAAGAAGGGGGCGCCGATCTGGGCGCGGCGTAACACCAAGGCCACCTGGCCATTGGTGGTCCCAACCGGCAGCCGCATCTCCTGCGCTACCGTGGCGGAGAAAGGATTGGTTCCGGCGCGCAGGTTGCTGAAGAGTGTCGAGTTGGTGGCGTCTCCGGCTGCCAGGCCGGGAATGGCGCCGAACCAGAGCATGGCTTGAAACTGGTTGGTGGTGGGGACGTTAATGCTGCCGGTGGAGGAGTTCACCGGCGCCATGCGGCCATCGGAAGCGGATTCGACGAGATTGGTGCTGGTCGGTTTGCCTCCGGTTCCGTACACAATATTAGTCCTCGGCGCGGCCGCATTGGTGGATATGGGGACGCCCCGGAACGATTGAAAATTGTAGGGGGTAGGGTCCTGACGAATCTCCAAGGGCAGAGCGATGGCGCCCCCCAAGGCGCCCCCTACTCCGCCCCACGAGAGGGCCAGAAACCAGAAGCTGCGGATAAACCGGTTCATAAAATAACAGATTGCCGTGGTCGCCCGAGGTTCCCGCGCGCCTTAACGATCGGCGGCTTGAGGAGGCGCGGGGCGCCTCGGATCGGCGGCCCGATCCCGGCTCAACGACTCGACCAGGGATTTGAGCCGTTCCATTTCGCTTTCGAGGTGCTGGATGCGCTCTTCCTTCTGCCGGACCTGTTGGGTAAGCTCCTGAAGCCCGCGGGTGTTGATGGCGGTAATGCCCGCGCCGGCGAGGGTTTTTAGACCATTCATTTCTTGCACCAGGTCCGGGAACTGTTCCTCAATATCCTGGGCGATGAACCCATAATTCACAGGGGTTCCTTCCGGCGCCGATTGGTAGCGGAAGGTGGACGGTTTGAGGGCCATGACCCGGTCCAGGCACGGCCCCATCGGTTCAATGTCCTTTTTGGACCGGCGGTCGCTGGTGGTGATCAGGCCGGTCGTGGAGGTCGACAAATAGGAATAAACCGGGGAACTGGCGGTCTCGTTGTTTCCGAAGCTAAACACCAGATAATCGAGGTAGCCAGTGTATCCGAAAAAATTGAAATAGACGGACCAAGGATGGATATTCCAATATCCGCTATCGGACGGGTCTTCCAAACGAAGTCCTCCGGAGGTGGCATTGCCTTGGCTCTTGCTGTTGATGTCGAGCATGGCGCCGGGAGCAGTCGTGCCGATCCCGACCATGCCGTCTTTGACCCGCATCACCTCGCTGGAATTGTTGTAAAACTCAATCTGACCTTGCGCCGAGCTGGACATCCCGCTGTCGCTATCGCCGGGAGCGCTAAACATGTAGCCGGTGTTATTATTGTCGTTGGCTCCGGGCGGGCCGCCTTTGGCGTGAAGCCCGCCGTTGACGTTCAGGCTGGTGAAAGTGCCGTTGACACCCGAGAAAGTCTGCGCGTTGACGGTCCCGGTCAGCGTGGCGTTGGCCCCGGAGAAGGTCGAAGCGGTAACCGTCCCGCTCAGCTTGGCGTCGCTGCCGGAGAAGGCGGGCGCGGTCACCGTTCCGCTAAAGGTCGCGTTGCTGCCGGCGAAGGCCGTGGCGGTGATCGTCCCCTTGACTTCAAGGGCGGTGGAAGGAGAAGCCGTGTTAATTCCCACGTTAGTGGAGCTGACGCTCAGCACCGTTTGATTGCTGGCCGTGACCAGGGAGCCGGCGGCGCGGGCATATTGAGCCAGGAAAGCGTAAGGCCCGGGCAAGAGCCGCAAGCGGGGCAGGATGGTTACATTGGGGGTGCTGGCGGGGCCGATGCCCAGTACGGTCACTTCCATGTAGCGCGCGTTGGCGTCGGGGCGCGCAAACGTAGAGGAAAGCTTGGGGTAGGGCTCGCTGGAGTAACTGCTGCCGGCCCCCAGGAGCACGCTGAAATAGCCCTTATCCACCGTCACCGTTTGTTGCTCGCTCCAAATCAAGTTATTGGCGGAATCGTTCGATAGCGGGTCGGCCCAGAGTCGAAAGACCACGTCATAATTCGCCGGCGCATTGGTGCCAAGGGGCGCGCCGTTGGCATCGACCAGGAAGCCTTGATAAGTCAGATTCTCCGGCAAGGGCGGGCTGGCCAATTGAGCGAACGCGCCCCCCATTGCGAACACCCAAACCAGCCCCAGCAGGCCGAGGATGCGGCGAGAACGAGCAACACTCGGGTCCCGCCCGGCGCCCGCGCGCGGAACGGCGCCGGTCGTGGACGTGAGAGGAGCCTGCCGACGGGCGAAACCGTGGGGAGGTGTGGCGAGGTGGGATGTGGTTTTCATAAGCTTGGCTGGTACTTGCGCGAGGTTCATGGTCGGCTCAAAGAGGCAATGGGGCTGATGCGGTTGATGGCGAAACTCCCGCTGGAGTTGAAGGTGCGGCTGGCGCCTCCGAGGCCCACCAGTACGACAGACTCCTGGTAGGTGCCATAAAAAGTTTGCCCGGCTTGGGTAAGGCTGGCGAAATCATTGCTGGGGGGAGTAATGTTCAGGGTAACCTGACGCATCATATCGTACGACTCGCCCCCGGGGTTGAGCTGCTGCTTAAAGGTAGCGTCCAGGTTGTCGTGATCCGGGTGGTAGGTGTGGAGGAAGGGGCTGGATGCTTGATCGTCATAGGGCACCGTGATCGTGCTGGTAAGGGTGCCCCCGGCCGCGAGGGTTCCCACGAACGGCCAGGCGGTGTTGGTCCCGGTCCAAGGCCAATTGACGGAGCTGATGCGCCGGGCGTTGCCCAACCGGGCCGGGTCCAAGAGGCTCTCCGCGGTGGCGATGACGGTGTTCGACCCTGGGTCCATCCCGTAGAAGACCCGCTGGAGCAGCACGACGTTAGTGCCGTCATTGTGGAGGATCAGACGCAAAGGGAAAGGTTGTGTTACCGCTCCGAGACCAGTGATCGTATTGGTCACGACATAGGCGCCGTTCGTCGCCACCACCAGGTTGTTGTTGGTATCGCGCTGATAAACCTTCAGGTAGTTACCCACCTGCGAGACGGAGGCGTTGCCCACCCACAGGCCGGCGGAGGAACCCACCTGCGCGGAGACTGGAACATCGATTTCTGAATCATGGAACGAGTCGGTGAATTGAAGAATGCCGGCGTAGAGGTCGCCCGCGTTGCCCGCCATGGCGTAACGGTTGATGCCCAGAACGATGACAATGTCAGAGCCCGATTGGCCCTGCGGAGCGAGCGTCCAGCTTTGCGCGGCGCCTCCGACAGCGAGCGTGGCAAAGGGGTAGGTCAGGTTAGTGGGATTGAGAGCGCCGCGCACCAGGACGGGAGGCGTCCCCACCACGAAGGGTTGACCCGCCGGCGCCGACTCGGAGGCGCGCAGGGCCAGAGCGACGGTCACGTTGGTGGCCGTGACATTACTGAGGTGGAAACCAATCTGCCCCGCCGCATTGCCAAAAGCGACGCCGGCGGCGCCCGGCAACGCCACTTGAAACGGCCCAAAGTATTGGTTGAAGGAATTGGTCGAGCGGACCCAGAAGGCCTGCCCTCGGGTGACATTGGCGCTATAGAACGAGAAAAGCCGGGCCGGATTGGTCGCCCCCAGATCGCCGCCCGGGTACTGGTAAACTTGGGTCTGACTCGGATCCGCGAGAATTGGCGCGAGGGAGAAGAACTGCTGAAAGGTCGGGGGATTGGTGGGCGGGGTTGGAAAGCCGAGCAGGTTCAAACCCGTGGTCGTCCAGGTGTAGGACGGCGCTACGGGGGCCCCGAGGACTTGCCAAGTGTAATTGCTGGTCGCAACCGAGTGGATTAAGTAGGCGGCATTGGGAATGAGGCGGGTCAGATTGCCGGTGAACCCACCGCCCGTATGCACCCAGTTGGCCCACTGGCTGCTCCCCGCCAGCGGCGTAGGGGTACTAAAAAACTGAACCGTGGTGGGCGGCGCTTGCCAGAGCCAGATCTCCTCAATGGGATTGTTTGGGTCTGCCGCCACCAGCGAATCGATAGTGGCATAGGAGGCGTCGACGTGCAGGTACACCGCGCTCCAACCGGGGGGAACTGCGAGCCGTTGAGTGAGCCATTGGCCATAAGCTGGGGCGGTGACGGCCAGCAGCAGGGCCCACAGGCCGAACCGGAGATGAGGCCATTGGACCATCGAGAAACGGGGTCTCTTCGAGTTCATAGTTTTCGGTAAAAGAACCACGGCGGTTGCGGAGTCAGGCGCTGAAGGGCGGCGGTGGGCATGCCGCCGGACTGGCCGCCGAAGACCAGCGCCTCCGCGCCGCTCCACACCCCCGTGGTCTGGGTTCGGACAAGCGGGTTGCCTGAGTTGCTCAGCGCTCGCCATTGCCCGGTCGCGGGGTTGTAAGCCGAACTTGAACCCAGGTCCGCCAAGGCGCCGGTGCCGCCGAGGATCAACATTTCCTGGCCCGACCAAACCGCGGTGTGATTGAAGCGCGCCACGGGGGCGTTTTGGATCGGCAGCGATGCCCAGGCGTCGGCGCCAGGATCATAGGCCCCGCCATCCCCGAGCGCTGCGCCGCCGCTTTCGCCACCCCACACCAACAGGTTCTTGCCGGTCCAAATCGCGGTATGCGCTTCTCGCGGCGCCGGCGCGTTACCGCCGGCCATGGCCACCCATTGCGAGGGGATTCCGTTGTTTCCGCACAGTAATTGAGCGCCGCTGCTGAGCGAGCCGCTCGCGCCACTCCCGCCCCAAACGAGCATTCGGTCGCTCGCCCAGACCGCCGTGGCGCCTGCGCGGGCTTCGGGCGGATTGGGCAGACTCAGCGGAGTCCACTGGTCGGCCGCCGGGTCGTAAACCGCCCCGTCGTTGAGCAGGCCGGAATTGTTCTCTCCGCCCCAGATCACCATCCTCGAGCCGGTCCAGACGGCAACGTGCCCGATCCGTCCCGTCGGGGCGTTGGTGAGCGAAATCGAAGACCAGCTTTGGTTGGTCCGTTGGTAGTTTCCTCCCGTGTTAAGGTAGCCAGCTCCACTGAAACCACCCCACACCAGCATTTGAGCGCCGGTCCAAATGGCGGTATGGTAACTGCGAGCGGAGGGCGCGCCGAGGTCTGGCAGGGGCGCCCACAGGTCATAGGCGGGGTTGTACATGGCGCCCGAAGCCGCATAAGTGAGCGGGGATACCTCGGTGGTGCCCCCCCAAATAATCATTTCCTGCCCATCCCAAACAGCCGTATGGCCGTAGCGCGGCGACGGTTGCCCCCCGGTGGCTCCACTCGACCAACCGGGCGCGGGGACCGTCATAACCAGTTGGTAACCTTGGGCGACTAACGTGGGGTCCTGCGCCAGGCTCGACGCCAACAGCGTCCCTGAGGGAGTGGCAGTTTGGAGCAATCCAGAAGGCAGGGTACCCGTTAAACTAGCGGCACTCAAATTGGTGAGGCCTCTGCCGTCGCCTTGAATGGTGGTGACGGTTAGGTTGGTCGCCAGCCCGTTATTGTTAGCGACAAAACCCGATTGGACAAATGCCGCGCTGGCCAGGCCATTGGTGACCGCAGTGGTTGCCAGCCCGCTGGTCGCGCTGTTGACGTAGGCGGTCGTGGCCAGGTTCAAGGGCAATTGAGCGCTGGGGATGACCCCCGTCAGACTGGCGGCATTCAAATTTGTCAGCCCGCTGCCGTCGCCCTGAATGTTCTTCACCGAGAGGTTACCGGCCACTCCATTGCCATTGGACACAAATCCCGATTGCACAAACGCCACGCTGGCCAACCCGCTGGTCGCGCCGTTGACGTAGCCGGTCGTGGCCAGGCTCGCCGGCAGTTGCGCGTTTGGAATGACGCCCGTGAGATTGGTGGCGCTTATATTCGTCAGCCCGCCGCCATCGCCCCGGATGGTGGTGACCGTTAGGTTGATCGCCAGCCCGCTATTAATGGAGACAAAGCCCGATTGGACAAAAGCCATGCTGGCCAGACCATTGGTGACCGCGGTGGTTGCCAACCCGTTGGTCGCGCTGTTGACGTAGGCGGTGGTGGCCAGATTCGCTGGCAACTGCGCGCTGGGAATGATCCCCGTCAGACTGGCGGCGCTCAAATTCGTCAGCCCGCCGCCATCGCCCTGGATGGTGGTGACCGTTAGGTTGGTCGCTAGTCCGTTGTTGTTGGCGACAAAACCCGATTTCACAAACGCCGCGCTGGCCAGGCCATTGGTGACGGCGGTTGTCACTAACCCGTTGGTGGCGAGGTTCACATAGGCGGTGGTGGCCAGATACCCTGGCAATTGCGCACTCGGAAGGACGCCCGTCAGGCTCGCGGCGTTCAGATTCGTCAGCCCACTGCCATCGCCTTGGAGGGCGGTGACCGTTAGATTGGTCGCCAAGCCGTTTTTGTTGGCGACAAAGCCCGATTGGACATAACTCACGCTGGCCAGGCCATTGGTGACAGTCGTGGCTGCCAATCCGTTGGTCGCGCTGTTGACGTAGGCGGTCGTGGCCAGGTTCGAGGGCAGTTGCGCGTTCGGAATGAGGCCCGTTAGGTTGGTGGCGCTTAAATTCGTTAGCCCACCGCCATCGCCCCGGAGGGCGGTGACCGTTAGGTTGGTCGCCAAGCCGTTTTTGTTGGCGACAAAACCCGATTGGACAAAACTCATGCTGGCCAGGCCATTGGTCACCGCCGTGGTTGCCAAGCCGTTGGTCGCGCCGTTGACATAAGCCGTCGTGGCCAGGTTCGCCGGCAGTTGCGCGTTCGGAATGAGGCCCGTCAGATTCGCGGCGCTCACGTTCGTCAAACCACTGCCGTTGCCCGCGAAGGAGCCTAGGCCAACGCCAGATACCATCCCGGCGACCTGCGCATAACCCGCAGACCCGATCCGCTGGTCCGGGCTGAGTTGGCGCGATCCGTTCGTCCCGTCGTTCACCCAGACGCGCAAGTAAACCGCGTTGTTTAAGAAAACGCTGGCCGGAATGACCTGGGTCATGTTTGAAACCGTCGTGTCCCCCAGATCCACCCAAAAAGAACCCGACGCCACAGGCAACAGGAGCGCTGGGTTCGCTGGTTCGCCGCCGCCGATGCCGGTGTTATTGTAGCTCCAGTAGGTTGTATCCCCGGCGGCATCAACCAGCGCGAACTTGAATTGACACGACCCGGTGAAACTGCCCCCATTGACCGAGAGCTTGCCCTGGTAGCTGATTATTCCCGGTACTTGCGCCGACGCGGGGAAAAGCGCCGCCAACCAGGCGCAGAGCAAAGCGGATCCCCCTCGGGCGGAGACGCGCCCCCGCAAGGACCGCAGCCCGACGGCGAGGCGGTTCCACCTTCCGCGCCTGATTCGCTCTTGGTTCTCGACGGTTGCCGATTCTGAGTTCACAAGCTTACATGCGCAAAGGAGCGGACAACCTGGCCAAAAAAAACGAAAAATCTTTGGGTCCGGTTAGACACCGGTTGCTCCCTGTGCGAAGTTGCCTCGCCAGAAACCCAACTTATGGATACATTTAAAGGCGATGTTACTAGGGTCCTCGAAGGAGTGGCCGCGGGCGACCGCCTGGCCGCTGATTCGCTATTGGATTTAGTCTATGACGAGTTGCGCAAGCTCGCCGCCGGCAAGATGGCGGCCGAGTCCGAGGGGCAAACCCTGCAACCGACCGCTTTGGTTCACGAAGCGTGGTTGCGCCTCTTTGCCGCCCAGGCGCCGCGGTTTGCCGGTCGCGGCCAGTTTTTTGCCGCCGCCGCGGAGGCCATGCGTCGCGTGCTCATCGAGCGCGCTCGGCGAAAGCGATCGCAGAAACGCGGCGCCGACGCCGTGCGTGTCAACCTCGAGGATGTCGACGTGGCAGCCGCGGCGGATGATGACACCGTCCTCCTGGTGGATGAAGCGCTGCAGAAGTTGGCGCGAGAAGACCCGGACGCCGCGCGTTTTATCCACCTGCGTTTCTTTGGGGGATTAACTAACAGCCAGGCGGCGGAAGCGTTGGGTTTGTCGGAACGGACCGCCCGCCGGCAGTGGAGCTTCGCCCGCGCCTGGCTCTATCGCGAAATCCGCAGTCTGGAGGCGGGCTTGGTTTCCGCCGCCAAACTCGTGCGCGGCGGCGCCGAGATTTCTCAAGCCATTTAATCCCGCATGGCTGATCAACGCAAGCAGGCGCGAGTCGTGTTCGACGAGGCGGCCGAGATCGCGGACCCTGAAGCGCGGCGGGCCTTTTTGGCGGGCGCTCTCGATGCCCGCGACCCGTTGCGGGGCGAGGTCGAAGCGCTGCTGCGGGCGCACGAAATGGCCGGGGGATTTTTGGCCGACCCAGTCTCCGGCGCCCCGCTGACGCCGGCCAACGTCGCCGACAGCAGCGGCGACCGCGTGGGCCGTTACAAGCTCCTTCAGAAGCTCGGCGAAGGCGGGTGTGGCGTGGTTTATATGGCGGAACAGGTGGAGCCCGTCCGGCGGCTGGTAGCGCTCAAGGTCATCAAATTGGGGATGGATACGCGAAATGTGATCGCGCGTTTCGAAGCGGAACGGCAGGCGTTGGCCCTGATGGACCACCCGAATATCGCGAAAGTTTTCGATGCCGGGGCCACGTTCTCGGGCCGGCCTTACTTTGTCATGGAATTGGTTCGCGGCGCGAGCCTCACGGCCTACTGCGACCAGAACCGGCTCGAGACCGTTGAGCGTCTCAAACTCTTCGTCCAGGTCTGCCATGCCATTCAACACGCCCATCAAAAGGGGATCATCCACCGGGATATCAAGCCCTCGAACATCCTCGTCGCTGTGCATGACCTTGCGCCGGCGCCCATGGTCATCGACTTTGGGATCGCCAAGGCCACCACCGATTTGCGCCTGACCGACAAGACCTTGTTCACGCAATTCGAACTTTTCCTGGGCACGCCGGCTTACATGAGCCCCGAGCAGGCCGACTTGAACGCCTCGGACATCGACACCCGGACTGACATTTATTCCCTCGGGGTGCTGCTTTATGAGCTCCTGACCGGGCGGACGCCCTTTGATTCCCAGGCCCTGCTGAGCTCCGGCTTTGCGGCCATGCGCCGCACCATCTGCCAGACGGAGCCCATGCGTCCATCGACCCGCCTCCGATCCTTGGAGGTGGTCGACCTCACGGAGACGGCCCATCGGCGCCAACTCGGTTCTCCGGAACTCGTCTCGCTGTTGCGCGGCGATCTCGACTGGATCGTCATGAAGGCGCTCGAAAAAGATCGCGCGCGCCGCTATTCCACCGTCAATGCGCTGGGGATGGACGTTCAACGCTACCTCAATCAGGAGCCCATCTCCGCCCGTCCGCGGACCGCTTCGTATGAAGTCCGGAAGTTCGTAGGACGCAATCGGGCGCTTTTCGGCGCCACCGCCGCCGTCGGGGTCGCCCTAATCGGAGGTCTCGGCCTCTCGGGCAGCCTCTATTTGAGGGCGCAGACCAGCCGCGAGCAGGCGGTGGCGGCGGAACGGGAGCAACTCCGGCTCAGCCTCCAGGAAGCCCGCCTGCTTAGGGACGCCCAATCGGCCGACCGACGGCTGGCGGGAACTCTCCTGGCTGGCGAGTGGCCACCCCGTCAGTACTTGACGAAGCAAGGCGAGCCGGACTCCTTCCGCCCCTGGTTCGCTCCGGCCTTATCGCTCCAAGCTCAGTCCCTCGAACCGCTAACCCCGCCCGCCCGACAAATCCAGCAGTTGGAGCAGGCTCTCGACCATGCTCGGCGGCAGCTTGCCGTGCTAAACCAAGAGAACGAGCGTCTTCAACGCGAGGTCGGCGAGCAACTCAGGCTCCAAACTGAAGTCGGGACGGTGGGATTCATCCCCGCGATCTTCCGCCGCGCACCCGATGAGTAGAAGTTCCAAGGTAAGGAAGCTGAGGGTCAATAAACCCCGGGTACGAAGCGCTTCACCCGTTTTTGATAGCGAGCGTATTCCGGGAATTGTCGCCGAAGCCAGCGCTCTTCCCGGCGGGCCTTGGCATCGAAAAAAGGTCCGGTAGCAAGGGCCGCCACCAAAGCCAGCCCGCTCTGCCAGACCAATGCCCAGCCGATCGCGGCGCAAATGACGGCCGTATAAAGGGGGTGGCGCGTCAAGCCATAAATGCCCGCTTGCACCAATTGCGTACTGGATAAAGGTCGCGGGAACGGAGTCAGGTTACGGCCCAACGCGGCCGTCCCGGCGATCCCGCAAAGCGCGGCCACCCCTAGCAAACCCACGCCGCAAAAGACTCCGGGAAAGCCGCGCCATTGGTGGCGCCAGATCAGGCCGCAGACAATCACCGCGGCCAACAGCACCCCTTGCCCGAGGACCCAGAGCCCCCCGCGTTCAAAAAAACCAGCTTTCATGCCCGGCACCAGCGCGCCACGGGGTTGAAGAAGGAGTAGCGTTCCATCGCTTTTCACGGCGCGGCCGTTTTACCGCCCGTGGCATGGGTCTCCTTCCAGCGCTGCCGCAAGGCGGCGTGAAGTCGCAGGCGAAAGGCGCTGGGCAGTTCATAGGGCGTTCCGTCTCGGTAGAGCGTGATCGTCTGGCGGATGTTGTCCACCACCACCTGGCAGGGATTGCAGCCGGCCATGTGCTTCTCAAACTCCACGCAGATAGCCGGGTCCACGGCGCCGTCCACGTATTCGTTGAGCATCGCTAGCAGTTCTTCACACTTCATGTTTTCTGGAGCCTCTAAGTCGGAGCCTTATTTGAAGGAAACGTTACGAGGAAATGACCTCGGCCGTTTCCGCTGGGTCGCATTTAATGAGCATGATCGTGAGCGCGCGCGACCTGTCGGTTCGGATCGCCCAAGGCGCGCGTCAATAGTTCGCGAAGTTGGAGTCGGGCGCGGAGCAGGCGAACTTTGGTATTAGCCTCGGTCAGGCCCAAGGCATCGGCGGTTTCCTTGACGGATAGCCCTTCCACGTCGCGCAGGAGGAATACCAAGCGGTGCTTCTCATCCACTTGCGCCAAGGCGTCGTCCAGCAAACGCCGAACCTCGTTCCTCTCCACCAGTTCCGCGGGGGACTGCCGCCAGTCCGCTATGTATTCCGGGTGCGGGATGGCCCCCGTATCGTCGGCGCCTTCGGTCGCTTCCTCCAGGGAAACGGTATCCAAACCCTTCCGCTTGCGGATGAGCTTGAGGGCGGCGTGCGTGGCGATGCGCAGCAGCCAGGTGGAAAAACTGGCCTCGCCTCGAAATCGGGCCAGGTTTTCCAGGGCGCTCAGGAAGGTTTGCTGGGTGACATCTTCGGCGTCCTCCTCCTGGCGCAACATTCTTAACGCCAACGAGTAAACGCGCTGTTCATAACGGTTGGCCAAAGCCTCATAAGCGTCCAAATCCCCCGCCACAGAGGCGAGCACTAATTCGTCATCGGATCGTTCTTCGCTCATGGGGCCTGGCTTGTTTCGCGCCTCGGGCTGCCGCTAAACCGCCAGTTTCGCCGCGAAGGCGGCCACGCGCCGGCCGAGCAATTCACCCGTGAGTTTGTCCGCGGCGTTCGGGGCGATTTCGACCGGTTCCTGCCCCGCTTGGGCCATCACGCCGCTGTAGCTGCTCAGCCGGTTGATGCCCTTGTCATTCATCGAGTTTTCGGGAAAGCCGACCCAGATCATGCCATGCTGCATGGCGAGAGTGAAAAAGTAGTGCAAGGTGCTCAGTTTGTCGCCGCTCGGCCCGCTGGAGACCGTGAAGCCGGCGGCCAGCTTGTCTCGCCAGGCGCCGCGATACCAGCGATCCCCGCTGGCATCGGCGAACGCTTTGAACTGGGCGGCGGGGCCGCCCATATAGGTCGGGCTCCCGAAGAGGATGGCGTCGCTGGCGTCCAGTTGGGCGAAAACGGCGTCATTATGGTAGCGGCCTTTGGTAATGTCGTCTCCGCTGAGAGCGATCAGGTTGGTCTTGACCCCCGCGATGGAAGCGGCGCCCTGGGCGACGGCCTCCGCAAGTTTGGCGGTGTGGCCGGCGCCGGAAAAGTAGAGGATGGATACGGTAGCCATAGTGTCTTGTATTTTGGTTAGTGTCGCTGCTTAATTCAAATCAAACAAGAGAACTTGCGCCGATTTCGCGGCCGCGAGTTCGAGCGCGGTTTGGCCAACCACCCCCGCGCCGTCGCCACCGCTCAGCGTGGCGCCGTTCAGCGTCACGTCCCCTTCGGCCACGTGAATCCAGGCGTTTCGCCCCGGGGCCAAGGAGCGCTCGAGCCTTTGGCCGGGCGCGAGTCGGGCCAGCCATAGGTCGGCATCCTGGTGGATGGCGATGGAACCCTCCCGCCCGGTCTTGCTGGTGACGAGGCGCCACTCTCCGGGGACGGCTTGAGCGAACGACTTTTCCGCATAACGCGGCGTCACGCCCTTGCGGTCCGGCACGATCCAGATCTGCAACAACCGCACGGCCTCGTCCTTCGATGGGTTAAACTCGCTGTGCTCGATGCCGGCGCCCGCCGCCATGTATTGCACCTCGCCGGCCGTGATGATTCGGCCGTAGCCCATCGAGTCGCGATGCTCTAGCGCGCCGCTGAGGATGTAGGTGATGATCTCCATGTCGCGATGCGGGTGCATGCCGAAACCCATGCCGGGCATCACGAGGTCGTCGTTGATGACCCGCAACGCGCGGAAGCCCATCCAACGCGGGTCGTAATAGTCCGCGAAACTAAAGGTGTGGTAGGTGTCGAGCCAGCCGTGTTCGGCGTGGCCCCGTTCACCGGCTTTTCGTAGGGTCATCATAATTCAATGCGCGGCAGCGCCGGCCACGCTTAACGTGAGCTCGATGTCATCCGAGACTTTATCCGTGGGCGCGGCTGGGTTGATGCCGAAATCGCTGCGTTTGATGGTGAAGGTGGACCGGAGCACCAGCAGGTCGCCTTTCATGTTCGGCACCCGCTGGCTCAATTTGTCTTTCAGATAGGTGAGCTTGAGGGGAGCCGTGATCTCCTTGGCCACCCCTTTAATGGTCAGGGTGCCCACCACCTCGGCGGTGGTGCTGTCCCCGGTAGTCTTCACATGCTTCAACTCCTTGGTTTCGAAGCTGATTTCCGCGTGCTTTTGAACGTCCATCCATTGGCTGCCGTGCAGATGCTCCTTCATCATGGGATTGGGCACCTGCAAGGAAGCGGCGGCGACGACGAGTTTTCCTTTCGTGGCCGCAGGATTCTCCGGGTCGAAGGTAACGCTGCCGGAAATGCCGTTGGCGCTGCCCTGGATCGCTTCCAGCGGCGCATCCAGCTTGAAGCCGGCGTTGTTTACGCCCTTCGGATCCTTAAAATCGAAGGTTTGAGGATCGGCTAGCGCGACGCCGGCGGCGACACTGAGGCCAAAGAGGCTAACGAGTGATGATTTCATGAGGTTTTGTTTCGTTTTACTGTTGGGTGTTTCTGTGGTTAAAAAAGAGGGAGGCGCCGGCGAGGCAACTGGCCGCCAGCAGGGCGGCGCCCAAAAAATCCAGGCCGGGTACGAACTGTTTGCGGTATTGAACGCCTTCGATACCGGTCACTTCGTCGAGGATCTTGACCGGCGCGCTGGTCCGGGTCCATCCGCGATGGGCGCCGAGAGCGAGCCAAGCGGTCACGGCGGCAACCGCCACGATCAGCGCCATCAGGCGAAGCGCGCGTTTCATAGGCGTCCTTGGATTAAATGATCATTCAGCCTCGGCGACCCCTCCGCCGCCGGCGCCGCGGCGCCGCGCGCGGCGGCCCGGCCCCGGCCCTGGGAGCCTCGTCCATTCGGGTTTCGTATCGTTACCATAACCCCAGTATGCCACAGGCGCCGGCGCGCGGTGAAAGACCATGTTTCTTGCCTCAGCATAACCAATAGGCATACTCAAGCGCGTATGGAACTGCGCCATCTCCGATATTTCGTCGCGGTGGCCGAGATGGAAAACGTCTCGCGCGCCGCTTTGAAGCTGCACGTGTCGCAACCCGCCTTGAGCCGGCAGGTCCGCGACCTCGAAGCGGAACTGGGATTTCCGCTGCTTGAACGGAGCGCCAAGTCGGTCCGGCTCACCGAAGCGGGCCGGACCTTTCTCGACGAATCGCGCGCGGTGTTGCAACGGACGGAAGAGGCGGTGAGGGCGGCCCGCGCGGTGGCCACGGGGCGGCGCGACGAACTGCACGTGGGGTATTCGCCGACGCTGACGGTTCGCATCCTGCCCCCGGCGCTGCGGGCGTTTCAAGCGGCAATGCCCGGGGTGAGCGTCAAGCTCCATGATTTATCCAGCGAGGAAATGCTGGCCGGCGCGCAGGACAAAAAGCTCCACCTCGCCTTTACGGCGCCGCCCGCCGCGGGCGCCCTGCGCGGACTGCGCTTCGAAGAGCTGATGCGCGAGCCCTTGCGCCTGGCGTTGGCGCCGGGCGATCCGCTGGCCCGGCGCCGCGCGGTTTCGCTCGCGGACGCGGCGCGCCAGCCCTT
>Ga0316217_10001409_pt1 | contig 31337 bp, 24 predicted proteins | sample 1anoAmetaG_FD_203633 | JGI IMG/M metagenome (GOLD analysis project Ga0316217, IMG submission 203633) | Freshwater microbial communities from Trout Bog Lake, Wisconsin, USA - 1anoA | ecosystem: Environmental > Aquatic > Freshwater > Lake > Hypolimnion/Profundal zone | place: USA: Wisconsin... | reverse complement strand
CTTCATCATAAAGGTTATTAGCTCGCAAACATCTTTATCTAGTTTCAGCTATTCCGTTAAATTTTTGGCATTTTCAGGCTTGAAATTGTACTTTATCGGTGACTTTTCAAAGCTCGGCCAGTTTTCTTTCTAAGATAAGTGACTAGTTACATTCGGCGTCCCAAAGTAATAGAAGATTTGGGATAAAAGATCGATGTCAACAGCAGTCCCATCGCTTTCAAACAGTTGCCTGCCAGTAAAAAGATAGATAATGATGCAGCCTAATGACCAAATGTCTGATTTTTCTGTGTAGTAATAGGTGCTTATGAAGAGTTATGGAGCTCGATACTAAAGCGTGCATGCGTTGTATGTAAATTTTTTATAAGGTGTGCCATATTCCTTCGTAAAGCCAAAGTCCGCAATTTTAACGTATCCCTCTTTGCCAACAAAAATGTTTTAAGGTTTAAGATCCTTGATAACTCTTGATTTACTCTATGGAAAAAGAAATTCTGGTGGAGATGATCCACACCTTGTATAATTTGTTTGGCAATCCTCTTTTTGTCTTCATAGGTTGACTTTTCTAGCAAGGCTTTCAGCTAAAGATGAAAGTTCATGACAGCTGCCACTTCGAAAGGGTTGGGGAGTTCCTTCTTGAGTGAATATAGCACCTAAATGCAGCTTAAGATGTTGTTGTGTTCAAACATCTGCAGACACGTTATTTATCTTAGACAACTGAAATCAATGCCTTCGTTCCTCGTATTAGGTTTTTTATAGATCTTCACTGCAACGTACTTCTCATTGGGAACTCTGTCACTTTGAAAAATATGCTAAAAAATGGAAGTCTTGATATGCGGCCGAACTGAAAACAGGTGGACTGTGCCGTAAGAACCTTCTCCTAAGGTGCAGACTCGTTAGTACTTTTTCTAAAGCGGATTGGTGCCAGTGAACACGGTTTGGTTGGTGAGTAAGACTGATTTCTCCATTGAGCTTATCAATAATTTATGGAGCCGAAGGGCAATTTGGGAAGTTACATAGTATAAAAACTAACAATTCAAACTTTCAAATTATACTTGTTTTGAAACTGAATGGAGGAAATAAGAAAATAAAGTCAGTTGAGCTGACTTGAAACATCGTCTAGATCACTTTTTCTTTTTCTTCTTCTTCTTTTTGCTCACCTTGATGAATGGGTTTTTTAGCATACCCATGCCTGCCACTCCTCCCACCCAGACATCGGGCAGCTAGCGATCGTAGTAACTTATGCTCTTTGCTATTTTATTGGCGCCTAAACTTACTTTGGCTTTTGCTAAAGTCTATTTCACATTTTCGATTTCATCTTCAGCTTATCTGGCCACTCTTTCTTCTGCCTCTCTCAAAATATCTTCGAAATTTCTTTTCTTGGGCTTCTCTCCAACGACAGTAAAGGTAGCCAGGTCAGGCTTGGGCTGGGTTTGAATGTGTTCTGGCAATTTCGGAACATGGCCGAGCAACTTCCCAGTTATAAAAGCATTTTTGATGAGTTCTTATCTATTTTTGGGGTTATCTGCTCTAAACGCAGTGGAAGGTCTTGATCCTTTTGTATTGACCTCCACAGGAATGACATTTTCAAAATTGACGATGTTTTCAGCATTATGAGGAGGTTGTACATTTTTGGAAAACTCGATTCCTATCTTCTTAGTGGCAATTCTAGCAGATTCAGCCCTCCGCCTCATTTGGCTATTGGACTTGGCTTTTTCCTGAGCCCACTTCGTTTGTAAAAAAGCGAACTACTTGTCTTCGTTCAGTTTTCTCTACAGGTATTCTCTTTTCTCTCTGTATTCTTGCATCCCATGCTCATAGTTTTTCTTACTGATCTTCTGACCTGGAGGGCAGCCGTAGGCCTTTAGCCTTGGCTTCAGTTTGTCGATGATCTACTTTTACTACTATACCTATGCGACGCCTGCTTCTTCACCTTACAAAGGTATGTCATCAATATTCGCTCCCTATGCGCCTTCTGCACCCTCTGCCCCTTATAATTCTTCTTGGCCCTCCTGGTTTTCTTGGGCTGCTTACAGCTCATTGATCAATTCTTCCTCACTGAGCTTCAGCTATTTTAGAGGGTTGGGCTTTTCCTTTTCATCTAGGTCTATGATTTCCACATCAGAGTCTTGTTGATCTTAGTAGAAAACGTTCCTTTGGTACTACTTCAACCTTTTTTTAGGATGCTAGTATTCAGTGTGGCGTGTCCTGATTCCTGCATAAAATTCTTGCTCCCCTGGCTTTAGCTTATTGTAATCTATGCGAGGATCATCTTTGTTCATTATGATATGTTAACCTTGTGGCTTGGTCCTTAGGGTAGTTAGTTTTGCAGTTGCCGGTCGGGAAATACCGGTCGGAGGTCGACTGTAAGCGGTTGCTGGCCTTGTCCTGGTAGTTGCTGTTCCAGGTCTAGACTTCGAATACTTTTAATTCCTTTGTTAAGATGGGCCCTAACCGTTGAAAGCCCATTTATGAATTTTTTAGAGAAATAGCACTTGACTTTCAATAAGGGGGATGCGACTGAGTTCACTGAGCATTTTGAACAAATTTTAGATGTATTTCTGTTGATACCTGATTCGCTCCGGCCTTTGCTATTCGTTGTAATTTTGAATGATTTCTTTGAGCTCCTTGAACTTAGGATTGGAATCAATAGTTAAGGAGTGGATGGTAGTTAGATCGAAGTAGCGACGTGGCGCTTCCTCCTCCCAGCGTACCAAATTGAGTTTCTCGCTGAGCTTTTATTCCGAATTAATCATTTATACTCACAGTTAGCGAATAAAAAATAAAACTGTTCATAAGCTAAATATGTGCCAAGGCTAATTTGTCTCAAGTCTTGCTGAATCAGATATGGTAGGGGTCGTAGAAAACGAATTGCTGGAAGTCTTCGAAGTCGAACAGGCCGTCGTTGCTGTGGGAGATGCGGGATATTATGCCTGAAAGCAGTCTGTCTTCGGTTGGGATTTAGAGTTTCAATAACATTACTGATAGATTTTCTGCATCCAGCTTTCCCTTCTTTGAGGTGTCGAACTAATTGAAAATTTTTCGGAGAATGAACTATTAATGAGTTCCTTCGGTCCTCTGGAGTAGCTTGAATCTGATCGTTCTCAGAGCAGTTTTAACTTACTAAAGAGTTGTGACTGGAGTGGGCTTGTATTAAACTCCCCACTGAGAAGAGACGAACCTCGAGAAAACCTAGTCACTGGGAATATTGATGCCAATATCGGTATAAAAGCTGATGAACTACTAATAGGCAATGAAGCCTTCTTGAGTGATATTGACCAGCCCTAAAAGTTCCTGTAGAATGACGTCTTTAGTCTTGAATCCTAGTTTGAATTATTTGAACTCTCCAGCGTTGAACTTGGCACCTACTTTAGGAGATTTGTACTTAAGATAGTGTAGTGGATACGTCCTGTTTTATTAGAATCTAGAGTTTACCAGATGGCGTCCAAGGCCTTTGTACGGTTTAATGAAAGTGGCTGTCTAAGGAATGATAGAAAATAGAGCCAATTGATTGAGGCTTGGCCTTCTCGAGAGAAAGCCTTTTAGAAGACTTGCCATTCGAACTTCTTGAAAAAGATGCCATTTTAGTTCAGTGCCTATGTTTTCTGAGATTTACTTTTTCGAATTGCAGAGGGGTGATGAGTCCTGAGTGTTGGGGATCAAAGTGTGAGCAAGAGCGATAAATAGTGCGTATGTTGGGTAGATAGTGGTTCTTGGCGAGAGTGAGCCTTATTTGAACCAAAAGCTTGTTGAGTTGTGCGTTAAGCTCCACACCGAAAAACGACATTTAAGTTATACAATCTTATAATATCAAAACAAACCTAAGCCCCCTCAGCTAGAAGTAAATAAGGTCGTTCGGAAATAGATATTGTGATGTACGAAAGATATTATCATTTTCTGTGGGGTTCAAGGTATGGCTATGGTGGAGAAGAGTAGCCTCATGAACTGCGAGAAGAGCAAGAATTTGAAGTCTAGGCTGTTTTCGACTTTGATTGAGTTGGCGATGGAGATTGCTTTGTCTTTGTAGTCCTTGAACTTGACACTGAAGAAGTTAAGTTTCAACTTAAACAGGTGATAGAGTAGGACCAAAATTATAATCCATGGTACCTTTTCCCGCACCCACCGCTTGACCTGGATCCAAAAGCCCGACCTGTAGAGCACCTTGGCCTGCCTGGCGATTTCCCTCCTCTCCATGTAACCCTTGATAGCCATAAGTGTACCTTCTCACTCCCGAATTTGGCAATCAGCATCTGTTCCATTATGACGTTCACTCCGAACTTTTACACGTCCACCTGGATTTTGTACCTGCACATTGGGCAGACATATTTCGTGAGTTAGAAATGCTTGGATTTGATGCAAGTCTCACAAAAACTGAGTAGGGTTACAGTTACGAATGGCCGCAGGTTAGAGTTATGGGGGATACGAACGGCTGTAGACATATGGGGCAATCGTAGAGACTCTCTACTTATAAGTTTGATGATGTCATTGCGTCAATCGTCTATTACATAATCTTCAAAGTAAGCAACAAAATTAGTATATGGCTTTTGTACTCCCTCCCCCAAAATTAAGATCGAAGAGGTATCCACATTTTAGTGAAGACATGATCAAGGCAAAACTTGCACAGGAAAGCCGACGGTATGCACTCCCGAGAAAACGAAGCCATCCTTTACTGGGGTAAAGCAATGGCTGATCATTTTCACTGCTTATTGCCCAGCGATGGCGCCTGCTATCGAGTTCATGCTTATCGTTGTTTGGTTATTTACTCTGCTTATTTCATTTAGGTATCTTTCTTAAGAAAGTTCTTTGAAACCGTATTGGCCTTTTATCTCTTCTGCTTTTACTTTTAGCGACGGAAAGTCTTAGAGGGTTGGCGGTTTGCCTGTAGCCTAGGTAAAAAGTTGGTGGGCTTTGATGGCTAATAATATATGGCGCCATTGAGGGTCAAGCCACTAAAGGTTGGGGTTTTAAATATATTCCAGTTCCTGATAGTAAGGAGTAAGCTATATTACTTGTAGAACTTCAATGTTGTTGATATATTCAGAGATGGCCTCTGGGGTGAGAGTTACTTTGCCGTAAAGCTAGCTAAGAATAGATTGTATTGATTCTATGCCTTTCTTGTGTTCTTATTTGTAGGCATTTTTGAGTTACAAGTAAAGTTTTGTCTAGGTCTACATATCAGGGAGGTCAAAAGGTTGAGGCAGATGTCCGGTTTTCTTCAAATATTACCCACAAGCTTTCAAAAAGAGCAAGGGTTCAGCTGATTTTTGAGTTGCTTCAACAACGAACCGATTTTAAAATCTCTATAGTCCTCTCAAAAAATTATCAGGGTTTTGTACCAAGTCGAAATATCGAGAAGATGCTTGGGTAAAGTTTTAACGGTAGCCTTCACCGACTCTCATCGACCAATTTTTGATAAGTTAGATGATACCTGACCTATTCTGTTGAGCCTTAGGCAACAACCTTTGTGCCTGTATGAGAATGACCGGATAGGGAATATTAGAAAGGTGGTCCTTCAAAGCTTAGCGTTCTTTTTAATCTTGAGCTTGTTCCAATTTGGCCATAAGGTTGGGGATATCCCAATGTGAGGAGTATTGCTCGAGAGCAGGGAATGGGTCATGGAGACGAAGGTAATACTTTTTGGCAGAAGTGCGTTCAAACTAAATGACGTGTTCCTTCTTTTGGTTTCTCACGTAGACGTAGAAGCCAATTACTGTGACAAAAACGACTGCGATATCCAACTCCCAGCATATTTTAGAGACACTTTTTTGTTAGGAAAGTGGGAGGTCTCCGACCACTAGCAACTAGTATTGCTTCAGCAGCTAATGATTTTGGATCAGTTCAGCGGTTGGTCTTACAAATGCTTCCCCCTTCACATCAGGGTTCATCTCCAATAAATTCGCAGAGGCAGCCAGCGCTCTAGGTTTACCTATATCCTAAGGTGCATAGAAGAACGAGCTAGAGAGATCCTCAACAGCAACGAATCGATTATCCCAAATATCTATGTGGCCTACTCCAGGCAGAACTAGGTTTTTCAATGCTTCAATTCCTGCTCCAGAACACCCTAAAAGAGCCACTCGAGCTTCGGATAGTCTTTTCTGGCCTTGAGAGCCCCAGAGGCGAATTTGCCGGTCGTATTTATTAACCTTCATTTAGATATAAATAATGGCTCTTGCTTATAACAAAGAGCCTCGTTTGCATTATCATAATTGAACAAATACCGCCTCCAAATTTTAATGCTCTTTCAAAGCACATCAGATTAAAAACAATGTTTGGCTTGCAACAACTAACTCAATTATTTATAACAATCAAAATTATGATCGTAAATCGTTTGCTTCGTTATGCTTTTTCAGGCAAGTAAGAATTCAATCGCTTCTTCATTCTCAGACTTCGCTTCAATCAAGACGGCTATTACGAGAGTAGTAAATTTGCTTTGATGAAGGTCAATACCGAGCTGATTTCGTTGCCAGCTTGAGGTAGCTATAGAAGAGTCAGAAGGCTATCGTTTTGGGAGGAGATAGCTTTCCTTTTAGATGCACCACCTTCTTTATCAACTGTGATTAGGAGTAGACGGCTGTTCGCTTTTCTAAGGAAGTAGCATTTGCTCTATGCAGAATATTTTTACCCAAAAAGGTATTGCGACTGCTGAACTCAACTAAATCTAAAGAGTCTCAACACCCAAATTCGGAAACGTTGCCAATTTCTACTAAATGAAGGTTGATATCTGAACTATGTTGACTTACTATTAAAAGAATACTCACAAAAACCCAATTCTAATCATCTATTGCCTTTCTTCTGTGAAAAGTAGCTCCACAACCCTACATAGCTCATCTTTCGGTTGATTTTTTTGTGAAACTGTAAAATTGTATCTCTAGGTTGGAGATCCAGTTTTTTATTTAAAATTTATTGGTTTTGAATGTTAGATCGTGCTTTAGGTTTCCAGCCCGCCCAGCAAGAAAGTTACTACTTTCAATTAATCCCCAATCTCCTCACACTTATCAACTAGCAGAGCTAACTTCCCCCTCCAGGCACTACTTACCGCTTCAGCGTCTACAAGGGTACAAACCATACTATAAAGGTCAGCAAAAATTCGACTAAAGTCGGGTCCCAATCGAAGCCGATTTCACCACAGTAGATAGATTACCAGTCCTACCGATTACATCATGTCACCTGAATTTTTACATCCCGACAGTAAACAGACAGCGGAGGATCGACTTCAACCTAAAGATGGTGCAAAGGGAGCAAAACGTGGACTACGGGATAGGGGAGTACGCAATCAACGTGAATTAGTTGATTTAGCAATTCAAGACGAAAAGTATTACGAGGCATCAACTCAAAAGTAACTTCTCAGAAGATTATGAGCTCTAATTCGAAATATATGTTAACACTTCTAAGGTCAATCTTGAAAAAAATATTAGAGAGCACAAATCTGAGGAGGCTAGCAGTTTGCCCATAAAGAATAGAAAGGAAGAGGAAGAAAAGCCAGAATATGCTCAAAAAGATGTTGAAAAAAGTTATAAAAAGTAGCAAACTCCATCCAGAGATGTTTAAAGTGCACCTGAAGCCCAATAGGACCCACCTGCAGAAGCTGCCAATAATAACTTAGAATAAGTAGAGGAAGTCCAACAAAATTAATCTCCTAGACCGTCTTCTCCCTAAAAGATAGAAAAACCCGAAGCCTCTGTCAAATCTAAGCACTCAATTCCTCTACTTCAAACAAAATATAAGCCCATTTCAAAATAACCAGCCGAGCTAAAGATGAGCGAAAGCCAGCGTCTGTCAGCCGGAGGAAGCCAAATCCTGTAGAAAGTAGCCAAAGGACAAGACGACCAAACAGTTCAATAGAAAATCTTCCTCTGGCTGTTTCTGGGAATAGGAGTGCTGCTAATATACTGGGCGATGATTCCCAGCAGTAGAGTGTGATCTATTCTACGCCATTTCTTAGCAACCTGTTATGAGACAAGTGTGCGCTCATGAAATAAATTATAAGATGTTTCTATTTTGATAAATAAAAAGAATAGATAGTTATGATGACAAGTCAAAAAGTGTTTGCTCTTGAGCACTCCCCATCGCAGGAGGTACGCTCGGCATGCCCCACTCATCAACTTAAGGCTTAGATCGACTCCATTTTGGAAAATGACTTTGCCGTTCTGGCAGATAATCCAAATGCTAATCACAATTCCTTACTCAGTAAGCACAATAACCCTTTGCTTTTGACTTATATTAGGCAAATCTATCATGAGTACAATATCAAAGACCCACTGCCAAAGCATTACTTCCTGCGTGTGAAATCTGAGGCCGAAGCTGAAGCTTAGCTAAATACTTCCATCAAGAAGAAATCTAAAATCCATCTCTATTCAAGCCAAGTACCATCTAAATACGCCACTCCTATTAGGCAATAGCGGAATAGCCCTAGTTAGCAGATCAAAACCTAGCCGACTAAAAAACTGTTGACTTTGGGCCCTGCCTCCAATACTAGAGACTTAATTTCGAATGAGCTAACCATGAAAAAGGAAATCATTCAAAATGATACAACTCTCAAGGCTAGCAACAGCTATTTTTAAAACAAGTCAGCAGAGCCTTCGTATGCTTTTGCCTATAACGAACCTTCTACATTTTATGACCCTGAAAAATTGAATCTAAGTGTATCTAGGAAGTACGAAAAAGGCAAATAGATGAGGATTGAAGACGAAGAACCTTTTTAAAACATAGATGAAGGCATTTAGATATAGACTGTTACCATACCCTTCAATCCTTCCATACCTGCTGAGTTTATCAAAGAACATTCTAGGGTGGACAGGAATCTTAAATGGAATGAAACTGAGGCGAGAACTTTGCCACTAAATGACTCAGTTATCCAAAAAAATTAATAATCGCCATAATTTTTACAAATCCAAGGAGCAGATATAGCTCATAGTAGGCTGGTGATGCCCTACCCACTCCCAGAAATCATTAAGGCCAATGTTTCTCGATAGTAAAGAGAGGTAAAAGAAAGTTTTAGGTACTGCATCGGCTGCGAAAAGGCTTTGCTTGATGTCAACATTCATATTCACTAAAAGAAATGCAGTGAGTTTCAAAGAGTCTTAAGTTTGTCCTCTCCCGAAATAATTGAGCATTTGAAATCCAAGATTAGTAGCTTTGAGAGGAACATCCAGTATTACTCTTAGGAGCTCTTGAAGATCGATCCAAATAATCTGGGACAGCACTCACAAAAGATGTTGGCGGAAAGCCGTTAGATTTTGGGGGAGGGGAGACTAACCTAAACCTACTAGCGCGAGTACGGCTAAATAATGTAAATAAGTCGGAAATGGTGCTTGATGACTGAGGAAATAAACAAAGTAAATTGGTTTTTGAAGATTCGGGAAAGAGTAAAAAAATGGCTGTAAGTTTGATGTATTTCTCTATTTTGGCTATAACTATGGACTACTAAGTAAATTAGAGGGATCTTGAGTTGCCGTTGTTTTAGATGGGCTGCTTATTTTTTGAAACTGTAGTCAGATAAACACAACAATGCGATTTATTTGTAGTGGTATATTAGAACCAGGAGGATACTTCTTTTCAAAGACTGAGAGATAATTTGTACATCAATTAAAGAAAATTAGGTTAGTTTATGAAATCATTGAATATCTCGAAAATTGAGTTTATCTCAAAATCAAACGAAAATTGTTTATTTTGTTCTTGTGGAAGCCTGCACGGTTGTAGAGTGGAGAAGTTTGAATCCAGCGATTATATTTGTATGTTGTGGACCATGTTTTATTGGTTTTCCAACATAATTAAGCTCGATTAAGATTAAGATTAAGCTGTTCAAACTAAGGCCAAATAGTTTTTCGTTTTGTACAAGTTCTGATTAGTAATAGACTCTAATTTCGGCTAAAATTGCTGGGGCTTGACTACTGAACCAGTTTGAATCGGTCTTGCCTCAAATCTAAGAAGAATTGATGAGTTATATAATCTATTTTACTGAAGAAAAAAGAGAAATGGCAAGTTAATATCTTAAGAAACCCGTGATGGCCAAGAAATCTGAATCTTTGATGGGTTATGGCTTCTATGGTGCCACGTGTGAGATGCAGGGTAATTTGATACACTATTCAGGATGGAGAAGGACCATGTAAGATGCTTTACTCTTTACTGAGATAGCCAGTGAAATCTACCTTTTTGCTGTTTGTGATGGCCATGGGGGACCCTAGGTTTCTCGTTTTGTCACCCAAAATCTTGTCAAAACTTTGACCAATGACCAAGACTTCAAAAATAGGAACTATTCAAAGGCACTTACCAATACCTTCAAAAAGCTAGATGAGATGATATCCTCTCAGAAGGGAGAGGAACTGCTAAGATCTCTAAACAAATCGATGGGTGGCAGACCTTTGGATGCTGATGATAAGATTGGCTATCGAGCCGGTACAACATTAATTTTGCTTCTGCTCACAAAAGACAAGTACTACGTGGCTAATGCTGGCGACTCAAGGGCGATTCTAAGCAGAAACAGCCAAGCTGTAGTCCTATCTAATGACCATAAGCCTGACCTTCCAATCGAAAAATAAAGAATAGAAAAAGCCGGAGGATATGTTCACAACGGAAGAGTCAACGGAATCCTCTCGCTCTCCAGATCTTTGGGAGACTTTTAATTGAAACACTTTTCTAGCCGCCCCTATGATCAGCAGGCAGTGAGCTCTGTGCCTGAGGTCATTGAGCTGCCTCGCAAAAAGTAGGATAACTTCATACTTTTGGCCTGTGATGGTGTTTGGGAGAAGTACGCCAACTGCAGTCAAAAGATGGTGGACCATCTCAGAGGGTTGAAGTCAAGATACAACGACAAATAGTAGCTCATCAGCACCCTCTTTGACGACCTAGTTGCAAAATAAACCAAGGAGGCTCTGGGCTGCGACAACATGAGCGCAATTTTCATTGAGTTCGTTTGAACGATGATCTTTATTTTTATATTAGCTTTCAATTCACACATTAATAAATATCAAGTAAACAAAATTGTCAGCACTAATTTAAAATGGGTAAAAAAATGTATCCGCAAGAAGTGCTTTAAACAAAATTTCATTAAATATTTTTGTGATGTAATCTTAGAAAACACGGATCTTGCTGTTGGGCGGGACATGCTTCTTGGGCAAAGCTTTTCTCGACTATGGCCAAAGCCATGGGATTGATTATGAAATCCATTGCCTCAACCGAGGCACTCCTTACTGGTAGCCAACCCTTTACATAGGAATGACGCTGTGCGCAAAGACCACCCTGAAGTCATCCATCATCACTTTGACCGAAACCAGGCCAAATAAGCAAGCTAAACCATTCTCAACATCAACAAGCAGCTGCAGATCTCTCCCGCATCCAAATGGAAAGCAGTTGTCGATTTCTCATGCTATGATGAGACCCAGCAATAATCTCTTAAAGTTTTGTAAGGGTTGGCAGAAAAATACATTTATATCTCAACTGATTCGCTATACAATAATTCTTGTGGGAGGGTTAAGGTCCCAGCGCGAGAGAAGGAGTTTGATCTATAGGCCGAATTCAAGTATCTTTAGCAGCACAACCAAATTATCGATTAGTATGGCTACGTATAACCTTTTTAATGCAGAAAAAAATGAAATGCTAGCTAAATCTGTTCAAAATGAACCTAAAGCCATTTTTATGTTTGAGACTGCCAGACGTAATTGGATAATTTGACCTAATAATCGGCTTTCAAAGATTCTGGTGTCTATTAAGTTGGTTAGCAGACAGCGAGAGTCATGCGATTCCTGTGGACTAGAAGTTCAAAGCAAAGAAGCTGAGCTTTGTGGACTCAAGTGATGTAGCCAAGATCTTGCATTAGCTTATTCAGCATCAATAGCTACCCACAAATACAGCATATAACCTTGCTTTTGATGAGACGCTGACAGGCTACTAGTTCTGTTAGATTTTGGTACTTTTTGTGTAATTTCGGGCAGTGTTTTGCAGAAAAAAATGGTTTATACGGAGGCCAAGGGCTAGCTTGCTTTTCCTTATCCTTCAGTGTAGTTTGGCACCATCGATTGCTCACTAGCCAAAGCATAGCTTAATTGGAACCCTACTCCTATCGTATTTCTTGATACTATTTAGAACCAGGCTATAGAGAGAATAGCCAAATTTTATCTAAAATAAGGAGACAAATATCCCAAATAGAAGAAACTAATGCTGGAAGAACTGAACAACTTCTATTCAAAATTACATAAAAACTATTGATTATGCAGCTTTGTTATCTAAAGACTATGAATCGACGCTATTAACAACATCTATTCTTTTTTTACTTAACAATTAGATTTTTATCTATTCCTTTTGGTTGATTATATCACAAAAAAGTATAACTTTGGATTGTTTCTTATGGAATTTTTTATTGCTTACTTTTGCTTAACAAAATGTGTTTTTTGAACCTACGGACAAAGATTACAAAAATATTCATTTGGTAAAAGTTAAAGAACAATCATTATATTTTGGAAGAAGTACCGAAACAAACAAAACATATAAATTGATAGAGCTTTTTCTCTAAGTTCTTATTCTTACCCCAAAACGGATATTTCAATAATTTAGGTTATTCCTTTTTCTCTAATCTGCTAATCTCTTCCAATTATTATTCTTCTTATGTCAGTAGAAAAAATCCATCCCCGGCACTATTTCGCCTACGCAACCTTACTCTAGCACTTATAATTATGGGGCATTGCATCCAGAATTGCTGAGAAGTTCGCGAGTTGGCAATTCAAGTTCACTTTGCCTCACGTACAAAGCTTCTAAAGCAGCTATCTCCTCACTGGCTGTCGCTCATCCGCCACAGTTTGGTTTACTATCTGCTCAAGAACCTGGGGTGGACACTGGTCGAGCTGCAGGCAAACTGGATAATTCTGCACAGCCACGCGATGAAGCAATAGTACACTCAGATCGTGTTAGGTCATGAGGAAGATTTCGACTTCAAGTTTGTGATACTGGTCAAGACGATAACTGTGTTCATCGCCAGGCATATCCACGAGATCATGGTGGACGTCACACTCGAGAACGACATCTATCAGCTCATAATCCACAATCTCCTAGGTACTTTAAAAACTATTTAGGTATGACTTTTAGCATTTAGGTATGCCTGTCTAAGCCTTCGCCTATCTCGCCCTCCTCAAAAACTATGTCAATACCATCACCCCCAAAAAGGAGAAATAATCCAGAGAATTGTAAATGACCGCCAACTCCTCGATTTCTTCTTCCAACAAGCTTAAGCCTTTGCAGTTGGTCAGCAGAAGACATGGGAAAAGACAATCAGTGGACAAAATCATGGAAGCCATCGAGAAACCTCTAAATCTGTAATAAATGAAATCTGCGCTGAAAGAAAATCTGTATGTCAAGCCGATGACCAGACCTCACACCCCCAAATACAAAATAAATGAGTTCAGGATGTTGCAATCTAGCTTAAAAGATGAAAAAGTGCTTTAGGATCGGCATTTTGTCAATTTGTCGTCAGTGGATAAAGACTTGAAAAAACCAAAAAAAGTTTTTTTGTCCAATCAGCTGAGTAATGCTTTTGAATTCAATAGCAGTTTGGAGCTTAAAGATGTTAAGAAGTTTCCCATTCAGAGATCCCTGGCAAAGCTATAGCCTTTGGGTCAATCTTTCTACCAAATGATGAAAAGCAACGAGAGAAAAGTGGAACTAAACCGTTAGGATAGTAAGATAAAGGTGTAAAGCAAGTCCGGAGTAAAACCTCTAAAAAATTGGGACATCATCTTGACTAATATGAAAAACTAGCTTTATACTGGCAAACATAAGATTATAGTCAGGAAGGAAAAATAAACTCATAATTACGACTAATAGATCGGCCATATAACAGAAAAAGTGAGCTAAACTTTAAATAAGAGCACAGCATAGCTGCCGAATCCATCTATTCCAAATGAGGAATTCGTCAAATTCCGCAAACTGAACCTAAGCAACAGCCCTTACGTGATTATAGTTGAATAGAAGCAAGAAAATGATAGGTAGTTCCAGATCGGCCATTTTGTGACCAAAGCTGCAAGTTTATTCCATCCCAAATAGTAAAGAAGGACTGAGCTTTTGTAGAAGCACAAAAAGAACAAAACTGGGATCTCTTGCCGCTATCCGCTAGGCAATTAGGCTTAGAAGCTCTGATCTTTATCTTTATCTGTCGGCCAATATTTATCAATAATAGGTCAGTTTTAAGCATTTCCTTATTTTTGGTAATAGCTATCAAACTCATTCAAAATTAGTTTCAAAGAAATGCTGATTAATTGACAACTAATCTATTGTATCTAGGCATCCGAATGTCAACTAATAAGCACTCATTATGTCTAAGGTAATTATCACTCTATGTTTATCACTTTATCGCAGTACTACAAAATCTTTGGTCGATGGGTGATTATCACTCGAGTCACGTTTCGCAGCTCACTCAACAAACTAAGAACAGCTTTTTCCGTCTATACGTCCAAAAAGGAAGTAGGCTCATCAAGCAGGAGTATCTTCGGTTTGCGCATCAATGCCCGAATTAGAGAAATTCTCTGCTTTTCGCCCCCAGAAAAGATGCTTCCCTTTTCTCCGACATTAGTCTAATATTTCTTAGGCAACTCCATGATCACTTAGTGCAAATACAACCTTTTGGTCAACTATATGATTTAGTCTTCAGTGCAGCTTTCGGTTCCGAATTTCAAATTCTACATAACTGACCCGTTGAACAGGTAGGGATTTTGAGAAACAACAGATATGCGATTACGGTAGCTAAAGGAGAGTTCCTTCAAATTGACGCCATCAAGCAGAATCTCTCCTTAGTTCGGATCATATAATCGAAATATCAGGTTAAGGATTGAGGTTTTGCCTGCCCCACTTCTCCCGATGATTGCTGTCATCTTGTTGCTCTCAATTTTGAAGTTCAGTCCCGAAATGATGTTGCTTGACTAGTTTATGTACCTGAAACCGACCTTCTGAAACTAGATCTGCCCTTTTATTTAGGCCAGCTACTTGTTTCCTTCGATAACCTGTGCTGGTGTCTTCATTACTGCTGTTATTTTCTCGATGTCGATAAGGTTGTCGTTGAAGGAGCGGTACATTGAGCCGAGGAAGAAGAGTGGGCTCAGAAACTGCATCATGAGTGACTGGATGAACATTATATCGCCGAGGGTGAGTAATCCAATCTGAGTATAATAAGCGGCAAGCATCATGTTGAAGGTGAGTCCGGTTCCAAAGATGCATCTCTGGACGATATTGAGCACTCCCAAGGTTCTCTGGACCTCGAAGTTTTAGTTGTAGTATTGGGACAAGGCATTGTGGTATTTTTTGAGCTAGACTTCCTCCTGTTGAAAGTATTTGACGTTGTAGTAGTTGGAAAAGGTCTCACTCGTCACGAAGTCTATCCTTTTTTCAGAGCTGCGGAATTACCGGATGACCTTGATTCTGAGCTCGGAGTAGCGGATCGTGAAGATGCTGTAGGCTGCCATGCAGACTGCGAAAGATACTGCGAAGAGAGGGTTGGAGTAGTAAAGGAGTAGGGTGATGCTCAGTGAAATGTCCAGGAATATCGGTATCACGTATTGGGTGAACGTTTTTAGATTTTGCTAGAGAGCAGATTGGGCTTTGTAGAGGTCAAACAGAATGTGTCGTTGGGGGCCGCTAAAATAAAACTAGGGGCCTAAACTGAGCATATGTTTGTAGGCTTTTGATGTTGTTTCAACTAAGGCTGTGTTGATGAGTTTTAGAGTGTGGAGATTTCGGGCCTGCTCAAAAAATACAGATCCGCTGTAGCATACCCCGAAGCCAAAAAAGTAGAACAAAGAGCTGAAGCCAGCCGCAGGTGCGCCCAAAGCATTGACAGCCAGTTTGAGCATAAACGGTCCTCCGAAAAAGCAGATCTTGCTTAGCGCCAGCATTCCGTAAGATTATAGGAGGATCCGCGATATCCGCTTGTCTTAGTGCAGGTAGGGGATGAGATACGGTTTGATTTGGTTGATATAGCGAAGAGTTTCGCGGAAGGAGTACCTGTGGTTGGATTTTTATGGGGTGGCTGAGAAGAGAGCTTTGGTGAGTTTGCGAAACATATTGTTATTACATTAAACTAGTATACTATGGGCCAGTGTGCTTTTATCTCTGTCTTAGCGGCTTCTTACAATCGAAATTTAATATCAAAAAAATGATGATAAATCTCCCACTTGAGGGCATAGGTAAAATAAGTTTAATAAAACTCAACATTATATATGTAGCTCTTGAGACTATTTCCCCAAGGGGCCGGGGAAGATTCTTTCTCTCAAAAAGTGTGTTGTGGTCTTAGCCTCTTGAAGGATATTATTTTGATATGCATTTAATAAGATAGTTGGACAAGTTGAAAACAAACTAAAATCAGGATACGCCATCCTTTTTGCTCAAGGGTTGTCCCTGTCTTATTTTGAGGCTGCAGATGATTTTTTATTTGCTAGTTTGTTATAAATGGTGTCTAGAAGTTTGTCGTTTAATAATGATATTTTAGGCTTTTATCTTAGGCTTCATAGCCATCTTCATCGGAATCTCTAACGTAGGTCGGTTAATACTCAGTCGGCTGGCATTGGAGGCGGGACAATAATAAACGTTCTGCTCATCCTAGGCATGGGCTACACAGCCAAGTAGAGCATAATCATTTCCTACATCTTTCTGATGGGAGGAGGGTTGGCGGCGACGATAGCCAGCGCCAAAAAGTTTACAGCTTCAGGGAAGCGCTTCATAGACTACGATTTGGTGATGATAACCCTGCCGATGATGATGTCGGGGGCTATAATCGGCGTAAAGAATAGTTAAGATAGGTAATGGTAAACCACCTAATTTCATAATTGGTCATCACAATAATATTCACAATTCTAATCGGGAACATAATGTATACTTCTTACAGCAGGATGCAGCAAGAAACTGCCATCGTTAAGGACCAATCTGTAAAGTTTATTTCCGACAATACAACTGACCAAAGCTAATAGTACAAAGTCAGGCTTTCGGAAATCATCACTGAAGAGAAGGCGTTGGTGCCCCTCGACAAAATATTCATAATCTTCCAAATATACGTCTATACTGTCATTATTGTGCTTTTCAAGGGAGGACAGTCATTCAATTCAATAATCGGACTTGAGAGTTGCGGGGTTGGCTCATACATTTTGGTTGCAGTCCATGTTCTTCTCTCATACTTCTACTGCAGGTATATTGCCTCCAAGCAAATGCAGCGTGACAATTAGAAAGAAAAGTTAGGATACGTCTTTAGTAACCAGGGAGAAAAGATGTCTCCTCAAAAAATGAGGAAAGGAATGTTCAATGGACTCATTTCGGGAGTGTTAGGTGCGACCGTTGCGATAGGCGGGGGTCTTATACTAATACCTATCTGGCTTAAAGCAGGCATCGAAAAAGAAGTTGTAACGAGCAGCACAGCCCCTCTAATATTTTTTTCAGCTTCCGTATCATTTCTGATGTCTGCAGTGTTAGGACACTACCACTCTGTTTGGTAAGTTTTTTTGTACCTTGCCTTGAGTTTCGTCGGCTCCTTCGTAATAAAAAGTAACTATCCTCTTATTTAGAGGTGATAATGCATTTCACTGCAAAGTATGGCCTCAAAAAGCTGATCTACATCCTACTGCTCATCCTGACAAGCTTATCCTTGGGTGTGTTCCTGCCTCTTCAGTTCTTCAAGCTCAGGGAGAATTCTGAACAGTTCCTGGCTTTTGATTGTTTTTGCTGATTTATTGCTTAGACAATGTTTTGTAGTCGAAATTATAATGATACTGTTAATCAATCTGGATTATCAATTCAGAGACGGCTTAGATTGAGTTATTTTGTTTGGTCTTGCCATCCAAAGCCATGTCTTTTTAAAAAGTTTCGTAGTTGCTGCTTTTCACGAATTCCTAGAACTGGAAACCTGTGCCCGAAGCTGTGGTAAATTATTTCTGGATTTTTGTATAAAGTCGGAGATACAATACACCGGTTGAATAAAAAATCCTACTCTGAGAGAAAATGAAGAGAGGGGATTTAAAACCTTTTGAAATCGATGCTTTTGAGGCTGATTCTAAACGTATCTGCGCTAAAATTAATGAAAAATTTCATCTTTTCTATAACCGGCCATCGTATGAGTCCTTTCGCATGCTCCCACAATACAAACTGAAAGGCGAATGAACCCTGGCTAAAGCAAAGAGCTCCATCATATGAATCAGAACCTGCTTCTATAGCTCTTTTGATAGTCTCATGCTAAGCAGCCATTTCTTCAGGAGCTCTAGTTTTGTCTAAATTGAGGTCAAGGTACGACTGGTTCTAAAATTGAACCAAGAATACGGTTGGCCAACTAGATTCTTCACAACTTTAGGGTCTCTGACCATTTAAATGGGGAACTAGTAAGGGCCATTCACATATATAAGTTCGGCGATGGCTTACAAATCTTTTCTTAGGAGTGTGGTCTGCATTTTCATGAATTATTTATTTGTTCCGATTCCGTGCATGCAAAGTATCTTCAGCTTTCGTTTCTCAGGCACTTAACTCTGTTGTAAATCCATCAATTAAATAAGTTATTTCATACACAAAAACAATCAAAGACTGCTCTCTGGTAGAGTGTTCCTCTATATTTGTAGTCCTAGTCCATGTTTTTTTAAGAAGTTTCGTAGCTGCTACTTCTAGCGTAGTCCTAAAACTGGAAATCTGTGACCAAAACTGTGGTATATTATTTCTGGATCCTTATACAAAGTTGGCGATACTATGCATCGGTTGAATAAGAAGTCTTATTATGAGAGGAAGTGTAAAGACGGAATTTCGAACCTTCTGTAACCGATACTCTTGAAATCGATTCTGAAAGAATCTGCGCTGAAATTGATGAAAAAATTCATATTTCTGATGAAAGGCCAATCGATGATTCCCCTCTTCTGATACCAAAGCAGCATCTGAAATGTGTATGAACCTTGACTGAAGCATAAAGCTCCGTCATAATAATCCGAAGCAGCCTCTACTTGCGTTCTAATTGCCAAATTTTAGCTGATTTTCTCTTCTGAATTCTTGGTTTTATCTTAGTATTTGGATTTTTACCATTAGAACCTGGTTTCCACCAGGCATAAGGATGGCCTACAAGATTCTTGAGAACCTTGGGATCATTGATGATCTCTATTGGGACTTCAAATGGTCCATCAACGTAAATGAGTTCAGCTATGGACTACAAATCCTTTCTGAGTATTTCGGTTTGCATCTTCATGAACTCTTTGTTTGTGCCGAATCCATGCATACAGAGAATCTTTAATTTTCTGTTCCCCTTTTAATTTGACGTCATTAATAATAGTATATTACGGATGGATAGTTTTGTAATAACCTTCTTTTATAAATGTTGGATCTTCAGTCTGTTCTCTTCAGGGATTTTTTTAATTTCCCTTTCTTAATTTTTATTACAAAAATGAAAAAACACCTTATTTCAGCTATAGAGACATATAAGAATAATCAAAAGAATTGATGCTATGATGAAAATCTTCCTAACTATTTAACTTATATTTTTTTAAAAGTTTTTGGGACTAACACTTTGAAGATGCAATTTACTGACTCACTCAAATGAGAAAGATGAATCATTATGCATCTTTAACATTTGTTTTTGCTTGAATCTAACCCTTTTACCAAATCATCAGAGCTTGATTGGAGGCCGTTTATATTCAATAATAAACTTTGAGGAAAAATATCATCGGCAGAAGAAACTACTTTTGGGTATGCTCTCATGCATCTGGATCTCAACAGCGTCCACAATTTTCTTCTTATTGCTCAAACTTCTTAGTAACGTAAACTCCCCAGTGATTTAAGAAAGTTTAGGCTCTGCCTTCAATTTCGACTATTTGGACTCTGAAGTCCGATTGCTTTTGGAGATGGAGACAAACAATTTTCGAGAGGACTTCATTCTGCTTGACGCCCGCATATTTTGGTTATCATTGAGATTCTGCTGATGGGTGTTTTTGATTTGTTGGAGCGTAAGAATCTTGAACTGTTCATTGAAATCGCTATCTCTTTTGTTGTTGGAGGCAACTCTAGTGGAACATTTTACAGAATTGCTGTGATCCAATAGATTAGCTTGTATCGCCTGATTTCCACCAAGGAAGACAGTGGGACATGTCTCCCTTTTTGCAAAGTGTAGGTGATTGTTCCTTAGATCTTGGACGAAAGTGAGTTGGCTATTTATTTTGAGAGGTACTTGTATTCTTTGTCTAGGTTGTTGAAGGCGACTTGGGGTTAGGATCTTCTTCCGGATGCGTTTCTGCCGATTAGCCTCATGCTTATAAATAATTTGATATAACCGAGGATTAATAAAATCAATAAATTATACACTGTTTGCTCAAAGTAGCTTTGCAACCTCCACCAAATTATTCAATTCATACCACTTTGCTTGCAATATCCTAAAGAAGATCAAAAATAGTCTAAAGGCAGTCATTTGAGAATGATCAAAATTTGAAATGTTTAGGGTGTTAGTCAGCACTAGCTTATTTCAGATTCCCAAGTGACTAAGAAAAGTGAGATAAAAAATAAAAATCTTTCATTTTATTCATGTAAAGTGGTATGATGATTCCATAATTACTATGTAATCTGCCACTGAAAAAATTGATTTGAGGCCTGGAAACTACTACCAGATCATTCACGTCGAGACTAGAAAAGCCCTGATGATGATCGAATAAAAGTCAAATGAATACATCAACAGGTCTCCAGTGCTGGGAGAGCCAAACGATACAAACCTGAACCAAGTTTGGATGATTTAGTACATCCGCGAGAAAAAACTCTATTAACTAGTACATGCTCTTTCAACTCTAGTACTCTAATCAACTTTTCGTTCGGTGAAGTTGGCTTTTGGAAACTGGGGTCAAGGCCAACATTACAACGTCAAAATGTGTCCAAATGCTTCTGAGCAGAACATATTTCAATTCAGAGACAGAGACAATGACAAAGCCTTTCTGTTTGCTGACATTAAGGACGGGTTGGTGCAGTTGGGAGAGAAAGAGTAGAATGCCAAATAGACGAGATGGATACTGAGGGTTGCTGAAAAGACCAGAGCGATTACTCAAAGTGTGCTCTTTTAGAATGCATTTACTAATATGACTATTGATGTGCCTGAGGCCTCTTCTAAGCAAGGAGTAAAGCTTATTCAGTATCCGATTAACAAACGTTTCAACCAAAGATTCAAATTAGTGTTTAACCAGGAGTCCAATACCTACTTTATAGAAAACGTTAAGTCCAAATTAGTGATGGACATCAAAGACAAAAATGAGAAGTAAGGGGCCAACATTATTCAATGGTAGAAAAACGAAGGTAATAATCAGCAATGGTACCTGTAAAACCAAGGCAAAGACCTATATCTAATAAGATCAGCGATGAAACCCGAATTTTTTATAGGGATAAAGAACAATTAGTTCAAGTAGGAGGCAGAGTTAGTAACAACAAAACGATAAGATTTCGCATTATGGCGCATTTTGGGCTAATTTGAGAGGCAGCAGTATACTCTGGTGTGATGTTGGTGATTAATCTCGTTTGTAAGCAATCACTTCATTAGTTATCTATTATTTAATTATTCTAAATCATGAATAAGAATTGGGAGGACGAACTTGTATAATAACGAGGCCACAGCAAATAAGGGGTTAGTTCTTGCGTAATTGCGCCTCATCCACATATTTATGCTCCAACTCCTTATCTTTTCTCATCTTCTGCTGAAAAAGGTCCTTATAATAGTTGTAAACATTTTGGTTCTGTTCGTATTTCTTAGTCTCTTTATTTCAATTTCGAACATGTAACTCTGGTACTATTCATTCCTTTGTCTCTACAATCCTAGCTTCTATCTTTCGACCTCCTTCTCCATTATTTTTTAGAACTTTTGCTTTTCCAGAGTTTAGATCACATCTTTTTTTGTTGCCTCGGCTCGCTACTTTTTCTACACTTCTGATTTGAGTCCAATTTCAAGTTTGTATACCGTTCCTGCCTCTGCCAATTTGGGGTCCACATGAGACTCAATAATTTGCTTGTTGTCCTCCTGGAGCTTTTTGGTTGCTACATACCTCTCAAACTTTTGTTTTTCCTCCTTCTCCTTCATTTCTTGCGCTTTCTGCATGATATACTCATAATAGCGACGATCTTCCTCCTTTTAGGCTGTCCCTTTGTTGTGTTTCATCTCTAGCTGACTGTCAAGTTGCTTTTTGAAGATTTTTCTATATAGGAGAGGATACTGGGGCATAGTAGGTTGGGATATCTCCGAACTTTTAACGGGTAGATACAAACGTAATATAAAGGAAAATTCTTAGGGTGGGCTCGGCAACCATTAATTTCCATGCCTGTTAGACATTCGCATAAGTCTTGCTCAATCATGATTAACATTTTGTTCAAAGTTGATACAGGAACTCCATTTTCATACTTAACAACTGAAGCCTTGTAAAAGCTATACTAAAACTGCCCAGGAGCCAAAAGAACTTTCAGAGATGGTTACAACGTAACGATTGCAGGACATTATTCATAAGTTCAAGAATTCCAAGCACATTATTAAACTTTGAACATTCTTGGAGCTATTTTTTAAGAAAACTAAACTGTCGTCTCGAATTCGATTATTTAAGTTGGGGAGAATAATTCAAACTAATAGTAGAGGGCTCAAAATTAAGAAACTAAAATGATGAATTATGAAAAATTTGATAGCTTTATTACATATAGAATCACACAGAAGTATAAAAACGAGGCCACGCAGATAAGTCAATAAAATAGCTGAGATATATATAATAAATAAAAGCAATGGCCTCACACGTTGTAAAAGTCATTCTACTACTTCTCGCCTTTCAATGGGTTCAATGTTTCATTCCCCCTGAAGAAACTTTATTTCGTGATAATGCTCATTAAATCCTCTTGAATAGAGCATCTTTGGCATTGAACTCATCCTATCTCTCAACTTTTAGCGGGTAGATACAAACCTAATATAAAGGAATATTATTTGGGCTGGTTCGGCGACCGTTAGTTTCCATGCCTGTTAGACTTTCGCATAAGTCTTGCCCAATCATGATTAACATTTTCTTCAAAGTTGATCCAGGAGCTCCAGCTTCATACTTAACAGCTGAAGCCTTAAAGAAGCTATACTAAAACTGCCCAAAAGCCCAAAAAACTTTCACAGATGTTTACGCAGTAAAGATTGCAGGACATTATTTAACAGTTCATGAATCCTCAGCACGTTTTTTAAATTTGAACATTCTTGGATCTAATTTTTTAGGATAACTAAACTGTCGTCTCGAATTCGATTATTTAAGTTGGGGATAAAGTAACGGATAATTCAAACTTCTAATCGAGGGCTCAAAATTAAGAAACGAAAATGATGAATTATGAAAAATTTGATAGCTTTATTACATATAGAACCACACAACAGTATAAAAACGAGGCCACGGCAGATAAGGGGTTAGGCGGATTCGCTCCCTACCATAACTCCACGAAAGAGTCCCACGATGGTCCCTCTAGCCTAGTCCAGCGTTTCCCACCTTCCCCCCGACTAGTAGTGCAAGGCTCAGTGTTGAGTCTGCATTGTTGGCTATCCTAGTCCCCTGATGAATTGCATACGCCTCAATCAAGGAATACACTGTTGAGTGATAATCACTATTATTGAGTCAAGCATAAGTTGCGCTTCAGAGATAAACGCATATTTTTGACCGTCGCTGTTAGTTAGTTTCTTCTGTTCTAGAGGCAAAGGCCCTGAGCATACTGGGGGAAGATTAGGGTTTATTCAGGTTTAGGCGGCATTGGAAGTGTCTCCTGACACTGTAAGTTTAGTTAGTATGTAGTTTAAATAACAGAAGCCTTTCAAAAATCAAAATAAAGACGACATGTCAGCTGCCGAACTGCCATAGTGCGATTGCGTCTGTTGTTTCGAGCATCGTAAAGTTTGTTTTTGACAAGTTCCGCATCCGGAACGTCCAAGGGCTGCACCTGGTTCAGGCTGACCTTGCCGCCAAGAGTTACCATCCAAGATGTTTAATTCAATTATTGAATATTCTGATATCTTACTTAATATACTTATTGATATCAGGTTTCGCAGTTTGCTTTCCAGTCCTTAAAGAGCAATTAAACTAAGAATGATTTTAACTCTCTTATCACTTACTCCTAAAATTCTCATAAACTCATTTTCTACTTTTAACGCTTATTGGACTCTTCATTATAATACACGAGAAGAAAGCCTTAATATTCTGGTATCCGCAACTGCATGAAAAGACTCAAGGCCCATTCTCCTTTCTTTAGCCGTAAAAATTAGATAAGCCTTTTGATGATCCTCAATCAATAGAAAACTCAGGGAAAACTACCAGTTATTAGCTTTCTTACTAAACTAGGCACCGAAAGAGCAGCCCTTTTAAGAGAGCAAGTTTTAAAGCTGCAGAGCAGCAGTCTGCCAGAGGAAACCTGCCTTTCAGGTGCAGGGAAACTGGCTAGTCGATGGTCAGTGCCCATTTCCACTCTAGGTCTTATCTAGCCAACTCTTGTTGATTAGTTATCTATTATTTAATTATTCTAAATCATGAACAAGAATTGGGAGGAAGAGCTTGATTTTTAGGAAGATGAGACGAACAACAAAAACAAAAGAGTCAATGACAAGAAGAGTAAGAAGAGTGGGCATATGAGCACCTCGTTTGAAGGTTTGGACGTTGAGGAGAAAAATATTAAGTTGCCTGTCATAAATGCGAAAGTTGTGAGCAATAATGAGAAGTCGAACAAAAATGTTAATAGGTTCAACCTATAGGAGATAAATAGTAAGAGAGATAAAAAGGGCAAGATTCAGTAAACTGAGTAATTGGAAGAAGTTTTTGAGGAATCGCTTGCACCACCAACTTCTTCCCTCAAACCGAATCCAAAAGAGCCATAGCAAAAAACAAAAGTTAAGACTGAGACTTTAAAAGAGCAGAAAAACGAGGAAAGTGTTTAGGAGTATGGTAATTAGAACTTTGAAGAACCTGAATATGGGGACGATTTTTAGGTTCACTAATAAAAGAAAGACACTCCAATTAGCAACAAAGTGAAGTAGCACAGCGATGAAGTCATCAAAAAAGGACTCAATACTATAGATGTTACCAAAAAGTTTTAGAAAAGGAAGGCAGCTTAATCAGTGATGAAAAAAACCAATAATTCTTTAGGAAGAGTTTACACTCGAAACAGTGCAAGATCTCAGGATAAATCTTTGCATTCTCGAACAAAAATATAGTAAAAGAAGTAAGATCCAGCAAATAAATATACAAATATCGCCGAAAGGAGCTGCGCAAACTACGAAAGAACTGCCCTCGAGGAGATGAATACGGATAAAATAGCCAAAGAGAACGAAAAGATACGTAACACAATCAAAAGATTCAACGATTAGCTCAATGATATGATCAATAGGAACATATTGCTGCTGAAGGACAAGAAGGAGGAGAAAGTTGTGCCTCAGGACTAGATCATAAAGCAACTGTAGTAACTTAAAATTAGCAATTAAACAGTTCTACAAACCACTATCAAGGATTTGGCGAAGCTCAAAGAAAAGGAGGTTGCTTTCAGATAAGAAGGATATCATTTAACCCTTGAGCAAAGAATACAGTAATCAAAGACTAGTATTACAGACCTAGGCAAAACGATCACTAAACTAAAGTTTGATATTTCTAACTAAGGCAACAAGCTAAGCAAAAAAGACAAGGACAAAGACAGCAAATAAAGTAATCCCAATACTTAGATTAATAATGTAAAGCTTAGTTTGATTAATATTAAAAAAGACGAAGAAAAATATTAGGAGACAAATCTAAAGCTTTAGGCTAAATTATAAGAGCTAGCTAAAAAAATGGCAGAAGTTGAAGCAAAATTTAATTAGCAGGTTTAAGGTGCCAAATTGAAGGGTATAAGCATTGCAAGCAAACCTTAGCTTGTAAAGAAGCTAGAGGAAGTAAAGAAAAAGGTTGATATAGCAAGACAACATAAAAGTAAAACTGAGGCTCTTTTCAAAACAAAAAGCGATATAATTGCGCATTAAATGGACCAAATCAACACCCAAATCAAGACTCTTTAGAATAGTACAACTAACTGCCAAAATAGCTGTGAATAAGTCAAAGAGGAAAGCAGGAAAGTAGTATAAAAAGCGAAAAAAGGAGGAAGATCTGCATTAGAATTTATTAATAGTCTAGAAAGCATCATCAATCAGATGGAAAAAGGAGTAAATTCAACCAAAGAAGATGCTGACCAACCGACAACCTTCTCTCATCCGAAAGCTACTAAAAAATACCAATCTGTAAAAAATGTTTAGAAAGTTGCCTCGATATCAGTGGCAGAAAAAACTCAAGACGACCCAAACAATAAAAAGCCTTTGATTTTCCTAAAGAAAAAAGAAGATGATGAGAAAGCAGAAGAAAGGGTTTGGAACAAGTAAAAGGTCAACTCTCCACCTAAATCTTAGAAAGATAGAGATCCAGTTCCTGCATTGTCGAAATTTTAAGAGAAACCTGAAGTTAAAGATTAATAAAAAAAGAAACCTTTTGTATTCAAGAAAAATAAAGATAAATTAACATAAGAGTAGCCAAAAATTTAGAATCCAAAGCCTGAAACCGTAAAAGAAGACATAAAAAGATAAGACATTAGATAGTAATAAGCGAAGAAAGTTTAAGAAGCTGCTAGTGTTGCTCCAAAAATGATGAAATTCAAAAAGAATAAATAGTAAATTGCTAAATAGGCAAAAATTGTCCCTTAGAATGATAAAAATATAGAAATCAACCCAACAAAGCAAGTATTCAATACTGTTCCATAGAAAGTATAACAAAAAGTTGAAGAGTAAGAGAAAGCTATATTCGTCCCCAAAAGATTTAATCTCAAAATCAAGGATAGAAAAAGCTAAGAAGTAGGCTATATTGCTTCGAATGTGTAAAAGAAAGAGGAAACAAAGTTCGAAGAATCAAGAAAATCAGGACTACCTTTAAATAAAGAAGACAAGAAGTAAGTCTAGAAGGAAAAGACAGCTTAGAGCAAACCAGAAACATCAGAAGAAAAACCATAGTTCAATATAAAACTAAAAGATAAGCGAAAATAGTAAAATCGTCAGCAGGTCAAAGAAGAAGAGAAAACTTAGTCAAAAGAGCAGAGCGAACAGCCATTCAAAATTCCGATCACTTTGATGGATGATCCGAATCCTTTGAAAGAAAACAATAATCCCTATGCGAAGCAATAAGGGCTGAAAAGGGAAAGGTAAGGCCCAATCAAAAAACAAAAGCCTCAGCGAAATGCTCCCAAAGAATAATTCAGCGTCTTCTAGCAAGCTGATTAAATCTAACTATGATTGCGATTATTCTTAGTAATCTAACATCTAATTTAACGGTATTGCGATGTTTGCTAGCTATGCTATAAGATAGAGCATATTCTGTGTAGCCTTAATAGGTATAATCTGGGGCATAGGGTTGAAAAAATAGATCAATTCTACTAGTATGCATCTTCTTCGTCGGAAAATTCAGCTTAAAAGTTTTATAATATCTACCTAAATTTCTCAATCAGCCGGGTTTCTTTGTTCTTCCACTTTTTTGATTTGTCAGCTCGAGCATTTATCCATTCCAATCTCCTATTCAGTATTCCTTCGACTCCTAACTCGTGTATTGATGCTTTTTTTTCTTATATTTCTTCTAGCTAGCGCAGAATAGGGTTATAGCTCTACTTCGAAAAGCTTTCCTTCTTCGCCTTCTTATTGAGGGAAGTCTGATCTTCATTCAAAGACTACTATTGTTGGTATCCTCGACTGACCAGTTAGTTTTAGAGCATTGCAACAACCTCATCCTCTTCAGTTTCCTTCAAAACATCTCTTTTGAGAGACTTCTTTTTCTCTTCCTCTTTCTGAATCTCAGGCTCTTCGATTTTACTGATATTTATTTTGCTTGGGCCTTGCCCTTTGCTCACAAAATCGATAAATTACTCTTCAATGGGGTCCATGGGATGATTACTCTAGTTGTTATGATTTATTTCTTCTTCGTGAATTTCAGACAAATTGGCTCCCAACAGTCGAATACTGATGTTAGGGTCACTACCTGTTTGGTTTACGAAATTCTTTTGACGGAGGTTCTTTATCTCTTACAATCGCTCTCTCACTATAGACCCCAAATAAGGAGCTTGTTCACCTTCTTCCCATCCATTTTGCTCTTTCTGAGGCTTTTCTTCTTCATTGACCAAAATCATCTCCTCAGTATGTTACTAGCTGTGCTCTTTAGGTTTTACTTATTATTTGCAAAGTTTTTCGAATTCTTTGTACAAAAATGTGTAATCTGGTTCCTGGCCCTCTGTGTTATCTTCAAGGTCAAGCTCCTCATCTACTCCAATAATCAATTTGTCAAAGCTATCGAGAGACCTGTCTTGACCATTACTAATAAACGAGATTTCAAGTTTTTTTGCGATGAAACTAATACTCTGCTAATTAATTTTCATGGCGATATTCCGCTAAACTTCGTCTCTGCGTTTGTCGTCCCTATCCTATGAGGCAGAAAAGGATGTATTGGCTTTTATTTTCTGCAGTATTTTAGCATTGATATGCTTGCCTCGCAGAGGTTTACGAGTGATTCTATTCCTGATTTCGTCCTCGTGCATTATATTAATGAAAGATAACTATTCCGATTATTCATAATATAAATACTTTCATTCATCTTGAGCTGAAATGCTGGCTTCAATAAAAAGCAGAAAAATCTATAGAAATTAAGGATTCATAGCCACAACCTCTATTTCGTTGTTTGGTAGGAGCTGAAAAGCCCTTTTTTGCCAGCTCAAATATATCTGGAAGCTTATGTTTCAAGAGGTCGGATTAATCTTTCTAAATTAAAACATGATGCAATCAAATTTTTTCTCCTTTTATGGTAGTTTTTGATCCTTTTAGTGGTCAAATCATTCTCAAATCTTTGAATTTAAAGAATGAGTAAAAATGGTATTAGCTTTAATTGCATAGTAAAATGCTGAAGATTCTGTGAGAAACCAAGTTGATTTTGATGTAAGTCGCGTCAAATAGGTTAACAGTTATTAACCAGCCACGTTTCTATAGTCAAATGTTTTCATTTTTCTCCATCCAAAATAGGTTCCAAGATCAAATACATAGCCTTTTGAGATAGAAACTTCTACAAAACTATGAAAGTAAGCTATTACAGTCATTTTAACAGTTCATAACTTTTATTGCTATTCATATCCAACTTATACAACTGATGTCATCACTTATGTCATAAAGTTATTAATCATGGCATAGTCCACGTTACCCAAGTTGCCCAACGACTAGTATATCAGTATCTCCAACAAAGGAATGGAGTACATCATCAATCATTACGACCCCAAGGTTCCAGAAAAGAACTTCCTCTGGACTGATGACTATAGAGTTGAAATGCCGGTGAGGGTCAAAAAGTCAGGGCCAGGCTCATAAGAACCTTTTACTCTCATTCAGACTTGGAAAAACTGTCTCTAAAAGTTCTCAGACAACACTGCACTCACTTGGGAAGATAAGCCGGGTCATTGGGCTTCATTAACTTATCGGCAGTATTATGACGAAGCAATTCGCTTTGCAAAATCTCTGATTGCTTTGGGGATTAGTGAATACACAGCTGTGAACATCATCGGGTTCAACTCCCCGGAATGGGCAATCGCATACCATGGGTCTATTTTGGGGCGTTTTTTGCCCATAGGTCTATACACCACTAATGCTCCTGAAGCATGCGCTTACATTGCCAATCACTCCTAAGCTTAAATAGTGATAATGTAAGACTCAAGCCAGCTGAGTAAGTACATAAAGATTCTTCCCGAACTAAAAAGAGTAAAATACTACGTTGTATGGAAAGGAGAACTTTCTGGCAATATTCCAGCTTAAATGAAGAACAAGGTTTTACTTTGGAAAGATTTCATTGCTTTCGGAGATAAGAAGTAATTTTAATGTTATTTAGTTATAAAGTGAACAAACCAGAAGATTGTCTTTAGTTTAGGGCAAATGCCCAGAAACCTGGAAACTGCGCTACTTTTATATACACAAGCGGCACCACAGGCCCCCCAAAAGCAGTTATGATCAGCCATGATAACTATACATTTGGTTGCGAAAAAATTTGTGGAGTTCTAGGTATAATTTAGCCCTAAAGAATTGGAAAGGTGAGATTTTTGAGTCTTTTGCCTCTAAGTCACATTGCTGCACAGCTGGTCGATCTCATAATTGCGGTTAGAGTGGGAGCTAATACCTTCTTCACTGACCCCTCGGCTTTGCAAGGAAATTTGATTAAGTTTTTGCAGGCTTGCAGACCGTACTTATGATTTAATTTAGTACGATATTTGTGACTGTGCCTAGAGTCTGGGAGAAAATGGAAGAGAGATTGACAGCTCTTGGACAAGAAGCGACAGGGTTGAAGAAAAAGATAGCAGATTGGGCCAAAAGTATCGGGGCAGAAGGAACCTACGCTGAGATTAACGGAGGAGAATTGCCTAAATTTTGGGGGTTGGCTAAAAAATTGTTCTTTAATAAAATAAAAGAAGCTCTTGGGCTAGACCAATGCTAAAAATTTGTCTTTTCAGCAGCTCCAATCAAATAGTCAACACGCAAATTTTACTTAAACTTGAATATGTTCATGTACAATGTCTACGGAATGAGTGAGTTAACTGGGCCCCAGACGATGACTGATCCGACTAAATTGAAATCATTCGAGACGAGTGAAGCTCTGAAAGAAGCTGGAACCATTCTTCCTGGTATGCAACTAAACATAAATAATCCTGATGCTGAAGGCAATGGAGAAATCTGTCTCAGAGGAAGAAATAATTTTATGGGATACTTCAAAAACGAAAAAGAAACAAGAGAGACTATCGACAGTAAGGGTTTCGTACATTCTGGGGACGTTGGTATGCTGAATGCGAGCAAAGTCCTTTTCATTACTGGCCGCATTAAATAGCTTATAATCACAGCAGGAGGAGAGAACATACCTCCCGTTTTGATCTAAAATGAGATCAACGCAGCTTCGCCTCTCTTCAGTCAAGTTGTTGTGATTGGAGACAAGCGTAAGTATCTGACCTGCCTTCTTGTGCTCAAAACTAAAGCTCCGGGAGTACTTGCAGATGAAGTTGTTTCATATATCAAGCCTAAAGGTTCAAATGCTACAACTATCGAACAAGCCTTGACTTGCAATGCCTTGCAGAAGATCATTGAGTAAGGTATCGCGGAAGCCAATAAGAAGGCCATTTCAAACGCCCAAAAAGTACAAAAGTTCTTGGTTCTTAAAAACGAGTTTGGAATCGATACTGGCGAACTAACCCCTACAATGAAAGTCAAGCGAAAGATAGTGAACCAAAAGTATGAGGCCGAAATCAACTCAATGTACCCTCCTGAGTCGAAACTTTGATTTGATCATAGCTATGAAATATCTCGGATTGTTAACTTG